>Ga0247831_1002211_pt1 | contig 32664 bp, 25 predicted proteins | sample LaCruzMarch2015__9_FD_192406 | JGI IMG/M metagenome (GOLD analysis project Ga0247831, IMG submission 192406) | Freshwater microbial communities from meromictic Lake La Cruz, Castile-La Mancha, Spain - LaCruzMarch2015_1m | ecosystem: Environmental > Aquatic > Freshwater > Lake | place: Spain...
CTCAATGGTTCCCATGCGATGTATTTTTCCTTGGCTGCTTCTGCTGGCAAGTGCGGGCTGCGCTTTCGTTGTCGCAGAACCTAGCAATGCAGCATTCCCGTCACCGCCGAACATCAAAGGCCTTCAGGTGCAGATGAATGACGATGCCATGAAGCTCGGTATCCATCATGCGGGCATCAATGTCAGCCTGGGCGCGCTGATGGACTTGGACATGAAGCCCGGCAACCCGCGCTGGACCTGTGAGGGACGGGAGTTCAGTTTCAACGCGAGCTATGTGGCTTCATTGGACAAGCAGATCGAGCCGTTGGCGGATGCTGGCATTGTCGTCTATGCGATCCTTCTCGCGTATCCCACTAAGCAAGCGGCGAAAGACAAGGTGCTGATTCATCCAAATGCGCGAGCGGATGGCAAATACAACATCGCGGCCTTCAACACGGTTACCCCTGAAGGCACGCGCTGGTATCGTGCGGTGACGGAGTTCTTGGCGCATCGTTGGCAAGGCAAGGTCTGGGGCTGGATCGTGGGCAACGAGGTGAACTCGCACTGGCTTTGGTATAACATGGGCCTAGCCAGCATGGAGCAAGTGGCGAGCGAGCATGAGAAGGCGGTCCGCATCGCGCATGAGTCCGTGACGAAGGCGATGAAGCACGCGCGGGTGTATGTCAGCTTCGATCATCACTGGCGTGCCAGCATGGGTGGCATTAGTCCTCAGGAAGCGACGCCGGGGCGTGACTTTCTGGATGCCTTTGCACGCATCGCGAAAGAGCGTGGCGACTTCCCTTGGAATGTGGCCCATCATCCTTACCCTGAAGACTTGGGTAACCCGCGTGTGTGGGCGGACAAGACGGTGACTTTTGACGACAACACGAACAAGGTCACCTTCAAGAACCTAGAAGTGCTCTGCCAGCACTTGGAGAAACGTGAATTGCTTTATCAAGACAAGCCACGTCGCGTCATTCTCAGTGAGCAGGGTTTTCACACGTTGCTCACGCCTGAAGGCGAGAAGCTACAGGCCGCCGCGTTTGCCTATGCCTGGGAGAAGTGTCAGCGCCTGTCGTTGATCGATGCCTTTATCTACCATCGCCATGTCGATCATGCCAAGGAAGGTGGACTTCGGCTGGGCTTGTGGCGCAATGCGCCCAACTCTGTGGCCGACCCACACAGCACCAAGATGATCTATGATTTGTTTATCAAGGCGGGAACCCCTGCGTGGGAAGAGGCTGCGAAGTTTGCGCTGCCAGTCGCAAGTTTGAAGTCATGGGATGAGCTTGCCTCGAAGCGCTGATACCAGAAATGTCCCATCTCCTTGGGTTATGCGATGATACTCTTCATCACGTGCCCATGCACATCCGTCAGGCGCACGTTTCTGCCGCTGTAAAGATACGTCAGCGATTCGTGATCCAAGCCCATCAAGTGTAGCACCGTCGCCCACAGGTCATAGACAGTGCTCACTTGATCGACGGCCTTGTAGCCAAACTCATCCGTCTCGCCATAGGTCATGCCGCCTTTGACGCCGCCACCGGCCATCCAGATGCTGAAGCCATACGGGTTGTGATCGCGCCCATCGGTGCCTTGCGCAAAGGGCGTTCGACCGAACTCACCGGCCCAAATGACCAGCGTGCTGTCGAGCAGGCCACGTGCTTTCAGATCCTTGATCAGTGCTGCAATCGGCTGGTCCACCTGATGCGCCATCTTGCCATGGCCTTTGATCAAATCGCCATGTTGGTCCCATGGATTGGCGGCCTGTCCGCCGCCGATGTTTTGCGCCAAGCAACTGAGCTCCACAAACCGCACCCCACGCTCCACAAGCCGACGTGCGAGCAAGCATTGCTTCGCATATGCGGTGCGTGATGAGTCGGGGCCGTCCATGCCATAGAGCTTCTTGGTGGCTTCGGACTCGCCACTGATATCGCACAGCTCCGGCACGGCCGACTGCATCCGCCAAGCCATCTCGTAGTTCTGGATCGCGGCTTCGACTTGTGAGTTTGCCCCGATCTCACCCATGAAGCGCTGGTCCATGGAACTGATGAAATCCAGGCGCTGACGCTGCACCTTCGCCGACTCGCGGGGCTGAATGTTCCGCACGGGCTCCGTGGCATCCACCTTGATGATCGACGCCTGATGCTGCGCAGGCAGGAAGCCATTGCCAAACACGCCCACACCACCATGCGGCACCGTGGCGCTGCCCGATTGCAGCACCACATACCCTGGCAGGTCCTGCGACTCAGTACCCAGCCCAAAGCTCGTCCAGGCACCAGCGCTCGGGTAGCCAAGGAAAGGGAAGCCCGAGTGCAGGAAGAAGTTGCCCTGCGCGTGCTCGCTGAATTTCGCCGTCATGCTGCGGATCACGCATAACTCATCCGCCACGCTGCCCATGTAGGGGAACAGATCGCTCACCGGTAGACCGCTCTGGCCATAGTTCTTGAAGCCCCAGTGCGAGGGCTGCATCACGCCGTTGTTGTTGAACTGCGTGCGCGCGGCAGCGAAGGGCGGTGGCTGCCCGGCATACTTGGCGATGTTCGGCTTCGGATCGAAGGAATCGACATGCGAAACCCCGCCACTCATGAAGCAGAAGATCACGTTTCGCGCTTTGGGCGTGAACTTCTTTGCCTTCAGAGTGGGGATCGCACCTTGTGACTGCTCGGCCATCAAGCCCGCGAGTGCAGCGAGACCGAAGCCATTGGAGGCGCGGGAGAGAACTTGGCGACGTGTGATCATGGGATGAGAAAGCAGGTGAAGATTTGAATTTGCTGCTGGCGATGGCAATTCGGTGAAGCTACTCTTTCCCCATGCCAACCTGGGCTGACATCTGCGCTGACCGCACCCTGCAAGACCTTCCCTACAAGGTTGAAACGAATCGCTATCATCAAATTGTTATGAGTCCCGCTTCGTCCTGGCACGGTGGCTACGAGTATGAAATTGGGAAGCAGATCGAACAGAGAATAGCGGACGGACGCATTATCATTGAGTGCGCTATTGAAACCACTGACGGCGTCTGTGTGCCGAATGTCGTTTGGATTTCCAAGGAACGCTACAAGCCCTATCGTCGTGCTTACAGTCTGCCTATCGCGCCGGAAATTTGTGTCGAAGTCATTTCCCCGGGCAACACCCGTGAACAGATGCTCGGCAAGATGCAGCTCTACTTTGCGGCGGGTGCTCAGGAGGTTTGGCTCTGCTCTGAAGACGGAGATATGGAATTCTTCCGTTATGACAGCATTGGCCCAGCAGTGGACTCGACTTTGTGCTCGGGCTTTCCGAAGCACATCGACTGGGATTAAGCGTTGTGGAGCAACGGTGCTCATTTCAAATACACAAACTCCTTCAGGTTGATGAGCGACAGCGCCAAGCTTTCCAGGCCTGCGGTTTCAGAAGTCAGCGGCTCGAGTTGCGCGCGCAGAGCATTCTTTTGTTCATAGACTTTTGCGTATTCGCTTTGCCACTGTTGAAGGGCCTGACGTTGGGGCTCAGGAAGCGCGGCGACGACATCGCTATCGTTGATGACGGAAGATTCTAGCAGGCGCGAGACTGCGAGTTCCTTGGCTGTTAGCGCGCGATCATAAATGCGTGCTCGGAGGATGCGGCCGCGCAGCAAGCGGTTGCCACCGGCTTTGCCATGACGGCAGCCCAGGAGGACTTGGCAGTCGTCTGCCTTGAAGCTTGCGGGCTCGCCGACCTGAAAACTTTCGCCGTAGAGTTCGCCGTCACGATAGGCGGTCGTGGTGCCGCCTGAGTATGTGATGGCCACATGCACCGGGCGTTGCGTGGCCTCGGTTTCTAGCAGGCCGCCGAAGCCTACCGTGCGCTTGTGATTGTCGCTGCCAGCGAGCCATTTATTGGCAGCGCTTTCGGCGAAGACGATGGAATCAAAGACGCCACCAAGCTTGTCCTGCACGGTGATGACGCCGCCGCCGCGTTGATCGAGGGTATCGAGCAGCACCCAGGCTTCGAGTGTTTTGGCACTCAGGTCTCGCGTCAGTGCTGCGCTACGTGCAGCAGCGGTGCGGCCATCCAGCACCAGCGCTCCGTGCTCGATACGGGCGCTGCCTTCCAGCTTGAGCGGCAGCTTGCCTTGCAGATCATTAGCATCCTTCTCGAAGTCCCACTCGGCATACGGCGTTGGCGCATCGTTCAACGGTTTGATCTCACGTTGCGTCGCGAGCTTGTCTCGTTGCGGACCGAGCAGATGACTGATCTTCTTCTGCAACGCATCAGCTTTGGATTCGAGTGACGTAAGCTCGGCTCGCAGTCCCTTGGTCGACTGCGTGGTATTCTGCACAAAGGCGAGACTGGCGGCGACTTCATCCGCATTCGCTGCGCGGCCGAAGGCCTGCCTAAACATCTGCTGCACGCGTGCGGTGTCATCGGCTTGCTGCTGCGCGACCTGCCTGGCCCACTGCGATGACCACTTCGTGACGTTCTGATCGTTGAGCAGTGCGAGTGATTGCGCGGGCACGTTGGTCACGTCGCGACGGCCCTTGGTGGTCATAGGCACGGGCATGTCGAAGGCGCTGAGGAAGGGATCCAGCCTGTTGCGGATGACCTTCATGTAAAGGCTGCGACGCGGTTGCTCGTCATTGATGGGCGGCCCAAACATGGTGTCATCGAGCTTGCCGGAGAGCGTGAGAATACTGTCGCGGATGGGTTCCGCAGGAAGGCGACGCACGGTCCAGTGGCTGAGTAGTTGGTTGTCCGGGTCTATCTTCGTCGCTTTTGCACTGGCTTGATCGCTTGCCTGGAAGGTCTTGGAGGTCACCATCAGCTTGATCATGTCTTTGATTGAGCCGCTACTGTCGATGAAGCGCTGTGCGAGGTAGTCGAGCAATTCAGGATGAGTGGGGAGGTCGCCGAGCTTGCCGAAGTTGTCTGTGGTGCCGACGATGCCGCGACCGAAAACGTGATGCCACAGACGGTTGACGATGACGCGCGCGGCGAGGGGATTGGCCTTCAAGTCGGCAAACTTCTCGGCGAGTTCCAGTCGACCGCTTTGCTTGGAAGGGATGGGGGTTGGATCGATGCCATCCAGGAAGCGACGTGCGACGATTTCGCCCGGTTGCTTGTGATCACCGCGCACGAACATCGCGGCATCATGCCCGTCAGCTTCCAGCACGCCAGGTGCACGAGTCGGCACGGGCAGGGCGGCTTCGATCTCGCGATACTCCGCCACTAACGGTGCGGCTTCAGCGATGTCATTGGGCAGTTTCCCGGATTGGATTTGCTCATTCAGCAGCTCGGCTTGTGCGTCAGTGAGCGTGTTGTTTAACCAAGCTTCGATGCTGCCGCGCACATCCGTAGCCTTCGCGAGTTGCGGTGGTGGCGTGGCATCCTTGGTGATGATGACTTCCGTGAGACCAATCCAGGAACGCTCATCCACTTTGATTTCGGCGGGCATGTCGGAGGCGGTGGCGACTTGGATGAACATATCATCGCCCTTCCAATAGTTTAGGTCCAGTGAGCGCCAGCCCAGCACGGCATCGTCATCGCCCTCGAAGCTCCTGGCCTTGTGGATGGTGCCAGTGCGCGGGTAGTTCTGCACCACATACTTGGCGCGTGAGCTGCCTCCACCAGTCGTGCGCATCCACAGAGTGCCTCCTTCGCATTTGAAACGTGGCGACATGAGCACGGCACGATCCTTGGTCGAGATGAGATCGCTGAAAACACCGCTTGGATAGATGCGTGCGAGGGTGTCTTTGCCATCCAGTGCGATGCTAAACTCCCCAGCCTTCGTGGCTCCTTGCTGGAAGCCGTGGCCGCTGGTGTAGATCGTGTCGCGGCGTGGGTCCCAGCGCATGAAGATGTTGTCCTGCGCCAGCGGAGTCACATCTGCTGGCTTCGATAGGGTGGTTTTGCTCGGAGGCGCTTTTTTCAACCACGCCTTACCAACGAGGGATTTGATCTGCTGTTTGAGACTTGCTAATTTCGAGCGCTGCTGCTTGCCGACATCTGGTGCGGTCACATCAATCACCGCTGGGCGCGTGCTGGTGAAGATGCCATAGAGCGCGTAGAAGTCGGCCTGGCTGATGGCATCGAACTTATGGTTGTGGCAGCGTGCACAGCTCACGGTTAGCCCTTGGAAGGCCTTGGTTACCACATCGATCTGGTTGTCGGTGAAGGTCACCATCTCATCCAACGTGTCGGTTGGCGAAAAGCCATGCAGCACCATGCGCAACTGGCCAATGCCCAGGGCGCTTTCATTAATGTCATCGTTGATGCGCGGCTTCGCAAGAAGGTCGCCAGCGATGGCTTCACGCACCATCTGTGGGTAGGGCACATCGTTATTGAAAGCGCGGATCACATAGTCACGATAGCGCCAGGCATAGGGGATCGCGGGGTCGCCTTCGCTGCCATAGCTCTCCGCGTAGCGAACCCAGTCAAGCCAATGGCGTGCCCAGGTTTCGCCGTAGCGAGGGGAAGCGAGTAGCTGATCAACGACATCAGAGAGTGATGAGTGAGCGGTGCTTAGTTGGTCAGTCGGTGGCGGCAGGCCATTCAACACGAAGCTCAAGCGGCGCAGCAAGGTCGCGCTATCCGCAGGAGGAGACAACTTCAACCCTTGCTCGGCGAGTTTCGCCTCGACGAAGGCATCGACTGGATTGCCATTTCCGACTTTCGATTTTTCACTTCCGACCTTCAAAGGTTGCAGCGCCCACCACTGCTTGCGGCGCTCAAGCACCGACTTCCAATCGGTATCCTTGGCCACCTGCTCGGCGCTGGGTGGTGTGTCGCGGGGATCGACGGCTCCATCGTTCACCCACTTATCGAAGGCGGCGATGACATCGGCATCCAGCTTCGCACCGTTCTTGGGCATGGCGAGGTCTTCATGCTCGTGACGAATGGACTGGATGAGCAGGCTCTTCGCCGCGTCACCGGGCACGATGGCAGGACCGCTATCGCCTCCTGCTTGCCAGCCTGGGCGTGAGTCGAGCAGTAGGCCGCCCTTGGCTTTCGTGGCCTTGCTGTGGCATTCGTAGCAGTCCTGCGCTAGGACGGGACGGATCTTCGATTCGAAGAACTCGATCTTATCGCGCGTGGTGGCGAGCGCTGAGGTGGTCAGCAAACAGAGAAGGAGCGCTTTCATGCTAGCAGGCGGTTGCGAATGGTTTGAGCGGCAGCGAGGCACTGCGCGCCGACGGCGACGAAGTGTTCCTCGCGCTGACGAAAGGCGGGGCCGATGACCGTGATGGCCGCGACGGGATAGCCATTGCCATCGAGCACGGCAGCACCGACGCAATGAATGCCCTCCAGGCCCTCGGCGCGGTCCAAGGAGTAGCCCACGCTGCGAATCGTGGCGAGGTCGGCATTCAACGCCTTGCGGGTGGCCTGCGTGGTCGGCGTGAAACGCTTGAGTGTTACGTTTTGATAAAACTCTTCCAGCTCGGTCGGTGGAAGAGCGGCCAGCATCGCCTTGCCCGGTGCGCAGGAATAGAGCGGAATGCGCAGCCCAAGCTCGCCTAGCACCTTCATGGGGTGGCGCGAAGCGACTTGCTCCATCAGCACGCAGCGATGCTGAGAGCGCACGGCCAATTGCGCCGTTTCGCCCGTCGCATCGCGCAACGCGCACAAGGCCTCGAAGGCACAGGCCACGAGGCTTTTGTCGCCGATCTTGGGGCGTGCCACATCGAGCAGCTTACCCGTCAGCGCATAGCGACGGTTGCCATCGCGCTCCACGTAGCCACGCTCGTGCAGCGTGTCCATGATGCGGAAGACAGAGTTCTGCGGCAGGTCCAGCGCACGGCCCATCTCGGCAATGGTCATGCCCGCGTGGCCATGACGGCTCAGCGTCTCGAGAATGGCGAGCGTGCGGTCCGTGCCGGAGGATGCGGCGGACTCTTCTGGCAGCAGGGTGGGGGAGTTCGGTATGACCATTGTCGCAGGGAACGGCGAAGCGTTTGGCACTCTTGCGGACTATTTGCGTATTTGGATGTGTTTCCACATTTGGAAGGATGACGATGCGGTGGCGGAGGACAGACGATCCACTGAAGGCTGGTAGGGCGCTCTGTCCCCAGAGCGCCGTCATGGCAGGCCGGAGGGCATAGTTCGTGTCCCGTAATCAGGCAATGTCCGTCGGCTCAACCACGAGGGCTAACCTGGATTATTCACGAAGGCAAAAAAGGGCTGGGTTTGGCGCGCATTGAGGCATCAATGCAGGCGACTCAACCATGCCAAACCAGCCCGCTGACGAGCTAATCCCCGAGTGTGTCGATGCGCAACTGCCCACTGGCACTTGTCTGCCTTTCTGTTTCGACGAGCCGCTGATGACCTCCGATGCCGGGCTGCTCCTGCTTTCAGAACATGCTGCGCAAAGCGGTGACATCGCGCGCTCCAGAGCACAGCACGCAGGGGCTCTTCACCCAGCGTGTCATGCAGATGATCGGCGGGTATCTCGATGGCAATGACAGTAACCTGCTGCGTCAAACACCAACGGCTTGAGCACGCTCGGCCAAGGTGCCGCTAGCGGCTACGACCAGAACCAGATGCAGAATGTGCTCGATACGATGGATGAGCTAGAGCATATAAAATAATAATGTGGAAAAAGGGCGACGCGTTTTATGATGTGATCATGGCCACACTTTCTCTTGATCTGCGTCAACGTATCATCAGCACCTGCGACCGAGGTGAAGGCACCCAGGAACAGATCGCTCGTCGTTTTAGAGTCTCACACGGCATGGTCAAGAAGCTGTTGCAGCAGCGGCGCAAGACCGGCTGTATCTAGGCCCGGCATCACCTAGCCGGGCGCAAAAAGCGCATTGTTGCCGAGCACCGCATCGCCATTGGCAAGCACCTCAAGCGCAAGCCCGACATTACGCTGGTCGAACAGCGCGAAGCCTTGGGTCTGGAGTGCACGCTGCCTGCTATTCATTATGTGCTCGTGGACATGGGGCTGACAGATAAAAAAAGACGCTCCGTGCCGCCGAGCAAGACCGCGAAGACGTCCGCAAGGCGCGGCGGCGCTGGAAGCGCAAACAAGGCGGGCTGGGGCCCTGGAGGCTCGTCTTCCTTGATGAAAGCGGGGCCAAAACCAACATGATCCGGCTACGCGGCAGAGCCCAGAGAGGTCGCCGGTTGCACGCCGCAGCGGCATGCGGGCGTTGGCAGAGCACAACGATGATCTCCTCGATCCGGCTGGATGGCACCACTGCCTGCATGCACCTGCTGGGAGCCGCTGACACAGCCGCCTTCGTCACCTGCACTGACCAAGTGCTCTGCTCGACACTCAAGCCCGGCGACCTCGTGGTGATGGACAACCTTTCGGTGCACAAGAGCCCAGAAGTGCTCAAACTCGTCGAGGCGGTAGGAGCTGAAGTGAGGTTGCTGCCTGCCTACTCACCCGACCTCAACCCCATCGAGAAAATGTGGAGCAAGATCAAGGCCCTATTGCGCAGTGCCGAAGCACGCACACCCCAAGAACTTGATGAAGCCATCAGCCATGCGTTCTCAAAAATCACAGCTAACGATGCTGCTCGTTACTTTGCTTCTTCAGGATACAGGAATATTTAATATTCGCTAAGGAGATGGTGAAGCCGATTTTGAATTTCCACGGCTACCCGCCCGATCTTCAGGAAGAGGCCGTAAAGACGGTGCTCGCCCAGGCGGAGTTGTTGTGCGCGGACTGGGTGTGAGAAACGGATGCTGTGCGCTATGGCGTTGCCAGGAGCCTGACTTCACTGGCGGGCGAAGGTTACACAGATTGCGTGTGCGAAGATCGACCGGATCCCAGGCCAGCGCCCCCATCACTCCGCGAGCGGGGGCCAGCCGCCGACTTCTTTTTGTGAGCGGATGACGTCGCGGAACTTCATCTGCTGAACGTCGTCAATGAGGCGCGTGTCCACGCTGTCGCGATGAAGGGAGCAGCCGACCTCGGCCAGGACGGTCTGGCGCACGGTGCGGGCATCGGCGGAGCGCATGGCGGTGGCGGTGGTGGTGAAGAGGGGGGCTTTTTGTATCTGCTGCCACGCGGCCTGCACATGGCGGGCGACGTCGGGATTGTCCGGTATGGTGATCAGCTCGGCATCGTCGGCATAGACGCGGACATTGGGCTGGATGCCGTGCTTCAGGACAGGCTCGATGGCGGTGCGGCGACTCTTGCCCAGATACACATTGCCGAGGAACTGGAAGTCATAGCCTTTCTTGCTGGCTTCGGCTTTGTGATCCTCCACGCCGGTAGTGTAGCGGCTGCCGCTGTGCTGGTAGTCGAACATGACATTGTTGATCGCCTCCATCTGCACGGCGTAGTTGTCACGCTTGCGCATGTCATTGGCCTCGAACTGGGGGCCGCGCATGACGTAGCGGGCGAACAGGCAATGGTGAATGCTCAAGGTGCTGGCGCTGGTATTGAAACAGAAGGCGTGGTTGTCGCCATATGGATGCAGCGCTGGGTTGCTCAAGGGCTCGGCCAGCAGACACCACTGCACGGTGATGTTCCGACAGTACACGATGCTGAACAACTCATCGCAGCACCAGGAGGTGGAGACGTGATCGACGATGATGTCTTGGCTGCGGCGTATCTCGATGCAGTCGAGGCCTGCGGAGCCCTTGGGGCGCTTGCGCTTGCTGGCCTTGTTCCGCCGGAGCGTGGTCTCGTCGCCCAGGCGCACGCGCAGGTAGCGAAGGATGAGGTCGTGCGTGTCTTCGATCTCCAAGCTGCCACCGCGCAGGCAGATGCCGAGCCCTGGGGCGTCTTGACCGTCGATGGTCAGGAAGGGCTCGCGGATGCTGACCGTGCTCTTCAGCTCAATGGTGCCTGCGATCTGAAACTTCACAATGCGCGGACCCTTCTGCGCCACGGCCCAGCGAAACATGCCCGGCTGCGGCTTGCGTGCGTCGTCATCGAGTCGCGTGACCATGAGCACGGCTCCACCTTTGCCGCCGCGTGACTCGGCCCCAAAGCCTGCGGCACCTGGGAACGCGAGTTCAGCGTGCAGCGAGGCCGGAAGCCAGAGAAGGACCGCGATTACAAGCGCACAGACAGGTGAGTGATGAGTCATTCGTAAAGATAGCTGAGTGACTAGATACCCAACACCAAGCCCTAAACGCTCTTTAGAGCGTGTGCGCCATCACGCCGCCATCAATCACCAGCGCCTCGCCCGTGATGTAGCTGCCGGCCTCACTGGCCAGCATGAGCACCGGGCCTGCGACCTCGCGCGGATGGCCCCAGCGTTGCAAGGCGGTGCGGTCGGAGAACTTTTGTTTGTCCGCATCGCTTAGTAGTTGCATGGGCATGTCTGTTAAAAAGGGACCGGGGCAGATGCAGTTCACCGTGATACCGTGTGGCCCTAGCTCCAGTGCGCTGGACTTCGATAAGCCGATGAGCGCGGCTTTGGTGGCGCAATACACATTCCGATGCAGGCGGCCGCCCAGGCCGAGCACGGAGGAGGTCTGAATGATGCGGCCCCACTTTCGCTCCTTCATGCCAGGGACGAGGTAGCGCATCATGGCCATGCAGGCGGTGAGGTCGACTTCGACATTCCGATCCCACACGTCGTCCTCGATCGCATCGATGGGCTGCGGGTTATTGATGCCCGCGTTGTTAATGAGGATGTCGACTTTGCCGAGGCGCTTCACGGCTTCGTCAGCGAGGGCTTTGACTTGAGCACGGTCGCTCATGTCGGCAGTCATCCACTCCACATTCACGGTCAAGCCTTCGCCGATCTCAGCAGCGGCTGCTTGCAGTTCATCGGCATTGCGACTGGAGATGAAGACGTTCGCGCCTGCTTCGGCGAGCACACGTGCGATGGCTTTGCCGAGGCCTTTGCTGCCGCCGGTGACGAGGGCGTCTTTGCCAGTGAGATCGAAGAGAGGGTGCATGGGGCAGGAGTATTGAGTTGAGAGTTGATGGCTGATAGTCGGGCTGACTGCGATTCGAGTTGGATCGGTCTATCAACGATCAACTCTTCTCTATCAACTCCTTGCTAGCCACGCCTTCCAGCATTCGATGAAGCCGGATGCAAAGTCTTGCGGTCTGGCTTCGAGCCAGTCGTTGATGACCTGGGGCTTGAACCACTGACCGCAGGCGATCTCTTCGGGCGCATATTTCATGGGGCCGGTGTGCTGCGCGGTGTGGAGCTCCACGAACTCCATGCCGGTGCGCTCGGTGGCGGGAATGTCTGCAGTTTTCGCTGTGGATTCGACTTCGATGCCGAGTTCTTCCTTCACCTCACGAATCGCGCAGGTGGCGTAACTTTCGCCCACATCCAGATGACCCGAGGCGCTGCTGTCCCAGGTGAGCGGGTGCACGTCCTTCAAGTGGCTGCGTTTTTGCAAATAGACCTGGCCATGCTTGTCGAATACAAACACATGCACGGCGCGATGGCGCAGACCCTGCGCATGGACTTTGCCGCGTGGCTGCTGGCCGATGACTTCGTTGCGCTCGTTGACCACGTCGAACATCTCGCTGGCTTTCTGCCCGCGATCCTGATCGGTGCGCCCTTCATACCAGCGGGCGATCTGCACCCACTGCTCCAGGTTCAAGGCCTCGGCCCGCACCATGACATCCGTGCCCAGATGCGCGGCCAGGGCTTCCCAACCGCCGGGGGCTTCGGGCATTACGTTCTTGAGTTGCTTGCGGCGCTGGCTGAAACCCATGCGCACGAGGCGGCGGAAGAGAGCGCGATCATACACGGGCAGCGTGCCCGGCTTGCGCGGGGTGAAGAGCACCACGGCGCTGTCCACCTTAGGCCTGGGCTTGAAGACTTCCGGCGGCACGATGCGCAGGAGCGTCACGTCCCAATCCTGTTGCACGAGAATGCTGAGGCCGCCATACCCGTGCTCGCCCATCTTCGCGCTGAGGCGCTGGCAAACTTCCTTTTGCAGCATGAACACGGCGCGTGTGACGGGCGTGGGCGGCGTGAGCACCGCCTGCAAAATTGCGCCCCCGACGGAGTAGGGGAGGTTGCCCACGAGCCGGACATCGCCATGCCGATACCACGGGCGCATGTCTAAGCGCGTCGCGTCCTCGTGGCGCAATTCCACATTGTCCTCATCGACGAAGCGCTCTTCCAAATACTCGACGAGGCGATGATCCTTCTCGATCAAGACCAGCTGCTTAGGACGGCTTAGCAGATGCTCGGTCAAGGCGCAGTGACCAGGGCCAATCTCGACGACCAGGGGCACGCGATCCGGCTCGATCTGATCCGCGATCCAGCGCGAGATGGTTTCATCTTGGAGGAAATTTTGGCCGAGGCTTTTTTTGGGGGCAAACTTCATGGGGCGGTAGCACAGGGCTGACAGCAGAGAGCAAAGGGTAAGAGCAGCGTTGAACAAGTGATTCGTTCAGATTCGATCAGCAAAAAGAATGAATTCACGAAGAGCCATGATCGGCTTGCTGGCTCTATGCCCTTATCTCTTCACTCTAAGCCGTCCCCCAGCAACTTCTTCACGGCTGCGGCCATCTTCTCGCTGTCGCCCGGCGTGTAGCCCGTGCTGGTCCAGGCGACTTTGCCATCGGGTCCGATGACGACGCAGTGGGGGATGCCTTCGACGCCGAATTTCTTGCCCACGTCTTGCTGCGCATCCATGGCCACGGTCAACTGCCAGCCACGCGTGGTGAGGAAGCGGCTCACCTGCGCATCGGGCTCGCCTTGGTTCACGCCGATAAACTTCACCTTGGACGGATCAAACTGGGCAATCGCCTTCAGCTGCTCAGGCATAGAGATGACACAAGGCCCACACCACGTCGCCCAGAAATCGAGCACCACCACCTTGCCCTTCTCCGCATTCAAACTGAACTGCGCACCGCCGATCAGGGGCAAGGCAAAGTCCGGTGCAGCCTTGCCAAGCAGAGGCGATGACTGGCCGCCGGTCTCGGGCAAGACTGGTTCGGGGGCGAACTCGGTCTGCCAGTCTTGATAGGCGATCATGGCTTGGCTGGGGGGCGGCGCACTCAGCTTCAGCATCGACACCTGCGCATTTGGAATCTTCACCTCGCCTAACGTCGGTGCCCAGGCAACGATGTGATCAGGCTCAAAGCGATCCACATTCACGCCCAGTCGCGAGCCGTCCTGCAAGACAAGCCAATGCGTGGCCAGAGTCATGGCGAGATCGGTCGCGGGCTCCTTCGCCGTCTTGTCGTCAGCGGTCTTCGGTGGGTTCAACCAGACTGCCGCAGACACGCGTTCCATTGGCACCTGCAAGGCATCCAGCCCGGAAGTGAAGGCGATCACATTCTCGGTGGCCGAGGTGATGCGACCCCGCAGCACGTCGCCATTTGGGGCTAGCAGCACATGCGTGGGTGGTGAGCTGCGACGGAAGCGAGGGATGGTCAGGGCATTGCGTTTCGTGTCGTCGCTGACGTGCGGCACCTGCACGAAGTCAGGGCGCGACTTCACATAGAAATTCGAGACTTCGACATCGCGCGCTGGATTGCCCCACATGAGCGAAGGGCTCAGGATCAAGCCATTGCCCTTGCGCATCTTGGGATCGAGTTCGGTATTCAGCAGTGGCAAGCCATTGGCAAACACATGCAAAGAGGTCTCGTTGAGGAGCAGGCGCACGTCGATAGAGCGCGTGGTCAGGTTCCGAATCTGCTCGCTGCCACGGCTGTTGTTGTCGCCTGCCTCCAGCGTGGCCCAGAAGTCGGTGCCTGAGAAGATCAGGTGCAGTTGCGCGCCCTTGGTGTGGGTCTCGAAATCGCCCGTGAACAGATCGACAGCCAAAGCGCCAAAGGCACTGGGCAAGGTCATGGTTAAGCCCACTTCATTGGCCGCGAGCATGGTCGGATGACCGAAGGATGCGTTGCCCTTCATGAGCACTTTCTCAGTGCCAGTGCGCTGCACCTCTTCCGCGCTCCCCTTGATGACCTGCCAGCCGGGATCAGCAAACCCCTTCTTATCCATGCGCTGCTGGGTGAAGTGCACCGCGTTCAGCTGTGCAGCGTCCAGCGTGGTGGCTTCCGCGATGCTGGACGTGAACTTGACCCCCTGATCATTCACTTCGCGAAGCTGGGCACCGATCACGTTGCCATCCTTGAGGAAGAACAAGGCGGGTGCCGTGGGCTGTGTCTCTTCCGCTGCGGTAGCGCGCTGAATCTCCAGCTCAGGGCTGCGCTTTAGCGCCACCGCTGCCAAGGCCCCCGGAGCCCGCCAGCGAAGGGTCGCATCGCCTGTGCCTTCCAGCTTCCCATGCAGCAGCACTGCGCCGACATGCAAGGTGTCCAGGTTTTCCAAAGGTTCGCTCGCCGGTGCATCCGGCTGCGCGGGTTCATTCAAGGTCATGCGCGACAGACCTTCAAGGCGTGCGCTCAGCGGTGTCGATGAAAGCGCGTGGCGAAGTGACAGCACACCATTCGCGACGCCCGTCAGGTCGCCCGTGAGCACCGTGCCGTCGAGGTAGCGTGCACGGCTGGCACTTCCTGCCAGAGGAGGCGTGATCAGCATTTGTGCCAGCGGTGTGTGCAGTGCATCCAGCTTCACCGTGTCGGTCGGGCCAGCATCATAGGCGACCAAGGATTCCAGCGTGACCGCCGTCGTGCCACAGAGCAGGCTCTTGCCATCGGGGCCCACCGTCACAAGCCCTTCAAGACGAGCGCCACCGATCAACTCGATGCTCGGTGTGTTTAGCGTGCGTGGTGTGATCGCGCTGCCGTCCCAGGTGCGCACGCACAGATGCTCCAGGGTCAAGTCCACGCCTTTGTTTCGGATCAGCACACAGGGCTTGCCGTTGCCGGTGGCGGTTTCCGCCTGAAACGCCCCGAGCTTTTTGCCTGCCCAGTCATGCACCTGGAGCTTCTGCGTGGCGCGATCCCATAGCAGTCGCAGCGCGATGCTACGATCCTCATCGAGCAAACGCAGCAAGGGCGTGAACTTGCTCTGCTGAGCCACCACCAGCTCGTCTTGCCATGTCTCCACAGCCATGAGTTGGGTGGAGTTCGCAGCTGGGTTCAGACACAATGCGAAGCGCAAAGCGGCGCTGCTGCTAAGCACCAAGTCGATCTGCACCTTGTCAGGCAAGGGCAGATCCAGCATGGCGGAGCGATTCCACACCCGCGTGATCATGGTGCCGCGCTCGCTGCCGGTCCACGGAAAGCCCTGCGCATCGCGCAAGCCATAGTGCTTCCAGCCTTCCGCACCCTTGGGCCCCTGATAAAGCACCTGCCCGCCTTTCAGACGCGTGATCGTCTGCACCGATGCCAGCGGCACACGCAGACTGCCGTGACGCCCACTGTCCATGACGAGAGTGTCTGGCTCGATGCTTGTAATGTCTGCAAAGAAGCGGTCACCATTTTTCAGCAGCAGGCAAAAGTTGGGCCTCGTTTTCGATGCGGGAGTCGTCGGGAATTCCACGCGCGATATTGCGGAACTGCGAAGCTGTAGAGCATCGTCAAACAGCGGCGAGGTGAAGGACAGGCTGTGATCGTCACCGCTCGCGAGCGTCACATCCAGGAACTCGCCATTCTTCCAAAACACGCGTGGGACATTCAGTGGCGAGTCGTCGGGCTGTGGCTGTTGCTGCTGGAGCCCGCCCATGAAGAAGCGCTTGTTCAACCGTATTTGAGCGCGGGCGTCCTGCCCTAGCGTCAGCAGCAGCAAGACGGCGAAAGTGAGGGCGCGGTTACCTTTCATACACAGGTAGGAAGCGATAGTTCAGCGCCAGTGCGAGCAGTGACATGGCGGTGGAATACGAGGCATTCCCAAAGCCGCCATCCGCCTGCTGGCTGTCTTTGAAGTAGCGAAGAGTATTCTTGTTCCACTTCTGCCAGGCATCGTAGTCACCTTGGAAAAGCGCCTGTGCGGCGTAGTAGCGATAGTATTCCGGGTGCCCGCCTTCCTGATGCTCCAAATCGGCGCTGATGTGTTTCAGGGTCGCCGCGAACTCGGGCAAATCCTTGTGCTTCGCAATCGCGAAGACCAGGGTCGCCACGGACGAGCGGGACATGCTCTCGCCGCCGCCACCGATGCCACCGCTGTAGGCGACGAAGCCATTCTTGGCCGTGCTCTTGCGAATGTAGTCCACGCCCTTGTTGATCGTGTCGTCCGGCACTTCGAAGCCCGCATTCCGACACGCGAGCAAGCCCATCAAAACCGCACCCGCGACACTGGTGTCCGCATCCGTGGCATCCGGCGAGTAACGCCAAGCGCCAAATGGATTCTTCTGCGCAGAAGTCACCGCGCAGCGAATGGCGAGGTCCAATGATTTGGCGATGCTGACCGGCTTGCCACCAGTGCCCTCAATGAGCAGTGACTCATCGACCACGCCATAGGCCTCACCCAAGGCGAGCGTGGCGAAGCCATGGTGATACATGCTATTCGGGTAGTAGCCCGTGGCCGGTTCTTGGGTGGCAATGATCGCGCGAACCGCACGGCGAATGTTGGGCGCATACTTGCCATAGTTCGGGTCTTCGCCGCTGGCGAGAAAGGCCATCAAGCACAGGCCCGTTTGCCCTGCGCCGTTCTGCCCGTCTTGCCATTGGCCATCGGGGCTTTGCTTTTGCGCGAGCCACGTCAAGCCACGCTCATAGATCGTGTCCACCTCCGGCGGCACTTCGCCACCGAAGCGCAGGGCAGGGGACTGAGCGTGAAGCGCAGTGGCCAGGAAGAGAGTGATGAGTAGCCAGGCCTTCATTTCAAGATCGCCCTCCCGCCATTCTGAAGGATGACACCGCCTTGAGGATTGACCTGGGAAGGCCTGTTAATCCTTGCTCGATGATTCTGTTCAATGCTCTGCCACCAGCCGCGATAGTCCGCCGTGATTTGCATCCAGCGTTCATGCTGTTGTGGGCCGATCAGTTCCGTCAAGGTCGCTTCAGGAATGCCGGATAGCATGAGCAGCAACATGCGCAGGTCGATGCCGTTGCTGCGGTCGATGTAGTTCATCATGTCGGGCATGTAGTCAGCCAGAGCAGCGGCAGCGAGCGGCTCGATCTTCTCCGCCTGCGTGAGAGTGATTCCGATTTGGCGATCCAATTCGGCCATCAGCATCACCACCAGCGCGCGTTGGCGGTAGGCCTGGCGCTCCTGCTCCGCGTTTGTCCAGGTGACGTGCTCTTCCGGCGTCAGCAGCTGGCCCAGTGCTCCTGTCCAAAGGCTTTGCTGCTCCGTGTCATCATTGCCGACATTGATTCGGCCGATCGACGTCAACCGTTGCTCCACCATCTCCAGCGGTAAGCCCGAAGCCTGCTGACGAACCTGATTTTCCTGCGCACTACGCCAGCCTTCCATGGAGCGATCCACCGCCCCCTTGGCCGCGATCTCCAGCATTCGCTGGCGCTCGGGTGAAAGACCCACCGTGCGGCGGACATCACCGACGACGATGCTCATCTGCTCGGTGCGTTCCGTCGCCTGATCGTGCTCCGTATTCACCAAGTGATTCGAGATGACCTGCTGCACCATTTCAGCCTCCGTGAGTTGCTCGACGGGTAGGGGCTTGGATTCTTCCTTTGGTGAAGGTTCAGGGGTGACAGCAAAGACTGTCATCGATATGCCAAAAATTACTGCACCGACAGTGAGGTGGAAATGCAGAGAGGCGATGTGGAGGAAATTCATACTCAATCAATTCTGGTTCCACCAGCCCGCGTAACGCGCCGCTAGGTCGGTCCAACCGGTGTGTTGATCATCCTCAAGCAAGTCTTTCACCGCAGGCTCAGGCACGCCGTTGAGCACCATCAAGATGAACTCTGAGCTGGTGTAGTTCTGCCCCATCATCGCATCGATGCGGGGTCTAGAATCACGAATGACATTGTCCAAGGTCTTCTCCAACTTGCCTCGCTGCGTGGGGGTCAGGCGCAGGTGCCGATCAACCTCGGACACCGCCAGGAGAGTCAGCGCGTGATTGCGGCGTTGCAACCGTTGCTGCTCGCGCGATTGGTAGTCGGCGAAGGCCGCCGCATTCAACGATTGCTTCAAGAGCGCCTGCCAGGTTGCTTCCTCAGCATTGATCGCCTCAGGCTCGGCCGCTGTGCCGAAGTTGATTTGGCCTCCTTCGAGCATCTGCAGGCGATCCTCCGCGCCGCCAAGGAAGGCACTCTTCACATACTCGCGGATGTTCTTTTCCAAGCCCTTGCCCCAAGCCGCGAGTGAAGTTTCCACGGCAGGTGCAAGGCCATCACGCAGCTTCTGCGAAGTCAAGGCATCGAGTTGGTGCTGTGTGATCAGTTCCTTGGCCTGGGTCCTGCGCGCTTCGATGCGTTGCTCCTTCCATTGCTCGCGGCCACGATCCAAGTAGTCAGCGATGGCTTTTTCGATGCGCTCACGACGCTTGGTTGCTTCACCCTCCCACTTGGCCAGTTCAGGGGCCGTGAGCCAATGCTTCAAGGCATCATTCCAAATTGGTGAACGATCTGGTGTTAAGATCGCCTCCGGCAGCTTGCGATAGGCATTCCAGAACTGCGTCTGATCTACGTCGCCATCCTTGGCCATGGCATTCCAGATCTTCCAGAGGCCGACCTTTGATTTCGCCATCTTGTCCGCCACTGCCGCTTGCGCTGCATTTTTCAGCTCGCTGATCTTCGCATCGTCACTGACACCCGAAACCTTCACGACCTCATCGACCAAGGATCTCATGCCCGTGGAATAAAAATCATCCGACCGCTGCAAGGTCTGGTCGATGAAAGGTACGTTGGGTTCGTCTTGGGCGCTTACGATGCTGCTTGGCAGTAACGAAGCTCCCAGACACAGCCATGCTCGTAGCCGAACCCAAATGACCAATGACGAATGATGAATGGTGAACGAACTGCTCATTTCTTCCCAGCCTCCAGTGTGTTGAAGTAAGCATCGAGTCCCGTCTTGAACTCCTCCGGCAATTCGCGGCCTGCTTTGCCGGTGGCTTGTCCTGCGGCGCGTTCACCAATCATCCCGCTCGCATCCGAGCCGGGGCCAATGTTGGCCAGTGCGCTCGATGACGCAGAGGCAGCACCACCGCCCCCGCCGGGGTTACTGCCGCCTCCGCCGCCACCACCTCCTGGCGGCTGCCGACGAGCTTCGAGCAAGAGTTCGATGGCTTCGGTCTCTGCGGCGATCGCGGTCGGGCCAGTCTCCGGCTTGTCGAGAATCACATAGGCGTCCTTCATCACTTCGGTGACTTTCATCAGCAGCTTCATTTCCTTCTGGAAGCTTTCTGCCTTCGGCAGTTTTGAAATTTCAGCCACCGCTTCAGCGGTGCGCCTTCCGATGTCATCCTGCTTCAAGGCCAAGCCAGTGGCGCGTTTAAAGTAGTCCTTTTTGTCCAAGGCTGGACGTGCAGCTTCGGCTTCGCGCGTTTCGTCGCGCAGCTTCATCTCGTCGAATAGCACCTGCATGACCTTCAGCACTACTTCGGGCGGTAGGCTGTCTTGCGGCTTGCTTTCCTTGCTCTCGCCCGCTTGCGCGGCGGCCACCATTTCCTCGGCCCAGCGGTCCAGCATGTCGGCCCAGTATTCGCTCGCGGCTATGCCGCGCCCGCTCCAGTTGCTGCGCACCTCATCACCGATCCGTGACAGCGCCGCGACCACCTCGGTCTTCTTCATCTGGTCTAGGATGTTCTTGAAGCGTGTGTCCTGCTTGCGCTGATAGTAGGCGTCGAGATCACTCTGGATCACACGCACCACATTGCTGGCGTCCATTTGCTGCACGGCGACTTCATTGGACTTTTGCACCTCAGATTGTGCGACACGCTTCTTGTCCAAACCGAAGGCTTGCAGGGTCGTCGCGTTCAAAGTGGACGCGATGCCCATCTGCTTCTTCGATGCGGCCTTCAAGCGCTTCACAAAGGTGCTGCCCTCCATGCCTGCGAGCAGGTTGCTCAGTTGATCCGTGACCTTGGCGAAGGCAGTCAGCAGTTCCTTTTGTTCATCAATCGCCTTGTTCAATTCCTTCTGTGCGGGCGAGTCACTTTGGGCTTGTCGAGGCTTGGTATTCGGTTTCTCAGCAGGTGAATCAAGCGTGGTGTTGGGCAGGCCCAGCTTGCCCGAGCCAGGCTTCTTGGGATCACCGGACTTGCTGTCGTCGCTGGGCTTCTGCTCGAAGAAACTCTTCTCATTGTCCGCCACACTCGGAGCCTTCGGTTGGTCCTGGGCATTCGGGTCCATCGCTTGTGGCTTGCTGTCGCCTTTGCTCTGCTCGCCCTGGCTCACCTTCGGCGCATCCTTGCTATCGGAGGATGGCGAGGGCTTCTGTGGTTCACCTGATTGTTCGGATGACTGCCCCTGAGCGCTAGAGCTTTTCTTCAGCAAGTCGGCCACGCTCGGCATCTTCTTGTCGGCGATGTCCTTCAGTTGTTTCAGCGTCTGCGCCCACTGCTCGAGCCGTTGCGCGTCGAAGGCATCGTTGCGCGCGGCTTGCTCGATCATCTTCTTGCCCGCGTCGTTCAAACGTTCCAGTCGATCACTGTTTGCGCTCTCCGCGTTCGCTTGCTGCGTCAGCTTGCGGCGATTCTCCGGGCGGCCCAGTTCCTCGGCTTTCAGCGCGCGCAGTTCGCGATTCGTCTCATGCAAGCGCTGCTCTTGCTCATACGACTCGCGCGCGGCTTGCAACCACTTGCCGAACTGCTCGGTCATCCACAGCGCGTGATCGTCCTTGCTCAGGATGTGCAGTACGATGCCCGGCGATAGCGCGCGATGTCCGGTCTTATAATCCTCGGCCCAGGCGCGCAGCTCGATGCTCTGCGGTGGCACGCCATCGCGCTGCGCGCAGAAGGTCGCCTTCGCTGTCAGGTTGCGGAGTTCATTGCCACCGGCTGCGCTGATGGATTCGCCTTTGGCTGTCGGCAGCGAGGACTCGCCCACGACACCTTTCCAAAGCAGGCCCACGCGTTGAATGCCAAAGTCGTCGCTGGCTTCGAGATCGAGCGTGACGACTTCGCTTTCGATGATGACCTGCTCCTGCGAATCGCGACGTGCGAAGATGCGCGGCTGCTCATCGTCCACCGCGGTGACTTTCAAGGTCAATGGCTCGCGTGCTGCAAGACGATCCGCATCCTCCCAGTCGAAGCGATACTCGGCATTGGCCGCCACCGGGATGGGCAGTGACTTCATCGCTCCCTGCACGATCGGTTGCGGCTTGCTATCCATCCGGGCTGTCGCAAGCGCGCGGCTGGCGCTGAGTTCAAAGGAAACCTGTGCGTCCTTCAGCACGCTGACCGAACCATTGCGCGCCTCCAGCACCGGCTGCGACTGATAGCCCAGGTAATCGGGCAGCGTCAGCTGCGCTTGAAGCTTCTTCATTTCTGGGCGCGGCGTGGGCACCAAAGCGATACTCTTGCGCACATCGCCAATGCTCAGGTTCAGCGGCGCATTCTTCTTCTGCGGCGGCAGCTTGAAGGCATACGTGGCGTGCTCTTCTTTGACCACGATCTTGGGTTGATCCTGCACACGCGCGGTGCCGGACGCAGGTGCCCATTCGGTGTCGGTGCGCAGGATGGCACCGACCTCCACTGGCTCCGCGTAGGGCACCACCAGCTTGTTCGGCAGCGCTTCGATCTTGGCAAAGGTGTAGCGATCAATCTCGCGCCAAGGCGTCAACCATCGGCCCAGCGCATTCCATGCCGCCCCTGGCACGAGGGCAAAAGCCGTGACTGCCACGGCACATGCGATGCCTGCCGTCCACGCCCAGCGACGATGGCTGTCCTGTGGCACGGCATTGTCGAGCGACACATCTTTGACAGCGTCCGCTGCTTGATTCATCGCTGCCTGCACCAGTCGTTCACTGCGACCCGTGCCGGCATCTTGATGTGCCAGTTCCACGATGCCGAGCAACTGATCGCCAAGCCGAGGGAAGGTGTGTCGCAGCAATCGCGCTGCATCTTCCAGCCGCCGCTGCTGCCACACCCAGCGATGCCATTTCAAAGGCAAGCCAAGACCCAGCACCGCCGCGCTCGAAAGCATGAGCATGGTGCGCAACCAAGCCGGAGTCTCCATGAACCGATCCAGCACAAAGACGATCAAAAAACTCAGCGCTAGACCGAACAGTGCTGCTAGCAGGCCCTCGGCCAGCTTGATGATCCACACCCGGCGACGAAAGGCCGCGAGCTTGGCTTCCAGCACGGGAGGCAAGGGCAGCTTGGGTGGGGGATTCATGGAGTGCGAGAAGTATAACGAACAAAGCTGAGTAAATCGAAGGCAAATCTCTGCTCAAAACGCGCCTGCCATTTTGCGGCCAATCCAGAAGGTCCCCAGTAGCAGAAGCACAAAGCCTGCCCACAGCGGGTGCGCCCAGAGCAGTAGGCGGCGTTCCTCCAGGTCCGGTTCGGGCAGGGCGGCGATGGCTTTCACGATATCGACAGGCGTGACCGACGTCATGAACTGCCCCCGCGTGAGCGACGCAATCTCGCGCAGCACGTCATGCCGCGCTGGCTGCCCCAGCTTTTCCTTGGAGGCCCCCTGGATGGAAATGACGCTGTCCAGCGGCTCGCCGCTCTCGGCGCAGCTGATGCGCACCTTGTGATCGCCTGGCTCAGTGGGCAAGAAGCTGCCGGTGAACAGGCCCCAGGCCTCCTCGCCAGCGGGCAGCAAGCGCACGCTGCTGACCTTGCCGGAAGGCGCGGCGATTTGGGCCATCACCGTGGCATCGCGCAAAGGCTCGCCCGTGGTGCTCAGGGCATTGGCGTTCAGTGTCAAGACATTGCCCGTGCGTGGACGATCAGGGCTGTAGAACAGACGCAGATTGCCACCTGCGGCCATGTTGCGCTGATAGGCCATCCAGCGCACGACTTGGCCCCAGAAACGGTAGTGATACTTGTCCTCCACGCCACGCCGCCAGCGCCAAGCGCCGTCGCTGCCCATGAACAGAATCTTGCCGGAACCAAAGGTCTTGGCCACGATCATCGGCACTCGACCAAAACGCGTGCTCTCGCTGCTGTGCGTGGCCAGAACCTCGGCCCCTGCTTTGGCGCGCAGCGCAGGCGCATACCACTGGAAGCCCGGCAGCGTGGACCACACGCGCGCACTGGCTTCGTCGGTGTCTTCGAGCTTCGTGAGTAGGCTGCGCTGGCCAGCATCGGTCAAGGCAAAGCGCCCTGGTGCGGCGCTGCCCCAGCCCTTGAGCTGCGCTTCGTCGAGCACCACGGGGTAAAGATCGGCAAGCGGCGATTGCTGAAGCGTGGATTGATGTCCGTTGAATCCTGGTAGAAAGACCAGGCCCGCGGCCTGATCGCGCACCAGCTTCTTGATCTGCTCACACTGCTCCTCGGTGAGTTGACCGGCGTTCATACCGACATCGCCGAGGAAGACCACGTCATACTTGCTGAGGTCTTCGGTCTTCGGGAAGGCATCCAGGTAGCCACGCCCGCCGCCCATTTTGTCAAGACCAGGATGGAACAGCAGCGTGTTCACCTCCACGCCGGGGTCGCGTTCCATCGCGTTGCGCATGTAGCGATACTCCCAACGTGGGGTGCTTTCGATGATCATCACGCGCAGCTCCTCTTTGCGAATCGAGACGGGGGCTTCCAGTGTGTTGTTGTCCGGGTAGCGCTCACCGGGCACGGGTGGCACTTGCAGCTTGAGCTTTACATCTCCTGTGTTTGCGGGTCGCCAGACAAGGCTGTCCTGCATGCGACCCATGGCGGGCAAGATCAGTTCTTGTGTCAAGGTTTCGCCTGTGCTGGTCTGCAAGCTGAGCGTGATCGCTTGCTCACGCGGTAGCGAACTCTCGATCACAAACGGAATGCGCAGCGGCTTGCCCGCTACGCCGTAAGTCGGCGCGTCAAAGCTGACGATCCACACATCCGGCAATCGCGTTTCCGCACCCGCAGGCACAGCGAAGACGGGCGCATTTCTCATGCGCAGCTGCGTCGCCGCCTGAGTGGGCGAACTACCAGTATTCCAATCGCCATCGCTCGCCAGCACCACACTGCGGAGGCGCGGTTGCTGCTCGAGCAGCTTCATCAAGGCACCATTGAGGTCGGTGCCTTCGGTGGCCTTTTCGAGCGAAGAAGAAAAGGGTTCGATGACGACATTCATTCGCTGCTGAAGGGCCGCCCAGGCCGCCGCATCGGTGAGCGGTTGTATCGCTTCGGCTCGCGATGCAGGGAGGCTGGCTGGCTGGTCTTCATTCACCACGTCGCGGGTGTCCATGCTGTGGGAGACATCGTGCAACACCGCCAGCACAGGGCGCTGGTCCGGCTTGAAACTCTCTCGCCACTCCGGCTGGTTGAGCGTGATCGCGATACAAACGGCGATCAGCACGCGCAGCAACTCCAGCCAGCCCATGAGACGCTTCTTGACCGCGCGCTGCCAGCCCAGATACGCGAGCACCGCTGTCGCCAAAACGATCAGCACGCCAAGCACAACCGTGCCGGGTGTGGTGATGAAGGTGAGGTGGCTTTGTTCCATCACGCCACCACCTCCTGCTTCGTTTCGGCTTTCACGGCATCACGCTTCGAGGGCAGGCAGAGGATGGCTTCGCCAATCAACGCGAGCGCCATGAGCAGCAGGAAGGTCCGCCAGATTTCATTGGCCAAACTGCTTTGATCTTCGACCGAATCGTCAACGCGATGGAACTGCAATCCCGCGAACAGTTCCTTCAAGGCCTCGTCACTGACAAGCACCGTCGAGTCCTCGCGTGCAGGACGGTTGAGCGCCATCAATCGCTCATCGGCCGCTAGCACACCGCTGACCAGCGATGATGACGAGTGACCTTCCTCGACCGCTTTCCAAGGGATCGTGCTGGGCAGAGCCGTGGCACTGGCCTCGCGTTGTTGGGCATTGCCGAGGGTCTTCGCTCCTTCAGCGAGTGCACGTTGCATGAGCACATACAGCACCACGCCATCGCGGGCGAGACTGCTTTGATTTGATCCTGGCAAGGTGCCGCAGAACCAGGCATTCGTCTGCTCCCTCGTCGCGCGAGCGATGAGCGTGTCGCCGCTGGAAAGGCGAGCGAGTGGTGTGCTCTCACCTTCGATCAGGCAATGCCGCAGCACTTCCAGTTCGCCCACAGGCAGAGCGGTGCCGCCTCGAGTGTTGGCCAGCAAATCATCCGAGGCACGCCACCAGCCGATGGCCGCGGTGCTCTCGGTCTTGGGCACGTTCTTCCAGTCACCCCAGCGCAGGCCGAGGAATGCATGATCGCTGATGCCCGTCGTTGGCGGCAAAAACAGGACACTGCGACCAGTGCTGACGTGAGTGGCCAGTTGCTTGGCGATGATGTCATCTGCGGCGGGCAGTGCGGCTTGCCAAAGGATCAGCGCGGCTTTGTCCCAATCGATCTCAGCGGTTCGCGATGACGGCAGCACCTTGACCTCTTGCTTGCGCCCAGGCTCAGCGGGTGAGGAAACGACGGCGCTCAAGGGTTCGATGACATCGGGATCGTCCGAGACGATGATGGTCAGCGGTGTGGTCGGCTGATCGAAGACAAAGTGAAACGCGTTGTCGCGCAGGTTCGAGTCGGCGGGCAACTCGATGCGCCCCCATCCGCGCTTCGTGCTTTTGTCGATGGGCACGGCGTGACCTTGCAGCACGAGTTCGTTGTCCTTCAGCATTGCGGTGATGGTCGAGCGCGTGCCATTGACCACAATCTGCAAGGGCAACTCCATCGGCTGCGGTTGCTGAGCTTGGCGAGTGATTCGCAGGTCGAGCAGCAACTCGGCGCGCTCGCTGGTCTCGCGTCGCGTGACCTTGTCCATGGTCACCGCAAGATTGTCGCTGGCCAGTTGAGGATAGGCGATGACATGAAACTTCACCGCCTCCAGCTTGGCAAAGGCACCACGCAGGGCTTCCCATCGTCCGCTGGTGGGATTCCAGTCTGGCTGACGAAGATCGCTGGCGATCCAGACATCGGTGCGGCCCAGTTGGTTGGTCGTGATGTAGTCCAGCGCGCTCTGCATCATAGCTGGCAAGTCCGCCGTCGTGTCTGTGGCTTGCGTGACAGGAATGTCCAGCAGCGCGCTCGAATTGTCGATCAAGGTGGGTTCGCTCGTGGCGCTGTCGATCAGCACAACCTTGGTGCGACTGCCAAAAAGGTCGGTGATCCCTTGGGCGATCTTCTTGAGCGCCGAGGAACGTTTTGATTCACCCGTGGCCAAGTTTTGCTGCTCCATGCTCGCGCTGCGATCCAGCAGCACCAGCACCGTATCAGGCGCACCGCCCGTTAAGCCGAGCCAACCACCCGCCAGCGGACGCGCCACCAGCAAAATGAGACCCAGCACCGCCAGCACCCGCAGCGCTAGGATCAGCATCTGTCGCAGCCGCGAGTAACCGCGATTCATCTGCTGCGCGGCCAGCAGGAACATCATCGCCGCCCACTCAATCGTGCGCCGGCGATGCAGGTGGATCAAATGAATGATCACCGGCAAGGCCGCCAGCGGGAGGGCGAAGAGCAGGAATGGGGCGAGGAAGCTCATGGGTTGCTTTGTGGACGATGCCACGATTCCTCGGCTGCGTGCTCGTTGATCCAACTGTAATAGTAAGCAACAGAGCAAGTGATTGCGATCACAACGACACCCAGGAACACGCTTCCTGAGTTCAGTCCGAGAATGCCTTCAGCTACGGTCCTCGCTGGTTGCTGCATAAATAGGGCAGTCACGAACGGCAACGCCGCATTCTTTTCTCTGTCAGGCTTCTGCGAGTTGACGGAGGTCCATACAATGCACCGGATAGTCCACAAAAGAATTGGGCCAATGAGCATGATCTCAACGGCTGATGCTCCCCACTTCGTCAGATTCGCGATTAACGATGCTTCAACAAGAATGAAGCCGAGATAGGCCGCGATCAGACTTAAGATCGGCCAAACGATATAGAGTCGCAGTGGGCGATGTTGTCTTGAAATCTCATTGCTCATCATCGTCCCCCCTTCTTCGGTGTGCGTCCCAGCAAAAACTTCGCTAGCACGTCGGCATACGGTTTGTGCATCTTCACGCGGTGGTAGTCGATGCCGGTGGTGCGGACGAGGTCGTCGATGTCGGTCAAGTATTGGCGCACGGCCTCGCGATACTGGCGCGTGATGTCGCTGGGGTCGGCGAGGATGGCTTCGCCGCCTTCGAGATCCACGAAGCGGGCGGGGCGGTCGAATTCGAAGTCGATCTCCTGCTGATCGAGCAGGTGGAAGACGGACACGTCGTGCTTGCGGAAGCGCAGGTGCTGGAGCGCAGGCTTCAGGTCGGCAGGTTGCACGAACAGGTCGGACACAATGACGACCAGCGCCCGCTGCGGCAGGGTTTCGGCGGCTTCGTGGAGCGATTCAACGATGTGGGTTTCGCCAATGGATTGCAGCTCGGCCAGTGCATCCAAGACAAGTCCCAGGTGCGAGGCTCCGCGCTTCGAGGGAATCTCGCGCGTTTGCTTGGCATTCATGGAGCGCAGGCCCACGGCATCGCCTTGCTCTGCTGCGAGGTAGGCGAGACTGCCTGCGATGCGCTTGGCGTAGTCGAGACGCGTGGCCCCTTCCTTGCCAAACTTCATCGAGCCACTGGCATCGATGATCAGGCAAAGGCGCAGGTTGGTGTCGGCCTCGAACTCCTTGATGTAGTAACGGTCGCTGCGGCCCCACATGCGCCAGTCGAGACGGCGGGTGTCATCGCCCGGCACATACTTGCGATACTGGGCGAACTCGATGGACGACCCGCGCACCGGACTGCGATGCTTGCCCGAGACGCTGCCGACCATGGCGTGCCGCGCGTGCAGTGGCAGCGCGAGCAGACGCGACAGGACGGCGGGGTCGAGGAATGGGCGGGGGGAACTCATTTCGAGGTCTCCAAGGCTATGAACACTTTAGTCCTACTCATACTCTTACTCCTCCTCTTGCTCGGTATTGGGTCACCCGATCCTCCGAACACTCGTTCTTGTGGCGACACGAACCGGTGCCTCTGATTCTGCAGGCTTCTCAAACGTCTCAATCAGCTTGGTGAGAATACCCACCACTCCAATCAGCATGTCCTTGCCATCTCCCACACGTTGTTCAGTGCATGCTCCCTTGGCGACTAGCGCATCAAGACAGGCGTCGTCGAAGAACTTTACACGTTGCCTGCTTGCACGTCTGCCATTACCCTCAGCGGTGTTGAGCAGGGAGGAAAGGCTGGCTCGGTCGAGTTGGTCGATGGCTTCAGCTAGCTTCGGGCGCTTACTCTGTTGAAGCTCTTCGAATAAAGGTGTGAGCCATTCGATGAATTGAAGTTCGATCTGATAAACCTGAAGCTTCTCGTGGTCGAATTGGCGTCGGGTGGGCATCGCGGTGATTTGAGGATGAGTAGGAGTAAGAGGAAGAGTAGGACTGAAGCGCTGGCAGTGCTGGGCTACTTCTCGTCGCTCAGTTCAGCGACCAAGCGTTTCACCACCTGCTTTGAATCCACCCCATCGCTCTCCGCCGTGAAGGTGGTCATCACGCGATGGCGCAGCACACTCTCCACGACCGCGACCACGTCTTCCTGGCGCACCATGTAGCTGCCTTGTAGCGCGGCTCTGGCTTTGGCTCCGAGCACCAGATACTGCACGGCACGGGGACCTGCTCCCCAACCGACCAAGGGCTTCAACCAGCTTGGCGCATCGGCACTGTGCGGACGGGTCCGTCGAACCAAGTCCACAATGAACTCATAGATATGCTCTGGCACCGGCACGCGGCGGACGAGGTCTTGGTAGGCCTTCACACGTTCGCCATCGAGCACATGCTCCAGCTTGGGCAAGGCCATGCCGGTGGTGGTTTTGGCGATCATCAGTTCTTCGGCGCGACTCGGATAATCGACACCAATCATGAACATGAAGCGGTCGAGCTGCGCCTCGGGCAGGGGATAGGTGCCTTCTTGCTCAATGGGGTTCTGCGTGGCGAGCACGAAGAAGGGCTGGTCCAAGGTGTAGGTGTGGCCTGCGACCGTGACCTTGTGCTCCTGCATGGCTTCGAGCATCGCAGCCTGCGTCTTGGCCGGTGCTCGGTTGATCTCGTCGGCGAGCACGATGTTGGCGAACACGGGGCCCTTGGCGAACTCGAACTGACGCTTGCCGCTGGTCTCTTGCAGGATGTCGGTGCCAGTGATGTCCATCGGCATCAAATCCGGCGTGAACTGAATGCGATTGAAGCTCAGACTCATGGTCTCGGCCAGCTTGGAAACGAGCAGCGTCTTGGCCAGGCCGGGCACGCCCATCAGCAAGGCGTGACCACGGGCGAAGAGGCAGATGCAGAGCTGTTCGATGACGTCGCTCTGGCCGACGATGATCTTGCTCAGTTCCTGGGTCAGCTTCGCATAGACGCCGCGCAGTTCGTCAATCGCGGCGACATCGTCAGTGGGCAGTGGGGCAGAAGACATTCTCGAACTCTGGCGCAGGGGCGCGCTGGGACGCAAGCTCTAGTGTTCAGCGTCCTCGCTTTCACAGCTGCGAGACCTCTGACACGCTGAAGCGTGAACATCGAACGGTCCTGGGCCGACGAGAGTCGTCGCGCGATGTGCCATGCCAGAATGACAGAGCATTCTCCAGGCCTGGTTCGCTGGCGGAGAGTGGGATTGCCTTCGGCTTTCCATTCATCGCTTCGCTTGGGTGCAGTCTCTCCTCACCGCTGCGCGGACTCGGAGAGAGTGGGATTCGAACCCACGGTGGGGATTAGCCCACGCCAGTTTTCAAGACTGGAGCCATAAACCACTCGACCATCTCTCCTGATGTCGCCGTGCGAACGCGTCGATAGTGATTCATGTGCAGGCATCTTGCAAAGGGAACTTCGCGCTTCATACAGTGGAAATGCGTGTGCTGATCGCGATGGACAAATACAAGGGCTCGCTCACGGCTGTGCAGGCCGGGGCGGCGGTGAGCCGGGGCTTGCAGAAGACGCTGCCCGGCGTGCAGACCAGCCTATGCCCCATCGCCGATGGCGGTGAGGGCTTCACGGACACGATGGTCTCAGCCTTGGGCGCGGAGTGGATCGAGGTGCCGTTGCAGGATGCCATTGGCCGCCCCCTCGTCGCGCGTTATGGGCTAACCCAGGACGGCGTCGCGGTCATGGAAATGAGTGCTGCCTCCGGCTTGGCGATGGTCAGTGATCAACCGCTGCAGCCCGATATCGCCAGCACTTTCGGCACCGGACAGATGATGGTCGATGCCATTCGGCAGGGCGCGAAGAAAATCATCATCGGTATCGGTGGCAGTGCGACGAATGACGGTGGCCGAGGAATGGCGGAAGCGCTGGGCTTTGTCTTTACCGACACGGGCATCGTTCGTCCCGCACCGATCTCGTGCGAGGTGCTGGTCGCCTGCGACGTGGACAATCCTCTGCTCGGCGACCTTGGGGCCACACGGATCTATGGCGCGCAGAAGGGCGTGCGCGATTTCGCGTTCTTCGAGGCACGGATGCAGACCTTCGCCGATCTGGTCACCCGCGAGCTGGCTATCGATCATCGGCATGAGCCCGGCGCAGGTGCCGCAGGCGGACTGGGCTTTGGCTTGATGAGCTTTTGCAAGGCTCGGCTCATGAGCGGGTTTGATCTGGTGGCTGACATCACGAAACTGGAGGAACGGATTCTTGAAGCCGATCTCGTCATCACAGGCGAGGGCAAGGTGGACGGCCAGACCTTGCACGGCAAAGGCCCCGCTGGCTTGGCCGAGATGGCGCGGCGGCATGGGCGGCCAGTCGTCGCCGTGGCCGGAGCGGTGGAGGACTCGCCCGCCGTGCACGCGCGGTTTGATCTGGCGCTGGCGGTCAAGCCGGAGGCCATGCCCCTAGCCGAGGCGATGGCACGCGGCGCGGAACTCATTGAAGAAACCGTTGCGCAGCACGCCGAGCAGTTTAGAGAACTCGTCCTATGAGCAAACAGGTGGTTCTTCTTTTCTCCGGTCAGGGCGCGCAAAAAGTCGGTATGGGTAAGGATTTGGCCGAGGCCTTTCCAGCCGTGAAGGCCCTCTTCGAGCAGGCAGATGCCGCCCTCGGCTTCTCGCTCACCACTGTCATGTTCGACGGCCCCATTGAGGAACTCACCAAGACCTCTCGCTGCCAGCCTGCGCTCTATGCGCATGGCTTGGCTGTTTTGACCGCCTTGAAAGAGAAGGTGCCGGGGCTGGAGATCGTTGCCGCCGCAGGTCTTTCCCTTGGCGAGTTCACCGCGCATAGCGCCGCAGGCACGTTCGACTTCGCCACCGGCCTGAAGCTCGTCTTCCAGCGCGGCAGCTTCATGGAGCAGGCCTGCGAGCAAACGAAGGGCACGATGGCCGCCATGATCGGTGGCACCGAGGAAGCCGTGCGCGAACTGGCTCAGGCCTGTGACGTGGACGTGGCCAATCTCAACGCCCCTGGCCAGATCGTCCTCAGTGGCAGTGTCGAAGGCATCACCGCTGCCGTCGCCGGGGCCAGGGACAAGGGCATCGTCAAAGCCATTCCGCTGACCGTCGCTGGGGCCTACCACTCCCGCCTGATGAAGTCCGCCCAGGACCAGCTCGCCCCTGTGCTCGCGCAGACCGACATCGCCACGCCCAGCGTGCCCGTGGTGTGCAACTTCGAAGCCCGCGCCGTGAGCACCGCTGACGAGATTCGCCACACCTTGGCTAGCCAGGTCACCGGCTCCGTCCGCTGGGCCGAATCGCTCGCCTCCCTCGTCGCCCAAGGCAATACCTTGTTCCTCGAACTCGGCCCCGACAGCGCTATCGCTGGCATGATGAAACGCATCGACAAGGCTGCGAAGGTCATCAGCATCGGCGACCTCGCCGGGCTGGAGAAGGCGGTGGCGGAACTGACCGCCTAAGGGGCCCTAGGGCTTCGGGATTCATTGGAGCGGTCCGCCGCCGCATAGGACCACTACTCCGATAGCACACTCTCCAAGTCCTCCTCGGTCAAGCCAGACATCAGCGGCGCGGCATCG
>Ga0247831_1002214_pt1 | contig 32635 bp, 16 predicted proteins | sample LaCruzMarch2015__9_FD_192406 | JGI IMG/M metagenome (GOLD analysis project Ga0247831, IMG submission 192406) | Freshwater microbial communities from meromictic Lake La Cruz, Castile-La Mancha, Spain - LaCruzMarch2015_1m | ecosystem: Environmental > Aquatic > Freshwater > Lake | place: Spain...
GATTCGTCGAGGCTTTCGAGATATTTGCTGTCGGCTTCGTCCATGCCGGCCTTGTCGATGAAATCCTCGGTTCCGTCCTCGGCGAAACGGATGTCGGCGACCTCCCCTTCCCTGGCTTCCTCGACGGCTTTGCGTTTCGCCGCCTCCTGCATGACGGCATCCGGCGACGCCTCGTTGACCTCCGCCTGGATGCGGCTGACGTGGGTGCGGGAGTTGAGGGTGGCGAAGGTGAAAGCGAGCAGGGCGAGCGCGAGGAATAACCAACCCGGCAATTTTAGGCGACCGCGCAGGAACCAAAGCAGCGGCACGGCGAGCCAGAGAAGCACGCTGAGATAGCCGAGGACGCTGAAGGAGTTCGGGTTCATCATTTCTTTTTCGAGATCGCGTCGTTCCACTGGTTGAACGCGTAATAGATCAGGTTGACCCCGAGGTTCATGGCGGCATCGCGCATTTCCGGGGTGACGTCGGTGTAGCCCTGGGATTTCCACGCGCCGTTCATGTCGCCGGGGTGGTAAAAGGCGATCCAGCGGCCTTCGTGTTTCACGCCGAGGGCGCGGCGACCGCCGAGCTGCCAGAAGGGCGGCGCACCGTCAGGGAAGGTGTAAGGCACCTGATAGAGCATGTCGTCATCGGCGATGTCGATGAGCGGCTTGTCAGGAAACACCTGGCGGATGACGCGCATGAAGGAGTTGTGGAAACTCACCGAGCCGGCGTCGGCGATGAGCATGCCGCCGTTGAGACAGTAATCGCGGAGGATCTTCGCCTCGTCCGTGGTGAGATTGCCCATATCGGCATCGCCGGTCAGGAAGACGAAGGGCGGGAAGCCGTCCTTGGGATACTTTTTCAGCAGCGAGATGGAATGGCTTTCGCCCTTGTTGGCGATTTTCTTGAAGCCGGTGGCCTGGGCGAAGGCGCGGAGGAAATTGATGTCTGCGTTGGACTCGTCCATGCCGTCGTCCCAACCCGCGCCCTTGTGTTCGAGGCGGATGAACCGGATCTTGTAATTATCCATGCCTTCCGGCCAACCGCCTTGTGTGCCGCCGCCTTTGCCCATCTTGCCGGACTTCGCGTTGTTCGCCGCATAGGTGGCTTGGGTCTGCTCTTCCATCACCTGATCGACTTGCGAATCGTCGAGGTCGGGCACTTCGTAGATGATCGCCGAGTTCGGGCGAAGGCTGAGGGTCTGCTTCTTCTTCTTTTTCGGCTTCGTCATCTTGACCATGGCAACGACGGGATTTCCGCTGCCTTTCGGCACCTTGTAAGCCTCCACGCAGCCGCCGAGACTCATGATCCACGGGATGAGCACGAGAATGACGAGGTGGGTAAGGGTGCTGAGATAAAGACTGCGACGATTCCGAGGATCACGGCCATGGGTGCGGATATCCTCGAGCACACGGTCACCGACCATTGCGATACCCTCTTCACGCGTGAAGGCCGCGTAAACCGAACGACTGCGCAGCATGACGTGCGTCCACGCCGCGAAGACCGCAGTCGCGAGAATCGGCCATGCGATGCTCCACCAAAGCTTAATGATGGTGGCATTGTTCTGGACCCCGCCATCCACCTGGAGTTGGTTATCGAGAATGGAGAAACACGCCCGCCATGTTACCCAGAGAAAAAATCCAACGACCAAATACACGGCAAGCAGAGGCACGCGAAGCACATGCCATGTGATGCGGCTGCGGAAAAATCCAACAATTCCAGCCGCAGAGCATAGGATGGTTAGAAGGCCTAGGAGCTGGAACGCCAGCCTAAGTGACGAATCCGTGTGATTGTTTTGGAACAGGATCTGTATTTCCGCATTGCGTGAGAGGAAGGCCGCCAGTGCTGGTGGCAACCAAAAATAGGCTGCGCCAGACAAGACCGCAATGGATGCAACCGCGATCGTCACCACGCGCGCCTTGAAAGCAGACGGATTCGTTGGAATCTCGTCCACTGTCACTGTGGGTATGGTGGTGTATGAATCGCGGATCATGCGGATTTGTTATGAAATTACAGGCGCTGCGATCCTAGATTACTTGCCAAACAGATCTTCTTCGCTGGCTTCTTCAACGGGAATGGTTGGAACTTTCGGGCCTTCTTCTTTGACTTCGAGTTCTTTTTCGATGGCTGCTTTGGGCTTTTCGGGATCACCGGCTTCCTCGGGTTGCGCCGCATCTGATGGAGCGGGATCTTTGGCGGCAGGCGGCGCGTCTTCTTTTTCTTTAGGCGCACTTGGAGCAGCGCCACCGGCGATACGGGCGCTGAGATCCTGTGGCTTGAGGCCGTGCTTGGCGGCGATGTCGCGCAAAGCCTCCGTTGCTTCGCGGGCAGCGATTTCCGTCCGTTCACTTTCGCTGAGCTTGGATGATGATTCGCCAGTGAGAGCTTTCATAAGATAGGGAACGCTGGTTCCGCATATGACGACAGCATGAACTATGACGGTGAAGAGTATCACTGACTTGAAGCTGCGTCCCCGGAAGGACTGCAATAACTGGTCAGGTGTGATTTCTTGGGTGGGATTGGACATATTGGTGGATGGCTGGATTTACTGTTCGATTTCGCCTACGGCTTCAATGATGCCACCGGCTTCGGCGATGGCTTGGAGGATGGGTTGGAAAACTTCCTTGGATTGTGACTTGTCACATTTGAACTGAACGTGACGCTGGTCGTCGGAAATGGTGTTGGTCAGAAGCGCACGCACGCCCCATTCGACGTCCTTGGCGCTATCGACGCGTGCGTTGTCAAAATAGATTTCGCCGGTTTCATCGACAGTCACATAGGCCACTACCGAGGCTTTGGTTTTCTTGACGTGTTCGGACGTCGGCAGCGCGACGGGCAGACTGGAATTATCTTTGACCGCCTCGCTACACACGAGGAAGAAGATGATCAGCAAGAACGCGATATCGCCCATACTCGCGACGGGTATGGGAATGGTTCTGCGTTTCTTTTTTTTCGCGCGTTTCATGGTTTATTCATCTTCGACGATAGCAACCACGCCGCCGTTGGCGCTAATGGCGGAGAGTGCTTGGAAATAGTTTTGGTACGGGGTGCCTTTGGCAGCCTCCAACATGATGACGCGTTTTTCACCGTCCTGGTTTGGCAGGTCGAGTGCCGCCAAGCGCTCGTTGAGTTCGGAGATCTCCACGCGCTTGTCGCTGAAAAACATCTCGCCACCCCGTAAGTTGATAATGGGTGTTTTCTCTGATTTCGCCTGAGTGGATTTCTCACCGGCAGGAAGATCAGCCGTGATCGACTTCACTTTCACAAGCGTGGTCGCTACCATGAAGTAAATGATGAGAAGGAAAGCGATATCCGAAAACGAATCGACGGGAATATCACTGGAGCGGCGTTTTTTCACTTGGATTAAGCTTTTTGGCCTTAGTGATTCGTCAGGATAAATTCCACCAACTCGCAGGTGCTTTCTTCGATTTCGAGTTCGATTTCATCCGACCAGCGGAAAAAGACGCTTTGCGGGATGACGGCAGCGAGAGCGATGAGAAGTCCCGCAGCTGTTGTGATCAGGGCTTCCGCGATACCGTTTGCAACGGCGCCGCCACCGCCACCGGTGCTGCCAGCCTCCGCCAGGCCTGCGAAGGAAGCGATCATACCCGTTACGGTTCCGGTCATGCCGAGGAGTGGTGCAGCCATGCCGATCGTGGTCAGGACATCAAGGCGCTTGCTGACGACGCTCATCGCCTGGGCGCTGTAGTCCTGCATGACCTGGGCGACTACCAGACGCATGGTCTCGGTGCCCTCATTTTTCGCGCGCAGTTGTTTGTAGGATCGGAGCCCCGCAAGAAGAACGGATGCGACTGGGCCACCGGCGGCTTCGCATTCGCTGATGGCACCCGAAATGTTGTTTTCATTCAGACAAGCTTGTACTTTGGCGCGAAGGGAGCGTACGTCGATGCGGCGATTCTCCCGGAAAGAAAACCAGCGGTCATACACGACGGCGATGGCAACAAGGCTGCACAACATGAGGGGAATCATCAGAGGCCCGCCTAAAAGGAGTTGTTCGATCATATTTTTGAGGTGTGGTTGGAAAGAGTGGTTATTTGTTTGTTAGCTTATCGATCACGTTCAGAGCTTCTCGTGGGGTAAGTTTGATGCGGTTCATACGCAGTGCCGTGGCGGAGTCGATCACCAATTCCCCGGTGGTAGCCATGTAATCGGAGCCGTGACAATCGGCGAGCGGGACGCGCTCCGTGTAGCGGCGGCGGGCGACGGCGAAGAGGATGAGTTCGTGGCCGGAGATGCAGAGCCAAACGGGTGTGCGGCGCCACCAGCGGCCGCAGTCGATGCGCGTGCGGGTGCGGAGGAGGAGCATCGATTCGGCTCCGCCGGTGAGTTCCTTTAACAGGGCTGACTCGAGATCGTTCATCATCTTTTCCTGCTTTCCTTGAGGGATTCGATCATGCGCTCGCGGGCTACGTTTTCCTCCGCCACGCGTTTTTCGAAGGCGGGGTCGGCGAGGCGGCCGCGGGCGTATTTCGCCCAGAGGCTGTCGGGGAAATCGAAGGTGACGCGGCGGTAGATTTCGTAGGCGGCGTTCATGGCTTCGCCACGGCCTCTGTAGTTTTCCTCGGGCATCAAGCCGGCCATACGTTCGTTGCTAATGCCGTTCCAGTAGAGGGCTTGCGAGCGGATCTCGCGGTCGTCGTAGGTTTCGGTGGCGTGGACGGTGGTGAAAACCTTGATCGCTTTGGCGTATTGGTGGGCGCGCATGTAGTTCTGTCCGGCGCGGAGACCGGCAAGGCCGGCGAGCGGATCATCGGGGAAACGCTGCTGGAGTTTCGAGAAGACCATCGCGGCGTTGAGGAACTCGGGGTAGGAAAGCTGGTCGAGGCGGAGGACTTCGGACTTGGTGGCGTCGTCGGTTTTTTCGCGCAGCGGGTCGGCCTCATTCTTGAAGGCGAGTCCGGTTTGCTGGAAGTATCCGCCGAGGCGGGACATGACCGAGGGGAGGAGCTCGTGGTTCGGGTATTTGTAGGCGAGCTTGACGTATTCCTCAACGGCGTTCTGGGTCTCGCCCATTTTTTCGTAAACGAGGGCGGTCTTGAACTGTGCCTTGGGGGCAAACTCGGTCTCGGGATAGTCGCTGGGGATTTTCGAGAAACGGGCGAGGGCGTCCTGATACATCGGGAGCTTGGCTTCGTCGTTTTTGGCGAGGTCGGCGTATTCCTGTGCGAGGTTGCCCAAAAGGTATTCTGCGTGGGCGCGGAGGTCGTCGTCGCGGTGGGTGGCGATGGCCTCGGCGAGGAGCTTGCGGGCTTGTGCGATCTCGCGGCGGGCGAGGCTTTCCTGATCGAGCTCGCGGTGCTTCTTGGCGAGTTCGAAGTAGCACTCGGCGAGGGTGAAGCTGGTGCGGACGGCCATTTCATCTCCGGTGAAACGCTTGCTGAATGGCTCGATGAAACCGTTGGCGCCCTTGTTGACGTTGACCGAGAGGGATTGGGATTCGCCGGCGGCGGAGTAGGAAACTTCGACGTCATCACCGTAGCGGACGGGGAAGCCGTTGAGGGCGACGGGCGGGAGTTTTTCGGGGAGTTTGTCCGTGGCGTAGCTGACAGCGAAGGCGGATTTGAAGATGCCGCTGTGGGCTTCGGTTTCCTGGAGCTCGTAGGAGGTGGTCGCCCCGCTGGTGGCTTTGAGGGTGACGCTGGCGGTGTCGCGCTCGGCACTGCGGTCGAGGCCTTGGTCGATCAGGCGGAGGTGGATTTTTTCGCCGACGAAGGCTTTAGCGAGCGGCTCGGCGTAGCTGGCGTCCATCACGTCGAGGAAGGGATGGCTTTCGACCTTGAAGATGGCGGTGATCCATTTCACGGCATCGGCGCTGTCCTTGTAGGGGTAGCCGACGTGGACGATGTCGCCGACTTTCACGGCGAGGCCGTCGGGGATCGCGGAGTCGGGGAGGTCTTCGGCGGATTTGGTGGCGAAGCTGCGGTCGGGCGTTTCGCCGAGGATGAGCGGGATGGTGAAGGAGAAACGGCCTTCCTCCAGCGGCGGCTCGTTGCCGGGGGCGGTGGGCGGCTGGGCGAGCTGGTAGCCGTCGGGAGTGACGACCTCTGATTTTGTTAGAACACCGGTGAGCTTGAGCGTTCCGGGAGCGGCGACGTCGAAAGGTGGCTTGAGTTCGGTCTGTTTCGCTTTGCGTCCGGCATCGGTCTGGACGTAGGCGTTCACCGTGCTGCTGCCGGCGAGGGCGAGGTGGGGCACGACGATATCAAAGCGCACGCTGGAACCGGCGACGGCGGCGAGAGGTTTCGTCGGATCGGCGTGCTCGAAAATGAGGGCGCGGCGCGGTGTGACGACTTCCGCTGCGGATGTGCGGGTGGTCTCTTTCGGGGCTTCGGAAATTTTGGGCGCGGGGAGTTGTTTGGTGCTGACGGTATAGCCGGAAAGGGTGGGATCGATGTAGCGGGCGTGCTCGATGATGACAGTGCGCTCGGTGGGGATGCCGGGGCTGAGGTTTTCCGAATCGAGGTAGGTGGCGGTGAGGCTGCCTCCTTCGGCGACCTTGATTTCGGAGTCGCGTTCAGGTTCTCCGGTGACCGGGAAAATGCGGCCGAGGAAACGTCCGCTGTGCTCTTCGGTTTCGACCGCTTTGATCACCGCGTTGCCGCCGGAGGTGGATACGACCTTGATGTCGATGATGTCCTTTTCCTGGCTGGCGTCCATGTCCGGATCTTCGATGACGATGGCGATGGCATCATCATAACGGAAGCGGCGGATCGGCTCCAGCACCAGCTCGCGGCCTTCCTTGGTCTCGATGTAGGTGAGGAAAGAGGCGGAGAGTTTCGCGTCGTTGAAGGCGACGTTGAGGCGCTGTTCGAGGCGGTTGCGTTTCGGGGAAGCGGTGCGCGGGTCTTCGTAGCGGACGCTGATGCTGTCGCCGGGGAGGACTTCAAGCTGGGTGTTGCCGCGGAGTTCCATGAAGTCTAGGGCGACGGGGAGGAGGGCTTTGCTTTCCCTGTTGGAAAGAGTGACTTTTTTGATGGTCGGAGCGACGCCTTCGAAGCCGTTGATGACAAGGCGAACGAGGCGGGCGCGGGTTTGATCGCCGAAGGCCACTTCCATGCTGCCGTTCGCTCCGGGGGTGAGCTTAGCGGGTTGCGGGAGTGTTTTTTTCAGGTCGGCGGGGAACGTGGTGGGATCGAACATCGCGTCCGGGCACGGGATGAGGTCGGGTTTTCCGGCGTCGTCGCAGAGGAGGACGGGTTTGTGTGTGAGGAAATCACCGCGGCCTTCTTGACGCCAGATTTCGATTTCGTGGAGGCCGGGAGGGAGTTCGCGTTCGATGAGGAGGCCGTTCGGAGTATCTTCGGCGGCGGGGGTGTCGTTGATGAGGAAGACGGTGTTTCCGTCTTCGGGGAGGCCGGTGAGCTGGAAGCGGCGGATGGCGGCGGCGGGTTGGTGGAAGAGGGCGCGGTAGCGGATGACGCCACCGTATGCAGGGTGACTGGTTTCGACGAAGGGCAGTGGCGCTGCGGAGATTGATTTTACATTGGCGGAGAGGAATTTGATGGCGGCGCGGTTCGAGGTGTAATCCATGATCTCTGCCCAATCGGCAGGCAGTTCGCGGCCTTCCGGTTTGCTGACGGGGATGGAATCCGTGCCGAAGGTGGGGAAGGAGGAAACGTGCGGCGAACCGTCCCAGACGGGCATTTCTTCGGGGAAACGGGCGTGGGTTGTCCAGTTTTTGCCATCGAGCGAGGTCTGGAGAACGAAATTTTTCAGGCTGCTGGAAGCGTCGCCGGTATCGACGGTCATTTTGTTGATGGGGACGTTGTCGTTGAGGTCGATGCCGAAGGTGCGGGGCTTGGTGGCGTCGCCGACATTGCCCTGCCAACCGGGGTAATCACGGGCGCTGATCGCCATGTTGGGATCGCGGCCGGGGGCGCTTTCCGAAGCGAAGGCGATGGCCTGCGCGCCGGCGGTGGGGACGATGCCTTGGAACTCGCCGCTGAAGGGGGAGGTTTCCTTGATCGCAAGCTTGCGGATTTCATCGCCGCTGGTGGTTTGGAGACTGACGGTGATTTCATCGTCGCCGGTGGTGAGGCTGCGGTCGAGATCGGTGACGCGGATGTAAACGGGATTCCCGGGGCGGACGGTGCGGGTGCCGAGGGCGGCTTGGGAGGTAGAAAGGCCGAGTTCCTCGATGTCGAGGCGGCGCTCGCCTTCGCGGGGAGGGAAGGCTCCGGCGGAGAAGGAGAGGAAAGCATCCGAGGCGACGCCGATAGCGATGCCAGGATCGGCGGGGAGGTCTTTCATTTTCGCGCGGAAGCGTTCCGAGTAACCGAAGCGGATTTCATCATCGCCGAGGACTTGCAAAATCTTATCGCCGGGAGTCGGCGCGCCGAGGGCGGTGGGAACGTCGGCGCGGAATTTCTCTTTGCTATCGCCGAGTTGGTAGAGGAGGACGCGCTCGCGGTCGCCGGACTTCGCCCAGATTTCCACTTCGATATCGGCACCGATGCCGGAGACATTGAGGGTGGGATCGCGGAGGTTGATCTTCACCGCCTCGCCGGGGACGATGATCGTCTTGTCTTGGGATGGGCCGAGTTCGATCTCGCTGGCCTCGACGAGTTTGCGCATCTCGTAGTGGATTTTTCCACGCAGGATGAGGGCGTCGGGGTGTTTCGGGTCTTGGCGGAGGACTTGTTCGATTTCCTCAAGTGCCTCGGCGAAGCTTTCCTGATCCATGAGCACCTCGGCGCGGGCGTAGCGGATTTTTTTGCGGAAATCCTCGTTGGGTAACTTCATCAGGTTATCGAGCTCGGTCATGGCGGCTCCGAAATTTTTCGAGACGCGATCGACGGTGACGGAGCCGAGGGCGGCGGTGAGGTGGACTTCGGTGCCTTCGTATTCGGCGGCCTCGGCGACCTTGCGATACCAGGCGCGGGAGGTGGGGAGAGCGCCTTTGCGGAAGGCGAGGTCGGCGTAAGCGATCTTGAGCTGCGCGTCTTGTTCCGGAGAAAAAGTTCCTTCGGCTTGGCGCGACCAGATGGTGAGTTCCTTGATGAGGTTTTCGGCTTCGTCGGAGCGGTCGGTCTCGATGGATTTCTCCAACAGCCAGAACGCGTAGTTGACGGGAAGCGAGCGGAGGACGGCGGCGAGTTGGTCGGTGTGGGCGAGGTAGAGCTGCCATGCGGAGTCGAGATTTCCAGCGGCGAACTCGGCGTTGGATTTGTAGATCGGGAAGGCGGGGTTGGATTCATCGACGGGGATGTCGGAGGTGCCGAGTGCTCCGCCGATGTTGCCAGCGAGCTGGCGGAGGCGGGCGTTGATCTGGACGACGGCCGGTTCCTGGCGGGCGGCGATGGCTTTGGTGGCCGTGCTTTTCAAGTAGGAACGGGTAAGGGTGAGGGCGGCGGAGGAAAACTTCGCCTCGTGGGCGGCATCGGCGAAATTAAGCAATGCCTGTGCGGCGGCGAAGATCCGGCCATCATCGGGAACGCTGGCGGCTGCCCAGAAAGAGGCGGCATAAGGCTCGATGGACGACCATTTTCCTTCGGCTTGCAAATCCTTGAGGAGACGCACGACCAATTGCTCGTAGCCTGCCGTGGCGGGATAGGAGGAGAGCGGGGCGTTTTCACGGAAAAGGGAGAGGATGGAGGCGCGGAGGGCGGGCGACCACTCGGGAAGAGCGGCGACCGATTGCAAGCCGATGACGGTGACCACGGCGGGTGCTGAGACCGCACGATCCACCACGGTTTTCAGCGCCACCTCGATCGCTGCGGGCGTGGCACCTTGGGGCAATTCCAACAGCTCGCGGCTGACCGAAGGTGAGTCGACCATTGCCATGGCGGGCGTCATTGCGAGTGCGCCGAAGTGGGCTGCGTCTGACGCCGATAAATGATAGGCGGGATTGAGTTTTGCGTAGGCGGGTGAGGCGGCTAGCGAGTTCATCAAGGCAACGGCGGAGGGATCCGTGGGATTGGAGCCGTGCAGCCAGATAGCGAAGAGATATTCCGAGAAGTTACCGGTCGGGATCTGGGCGGTGAGGATGCGTTCAAGGTCGGGAATGAGCGGTGCGATCGCCGCTTTGTAATTCGCGTTTTGAGGTCCGTTGGCCATGAACCCGCCCCATTGAGGCTCGGTGAAAATGGCGGCCCCGCCGATCTGTGGGATCGAGGCTACGGCGCGGCGGAAGAGGAAATCGCGGTCGCCTTCGAGGTTTCCAAGCAGCGTCTTCAGCAGCGTCAATGCTTCTGCCGGCGGCGCATTCTTGAATAACTCGTTCCATAGCCCGAGCGCGCCCGGAATGGTGGGACTGGCGGCCATCAGGTCGTTTAAGAGAGTGTTGAGAGCGGCCGTCCGATCCGGCGTGGTGGCTTCCTTTGCCGTCTGCTTCTTCACTTGATCGTAGGCTGCGCCAAGCTTTTCGTATTGCTTGTAAAGGACGGCGAGATCGGCTCCGTCGCGCTTGGCTCCGCTGTTCCAGAGCGTATCAAGGGCGGTCTTGGCGGAGTCGAAGCGCCACAGTTCCGATTTCATGAGAAGCGGTGCCATGGCGATGACCGTGTTGGTTCCGGCTGCGGCATACGCCCGCACCAGTGCGGCATGAGCACTCGGACTACGTGCCAGATTGGGTGCCAGTTGCTTCGCTTCGTCCACGGTCAAGGTGGCGTCAAATACCGCGAAATCGGGCGAGGCGGGCGAGTTGAAGACAGCCGGAAGACTCTTGATCAAGGTTTTCATCTCCGCAGTGGCATAGCTGGCTTCCGCGTAAAACAAATTCATGACCGGGCGACCTCTTGGGCATCCCGGTGCGGCAAGAACGTTACGCGCCTGCTGCGGAGGCAGGGTTTCCAGCGCCTTGAGGAGGGGCGCGGTCTTGGCATCCCGCCGCGGGCTTGTGTATTTGAAAAGATTCGGTGTGTGACCGTCCGCATAATTCATCCATCCCCTGGCGACAAGGATGGAGCCTTCGTAAGGCAAAGCGGCCAACAGCGCCTCGGCGGCCTGCAAGGGTTTGTCGAACTGGGCGTCGGTGAGCGGTTTGTTTGTTTTGAAGGCCTCTGTCGCCAGCGTGGTGAAAGGCACGATTTCGAGCACCCAGTTGAGCCGCGCCTTGTAGGTTGCGGGTAGGTTTGCTGCAGCCGCCAAGTTGCGCACGGCTTCCATGTCGGGTTCGTTGAGCACGGCGAATGTTTCCAACTGCCCGCATAGCGAATCGAGGTGCTGGGCAGTGGCCGCGGCATTCGCCGGATCGGCGGCGATCATTGCGCCGAGTCGGTTGCACAGTCCGGCAATATCCCTGCGGGTTTTCGCTTGGTCGATGAACCATGCATCGTATTGGCGGACTCGGCCATAGGCGCGGAGGCGATTGCCATCCTCGCGCATGAGGATGTAGGCGGCGTCGGGGTCGTTGAGGTGAAGGAGGAGAATGCGGAAGGCGGCGGTGGTCGCTTGGGCGGCCTGAGTCGCGTCGGGGTTTGGGTTTTTGAGAAATTTCCGGTAGAACGCGAGGGCGTCCTGGGGTTCGCCGGCGAATTCGGCGGATTGGGCGGCTTGGAAAAGGAATGGCGCGGATTCCGAAGGGTTGGCGGTCAACCAGGTGCGCGTGGCGGCGAAGGCTTCGGCGGAGCGTTGTTCAGTTAGACCGAGTTGGAGGATTTCGGAAACGGCGTCTTTGTTCTGTGTGGTGGCGGCCTTGAAGGCGGTGATGCGGTCGTCGAGAGGGGCGGCGGTGGAGAGGAGAGGGAGAGCGAGGGAGAGGGGGAGAAAGAATTTTTTTACCACGGATTGCACGGAATGCACGGATGAAGAAGTCTTCAGGAGCCGACTCCTGATTCCTGATTCCCGACTCCTGTTAGAAAGGGATGGTTTTGATTTCAAAATGGGGATCATTGCTCGCTTTCCAGCCTTTGAAGTTCAAGTTTGTCTTCCAAGTCCAACATGCCGTCTTGGGACAGCTGGCCGCGGGCGAAGGCGGCCCATTCGCTTTCGGGGAAATCGTAGGTGAGGCGTTTGAAGTTCGAGTAGGCGGCCATGGGCTGGCGGAGGGCTTGGTAACTCATGCCCGACCAATACATGGCTTGCGCGCGGATGGTGACGCCGTCGTAGGAGGGTTCGATGATGACGCGCTTGAAGGCATCGATGGCTTCCTGATGTTTGTTGGCGCGCATGAAGGATTGCCCGGCGCGGAGACCGGCTTGGCCGGCGAGGGGGTCGGTGGGGAAACGCTCCTGGAGGCGGCCGAAAATGCGGGCGGTCTTGAGGTATTCGGCGACAGCCATCTTGTTCATCGCCTCGCCCTCGAAGGCGGCGTCCTTGTCCGTCTCGTCCGCAGCGGCTTTCTCCAGCAGCGGCTTGGCCTTGGCTTCGTATTCGGCGGCCTTTTTCAGGAAATGCGTGCCGAGGCGCGCCATGGAGACAGCGAGGTGCTCGGAGTCGGGATACTTGTAGGCGAGCTTGACGTATTCCTGGGCGGCGATGTCCGGTTCCTTCAGGCGCTCGTAGAGCGTGGCGATTTGGTATTGGGCTTTGGCGGCGTGCACGGTTTCCGAGTAGCTGCCGGTGACGTTGATGAAGCGGGAGAGCGCGGCGCGGTAGCGGTCTTCCTTGGTTTCGGCGGACTCGGCGGACTCGGCTTCCTCCATGGTGAGGCTGCCTAACAGATACTCGGCGTGGGCGCGGGTGGCAGGGTCGTTGAACTGATCCATCGCGCTGGCGAGGAGTTGCTTGGCGGTGACGTAGTCGAGATCGGCCAAGTCGTTTTCGCCGAGCTTGCGGCGGCGTTTGGCGATTTCCAGGTAGGCCTCGGCAAGCGAGAACTGGGTGCGCATGGCGATCTCGGGGTCGTCGTATTTTTTCGAGAACGGCTGGACGAGGCCGTCCGCGCCCTTGCTGATCGTGACCATGCGGGTGGCGGTTTTCACGCCGTTCGCATCGGTGTAGCGGGCGGCGACGGTATCGCCGTAGGTGACGGGGAAACCATTGGCGCGGACATCGTAGGGGGCGGGCTCCGCTCCTTCCAAGGGTGGTACGGTGGCTCCGGCGTAGGCGAGTTGGTAGGAGCCCTTGAAAATTCCGGTGTGGGTGCCGCTTTCGTGGAGCTCGACGGTGTGCTTCGCACCGGACTTCGCTTGGATGAGGACTTTCACGTTGTCGGTGGCTTCTGTTAGGTCGGCACCGGCATCGACGACGCGTAGGTTGAGATTTTCTCCGACGTAAGCAGCCTCCATGGTGGCTCTATGGTCGGCGGACATGAGATCGAAGGTGGGATGGGTTATGACTTTGGTGGTGGCGGTCGCCCATTTTTCCGAGCCATCGGCGGCGGTGTAGCGGAAGCCAAGATGGACGTTTTCGCCGGGGCGGACGACAAGGCCGTTGGGGCTGAGTTCGACGCTTTGTGAATCGTCGAGGGACTCGCGCATGGTTTTGGCGAGTTCGTAGCGCTCTTGGAACGAGAGGCCGCCGATCTCCGGGAGGCTGCCGAGGATGAGGGGGACGGTGACGAAGAAGCGGTCAAAGTCGGCGTTTTCACCGTAGCCGGGAACTGGGGTGACCTGGTAAATAGGCAGAGTGGGAACACCGCCCCAAGAATCGCCGCCGGGTCTGAAGGCGTTGAGCGAGGCTTCTAACAAGAGCGTTCCGGGAACATTCTTGTCAAAGCCCTCGGCGTTGCTGCCAGCGGTGCGGCGGCCTTCATCGGTCTGGGCGAAGACTTCGATTTTTGAGGTCACGCCCAAGGCCATTTGCGGGGCGAGGATTTCCAGATAGAGTTGCTGGCCGAGGACGGCTTGGAAGCCGCCTTCGGGGGCTTTGGTGGTGGGGAGCAGGGCTTGATTGACCTGCCATGAAGCGCGGATCGCTTCGCTGGTGGCATCGGGTTTATCGTCGCTGAGGCGCTCGAAGCCGTGGTGAAGGGCGGCGGGGATCCCCTGCCCTTCGATGGGGGTGACGGTGGCGTGGGTAAGGCGGATCTGCGGCTCGGTGTAGGCTGCGTGGCGTATCGTGCCGACGCGTGGAGTGGGGACGCCGGGGCGGTTGTTTTCATGATCCGTGTAGCGGGCGGTGATGATGCCGCCATCGGGGACTTGGATTTCGGTGGCGTTTTTCGCGGAGCCGGAAACGGGGGTGACGGTGAGCTTGAAAATGCCGGTGGAGTCGCCTGTTTCGGTGGCTTCGAATTCCTTGGTTCCGTTGGAGGTTTCGAGGGAAACTTTTATTTTGTCAGGCGCAACGGTGGAGTCCATGTCGGCATCGTGGATGGCGAGGGCGAGCGGCTTGTTGTGGAGGAATCGGATGAGTTTTTCGTAATACGGTCGGTCTTCGTTGGCGCGGCTGTCGAAGCGCGGCACCATATCGGCGAACTCCGCGCGGGCGTCGGTGAAGGAGACATCGAGGAAACGCTCGTGGCGTTCGCGGGCTTTGGTGATGAAGCGGTCATCGACGTAGCGGACGGAGATTTTGTCTCCTGTTAGAATCTCCAGCGTGTCGTTCTTGTTGAGGTTGGCGAAGTCGTTGGCGACGGGTAGGATTTTCGCTCCATCGGGTTTTGTCAGAGCAAGCTTGTTGAGGGCGGGGACGGTGCCTTGGTGGGCAACCATGACGAGGCGGATGAGGCGGGCGCGGGATTTCTCGGCGAACTTCACCTTGAACTCAGAGGAATCCGCGTTGGCGGTGACAGCGGCGGGGGCGTTGCGGTGATCGAGGCCGGCGGGCGGGAAATTGGCGGGATCGAAGTAGGTGTCCGGGCAATCGGTTAGATTGGCGGGGTCGATGAGGTTGGCGCGGAGTTTCAGCGTGCGGCCGAAGCCGATGTTGGAGACCCAACCGGTTGCCCAGATCTCGATTTTATGGATGCCGGGGCTGAGGTTGATCTCGCCCTGGAGCTGGCGTTGGTCTTTGGTGGTGATGACCTTGCCGTTGACGGCGATGAGGAACTCGGCGGGCTGGGCTTTCTGTTTGTCGTCGGCGGGGATTTTGAGATCGGGGATGTTTCCTAGGTCGAGGGCGAAGCGGCGGGTGACGTCTTCCTTTTCGTGGAAGTAGGCTTGGAAACGGACGACGACGGCGGGGTTTGGGTAGGGGCCGCGCATCCATTTGACATCGGTGACGATGGATTCGGGCAGTGCGGTGGAAACTCCGGTGACATTTTTGGCGATGGCCATATCCGGTGTGTTGACGAGCCAGCCTGTATTCATGTGCTGGCGAGCCTGATCGATGTCATAGACCGAACGCGCGCCGTAATGGGCTTTGTTGGGTTCTTCATTGACCACAGTTACGGAGGGTTTCCATGGATCGGAGATGGCAATTTTGGAAGTAGGGTGAGTGCCTACTGTTGTCCAATCGCTGGGGTTCATCGCGGTCTGGACGATGAATTTCGTGAGGCCGGCGGCGGGCTCTTTGGCAGTGATGGTGAGTTCGCCGAGGGGGAGGTTGTCGTTGAGATCGACGGTGAAATCGGGCATGGCATCCTTGACGGCGACGGGGCGCCAGGCGGGGTAATCGGTGAGCGGGCTGATGACCATGTTCGGCGCGCGGCCTGGCTCCGAGTTTTGCGCGAAGGCGCTGGCCTGCGCTCCGGTCGTGGGGATGATGCCCTCGAAAATACCGGAGTGGGTGGAGGTTTCCTTGAGCGTGACGCGGGAAATGGAATCGCCGCTGGAGGCACTGGCACTGATGGTGAGCTCGTCAATTTCAGCGGTGCGAGAGCGGTCGGAATCAGAAACGCGGACGTGGATGGGGTTGCCGGGCTTGGCGATGGTGGCGATGTGGCGCTCGTGGTCGAGATTGGCCTCGCCCGCGGCGATTTTGGCTTTGGCGGCGGCTTCGGTGTTTGCGCCGGCACCGATTTCCTCCATGACTAGCTGCATGTCGGCGCTGCGTTGCTCGGCCTCGGTGAGGAGCTTGCGGGCGGAGGCCATCAGCGTGGCATCGGAGGCGATGGTGATCGGGCCACCGCGTTTTTCGTCGATGTTGTTCATCTTCTCGCGGAAGCGCTCGGAGTAGGCGTAGAAGACCTCGTCGTTGCCGATGACCTGGAGGGTGTTGTCGCCGGGATTCGGTGCGCCGAGGGAGGTGGCGACCTCGCCGCGGAACTTGGTTTTGTCGTCGCCGAACTGGCGGAGGAAGAAGGTTTCCTTGTCGCCGGAGGTGGCCCAGACGACGACCTCGATCTCGGTGCCCGCGCCGGAGACGGCGAGGGTGGGGTCGCTGAGGGTGACTTTCAAACGCTCGCCGGGGACGAGATTTTTCTGGGCGGAGGAAGAGCCGAGTTCGACCTCGGTGGCCTCCATGAGTTTCTGGCGCTTGAGCTGGATTTTTCCCAACAGGATGCGGGAGTCGGCGTGATTTGAATCGCGGGCGAGGATGGAATCGACGTCGTCTTTCGCGTCATCGAAATCCTCGCGGTCGAAATAGACCTCGGCACGGGCGAAGCGGACTTCCGTCCAGATTTCCGGGACGCGTTCGAGTTCGAGGTCGGTGAGGGTCTGGAGGGCGGCGTCGTAATTTTTCGCGATGCGCTCGGCTCGGACGCGGCGGAGGGAGGCTTCGTGGCGGATGGGCAGCTCGGCGTAGGCGGGGTTCTCGCGGGTGCGGGTGTAGATGTCGTGGGCTTGGGGAAGCTGGCCGCGCTGGAGTGCGATGTCGCCGTAGGAGAGTTCGATGGTGGCTTTTTCGGTGGGAGTGAGGGGCGAGTTGGCTTCGCCCGCCCAGTCGATGAGTGATTTCACGAGGAACTCCTGGCGGCCCTCGTCGCGGCCGAAGATGGTGCGCTGGAGCGTCCACATCAGGAAGGGAATCGAGAGCTCGCGGTGGGTGGTGACGAAGGATTCCCAGTTCGCGTCGAGGAGTTTCCATGCGCTGTCTTCGTTGCCGGACATCCACTCGGCCTGGGCCTGATAGACGGGGTAGGAAGGATGGGTGGGGGCGACGGGGATGGAGATCAGGCCGAGCTTGCTGGCGGCCTTGCTGCGGATCGACTTGAGGCGCGGGATGTCGGTTTCCTTTTTAAACCAGGTGTGGCCGCCGGCGTGGCGTTCGATGGAGCCGAGGCCATCCAGGGCGAGGGCGTAGGCGACGGAAGCGTTCGCCTCGAGTGATGTCTCGACGAACGTAAGCATGGCCGGGTAGGTGCGGTGGTAGGTGGCGACGTTTTTCCAGAGGTAGCCGGAGGTGCGGAGGAGTTCGGCGGGGTTGTTGCGCTTGACGAGGGTGGTGAAAACGCGTTCGCTGAATTTCGGGGCGGGGGTGAGGGCGAGCTTGTTGTCGATCAGATCAACGAAGAGGAGCTGGAGATTCTCGTTGGCGAAGGCTTCCTCGGGGATGGCGGCGAGGGATTCGATGCCTTGGAGTTCGAAGAAGACCGGGGATTTTCTCGCGGCTTCGATGGCTTTGGTGAGAGCGGCGATTGCGGCGGGCGCATCGGCGGGGGGGGGAAGGGCTGTCAGGTCGGCACAGGCGAGGGCGAGGTCAGCAGCATCGACCCACGCGGCTTGGCCAGGGGTCATCGCATCCTTCTTGAACCACTCGCGGGCGGCATACTGAACTTGAAACGGCATCGTCGCCCAAGCCGGAGACTTGAACAGCGCCTGCATGAGCTTGACCGATTCAACGTTGTTCTCGGGGAACTGCACGTTGATCCAGGCCATCGTCAGCCATGGCTCGATTTTCCCCTGCGCCAATTGTTCCGCCACAGCGGCACGCAACGCCGGTTCGAGCGGGTGTGGCGCGTAGAGGGGCAGGGCGACTTGCTTCATCCGTTCGATGCCGCCGTGGACGGCCGCAAGGCGTTGGATCCAGGGCGAATATACAGAGACAGAAATGCCACGTATCCGCTCGTCACGTTCCAGCGATCCCTTGGCATCCTCGATCCCTGTAGAGATCGCATCGCGCACCATGCTTCTGGCTTCGGGGTTCGGATCCTTCAAAAGTTCCGGGATCACTTCAGGCGTGAATTTCAGCACAGCTACCAAGCGCGAGCGCACGGCAGGGATTTTCGGCTGAGGGGATTTGTAATCCGCCCACATATTCCGGAACGCCGCGATGCGATTGTCGGCAGGGTCTTCCTTTTTCGCGTCCGCGGCGGCGAAGCTTGCCGCCAGTGCCTTGGATTTGTTGATCCATTCGTCGCGTTTGGCATTCTCACCCGGACGGCCGCAGTGATGCCAGAGCTGGTCGGCCCAGGATCCGTTCAGCTCATTCGGGCCTAGACGCCAGGCCTCGGGGCCGAGAAATGCGGCCATGACCTTGTCGAAATCCTTGTCGCCCGCCGCGATCGCGCACACCAGCGACACCTCGGGACGGGCGATTTGCTCCAACCTCGGCGCCAGATTCTGCGCCTCTTCCAAGGAGAGCTGGTTCCATTCCCGCGGCAGGATCACCACGCCAGTCCGGAGCTTCCACAACTCCGGTGTTGCGCGCACATGGTTCCGCACCGCACGGATCTCCAGGACCCCGGGGGTGGACACATAACCGCCATAGGCCGCGGCATTCAAGAACTCCGCCGCTTCCGCCGGAGGCAACTTGGAAAGGACCGCCATGATCGGCGCCATCTTGGCATCGGCCTCATGCGGCCAGTATTTTTTGAAATCACCGCGATAATACGGGCCGTTTCCACCGCCAGACCAACCGGTCATCACCCACAGCGCATAGTGAGGGAATTTCCCGAGTAGCGCGGATGCCTCGGCGACGGGCGGCGGGGTATCATCGCCCATCTCAAGTTTCTGTTCCTCCACCACCGCCCCCTCGGGGGAATTCCTGCCGGGCTTCTTGCCGCCCTTTTTCCTGCCGCGGATACCGATCTTGCCTTTCGTTTCGTCGCCGAATCTCGAGAGATTGTAGGCCTTTACCGAAACGGCCCAGTCGAGACGCAGTTTCATTTCCTCGCTGTGCGTCATCACTTCGCAAAGATCCTTGATCGCATCATAGAGGTCCTGGGATAACGGCGCCTTCCCCGGTTGGTCGCAGTAGCCATCGACCGAATCGAGCAGCCAGATGAAATACTGGCTGTATTGGGTGTTGAGAAGATCCACGGGGACTCCGGCCGTGATGCTGGCATTCAGGCGCTTGGCCAAAGCCGTCGGGTCGTTGCGCTTGACGGCCTCATTCAGGAACCATTGGTCGAACTGGCGGAAGCGGGGGTTGATGATGAGGCGCTGGGCTTCGTTTTGGGCGAATACGTAGGCTCCCGCCGCATCATCGAGGCGGTAGATGAGGAGGGTGTGGACGGCTGTGATCGATTCGCCGGCTTCGGGGGATTTCGGGTCGGCGAGCTTGAGGGCCTGCTGGTGGAAGGAAACGGCGTTCTTGGTTTCGCCGGCGAGTTCGGAGGCGCGGGCGGCTTGGAAAAGGAGGGCGGGGCTTTTCGGAAGGTTACGGCGGAGCCATTCGGAGGCCAGGGCGACGGCGGGGGCGGGCTTGTTTTCCTCGATGCCGGCGGTGAGGAGGGCGAGGATGGCTTGCTCGGATTGCGTTTCGAGGGACGCGGCGGCGGTGGCGCGCTGTTCGTCGAAGGTGGCGGCGTGGAGCGGCGCTGACAGCAGGAGGGCTATCAGGGCTAGGAGATGTTTGGGTGATGGAAACATTTTTTTTACCACGGATTACACGGATGGCACGGAGGGAAGAGGGATGGTGGAATTTGGAACCACGAAAGGCACGAATGACACGAAAGGAAGAGGATGAGTTGGGTTTCCTTTAACTTTCGTGTTTTTCGTGGTTACTCTTCTTTGGTTTCGGGTTCGGTTTCCTTTTCCCCTTCCAGGCCGGAGAGGCGCTTGCGGGCTTCGGCGACGTATTGGCTGGTGGGGTAGTCGAAGAGGAGTTGCTGGAGTTTCGCCTTGGCGGTGGCGGTGTCGTCCATGCGGAAGGCGACGTTTGCCCAGAGCAGGAGCATTTCATCGAGGAAGGCGGCGTCGGGGTATTCATCGAAGACGCTCTCTAAGAGGCCGGCGGCTTGGGCGAAGCTATCAGTTTGGACGTAGTGGCGGACGACGCGACCGAGGGCTTCGGCGGCGTAGGAGCTTTCGGGGTAAGTCTGGTAGGTCTTTTGGTAGGCGTTGATCGCAGCGCTCATGCGGGTCTGTAGGGCGGTGGCGGGGTTGAGGCCGGCTTTGCCCCATTTGCTGTTGTGCTCATCGGCGGCGGCGGTGAGGGCTTCGGCTTCTTTGGCGAGGACTTCGCCGATGCGGAACTGTGCCTCGGCGGCGGAGATCGGGTTTTCAAGTTCCAGCACACGGGCGTAGACTTCGGTGGCCTGCTTGTATTCGCCGCGGTCGGCGAGGGAGCGGCCGAGGGTCATGAGGGCTTGGTCGGCGAGGACGGACTCGGGGTAGAGGCGGTTGAAGGCGAGGCAGGTGGCCATCGCGGAGGTGAAATCGTTTTTGAGCAGCTCGCTTTCCCATTTCAGCTTGAATGCTTGCTCGACGAGATCGCCGGGGAGTTTGGCGCGGTTGACGATGATGGGGTCGATTTTATCGAGGGCTTCGTTGGCGCGTTCGGCGGCGCGTTGGTCGAGGCCCATGTCCTTGTAAATGGATCCGAGGCCGACGAGGGCTTCGGCTTCGACGGAGCCTTTGCGGGCTTTGAGGAGTTCCTCGAAAACGACGTATTGGTCGGCGGTGACGCCGGAGTTCACGGAGCCGGAAACCTTGATGCGGGTTTCGGAATCGCGGGTCTCATCGCCGTAGAGGTGGACTTTGTCGGAGTAGGAAATGGAGAGTTCGTCGAGCTCGGCGGTGTGGAGGATGGCGTCCTTGTTGGTGGGTTCGACTCCTTCCGTGAGCGGGGCTAGCGGGATTTTCCCGAGGAACACGCCGCTGCGGATTTCGGCGCCTTCGCCGGTTTCGGTGAGGGTGACGGTGATGGAGTCGCGCTCGATCCACTGGTCTTTTTCGTCGTCCTCCATGGCGAAGATGTCCAACAGCTCCTCGCTTTCGGCGGCGGCTTTGTCTTCGGTTTTGAAGAGGGATTTTACGGTGAGGGTGATCGTTTCGGCGGCGGGCGAGGTGTCGAGATCTGCGTCGCGGAGCATGACGACCTGGGGCTGGCCGGGGTAGGCGATGTAGGCGGGTGTGGAGTTGTCGCCGAGGTAGAAGCCGACGGTGCCGGTGCTGACGGCGCGGACTTTTCCGTTGCGGGGAATGCCTTTCTGGCCGTCGAGGGTGCTGTCGTCGAGGTAGGTAACTTCGAGGGTGTCGCCGCCGACCATCTGGAGGACGCCGTCGTTGGGTTTGGCGGTGCCGAGGGCGGTGGGTGCGGAGGCGAGCATTTCATCGGTTTTCCCGGGGACGGGGACGCCGGTGATGATCTCGGCGTCGCCGCTGCTGACTTTGACGCTGGCCTGCACGGGCTGGTCGAGCTTGCGCATGACGGGGACGTCGGCATCGACGATTTTGGCGTAGAAGCGCTGCCCGATCTCGATGCGGCCGAGGTCATCGGCCTCGGTATCGGCGACCTCGGTGCCGACGAGCGAGAGGGAATCGATGGCCTTGTTCCAGTTCCCCATGTGGTAGTGGCTCATGCCGATGTAGAAGTAGGCCTGGTTCGCCCATGTGGTTTTCCCCGCGACCTCGGTGAGGCGGCGGAACATCGGGAAAGCGGCGGCGTATTGGCCGGCGGTGTATTGGGTGAGGCCGGATTGGAAAAGGGACTCCTGGTAGAGAGCGATCTCGTCCTCGGGTTGTTCCTCGCCGGGGACGGGGGCGAGGACGCGGGTGAGGAGCATGAAGTGGTTGAGGGCGTCGGCGGTGTTGCGTTGCTCGAGGAAATGTTTGCCCATGGCCATGTGGGCGCGGTGGGCGAGGATGTTGCCCTGATTGTCGCGGACGATGGAGTTGAGCATGGCGAGGCCGCGCTCGTGCTGCTTGTAGTCCATGAGCTCCATAGCCTTGTCGAAAAGGTGTTTTGCCTGCGGATCAAGATCGGCGGCGGCGCGGGGGCGGGCGGGGGCGGGCGTTTCCGCTTCCTGGGCGTAGGCCGCATGATGGAAAACGGGAAGGAGAACGGCGGCGGCAACGGCCAGGCCGACGGTGTGATGGGCATGTTTCATGCTAACTTTGGGTTTCGATACTATGGATCCGGACATCGGGAGGCGGTGGGTGAAATGATTGGATAATCAACTACATGGAAACTGGGAATCTTCTTTCCGTAGTATCCCGATTATTTTTCCGCTTCGGACTCACCCCCTACGAGAGCGACCCCGTAGCTTTCGAGGCGGTCGTGGGCGGTGCCGGATTCGGAGGTTTTAGGGTAGCGGCGTAGGACGGTGCGGAGTTGGCCGACTTCTTTGGCCTTGTCGCCGGAAATCTTGTAGATGTCCGCGATGCGCAGGCTGGCCTTGGAGGCGACAGCGCCGCCAAGGGATTCGAGTTCGCCGACGGTCTTGATCGCCTGGTCGTATTGCTTGAGGGCGGTGAGACTTTCCGAAATGCCCCAGGTGGAATCCGGCTGCTTGTTGGCGGCGCGGAAAGCCTCGATGGCCTCCTCGTGGCGGCCGAGGTTTTGGAGGAGGGTGGCCTTGGTCCAGGTGAGGCCGTCGGCGTATTGGGGGGATTTGAGGAGCTCGGGGATCTCGGCGAGCGCCTTTTCCATGAAGGGCGGGTTGCGGTGGCTACGGGAAATATAGTAGTCGAAACGGGATTTCGTGGCGAAGAGCTTGTCCTTGATGCGGGTGAGTTGGCGCAAGACCTCTTCCTCTGTCTGATAGTTCGCGCTCAGCATGGCGAAACGCTGGATTTCCTGATCCGTGAGGCCGTCGGTGCGGACGGCGCGCATGACGAGCTGCGCCTCCTCGTGCATCTGCTGCGGATGGTTGAGCTTCGCCATGAGTTCGATGAGCTCGACGGGTTTCATCGACGCGATCATGGGCTTCGTTTGCTTGGCGAAAAACTCGGAGCGGAGCTTGGGATCGGCACTGAGGTATCCGCACCATTGGAGCACGCGGTCGATGGTGGCGGGTTTCAGGGCGAACTGCTTTTCCAAGCGCGCCAGCCAGCCGGCGGGGTTTTTCTCGTGGACGAGGTTGGCGTCGCACCACTGACGGCGGAGGTCGTCGTTGTCGGTGAAACGTTCGCCCATTTTGGCGGTCCAGTAGGCGCAGGATTTCTCGCGGGCGGCGGCGTCCTCGTTCTTTTCGAGTGCGGTTTGCAAAACGGTGGACCAGTAGCGGGCGTCCTCTTCGGGCTTGTCGGTGTTGCGCCCGTCGCCATTGAAACCGCTGGCGGCGATGAAGAATTCCTTGAGCTTCTCGTGATCCGGGCTGCGAACCGCATAATGCTGGATGACGGCCCTGCGCGCGGCTTCGGCGGCGGGCGGGTTGGTTTTGAGGAAGGCGACGGCGGTGCGCCATTGGTATTCCGCGGCTTCCCCGTGTTTCCCGAGCTTCTGCATTTCCGTGCCGAGGTGGATGAGGGCGGTGCCGGAGTTCGGCTGGGTGACGTAACCGTCGTCCTTCACCATGCGCGCCCAGACGGCCGTCTGTTTTTCCGCCTCGCCGTTCTGGCCGTGGCACTGGCCGATGTGGAAAAGGGCGGCGGCGGCGTAGGCGACATCGTCGGGGAAATAGTCCACGACATCCTGGTAGGCCTTGATGGCGGCGTTGCGCTTGTCGAGCAAGTGGAGGCAACGCCCGAGGCGGAGCTGGACGTAGGGCAGGGCTTTGCTTTTTGGGAACTCGAAGCTGTAGGCCTTGTAGGCGGCATAGGCGCCCTGGAAATCCTTGGCGGTGAAAAGCTTGTCGGCGTCCTCCAGGTTCACTCCCTCGAAGGTGTCCAGTTTCGCGAAAGCCTCGCCGGGATAAATGATTTCCTGGCCGGCCTGCTGAGCAGAAACGCACGCGCCGGCGAGCAGCCAGGCGCAGAGTGTGGGCAGTGAAAGGAGGCGGACGGTATGAAACATGGCGGCTGATACTTGGGGATGGCGCAGGTTCTATCCGGAGTTGCAAGAAATGCAATCATTCCACGCCGGTGATCGCGTTGATCTCCTTGCGTTTCTGGTCGGCGACCTTGAACTCGTAGGCTCCGAGATTCGGCGCGTCGGGGTCGATGCGGAGGAGGGTTTCCTTGGCGAGCCAGCGTTTCTCCCCGGCGGAATAGATCGGCGTGAGGGCGCAGAGAAGGATGATGGCGATGGGGTAAGCGGGCAGCACGGCAACGGCGGTGGTGCACTGCGCGAGGCGGGCGGCGGGCTTGCCGAGGATGGAGCGGAGGGCGTTCGCGAATAATAGGCACAGGCACAGCGCGGGCGGCGCGGCGAAGGCGGCGAACGTGAAATTGTTCAGGAGTGTCTTGCCCAACAAAAACTCGACGAATGGCAGGGCGGCGAGCGACCAGACCGCGATCATCGCCAGCACAGCGAGTGCGACAGGAACCGTGAAACGATCGCCGAACCCGAAAGGCGCCAGAATTTTACCAAGCCGCCAGCGCACCACGACGGCCGGGGCGATGAGAAGCATCAACAGCAGCGCGGCGAATTGGACGCCGGGGAAGGCCGCTTGAAAAAACATCACGTTGTATTCCCTACCACCTAGCGACGTGAAGCGGGTGAGGATGAGGAAAAACAGGATGGGAAACACCACGCCGAGAACGATCACCCTAAACCAATCCGCGATGCCCAGGACACTGGCCATGCGCTTCACGGGAAGGCGGATCATGGGGGTGGCGGTAAAACGGAACACGAAGACCGCCAGTGCGGCGAGCGGTAGGGAGAGGGCGAGGGCGAGGATGCCGAGTCCACCGATGATTTCATGCTCGGCGCGGCGCATGGGTTCGAAATCGGAATCGCCGATCGGTGGCGGTGAATTGACCTGCCGATTTACCATCGGAAGGGTGAGGCGGTGCAGGGTGGAGGCCTTGTTCTCGGGGAACGGTACGCTCTCCCCTTTCTCCTCACGGATGTCCCGCAGATCTTTTTCCTCTTGGAACGCGTCGCCTTGCTTGCGGTAGGTCTCCGCCATTTCCGTGAGTCCGAGGCGGTCGGCGGCGGCCTCGAAATTCTTGGCCGTGGCGATGGCGATCACGGAATACACCAGTTCGCCGACCAAGGTCACATCCGGGTTGCGCCCGAGATGGGCGATCAACGCCTCGCGCTGTTTGGCGAGGGCGAGGAAATCCTCCTTGCGCCCGCTTTTCGAAAGCTGCTCAGCGCGGGCGCACAACAGATCCGAGACGTAACGGAGCTGGATCATCCCGGAAGACCCGCCGTAGGCATACATCAAGGCTTTTGCGAAATCCGCCATGTTACCCACTTTCACGAGCCGCACCCTGGCGACGATCATCGGATTCGTGTAGCTTTCGAAGCCAGACAGGGCCGCGGCTTTCGCGACCAGTGCCAAAGCCTCCTCAAACGCGGCAGCGTCCTTAATGACGAATTCCATCTCGCGCGACAGCGGGCGGAGCCGAACGCCATCCACCATGCGTTGCGGTGGAGAGGGCGAGGCCGATTTTTTCCTTTCGACGGATTCCTTGCCGATCCGCCCGGCGGCGAAGTAGGGGAAGTAGGCGTTTTCAGGCGCGATGCGGGCGGCTGTCTCCAGGAAATCCGGTGAGAGCGTTTCGTTTTTGGAAACGTGCGCTTGCGCATACTCCGCAAAGTAGGCGGGGTTTTCCGGAACGAGGAGATGGAGCCGCCGTTTCTGTTCGAGAAGATCGGCTTCCGGATCGCCGAGCAACAGGCGTTGCTCTTCGGTCAGTCCGGCGGGAAGAGGCGGCTTTGCCCATGGCTCGAAGATATCGTAATCGAGAACCGCTTTTGCGAAACGGAAGATGGAGATGTGCGAGGCCAGCACCGCCGCCAGAACAAGAGCCGCCAAGGCCCAAAGCAGGGCTTTCCGCAGCGCGGTAAACTTCCGCCTACCCGCCGCTTCGAGCCGGGATGTGGCCTCCTCCACGCCGGGATGCGAGGCGTCGAAATTCTCCCCTAGGAAAGCCTGCGCGGCCATGCGCCGCTCCGCGTTGGCGGCGAGGGGATCCGTGACGGCATCGATGAGCGGGTGGGTTTCCGGAATCATGGGGCGATGCTAAGCGATAACACGCGGCTGTCAGGGAAAAACGGAGCGTTTAGCCAGCTTCCCGTGCATCGGGGCGGGCTGAAGCCCGCGCTCCTTCATCACTCGAACACATACGCCTTATCCCTCACCGTGGCATTGGGCGGGATCTTGTATTTCTCGAAGAGGTCGTATCCGGTTTTCAGGTTTTCCCAGAACGGGAGGTGGGGGCTTCCGGCGGTTTTCGCCATGCGCTCCGGGGTCATGCGGAAAGGGAAGATATGGACGCGGAAGAAGGGCTGGCCGTTGTCGAGGGCGGCCTGGCAGAGGGTGTAGATTTCCTCGATTTTCTCATCCGTCATCGCGAGGCAGCCGACGGAGACGTTGCTGCCGTGGATCATGATGAAAGAGCCAGTACGCTCGTGGGCGCGGTCGTAGGCGTTGGGGTAATTGACGTTGAAGGAGAGGTGGAAGGAGCTGTTCGGGTTCATGTCGCTGGCACGGGAGAAATAGAATCCCTCCGGCACCTGGTGATCGCCCTCCGCGAGCTTGGGGCCGAGCTTTCCGCTGGCGGCGGCGATGGGATAGGTGCGCAACAGTTCGAACTTTCCTGTGGACTTGCTCTCCACATAAAGTTCCAGCTCGCGCTCCTCCTTGAAGGCGCGGATGAAAACAGTGGAGCCGGATTCCAGTTTTTTCTCCGTGAGTTCGGTTCGCATGGGTTTCGGGACGTCCCCATTCTTAGCTCGGTTTTTGGCCCTGTCGCTACAGGAACAAAGCGCGCACAGGATGATAGTGATGAAAAAACCGCTTCAGCGTGCGTGGTGGCGCTGGTTCAAATCGCGTTTTTGCGCGCCACCTTGCACTCCACACGGCATGCCCGCACAGTCCGATATGCCTAACCGTGGCCATTGCTTTTGGCAGTGGGATTGGATTGCAATTTCGCATACAGGCCGTTTATTTTCATCAACTCCTCGTGCGCGCCTTGCTCGACGAGTTCGCCGTGGTCGAGGACGCAGATCACATCGGCGTTGTGGATCGTGCTGAGGCGGTGGGCGATAACGAAGGAGGTGCGGTGGGCGCGGAGGTTGTCGAGGGCTTGCTGGACGAGCTTCTCGGTGGTGTTGTCGAGGGCGGAGGTGGCCTCGTCCAACAGGAGGAGCGGCGGGTTTTTCAGCAGCGCACGGGCGATGGAGAGGCGCTGTTTCTCGCCGCCGGAGAAACGGATGCCGCGCTCGCCGGCCATGGTGTCGAGGCCTTCGGGCAGGGCGCGGATGAATTCGGCGGCGTTGGCGGCTTCGAGGATTTTCCAGAGCTCCTCGTCGCTGGCCTCGTGTTTGGCGAGGGTGAGGTTTTCGCGGAGGGTGGTGTTGAAAAGGAAGGGTTCCTGGGTGACGAAGCCGGTGTTGTCGCGCAGCCATTCCTTGGAGAGGCCGGAGAGCGGATTGCCATCCAGGAGGATCTCGCCGGAGCTGGGTTCGTAGAAGCGGGAGAGGAGATTAAGGAAGGTGGATTTCCCCGAGCCGGTGGCTCCGACGAGCGCGATGGTCTGGCCGGGCAGGGCGGTGAGGTTTATGTGTTTCAACGCGGGAGCCTCGCCGCCGTATGTGAAAGTGACATCGCGGAACTCGATGTTTCCGGTGAACGTTTCTGGGCGTTTCCCTTCGGTGAGATTCGATTCGTCCGGAGTGTCGATGATGTCGAAGAGGCGCTTCGCAGATACTAGACCCTTAGTAAATGTCTGGGAAAGAGGGTTGATGCGCGAGATCGGATCAAAGAGGAAACCCCATGCGATGAGGAAGGCGATCACCACGCCCGGCGAGAGCTCACCCTTGAGCGACCACCACGCGCCGAAGGCAACCATGAGGATGATGCCGGACTCGGCGATGAAAGAGACAGCCGGCCAGACGATGGCCTGGCCTTTCATGACATCCATGTGCTTGTCGCCGACCTTGCGGGAGGCCTCGTCGAAATCGGAGAGCGCCTGCGGCTCCACGGTGTAGGCCTTGATCTGGCGGATGCCGGCGAGGTTGTCGTGAAGGATGGCGTTGAGGGCGGAGGAGGCTTCGGAGGAGGCGCGCCATTTAGGCTCCGCCTTTTTCGACCACCATGCGGTGAGCAAGCCGATGAAAGGCAGCGGGATCATCACCACCAGCGTGAGTTGCCACGAGTGGTAGAGCATGTAGCCGAGCACGATGAGGAACTGCAGGAGGGCGGCGACCGCTTGGTCGAGGCCCTCGATGATCACGCGGTTCGTGGCGGGCACGTCGTTGGCGACGCGGGACATGATTTCCCCCGAGGAATTCTTATCGAACCATGGGATGGGCAGGCGCTGGAGCTTATCGTAAAGCTCGCAGCGGATGACGTGGGTGAGTTTCAGCTCAAGGCGGTTGTTCAGGTAGGTGCGAAGGGTGAAAAGGATCTGCCGTGCGAGGATCGCGCCGACCCCGATGAGCGCGGTGGAAAGGATGAGATCCGGGCGGTTTTTCCCGATGATCACATCGATGAAACGCATCGTCACGCCGGGGAGCACCAGCACCAGCGCGGTGCAGGCCACGGCCATCAGCAGGGAAAGTCCGCTGAGCAGTGGAAAGCGCAAGGTGTGACGGATCAGGCGGAGCATCAGGCGCATCATGCGGGACGTTTGCGAAGATGGCGAACAGCGATTTCGGTGAACGGGGCTTCTTTCTGGTCAACGCCAATCGGATGTGGAGGATTCGACCGATGAATGGGTTTTCAAAAGCGGCCCTCGCGCTGCTGGTTTCCTCTGTGGCCGCCCGCGCCGACGTCCATTTCGGCAACGGGATCAAGATCGGGGAGGTGGACTCCACATCGGCCATCGTCTGGGTGCGGCTGACCGATGCGCCGGAGCGCCGCGCGGATGGCACGCCTTTCAGGGACAGTGACGAGAAAGTTCCCGAAGGTCTCACGCTCCGCGACATGATGGACAGCCTGATCGGCGCGGCGGGAAGCGTGCGGCTGCGCTACATGCCTGAAGGCGGTGAGGGTATCGAGACGCCTTTGCAAGCCGTGGATCCGCAGCGGGATTTCACCATACAGGTGCGCCTCATGGATCTGAAACCCGCAACCACCCACAAGGTTTTCGTGGAAGGGCTCACGCCCGATGGCAAAATGACCTCCATCCTCGAGGGGAGCTTCACCACCGCGCCTTTGCCGGATGCGGCAACGCATGTCCGCTTCGTGGTGGTCACCTGCCACGATTTCCCCCGCCGCGATGACGGCGAGCGCGGCCACCTCATCTATCCAGTGATGGAGAAGCTGAATCCCCATTTCCTCGTCCACGCCGGCGACATCGAATACTACGACAAGCCCGGCCCTTGGGCGATGAACTCGGAGCTGGCACGCTTCAAGTGGAACCGCTTTTACTCCCTCTCGAACCAGCGCGACTTCCACGCCAAACACGCGTCCTATTTCATGAAGGACGACCACGACACGCTGAAGAACGATTGCTGGCCGGGCCAGAAATACGGCGACCTCACCTGGGAGCAGGGTCTCGCCATTTTCCGCGAGCAGTTCCCGATGGGGGAAAAGCCCTACCGCACCGTGCGTTGGGGAAAGGACTTGCAGATCTGGATGCTCGAAGGACGCGATTTCCGCAGCCCCAACAAAATGCCGGACGGCCCGGAAAAATCGATCCTCGGGGCGGAGCAGAAGAAATGGCTCTTCGAGACGATGCGCGCGTCCGATGCCGCTTTCCGCATCCTGATCAGCCCCACGCCCATCCTCGGGCCGGATCGGGGCGGGAAAAACGACAACCTCGCGAACAAAGGCTTCACCCATGAGAGCGCCGAAGTGCGCGCATTTCTCGACACCTTGCCCGCGACCTACGTGATCTGCGGCGACCGGCATTGGCAATACGTCTCGCGTGAAAAGGAGGGCGGCGTGACCGAGTTTTCCTGCGGCCCGGGATCGGACTCGCACGCGGAGGGATTCTCGATGAAAAACCGATCCCCACAGCACCGCTTCCTCCGCATCAAGGGCGGCTTTCTCTCCGTGGATGTGGATCGCGCCGATGGCAAGCCACGCATTTCCTTCCGCCATCACGATGTGCGCGGTGCTGTCGTCCATGAGGAAATTTTTTCGCGCCAACCCGACTGAACCATGAAAACCCTCGCCCTCCTCCTTTCCCTCACCGCAACCCTCGCTGCCGGGAAGCCCAACGTCCTGTTCATCGCCGTCGATGACATGAACAACGACCTCGCCTGCTACGGCCACCCGACGGTGAAATCGCCGAACATCGACCGCCTGGCCAAGGTGGGCACACGTTTCGAAAAGGCCTACTGCCAGTTCCCGCTCTGTTCGCCCAGCCGCACCTCGATTATGACCGGCCTGCGCCCCGACGCCACTCGCACCTTCGACCTCCAAACCCATTTCCGCAAGCATCTGCCGGATGCGGTCACGCTATCGCAGCTTTTCAAGAACAACGGCTACCACGCCGCTCGAGTCGGGAAAATCTACCACTACGGCAACCCCGGCGACATCGGGACGAACGGACTCGACGATGAGGCGTCTTGGTCGGAGCGCATCAATCCAAAGGGTCGCGACAAGGACGAGGAAAACCTGCTCACGAACCACACCCCGAAGCGCGGCCTTGGCAGCTCGCTCAGTTTCCAGCGGGCCGAGGGCGCCGACGAGGAGCAGACGGATGGCATCGTCGCCACGGAAACGATCAAGCTGTTAGAGCAACATAAGGACGGCCCGTTCTTCATCGCCGCCGGGTTCTACCGCCCGCATTGCCCGTATGTGGCTCCGAAAAAGTATTTCGATCTCTATCCCATCGAAAAGGTGGCCGCTCCGAAGGGATCGTTCGATGAGGTGAAAAATGTTCCGAAAGCGGCGCTTTCTTCCACGACTCCGTGGCCGTGGTTCGGCGTCTCGGCTGAGCAATCGCGAGAATCCCTGCAAGCCTACCACGCCACGATCTCCTTCGTGGACGCACAGGTCGGGCGCTTGCTCGATGCGGTGGATCGCCTCGGCCTCTCCGACAACACGATCATCGTTTGTTGGAGCGACCACGGCTATCACGTCGGCGAGCATGGCCTTTGGAAAAAGCAGAGCCTGTTCGAAGGTTCCGCCCGCGTGCCGATGATCATTTCCGCACCGGGTCAGAAAACCAAGGGCGGCATCTCTCCGCGCACCGTGGAGCTGGTGGATCTTTACCCGACCCTCGCCGACCTCGCCGGGCTGGAGCCGCCCGCGAATCTTGCCGGAGCCAGCCTCAGGCCGCTCCTCGATAAGCCCGACGCCGAATGGTCGCGCCCCGCGTTCACCCAGGTCTGGCGCGGCTCGTTCCCCGGCCACAGCGTCCGCACGGAACGTTTCCGCTACACCGAGTGGGCCGATGGCAAACAAGGAGCGGAGCTATACGACTACGAAACCGATCCCGGCGAACTGAACAACCTCGCCAAAGACCCGCAACACGCCGCCACCGTCGCGGAACTCAAGGCTCTCATCAGGAAAAACTGGGCAGACGAATACAAGCCGAAGGACGGCGGTAAGAAGCGGTGACAAACCGCTTTCATCCCCGCGCATAAAGCCCCACGCTCCGCTGCGCATGGCCGATGATCCGAAGCTGCTCATGATCGCGCTGGTGGCGGCGGTTTGTATCGGCGTGGCGAAGGCGGGCTTCAGTGGGGTCTCGATGGTTTCCGTGGTGCTGCTGGCGGAGGTTTACGGGGCGAGGGCATCCGTCGGCCTCGCGCTGCCGCTTCTCATCGCGGCGGATCTGATGGCCTACCCCGCGTTCCTGAAACACGGCTCGTGGAAGCCCGTGTGGAAACTCCTGCCCGCCACGCTCGTCGGTCTCGGGCTGGGTTGGTGGCTGTTGGGGAAAATCGATGACCAGATTGCGCGCCGCATCATCGGCGGCTGCGTGCTGCTGATGGTGCTGATCCAGGCGTTCCGAAAAATGAAGCCGGTGTTCTTCGACGAGCTCGCCGCATCGCGCGGACTGGGCGTGGCGGCGGGCGCGATGGGCGGTTTTGCCACCATGCTGGCCAACGCGGCCGGGCCTGTGATCCAACTCTACTTTCTTGCCCGCCGCCTGCCGAAGATGGAGATGATAGGCATCGGCGCGCGGTTTTTCCTGCTGGTGAACCTCATCAAGATCCCGCTCAACGCCCGCCTCGCCCTCATTACCCCGGACAGCCTCTGGGAAAACGCGAAGCTCCTGCCCGGCGTGTTCGTCGGCATCGTCCTCGGGCGGCTGCTCATCGGGCGGGTGCCGCAGGCGGCTTTCGAGTGGATGGTCGTCGCCTTCTCCGCCGCCGCTGCGGTGAGGCTGCTTTGGTGAAAATCAAGACAACGCTTTCAGTTCCTGAAACGCCTGGTAAGCGAACATGCCCATGAAAATCGGCAGTAGGATGCTATTTGTCATCATGAAATAGAGCACGCCCACCCCGATGGCGACCGCGATGGAGATCAGAAGCGTAAGCTTGATGCGGCTCGGGCCGAGTATTGTCTGTAAAAGGCGCCCGCCATCGAGCGGCAGCACAGGTAACAGGTTGAGGATCGCCCAGACGAAACTGATCCCATAAAGCACTTTCACGAAATAGATCGCTTGGAAATTCATGCTGGGGAAGGCTTTTGCGTAAAAATAAACCACCGCTCCGAGCACGATCTGCAAGGCCGGCCCCGCCGCCGTGACGAGGAAAGTCCGCGTCCTGTCCAACGGCGCGCCGCCGCTGTAAGCCGCGT
>Ga0247831_1002224_pt1 | contig 32444 bp, 25 predicted proteins | sample LaCruzMarch2015__9_FD_192406 | JGI IMG/M metagenome (GOLD analysis project Ga0247831, IMG submission 192406) | Freshwater microbial communities from meromictic Lake La Cruz, Castile-La Mancha, Spain - LaCruzMarch2015_1m | ecosystem: Environmental > Aquatic > Freshwater > Lake | place: Spain...
CGCCACCCGACCCGAACTGCAGGCCCTCATCGCCCGCGCCGAGCGGGTCGCCGACCGCCGCTGGACGCTCGTCACGCATGGCGGCCAGCGCGTGCTCCTGCCAGCCGGGCATCGCCCCACGTTCGCCGCGGCGCTCGACCGGCTTATGGCGGGACGCGATGGGACCCGCTTGATCGACCGACGGTTCGCGATCCTCGACCTGCGCTCCGCCGACCGGCTGGTGCTGACGGCGCCGACCCGCGAGGCCACGCTATGAGTGGCAGCCACCACGGAGGACCGGGAGGCGCCGGAACTGGCTCGAAGCCCCCTTTAGGCCTTGCCTCGAACCTCGGCGGCGGGCTCGGCTCGGCGACATTGCCGGGCGATCCGATCGCGCTGCTCGACATCGGCACGGCGAAGATCACCTGCATGGTCGTCGAGCCGTTCCTCGCCGGCAACGATGGCCTGCAGCTGCGTCTGCGTGGCATCGGTAGCCAGCGCTCGCAAGGCATCAAGGCCGGCGTCGTGGTCGATCCGGAGGCCGCCGAGCCGTTGGTGCGCGGCGCCATCGCGCAGGCGGAGCGCATGGCCGGGACGTCTGTCGCGCGCGTGCATCTGGCGCTCGCTTGCGGCCGCCTCAAGTCGCTGCGCTTCCGGGCCAACGCCAGCGTCGAAGGCGCCAGCGTCGGCGAGGTTGATCGCGAGCGCCTGCTGCAGGCAGCTGTCGCCTATGCCGAACGCGACGGGCGCGTGCTCGCCCATCTCAACGCCGTCGACTACTGGCTCGACGGCATGCGCATCGGCCCGCGCCTGCCGGCCCGCCTCGCCGGCCGGCAGCTGAGCGTCGACCTGCACGGCGTCACCGCCGACGACGCGCCGCTGCGCAATCTGATCGGCCTGGTCGAGCGCTGTTACCTCGACGTCGCCGGCCTCTATCCTTCGGGCTACGCCAGCGGTCTCGCTGTCACCACAGCGGAGGAGCGTCGCCACGGTGTCGTCACGGTCGACATCGGCGCCGGTACCACGACGCTTGCCGCGTTCCAGGCCGGCACGCTGCGCTGGTCGGACGCGATGCCCATCGGCGGCGCCCACTTGACCTCCGACATTTCGCGTCAACTCGCCACCACGCTTGCGGAATCCGAGCGAATCAAGGCGTTGTATGGCACACTGGTACAAGCTCAGTCGGACGAGCACGAGACCTTCACCTATCCGCTCGAAGACGAGGAAGGTCCGCGGCTCTACCAGAACAGCAAGGCACAGTTGCGCGGCATCATCGTGCCGCGGGTCGATACGCAGTTGCGGTTGATCGCCAGCCGTCTCGCTGCGTCTGCAGCGGAGTTCGAGCCGGGTCTGACCGGTTGGCCGGTGGTTATCACCGGCGGCGGGGCGCAGTTGGTCGGCCTAGGCGCCGCAGCTGCCGAACTGCTCGGGCGGCCGGTGCGTGTTGCACGGCCGCGTCCGCTTGTGGGGCTGCTCGACCGCGTGTGCAGTCACGGCTTCGCGACGGTGATCGGGCTCGGACTGGCGGCTCTGGCCGGTGGCACGCGGCCACAGTCGGCGTCACGTCCAGTAGCGGGTGGGCGGGGTGGATATCTCGGTCGCGTGGAGCGTTGGGTGCGTGAGAGTTTCTGAGCGGCGCGGCCCACCGATCCCATGAGGCGACCGGCGGTCGTGCCTGGAAGTCGCGCCGACCGGACCGGCAAACCCGGGACGGCGGGTGGCGGGAGACGGACATGGCCAAGGCGGGTGCCAACGTGATCACCGAGCTCAAGCCGCGCATCACCGTGATCGGCGTCGGTGGCGCAGGCTGTAATGCGATCAACAACATGATCGCGACCGGCCTCGGCGGGGTTAACTACGTCGCCGCCAATACGGACGCCCAGGCGCTGGCCTTGTCGAGCGCCGAGCAGCGCCTGCAACTCGGCGTCACGCTGACCGAAGGTCTCGGCGCTGGTTCCAAACCCGAGATCGGCGAGGCGGCTGCCGAAGAGGCGGTCGCCGAGATCCGCCGCTACGTCGAAGGTTCGCACATGGTGTTCATTGCCGCCGGCATGGGCGGCGGCACCGGCACAGGCGCGGCCTCCGTGATCGCGCGGATCGCCCGCGAGACCGGCGCGCTCACCGTCGCCATCGTCTCGAAGCCCTTCCACTTCGAGGGTACGCGCCGCATGCGCATCGCCATGCAGGGCATCGAGCAGTTGCGTGGCGCCGTCGACACACTCATCGTCATCCCCAACCAGAACCTGTTCCGCCTCGCGACCAACCGCACGACGTTCGCGGAGGCCTTCGTGATGGCCGATCAAGTGCTCTACTCGGGCATCGCCTGCATCGTCGACCTGATCCTGAAGGACGGCCTGATCAACCTCGACTTCGCCGATGTGCGCACCATCATGTCGGGCATGGGCACCGCCGTGATGGGCACCGGCGAGGCCTCCGGCGAGCGGCGCGCCACGATCGCCGCCGAGGAGGCGATCTCCAATCCCCTGCTGGAGGACCTGACGCTGGCCGGCGCTCGAGGCGTGCTGCTGTCGATCATCGGTGGCCCCGACCTGACGCTCTACGAGGTCGACGAGGCGGCGAGCCGCGTGCGCAAGGAGGTCGATCCCGACGCCAACATCATCGTCGGCGCCACCTTCGATCCGGCGCTCGGCGAGCGCGTGCGCGTTTCTATCGTGGCAACCGGCATGGGGCTCGCCGTGAGCGCTGCCGCGCCGAAGTCCGAGGCTCTGCCGGTCACGACCGCCGCGCCGCCACAACCACCGCCGCTCGCTGCCCAGCATACGTACAGCTCGTCCAACTCCGTCGCGCCGGGCGCTGGCGCGTCGCCGGCGCCTCCATCGCCTCCATCGCCACCGTCGCGGGCACCCTCTGCGGTGGCGTCGCCCGCCCTGCCGAGCGAATCGCTTCGTGCGCCGGGATCGCCGCCACCGCCGCCACGCACGACGGGTGGCGATCCCTATCTCGGCGATACGAACGCCGAAGATTTCGCCCGAGCGCTGTCCGCAGCGCTTGCCGATGCACCCGCACCGCCGCGGCCGGCGCCCTCCTCGGCGCATCGAGAGGTTTGGCAGGGACCCGACGGCGTTACGATCGAAGCGGGAGCTGGGTTACGCATCCCCCTAACTGCATCGGCTGAGATTCAATCATCCGAGCCAGCCGTAACCAGCCCTGCATTCGTGCCGGGCGCTCCGGCTGCCATACCGCGCTCGCCGGTGCGCATGCCGGCGGTCGACGAATTCCCGGTGGTGGGCCAGCGCGCCTATTACGGCCAACGTGGTACGCCGCACGCCGAACCGAGTACTTCGGTGCCGCAGAGCGAGGCAGCGTCAATTCCTGCCTCTGCAGCAGGCAGCCGCGACAGCGATCGTCAATCGGGGCGCCGACCGAACTTGCTGGAGCGAATCACCGGCATGCGCGGCCGGGGTGATTCGGCCGAACCCGCCGCATCAGGTTATCCACAGGAAGGCAGATCTCGCCCGCAAGACTCGCGCGGCAACGCAACAGAGTCGCATGCTGCAGCCGCGAAGCCCACTCGTAACAGGACCTGAGCCACGCGGGCTAACTGTATATTTTACAAACATAAAATTTTCTTGTTTCGACGTTTTGCAAGTGCGTGATCAGACTGCTGATCCATAAGAGTTGGTCGTGCAATGCATTCGGTAACAGTATGTAAGAATCCGTGATTTGTCCCCAGTCCCCCACCGCGGGTAACCTACGTTCATCGGAAGGCGATGCCTTGATGTTGAACGGCCACACAGTAAACGGGGCCGGGCGCAGGGCAAGATCGCCGACCGGGGGCAATGTCGGTCGACCTGTGGGGACTTGGTCGGTTGGCAGGATACAGGCGAGGGGCGACGGGGCATGCCGAAAGGTTTCATCGGTGCGCGGCAAACGACCATTGGCCGCGAAATCGAACTCAGTGGCACGGGGGTGCACAGCGGAGCTCCGGTTAGTGTGGTTCTCCACCCGGCCGAGCCGGATACCGGGCTCCGCTTCCTCGTCAGCAAACGAGGCCGCATTATCGCCGATATCCCGGCACATGTGAGCCAAGTCAAGAATCTCACGCTTTGCACCGTCATCGGTGACGAAACGGGCGCCTCGGTTGGCACGGTGGAACACCTGCTCGCTGCCCTTCGTGGTCTCGCCGTCGACAACTGTCACATCGAGATCGACAGCAAGGAAGTGCCGATCATGGACGGCAGCTCGGCGGCCTTCGTCGAGGCGATCGACCGGGTCGGCGTGGTCCAGCATGATACGGCGCGCAAGTATATCAAGGTTCTCAAGCCCATCCGTGTCGAGGACGGCGATTGTTTCGGTGAACTCGTCCCGCATTCGGGCTTCCATCTCGACGTCGAGATCGATTTCGAAACGCCGGTTATCGGCTGCCAGCGGCTCGCGCTGGAACTCTCCCCGGGCGCCTTCCGCAACGAGTTGTCCCGCGCTCGCACCTTCGGGTTCATGAGCGATGTCGAGAAGCTCTGGAAGGCCGGTTTGGCGCTCGGCGCATCTCTCGAAAACACCGTTGCGATCGGCGACGGCCGCGTGATGAACCGCGAGGGGCTCCGCTACCCCAAAGAGTTCGTTCGCCACAAGATGCTCGACGCCGTTGGCGATCTGTCGCTTGCCGGCCACCCTCTTCTCGCGGCTTACCGCTCCGTGCGCGGCGGTCATCGCCTCAACGCCTACGTGTTGAAGGCGCTCTTTGACGATCCGGATGCTTACGCAGTTGTGACGGCGCCGATGCCGCGCATGCGTGATGGTGCAGCGAGCCAACGCCCTTCGCAGTCGGGCTATGCGCCGTCCAACTACGCTGCGGGTGATTGATCCGCGCTCGATCCATGCTCCGCGGTTGCCAAGTCGTCATGGCGGCATCGCTGTTGTCTTGCTGCCGCTGTATCTCCTCGAAGTGCCAGATACTTAAGCGTTGCCATACCTCAACCACATTGCCATTGTTCCTCGACGGTGCGGTCCAGGGCGTTGTGGCGAAGAAATTCCGGTATCATTCGGACAGGTCTCTCGCCCCTCGTGACCGTCCGGGAATCGTATGCTAAGTCCCGTGGACTGTGAGCGAGAGCGAGCCTCACGAGGGCTCTGTCGAACGGCTGGGCCGCCGCAGGAATCGGGCACCGAAGGGAAGCTGCATTATGCGCTTTGGCGACACCCGCGGTCTAAGAGCCTCGTCGGTGCTGGCGGCAACCGCCCTCGCTATTTCCCTTGCCGGCTGCGCGTCGAGCACCGACTCCGCCAAGCTTCTCAACCCCGATCCTCCCGACAAAACGTATGCCGTAGGTGACGCTCTACTCGCCAAGGGCCGCTTCGAGGAAGCTGCGAAAAAGTTTGAGGATCTCGACCGCGATCATCCCTACGCCGGAGAATCCAAGCGCGCTTCCGTGCTCGCTGCCTACGCTTACTATCGCGCCGGCAAGTTCCCCGAGGCGATTGCCACGGCGCGGCGCTTCACACAGCTTCATCCTGGCACCAAGGATGCGCCGTTTGCGCACCACATCATCGCGATGTCCTATTTCGAGGAGATGCGCGGGCCGAAGAACGACCAGTCGTCGACGCGCAAGGCGCTCGCCGAGTTCAAGATCCTCAAGGCGCGCTATCCCGACAGCAAGTACGCGACCGAGGCCGATAATCGCATTCGCGTCGCCGAGGACAGCATCGCGGCGAACGAGATGGAAGTGGGCCGCTTTTATCAGAAGCGCGGGAACCACACCGCCGCCATCAACCGCTTCAAGTCGGTCGTCACCGAGCACCAGAACACCCAGCACGTCGAAGAGGCCCTGATGCGCCTCGTCGAGTGCTATATGTCGCTAGGAATCAAGGAAGAGGCGCAGACCGCCGCCGCCGTGCTCGGCCACAACTTCCCGAACTCGCAGTGGTACAAGGACGCCTACGTACTGCTTCAATCGGACGGCCTCGCCCCGCGCGAGGACACCGGCTCCTGGCTGTCGCAATCGTGGAAGAACTTCAAGCTTCCGAAGCTCTCGCTCGGCGGTTGAACGGGGAAAGTCTAGCTTGCGCTGGTCGCGCGAGACGAGCCGCACGACGCTGCCCCACGACTATTTCGCCGGCTGACCCCATCGCATGAGCAAGACCCCAGCACGCGAGCATGTGCCGGCCGTGCCCGCCCTCACCGAGGCGGAGGCTGCTGTCGAACTCGCCTATCTCGCTGACGAAATCGTCCGTCACGACGCTCTCTATCACGGCGCCGACGCGCCGGAGATCACCGACGCCGCCTACGACGCACTCATCGCCCGCAATCGCGCGATCGAGGCGCGCTTTCCCGCGCTCGTCCGCGCCGATAGCCCGTCGCAGAGGGTGGGCACCGCACCGGCCGAAGCGTTCGGCAAGGTTCGCCACCGCGTGCCGATGCTGTCGCTCGGCAACGCGTTCGCGCCTGAGGACGTGGCGGACTTCACAGCCCGCATCCGTCGCTTCCTCAACCTGGAGGCCGACGCCGACCTCGTGTTCACCGCCGAGCCCAAGATCGACGGCCTCTCGATCTCGATCCGCTATGAAGGCGGCCGCTTCGTCGAGGCCGCTACGCGCGGTGATGGCGCCGAGGGCGAGAACGTCACCGCCAACGTCGAGACGATTGCCGAGGTGCCGAAGCGCCTCGAAGGCGAGGACGTGCCGGCGGTGATCGACGTCCGTGGGGAGATCTATCTCGGCCACGCCGACTTCGCCGCGCTCAATTCCGCCCAGGCCGCAGCCGGTGCCAAGCTGTTCGCCAACCCGCGCAACGCGGCCGCCGGCTCGCTGCGCCAGCTCGATCAGAAGATCACCGCGTCCCGCCCGCTGCGCTTCTTCGCCTACACCTGGGGCGAGGCGTCGTCGCTCCCCGCCGACACCCAGACCGGCATGATCACCGCCTTCAAGCACTGGGGCCTGCCAACCAACCCGCTGATGCGCCGCTGTCGCTCGGCTGAAGAACTCGTCGCCTACCACGCCGAGATGGCCGGCCGCCGCGCTGGCCTCGGCTACGACATCGACGGCGTCGTCTACAAGGTCGACCGGCTCGATCTGCAGGAGCGGCTCGGCTTCGTCAGCAGAGCGCCGCGCTGGGCGATCGCCCACAAGTTCCCTGCCGAGCAGGCGACCACCCTGCTGCGCGACATCGAGATCCAGGTCGGCCGCACCGGATCGCTGACCCCCGTCGCCCGACTGGAGCCGGTCACCGTCGGCGGCGTCGTCGTCACCAACGCGACGCTGCACAACGAGGACGAGATCGCGCGGAAAGACGTCCGTATCGGCGACACGGTGATCGTGCAGCGTGCCGGCGACGTCATTCCGCAGGTGCTCGGCCACGTGCCGGAGCGCCGCCCGCCGACTGCCACGCCCTACGTGTTCCCGACGCTCTGCCCGGCCTGCGGCAGCCACGCCATCCGCGAGGTCGATGAAAAGACCGGCGAGGCCGACGTCGTGCGCCGCTGCACCGGCGGCCTCGTCTGCCCGGCACAGGCCAAGGAGCGGCTCCGCCATTTCGTGTCGCGGCTCGCCTTCGACATCGAGGGGCTCGGCGAAAAGCAGATCGCCTTCCTGTTCGACACCGGGCGCATCATGGCGCCGGCCGACCTGTTCACGCTGGCCGCCCGCGATGCCCGCCATTCCGAGCCGCTCGCCACCGTCAAAGGCTTCGGCCGCAAGTCGGTCGACAAGCTGTTCGCCGCGATCGAGGCGCGCCGTGCGATCACACTCGACCGCTTCCTGTTCGCACTCGGCATCCGCCACATCGGCGAGTCGACGGCGCGCGACCTCGCCCGCGCCTATGCCTCGCTCGGCGATCTGCGCCGTGCCGTCGACGACGCCATCGCCGGTGGGCGCGGCAGCGAAGGCTGGGCTGAGATCGACAACATCGAAGGCATCGGCGACGCCGTCGTCGAGGCGCTGGTCGACTTCTTCGGCGAGGAGCGCAACCGCCGCGTCGTCGACGATCTCGTGGCCGAGATCGAGGTCAGGCCGGTCGAACGCATCGCCGCCGCAGCCGACTCGCCGGTCGCCGGCAGGACGGTCGTGTTCACCGGTACACTCGAGCGGCTGAACCGCCAGGAGGCGAAGGCGAAGGCCGAGCGGCTCGGCGCCAAGGTAGCGGGCTCCGTCTCGAAGAAGACCGACTACGTGGTGGCCGGCGCCGACGCCGGCTCCAAGCTCGCCAAGGCACGCGAACTCGGCGTCACGGTGTTGACCGAGGACGAGTGGCTGGCATTGGTCGGCGGTTGAGCGCACGTTTCCACTCCCGTACATGCCATCCTTGCAAGCCTGCGCGCGTTCTCGCTAACTGGCGGCGAACACTTGGCCACAGGAGCTCCGCCCATGCTGCTCGGATGCATCGCCGACGATCTGACAGGTGCCACCGATCTCGCGTTGATGCTCGCCCGCAGCGGCATGCGCACCGTGCAGGTGATGGGCGTGCCGACGGATGCGACACGGCAGGCGTGGCAAGGCTTCGATGCCGTCGTGGTAGCGCTCAAGTCGCGCACCAACGCGCCCGAGGAAGCGGTCCGCTGGTCGCTCGCCAGTTGCGACGCGCTGCTTTCTGCCGGCGCGCGGCAGATCTTCTTCAAATATTGCTCGACGTTCGATTCGACCGATCACGGCAATATCGGTCCGGTCGCCGAGGCGCTGTCGGAGAAGCTCGGTGCCGGCATCGCCGTGGTCAACCCGGCGTTCCCGGCGAACAAGCGCTCGGTCTACATGGGCCACCTGTTCGTCGGCGACGTGCTACTCTCCGACAGCCCGATGAAGGACCACCCGCTCACGCCCATGCGCGACGCGAACATCGTGCGCGTGCTGCAGCGCCAGACCAAGCTGAAGGTCGGCCTCGTGTCCTGCGCGATCGTCGACGAGGGGACTGAAGCGATCCGCGCGGCGTTCGCCTCGGCCGAGGCGGCCGGCCAGCGCTTTGTCGTGGTCGATGCGATCTCGGATCGTCACCTCGTTGCGATCGGCCACGCAGCGGCGACGCACAAGCTGATCACCGGCGGTTCTGGCATCGCCATGGGGCTCGCCGACAACTTCGCAGCCGCTGGCTTGATGACCAGGACGGACGGCACGAAGCCGATGACCGCCAAGCCCGGCCGCGCCGCGATCCTCGCCGGCTCGTGCAGCCAGGCGACGCGCGGTCAGGTGCAGGCGGCGATCGCGGCCGGCATGCCGACGCTGCGGCTCGATCCGCTGGCGCTGGCCAAGGGTCGCGAACAGGCCGACCAGATTCTGAAGTGGGCCGACACGCAGGCTGAGCACGGCGGGCCGGTGCTGATCTATTCTTCCGACGATCCCGAGAGCGTCGCCCGCGTGCAGACGGCACTCGGCCGCGACGCGGCGGGGCAGCTCGTCGAGAAGACGCTTGCCGAGGTGGCGCAAGGTCTCGTCGCCGACGGCTTCACCAAGCTGATCGTGGCGGGCGGCGAAACCTCCGGCGCAGTGGTCGGCGCGCTCGGCGTCGAGGCTATCGAGATCGGCCCCGAGATCGATCCTGGCGTGCCGTGGACCCGAGCCCTCGACGGCTCCGGTCTCGTGCTGGCCCTCAAGAGCGGCAACTTCGGCGCGACGGATTTCTTCACCAAGGCGTGGCGTAGGCTCGCCTGAAGGAGACGAGTTCGATGGCCAGCCAACCGAGCGATACTGCCAAACTCCGCGACGAGATCTGCTCGTGTGGCGCCTCGCTGTTCAACCGCGGCCTGACGCATGGCTCGACGGGCAACATCTCCGTTCGCCTCGACGATGGCGGCTGGCTGATGACGCCAACCGGCTCATCGCTCGGGCTCCTCGATCCGGCGCGGCTGTCGCGGCTCGACGCCGAGGGCCACCACATCGGTGGCGACAAGCCGACCAAGGAAGCCTTTCTGCACACCACGATGTACGCCAAGCGTCCGTCGTCGGGCGCCGTCGTACACCTCCATTCGACGCACTCGGTGGCGGTCAGTTGCCTCGCAGACGTGAACCCGTGCGATTGCCTGCCCGCCATCACCGCCTACTACGCGATGCGCATCGGCACGCTGCCGCTGGTCCCGTATTACCCGCCGGGCGACGAGACGTTGGCCGAGGCCGTCGGCGCGCTCGCGAGCCAGCATCATGCGGTGCTGCTGGCGAACCACGGCCCCGTCGTCGCCGGCTCGACGCTGTCTGCTGCGACGGACGCCATCGAGGAACTGGAGGAGACGGCGCGACTGTTCCTGATGTTGCAAGGCCGCTCGCTCCGGTTGCTGACCGCCGAGCAGGTCGCCGAACTCAGGCGCCGGTTCGGGTGAGGAACTCAAGCAGCGCCGCGCTCACCGCCTCCGGCTGTTCCTGCTGCACCCAGTGGCCGGCGCCATCGATGAAGCGGAGCATGCGGAAGTCGGCGCAGGCTGTCGTCTGCATCGCCTCGAGGTCGCCGGGCTTCTGATAATTGCCCCAGTCCTGCCGGCCCGAGACGAACGTCGCAGGCACCGTGATCTGGCGCCCCATGAAGGTCTTGAGGTCGGCGCCGAACAGGCCGCCGGTCACGCAGCGATACCAGTTGAGCCCACCCTGGAACGTCGTGCGCTGGTACTCCGCCGCGTAGACGGCAAGCTCGTCGTCGGGCAGCCAGCGGCACGCCGCGATCGCTGCGGGCGAAGGCATCTCGTGCGCCACGGTCGCCGCCATGCCTTGATGCTTCATCATCACGTAATAGGTCGGCAGCTTGGCGAGCGCTTCGGGCGACCATGCGCCGAGCGGCTTTGGATCGTTGGCCGCCCAGTCGGCGCTCTTCATGTGGTAGTAGGCGCGCAGGAAGGCGTGGATTCCCTGCGGGCAGGCGTGCATGTCGGCGTTCGCTTCAGGCGTCGAGTAGAACCACTGGTAGTGCTTGCGCGGTGGGGCAAGCGCGGCCAGTCGTGCGTCGAGGCCCGGATCGGCGAGGCCGGTCATGGCGCTGAGGCGCGCTGGCTCGTCCATCATCGGCTTCGGCCACGCGGGCACGCCGGCGAACGGCGCGCTCATCATCACGAGGGAACGGAACACGTCGGGCCGAGCGAGTGCACAGGCAGCCGCCACCGGCGAGCCGAAGTCGTGGCCGATCACGGCATCGACCGATCGCAGTCCCATTGCCGCCAGCAACCCGAGCGCGTCGCGCACCAGATTGAGGATGCGATAGGGCGCGAGATCGGTGTCGAAGCGCGTGTCGGCGCCGGTGGTGCGGCCATAGCCACGCTGATCCGGCGCGATGACGTGGTAACCGGCGGCGGCGAGCGCCGGCATCACCTTGCGCCACGAGTAGGCGAGTTCGGGAAAGCCGTGCAGCAGCAGCAGCGTGCGGCCGCCGGGCTTCTGTTCGCCGGCCTCGAGCACGTGCATGACGAGCCCATTGCCGTTGTCGATCATGCGGGCGCGGATGCCGGCCGGCAGCACCGGGGCTGCGAGCGGAGCAGGTGTCGTCATGGTTGCCTCGTGTGTGATGGCGTTCGCATTCACGTCCACTGCTGCACGACATGTCCCGGCGACACCTCGATGTAGGTGCGCGGCGGTGGCACGTAGTCCGCCGGCCGCATCGGGCTCGGGATTTCGTCGTTGGAAAGCCCGCGCCGCGCCTTGCGCCGCGTCGGATCGGGCACCGGCACCGCGCTCATGAGCTTCTGCGTGTAGGGATGGCGCGGGTTGTCCATCACCGCTGCGCGCGGACCGATCTCGACGATCTCGCCCAAGTACATCACGGCGACGCGATGGCTGACGCGCTCCACCACCGCGATGTCGTGCGAGATGAACAGATACGAGAGCCCCATCTCCTCCTGCAGGTCCATCATCAAGTTGATCACCTGCGCCTTGATCGACACGTCGAGCGCCGAAACCGCCTCGTCGGCGACGATCAATTTCGGCGCCAAAGACAGCGCTCGCGCGATGCACAGCCGCTGCCGCTGGCCGCCGGAAAACTCGTGCGGAAAGCGCGTCGCCATATCGGGCGACAGCCCGACCTTGCGCATCAGCTCGGCGACGCGGTCGCGGGCGCCCGATCCCTTGTCGATGCCGTGCACGGTGATCGGCTCGGCAATCGCCGCGCCGACAGTCTTGCGGGGATTGAGGCTTGCGAACGGGTCCTGGAAAATCATCTGCATGCGCCGGCGTGCGGCGCGCAAGCCCGCTCCATCGAGGCCACGTACGTCCTCGCCCTCGAACAGCACGGTGCCTTCGGTCGGCTCGACGAGGCGCAGAATCGAACGGCCCGTGGTCGACTTACCGCAACCGGATTCCCCGACCAGCGCCAGCGTCTCGCCGATGCGGAGCGAAAACGAGACGTTCTCGACCGCGTGCACGCGCCCCTTGACGCGCGCCATCAGCCCTTCTCGGATGTCGAACCGCGTCGTGAGGCCTGCGACCTCTAGGATCGGCCGCTGCATCTCGTCGAGCGTGCTCGGCTTTACGACCGGCTCGGTGGTGATGCCGGTCGCCGGATCGACGATCGGAAACCGCAGCGGCTCGCGGCGCCCGGCCATCGAGCCGAGCTTCGGGACAGCGGACAACAGCGCGCGAGTGTAGGGCTGTTCGGGTGCGGCGAACACGCGCTCCGCCGGGCCTTCCTCGATCTTCTTGCCTTGCCACATCACGATGACGCGGTCGGCCACCTCGGCGACGACGCCCATGTCGTGGGTGATGAAGAGGACGGCCATGCCCTCCTCTTCCTGCAACATCTTGATCAGTTCGAGGATCTGCGCCTGGATCGTCACATCGAGCGCCGTGGTCGGCTCGTCGGCGATCAGCAGCCGCGGCTTGCAGGCGAGCGCCATGGCGATCATGACGCGCTGGCGCATGCCGCCGGAGAAGCGGTGCGGATACTCGTGGATGCGCTGGCTGGCAGCCGGGATGCGCACGCGATCGAGGATCCTCAGCGTCTCGGTCTCGGCCGCCTTGCGGTCCATGCCGCGGTGGTAGACCAGCGCCTCGGCGATCTGGAAGCCGATCGTCATCACCGGATTGAGGCTGGTCATCGGCTCCTGAAAGATCATCGAGATGAGATTGCCGCGCACCGCGCGCATCCCCTCTTCGGTGAGCGTCAGCAGGCTTTTGCCCTCGAGGCGAATGTCGCCTTCTATGCGGCCGTTGACCATCGGCACCAGCCGCATGATGGAGAGCGCGGTGACGCTCTTCCCGGAGCCGGATTCGCCGACCACGGCGGTGGTCTTGCCCGCCTCGATGTCGAACGACACGTCGTCGACGACGGACTTCCAGGCGCCGTCGACCTTGAACGACGTCGTCAGGTTGCGGATCGAGAGCAGCGGCGGCTTGTCGGTCATCGGCCGTTCACTCGCCCCTGAGCTTGGGGTCGATGGCGTCGCGCAGGCCGTCGCCGAGCAGGTTGAGGGCAAACACCACGACGAGGATCGCGATGCCGGGCATGATGGCGAGCCAGGCGCTGTCGAGGATGTTCTCGAAGCCCTCGCGGATCATGCCGCCCCAGGTCGGGATCGGCGGTTTGACGCCGAGGCCGACGAAAGCGAGCGAGGCTTCCGTCCGGATGGCGGCGGCGAGCCAGAGCGAGGCCATCACCAGGATCTCTGGGAAGATGTTGGGCAGGATGTGCAGGCCCATGATGCGGGCGTCGGAGTAGCCGAGCGAGCGGCACGCTTCGATGTACTCGCGCTCCTTCACCGAGATGGTCGGTGCGCGCGCAATACGGGCGAACTGCGGGATCGAGGTGACGGCGATCGCCGCGATGATGTTGGCCATCGAGGGGCCGAGCATGGCGACGATGAGCAGGCCGAGGATCAGCGATGGAAAGGCCAGCAGCACGTCCATCGCCTGCATAACGATCATGTCGAAGCGGCCGCCATAGTAGCCGGCGAGGATGCCGATCATCGAGCCGACGACCAGCGCGATGAGCGTCGAGACGACGCCGATGATCAGCGAGATCTGCGCGCCGTAGAGCAGGCGGGAGAGGATGTCGCGGCCGAAGAAATCGGTGCCGAGCAGATACTCGGCGTTCGGCGGCTTGAGGCGATAGAGGATATTCTGTTCGAGGGGATCGTGGGGGGCGAGCCACGGCGCGAGGATCGCCGCCAGCACGATGGCGAGGAACAGCACGAGGCCGATCCAGCTCGTCTTGTTGGTGTTGAAGGCTTTGATCGTCTGCGAGACGAGATAGGCGAGCGGACTGCGGGCCGCGGCGCGCGGCGGGGCTGCCGGAGGGGTTGCGATCTCTGGCGTGCTCATTTGAGTTTCACCCGCGGGTCGGCGAGGCCGTAGGCGAGGTCGGTCAGCAGGTTCACCACGACGACGATGAACGTGTAGATGACCATCATGCCCTGCAGCATGGTGTAGTCGCGCTGATTGAGCGCGCCGATGATCAGTTTGCCGAGACCCGGCCGGTTGAACACGATTTCGGTCAGCACGGAGTTCCCGATCAGGATGCCGAAGTAGAGGCCGACGACGGTGATCACCGGGATCAGCGCGTTGCCGAGCGCGTGCCGCCATACCACCACCCGCCACGGCACACCCTTGGCGCGCGCGGTGCGCACATAGTCCTCCTGCAACACTTCGAGCATCGCCGAGCGCGTCACGCGGGTAATGTAGGCAGCCATGATCAACCCGAGGTTCAGCGCAGGCAGCGCGATCGACTGGAACCAGGCTTCGATGCTGCCGGTCTTGGCGCTGATCACCGGGAACCACTGCACATGGATGGCGAGCAGCAGCAGCAGCAGGATCGCCGAGACGAACGGAGGAAACGACAGGCCGATCAGCGAGACGATGCGCGTCGTGTAGTCGATGAAGCGATTGCGGTTGATAGCAGCCCAGACGCCGAGCGGAATGCCGATGACCGCGCCCATCAGGATCGACACGAGCGTCAGCTCGATGGTCCACGGCAGGACCTTCAGCACCTCCTGCACGACCGGCTGGCCAGACACCATCGAGGTGCCCCAATCGCCGCGGATCGCGCCCGAGAGGAAGGTGACGTATTGTTCGTACACCGGCTTGTCGAGGCCGAGCCGCATGCGCATCACTTGGATCGCTTCCTGGCTCGCCTGATCGCCGAGGATCACTTGCGCGGGATCGCCCGGCACGATGCGCACCAGCACGAAAACGAGCGTCAACACCGCCCACAGCGTGAACACTGCGAACAGCAGTCGCTTGATGAGGAACGCCTGCATGGGCCTCCACGGGCCTCGAAGTCGGGATGGGTCGGAACAAGGAGCGAAAAGGCGGCGCCTAATGGAGCGCCGCCTGCCTCGATCACGTCGCGGATGTTACTTCGTAAAGCGCGTCTTCTCGGTGATCGGGATCGAGAGGTTGAGCGCGCCGTGCAGTTCGTAGCCGAGGTCGATGGTGTCTTTCCACGCCCAGATCTGCAACTGCTCGAACATCGGGATCGCGCACACCTCCTTGACCATCTTTTCCTGTGCGGCGTGCCACAGGGCCTTCTGCTTCGCCGCGTCCTGTTCGATGCGGGCCGCCTCGATGTCCTGGTCGGCGCTGGTGCAGTGCGTGAAGTTGGTCACGGCCGTCTTGGTGTTGACCTGCGAGGCCGAATGGAAGAACTGCGTCAGGTAGATGTCGGCGACGGGGAAGCGGGCGGCCTGATAGTGCACCACCTGCGACAGGTCCTTGCGGATCTGGGCATGGAACGTGGCGTGCTCGACCAGCTGGATGTCGAGGTTGATGCCGGCCTTCTTGACCATCGCCTGAACGGCCTCGATAGCCGCCTGCATGCCCGGCAACGTGGTGTGGATCGTCTTGATCGTCACGCCGTTCGGAAAGCCTGCCTCTGTTAAAAGCGCCTTCGCCTTGTCGATCGAGTATTCGTAGAGCGGCGCCTTCTCGTTCGTGCCGAGGTAACCGGACGGCACGACCGACACCGGCTCGCGCGAGACGAGGGCGCCCTTGAAGGCGACGATACCCTTGCGATCGATGGCGTGGGCGAGCGCCTGGCGCACCTTCGGATTGTCGAGCGGCGCCGACTTCGTGTTGATGTAGAGCGCCGACATTTCCGCCGGCTCCATCACGCCGACCTTGACGCCGGGCAGCTTGCGCAACCGCTCGACCCAGGTCTGGTCCTGCTTGCCGTAGATCATGTCGACCTCGCCGGACTGCAGCGCGAGGTCACGCGTCGCATCCGACGGGATGTAGCGGTAGGTAATGCCTTCGAGTGCCGGCGCGCCGCGGAAGTACTTCTTGTTGGCCGTGAGCTTGACGAATTGCTGCGGCTGGTACTCCGTGAACTCGAACGGGCCGGTGCCGATCGGTTTCTTGGCAAAATTCTCCTTCATCTCTTCGGCGGCCTTTTTGCAGACCATGTTGCCGCCGTGGTAGTTGGCGAGATAGCCGAGGAAGCCTGGAACCGGCGCCTTCAGCTTGACCACGACGGTGTACTTGTCCGGCGCCGTGGCGCTTTCCACCGCGCTGTAGTCGTTGGAGAACGACGAGGTCGCCTTGGTCGCCGCGCGCTGGATCGAGTAGACCGCGTCCTCCGCAGTGAACTCACCATAGTTGTGATGGCACTGCACGCCCTGGCGCAGCTTGAACGTCCACTCCGTGCCGTCCTTGTTGGACGTCCAGCTCTCCGCGATATCGGGCTCGATGAACTCGGGACTGGCGCGGCCCGGCGCGATGCGCACGAGGCCATTGAACATCCAGTGCAGCAGGCCTTTGTCGGGCGTCGTCGCGGTGAGATGGGGATCGAGCTTGCCGGCATCGGCGGAGGCCATGCCGACGGTCAGGATCTTCTTCTGCGCGAGAGCCGGCATGGTGCCAGCCGTCGCGAGCGCCAGCAGAGCAGCACCGGCGACAGTCCACGTTCTGAGCATGTGGTTCCTCCCTTGGTCACGTTCCAGGGAACAGGATTTCTGCTTATGGTGGCGAGCGCAAGCACCAATTCGCATCGTTGTGACTACTGTTGCTGCCTACAGTGTGCCCTCGAGCCGGCCATCGAGCAGGAGTGTGCCGTGAAGACCGATCCGTACTGGTGGGAGGCGGCGCCCCGCGAAGCGACTCCCTCCACCCCGCAGCCGCTGCCGGCCGGCAGCGATGTCGTCGTCGTCGGCTCCGGCTACACCGGGCTCAGCTGCGCGCTGACGCTCGCCCGCGCCGGTCGCAGCGTTGTGGTGCTCGACGCCGAGACGCCCGGCCACGGCGCCTCCAGTCGCTCGGGCGGCATGGTCGGTCACGGCCATCGCCTGTCGTTCGTCAAGCTGAAGGAGCGCTTCGGCGATGCGCGCGCGCTCGACCTGATCCGCGAGGGCATCGCCTCGCTCGACTACACTACCAACCTCATCGCCCGCGAGAAGATCGACGCTCGCTTCGCCCGCACCGGGCGTTTCCGGGGAGCCTGGTCGGAAGCGGACTTCACGGCGATCGCGCGCGAGGCGGAGACGCTATCGAAAGAGGCCGGGCTCCCCGTCGAGATCGTGGCGAAGCGCGACCAGCATCGCGAGATCGCAACCGACAAATACCAGGGCGGCATCCTGTTCCCGACGCACGGCGGGTTGCATCCGGCGCTGTTCCATACCGGTTTGCTGGCACGAGTTCGCGAGGCCGGCGTCGCGGTCATCGGCAATACGCCCGTCACGGGCGTGCGCCGCGATTTGGAGACCTACATGGTCGAGACTGAGCGCGGGGTGATCGTCGCGCGTGACGTCGTGATCGCGACAAATGGCTACACGGGCTCGGCGACGCGGCCGTTCGCGCGGCGCATCGTTGGCGTACCTAGCTTCCTCATCGCCACGGAAAGGCTCGGCGAAAACCGGGTGAAGAGCCTCATCCCGAACGGCCGCATGATCGTCGAAACGCGCGCGACGCACTTCTACTATCGCCCCTCTCCCGACGGTACGCGCATCGTGTTCGGTGGTCGCGCGGCGCTACATCCGATCCCGCTCGACGATGCCGCGCGCCGGCTGTCGAAATCGCTCTCAGAATTGCTGCCCGGGCTCGACGATGTGAGGGTCGATCACGCGTGGACCGGCAATGTCGCCTTCACGATGTCCGACCTGCCGGCGATCGGCCGCCAGGATGGCCTGTGGTTCGCGCTCGGTTGCAATGGGTCGGGCGTCGCGCTGATGCCGTTCCTCGGCCACAAGCTGGCGTTGAAGATCCTCGGCGACCCGGCCGGCCTCACTGCCTATGACGACATCCCGTTTCGCGCGGTGCCGCTCTATTCGGGTAAGCCGTGGTTCCTGCCGCTGATGACGCAGTGGTTCCGCTTCAAGGATGCACAGCGCGAGCGGCGCGAACGCAAGCGATGATCGAAGAGCCCACCGGGACGTCAGTTGCCGGCGATCAGCCGGTTCGCCGGCATTGTCAAGGCAGCGGGCTTGACGACGCGGAGCGCGACCAGCCGCCATTCGAAGCCCTGAAGCTCCAGGCTCGACACGAAATGGCGGTCGGGGTTGTGCTCGTCGGCCATCTCGATCTCGACCTGGGTGAACGAGCGGAACTCGGCTCGCTTGACGCGTGCGAGGTAGGCTTTGATGCGCTCGCCCCAGGGCAGCGCGTCGGGCGATGGCTGCCCGCGCACATTCTCGTTCCAGGCGATCTTCGCCTTGAACAGCTTGGGCAACCCTTCTGCCGATATATAGGTCTCGATGAAGCGGTCGATCATGTTAGCGCCGAACGCCGATTTGACCCGTTGCCAGATGGACGGCTTCACAGCGCGGCCGGCCTCTGTCGCAAAGCCGTACAGTTCCGCGTGCTCGCCGAGTGACTGGCGGAGGGAGGCACGGACACCGATGAATTCAACTTTGCGCGCGATCGTCTGGGTATCGGAATTGCGCACCGCCTCGCGCAGTGACCACGCGGCGACGAATGGCGAGGCGACGAAGCCGGCACCCGCCGCGAGCAGCAGCGCGACAACCATCGACACGAAAAGCGCGCGTCTCATCAAATTCCAGTCCCCGATGCCCGCATGTCGCCGCGTTGACAGTCGTTATGCGACAAGCCTGCGGCGAATCCCTCTCGTCTCAGTCATCGCAGTCAACTGCGGCCGGTTGCGGGCAGGGTTGGCCGGGAACTTCAACATTTCGGAGAAGACCGGGTTTGGACTTGGCAACGTCGCGCGCTCGAGTTCGCCCTTGCAGAACCCACGCCCTGGCCTAATGCTTCACAGCGTCCTCGGACGCGCCGCAGATCGCCTTGAGCGCCTGCCAGTCGGCCGGAGCGAGCGCTGGCGTCGCCGCGTAGGGCGGCACCTTCCGCGCCGCCGCAATGCGCTCGTCGGTCATCGGGTGGGTGGAGAATACTTCCAGGGTGCGGCCCCAGCCCGACGGCTTGCTCGCCGTCCCGCCCTTCTTGCGTTCGGATTTGATCTCCTCGATGCGCTCGAAGAACGAGGCGAGCCCCTGGGACGCGATGCCCGAGCCCTTGAGCATCTCGAGCGCGACGGCATCCGCTTCGCGCTCCGCGTCGCGCGAATACGAAAATTCGGCCATCAGCATGCCGATGCTGGAGAGCGTGCCGCCGCTGCCGCCCATCATCAGTTCGATGAGCGCGGACAGACCGAGCGAGCGCACGATGCCGGATTCGGGGTGGAGCTTGATGCCATGGCCCATTTCGTGGGCCAGCACGGCTGCGACCTCGTCCGGCCCGCCGGCTTTGGCCAGCAGCCCGCGCGTCAGCACGATCTGGCCACCGGGCGCGGCAAACGCGTTGACGAGGTCCCAGTCGACGACGCGCACGTCAAACTTCGTCGTGTCGCTGCCGCGCTTCAGCCGCGTGACGAGCCGGTCGAGGGCGGCGGCGCCTGCGGGCACCTCGCAGCGCTTGTGCTTCGCCGTCATCGAAGCGACCACCTGGCGGCCGAGAGCCTCGCGCGTTTCGAGCGGAATCCAGCCGGCGATGGTGGCGGCCGGCCGCACGTTGGAAAGCGAAATCGCGCCGGCTATCGACATGGCTAAGACGACGCCGGCGATAACTGGCTTTGCCCAACGCCAGCGCTGCGCGCTGGTCGACAGATGCCGCGCCCGCTCTAGCAGGCCGGCGAGCAGCGTCGGATCCTCGATGAACAGCGTTGCGCCCGGCTGGTGCTTATAGGTGAGCAACGCGTCCCGGTTCTTGTGGCGTGACAGCGGCACCGCGGTCTCGAGTGCGCCGTACGGCCAGATCAGCGGCGCGAAGCCGCCGGTATCGATAGCGATGCCACGATCCGTGAGCACCACGGTCGCCTGCGCCGAGCCGGCGGTCTTGCCGTCGGCGAAGCGCGCAGTGCCTGTCGGCTGATTGTCGCTCTCAGAAGGCATCGACATCGAAAGCCTGCGCGAGGCCCTCCCCGAACTTGGCGTCACCGCCTGCCGCCTGGGCGATCGCCGCCAGCGGCGCCGTGCCGTTCACGGCGAGATGACGGACAAGATAGCCTGTCGTGCGTGCCTGCGCGACGGGGGACAGCAACGAAAAGCCGAGGCCGAACACGAGCAGCGCCGCAAGCGGGACCATCGCGAGCACGCCCTGCATCACTTCCGGGTTCTCGGCGAGTGGGCCGAGCGAGCGGGCGGCACCGAGGGCGAGCAGCACCGCCGGTAGCGCCAGCAGGATCACGCCGACCATCAGGATCAGGTAGTTGGTCACTGCGATCCAGATCAGTCCGCCTGCCGACGCCGTGCCGGCGAAGGTTGCGTTCTCGAAGTGGGTGTTATCGGCGAAGTGGTTGAACACCCGTGCCCGATACCATGCAGCGATGATGGCCAGAAAAAGCAGAGCTGCGACGATCGAGAGCGTGACGAGGCCGATCTGTCTGCCCGTCGGCACGACGGGGTCGCCGCCCGTTCTCGAGGCGATGACGTTCTGAGCGATCGTATCGCCGAGGATTGCCCAGACCGCAGCGGCCGCGAGTCCGTAGCCGAGCAGAGTGCCGAACCAGACGACCGCATAAGGGCCATAGAGCGGTCCCGATGTCGCGGTGAAGCGCAGTGGCCGGTCGCCGAACCGCATGTTGGTGGTCTGTAGCGCCTGCAGCTTGGTCGAGCGCCACGGCACTGCCCAGCCAAGCGTGAGACCCGCTACGATCAGTGTCCAGAAGAACGTCCAGCCGTAGTGGCCCGAGTGGCCGGTAAGCGCGCCGCGGATCCCGCGCCAGCGGGTCCGCGCCAGCCGGTATCGCGTCGCGCGGTAGATGGCGATGCCGACCAGGAACAGGATCGGAATATAGAGCAGGCCCGGTATCGACTGAGCGAGCGCCGACTCCGGCCCGAATGCGAACATGACGCCGATCATCAGTACGGTGATCGGCAGGAACACGGCGAGCGAGACGATGACAAAGCCGAAAAACAGTTCACCGCCGGTGCCGGTGTAGGTCAATGGCTCGCCGTTCAGCCGGATCGCCGACCAAATCCGCCGGCGCACCTCGGTCTTGCCCCAGAAATGATAAATTCCGAGCGTTAAGATGCGCAGCAAGAAGTTGGCGATGGAGACGCCGACCATGCCGCGCGGCCATTGCCACGAGAGCGCCAGCGGCTCGCCGGACGTGAGTGCGGCCGGCGCGATGCCGGTGTTCTGGTCGAACGGTTGCATGCGGCGGTCTTTCGAATGAGGTTTTGCCGGCAATTGTATCATTAGAGCTTGAGCCGGCGAATTCGTACGATAGCAGACGTTATTCATGCCCTCGATGACGCCTCCATGTCACTCGAGAGTCGGCCGGCTTGATGATACCTGAAGTGTGCGTTGCGATAGCGCCACGTTCGGTTCGAAGATTGCGCTGGAAAACAACACTGGTGGGGGGCGTCTCAGCAATGTTGCAGAGCGGTCACGGTTTGGGGCGCCGCGCGCCTTGATTGGGCCACATCGCAGCGCGAGCATCCTCGCATGAACACGAGGTGAATACGGATCGGGCTCACCGTGCTTGGCGCTACGTCGGATCGAGCGGGCGAAGCATGTGCCGCCGCGTACGATGGAAGCAAGTCGAGCGTTACGGACTTGACTACGCTCGGCAACGCCGGGCCGGGCAGTCCGTGATGAACTGTCCGTCATGATGAAGGCCAGATCGGGCCGTGGCGCCAAAGCGCCGCGCTGCGACTGGCGGAAAGGACTGCAGGTGTCGGTTGAGCGGGCATACAGGCGGGCTGGGCTCGGCGCGGTGATCGCGCTGGCTGCGATGCTGTCGGTCGGCACGTCGGCAGGCTTCGCCGCCGAACGCGGCGCGCGTAAAGTGCCGCCGCCGAACGGCGCGGTGACGTTCCGGTCGTCCAAGGATGCCTATAACAACGGCGTCTCGGCATTCCAGACTGGCGACTTTGCCGTGGCGCTGCCGGCGCTCGATTTTTCTGCGCGCAATGGCTGGCTGCCGTCGAAATTCTATCTCGCGCAGATTTTCGCCGACAACGCCGCCCCCTATACCGACCATGCTCGTGCCTACAACCTGTACCGCGAGATCGTCGAGACGGCTGCCAACGACATCGACCCCGACGACTATCACATGGCGCCGATCGTCTCGCAGTCGATCGTTGCGCTCGGTCGTTACACCCACGCTGGTCTGCCCGAGATCGGACTGCGTCCCGACGCGATCCGCGCCGCCGAATACTTCAACTTCGCGGCCAACAGACTGAACGATCCCGACGCCCAGTACGAACTCGCCAAGATGCTCCTCGTCGGCGATGGACTCGGGATCGACGTCAACCTGGCGCTCCACTTCTATGCGACACTCGTCAAGCGGGGCCACACCAGCGCGCAAGCCTCGATGGCCGAGATCCTGGCGCAGGGGCGTCACGTCAAGGGTAATATGATCGAAGCGCTGGCGCTGATTGAACTGGCCTTGCGCAATGCGCCCGCTCGCGATCGCTTCTGGATCGCCGAAATCTATCAGAGAATCTTTTGCGGCTCGTCTTCGGATGTGCAGAAGCAGGCGTCGGGCCTCGTCGCCGGCTGGCAGAAGAAATACGGTCGGCCTAGTCCGCCGCCCCGGGATGGCGATCTCGACTTCGAGGTAACGGCGGTGCGCGAGTGTCAGAACGGCGCCAAGGTGCCAACCCTCGATGTGCGGCGGCTGGATCGCCCCGGCCCAGACCTCAGTCCCGGCATTGTAGAGCCGCGCCAGCCGGTCGAGCGCAATGGCGCCTTGATGGCTGTCGAGCAGGCACCGGCGACCGATGCCGATGGCCGTCTTCCGGTGTTGCGCGGCATGCAGAATGAGCCCGCCCAAGCCAATCCGAGCGCGACCTTCGGTTTCCATATCTCGCCGCTGCCGGTCCGCTGAGAGGCGTGCGGCCAGCCTTCCCGAACTGTCACAGATCCAGATCGACGACCACCGGCACGTGGTCGGACGGCTTTTCCCAACTGCGCACGTGCTTGTCGATCGCCACGCCGACGAGCCGGTCCGCCGCCTGCGGCGACAGCAGCACGTGATCGATCCGGATACCGTTGTCCTTCTGCCACGCCCCGGCCTGGTAGTCCCAGAACGTGTAGACGCCGGCCGACGGGTTCACTGCCCTGACCGCATCGGTCAAGCCGAGCGCCATTAAGCGGCGGAACGCTTGCCGGCTCTCCGGCTGGAACAGAGCGTCCCCACGCCATGCCGACGGCTCGTGCGCATCGGCAGGCTCCGGAATGACGTTGTAATCGCCGGCAAGCACGAGCGCCTCCTCGTGCGAAAGCAGCGCACGGACATGCGATTCGAGCCGCGCCATCCAGGCGAGCTTATAAGGGAATTTGGCCGTGTCGATCGGGTTGCCGTTTGGCAGGTAGATCGAAGCGACGCGCGCAACACCCTTGGGACCGGTCACCAGGCCCTCGATGTAGCGGGCCTGCTCGTCCTCCGCTCCGTCGGTAACAGGTGGCAAGCCGCGCCGCTCGATCTCCAGTGGCAGTCGAGACAGGATGGCGACGCCGTTGAAGCCCTTCTGGCCATGCACGCCGACGCTGTAGCCGAGCCCATGGATCACATCCGTCGGGAACCCTTCGTCGACCGACTTAATCTCCTGCAGGCAGACGACATCGGGCGCGGCTTCGGCAAGCCAGGTGAGCAATGGCTCGATCCGCGCCTTTATGCCGTTGATGTTCCAGGTGGCGATCTTCACGGGCGCTCCTCGGCGGGCAGACGAGGCGACATGGTCGTCGCCGCAGGTCTCGTGGCAACCGTCTTTTCGGCGGCCGCCGGCTTCCGTCACAACTCGGCACACCGATGATGCGGCGTTTTAACTGACTCTTAGGTTGATCTGTTTAGGGTGAATAGAGGTCGCCCGTCATCGTCAAATTGCGACAGGCCGCCGACGCACGGAGGATGCCATGCCGCTGTCACTCTACGAGGGCCGCAAGCACCAGCAGACCGGTTTGCTACGTGTCATCATGGCGTTGAACGTGGCATTCGGCGTCGCGTGCATATTCTGGTGGTCGACGTTGTCGCGCTATCTCGCCGATGCCATGCGCTGGGCGACGTGGAGGGGCATCGATCAGGCACCACAACTGTTCGACTATCCGTTCGTGCTGCTATGGCTGCTGCCGGTGACCGGTATCGCAGGTGCCTGGTTCGTCGAGCGTTCCGGCAAGGTGCAGGCCGCGAGCCTCGTTGCTACGGCACCGATGCTTCTGCTCGGCCTCGTTTTCGGCTGGTATCACTTCGCGCCGATCGAGTGGCACTGAGACTGGGCCACGTGGTCGCTCAGACTGCGAAGCTGGTGCCGCAGCCGCACGAGGCGGTAGCATTTGGATTGCGGATCTGGAACGAGGCGCCGATCAGCGCGTCGACGTAGTCGATCTCTGAACCCGCCAGGAATGGCAGCGAGACGGGATCGACGATCACTGTCGCACCGTCCCGCTCGATCACCAGATCGTCCGGCTCGCGATCGGCGACAAGATCGTAGCGATACTGAAATCCCGAGCAGCCGCCCCCTTCGACACTGACGCGCAGGATGTGCGCCTCGCGCTCGCCGGCGACGATCTCAGCAATCCGGCGCGCGGCGGCCGCCGAAAGTTTGACCGGTTGGCCAGCCATTGCAGGATCTGCGTTACCGGCCGTTATCGCGTTACTCATCATCGTAGTCCTCGCTATCGGCGGTTCGTGCGGTAACCGGATGCCGCAGCCTCGCAGCGCCACGGAGTGTCGCTCGGACGTTGCAACCCCGCTCCATACTATGTAAGCGCTTCGCTCGGTCTGCAAAAGTGGGTCTGCGGACGGGAGGTGCCGCTCCGCAGAGGCATCCATCGTCTCGCGCCGGGGCTCGACATCGGCCGACCGAGGAAGGTCTAGTTTAGATGAGCGCGCCCGCGCCAATTTCAGATATGCCGAGCCGCGACTACGGCGAGGCGTTGGCACCCGGCGAGCGGCGTCCGGCCTGCTATGCTGCGAGCGCAACTGCCAGCCGCGGTCGACTGATTGACGAACCCGCCTGCCCGACACGCAGCCCCCTGCAGCGTGATCGCGACCGTGTGATCCATGCATCGGCCTTCCGCCGGCTGACCTACAAGACGCAAATGTTCGTCTATCACGAGGGTGATCATTACCGCACGCGGTTGACGCATTCTCTCGAGGTCGCCCAGATCGCGCGCACGATCGCCCGTCAGTTGTGCCTCGACGAAGATCTGGCGGAAGCCATCGCGCTGTCACACGACCTCGGCCACCCACCGTTCGGACACGCCGGCGAGCGTGCGCTCGATCGAGCCATGGCCACTCACGGTGGCTTCGATCACAACGTCCAGAGCTTCCGCATCGTCACGCGGCTGGAGCGCAAGTACCACGCCTTCGACGGTCTCAATCTGACGTGGGAGACGCTCGAGGGGCTGGTCAAGCACAACGGTCCACCGGCAGCCGGCGCCCACCACAGCGACCCCGTGCTGATGCATGCGCTCGCGCGCTTCCAGACAGCGATGCCGCTGGAACTCGCGAGCCACGCCTCGGCTGAAGCACAGGTCGCAGCCATCTCCGACGAGATCGCCTGGAAGACGCACGACATCGACGATGGGCTGCGCGCCGGGCTGATCGACTTCGGCGACCTTGCCGAGGTGGCGCTCATCGGGCCTCTTCTGGCGGCTGACAGTGGCATTGGCAGGGCGCGCGATCGCCGCCGCGACATCTACGCCGTCACGCGCCAGTTGATCACCCTGATCATCGCCGATGCGGTGGCCGCCTCGCGCGCCGAGTTGCGCCGGCTCGCGCCGGCCAGCCCCAGCGATATTCGCGCAGCTGGCGCCACCGTCATCGTGTTTTCACCGGGCATGGAAGCGCATCTCGCAAAGTTACGGACTTTCCTGTTCGCCCGCCTCTATCATCATCCCCGCGTCATGCGAGTGATGGCGGGCGCCGAGCAGATCGTCACCGACCTGATGGCCCGCTACCGGGCAGACCCCGCGAACCTGCCCGACGCCTGGCGACAGGAATTGGCCGGCCTCGACGAGCGCCGCCAGATGCGCCACATCGCCGATTTCGTCGCCGGCATGACCGATCGCTTCGCCATCGCGGAGCACCGCCGCTTGTTTGACGCTACGCCGGAACTGCGTTAACCGCCGCATGGATCAGGTCGGAGCGGGAGGGCCCGCTGCGGCCGCGCGGACGAGGACAATTCATGGACATTTTCGCAGCCGTCGAGGCCAAGGTGCTCGCGGCACTCGCTGGCCTCAAGGCGTCCGGCGGCTTACCGGCCGACGTCGACCTTGCCGGCATCGAGGTGCAGGAGCCGCGCGATCCCGCTCATGGCGACCTCGCCTGCAACGCCGCGCTGGTGCTCTCCAAGCGTGCGGGAGCGAAGCCGCGCGACATCGCCGAAAAGATCGCCGAAGCGCTGCGCGCCGACGCTGAAATCGCGGTCGTCGAGGTCGCCGGGCCGGGCTTCATCAACTTGCGGTTGGCGCCGGCCGTCTGGCAGCGGGTGGTCGAGGCGATCCTCGCCGCGGGGCCAGAGTACGGCCGCGTGCGGCTCGGCGCTGGCCAGCGCGTGCAGATCGAATACGTCTCCGCCAATCCGACCGGCCCGATGCACGTTGGCCACTGCCGGGGTGCGGTGTTCGGCGATACGCTCGCCAATCTACTCGCCGCCGCCGGCTACGATGTGACGCGCGAATACTACATCAACGATGCCGGCGCCCAGGTCGACAAACTCGGTCGCACCGCGCTGCTGCGGTACCGGGAGGCGCTCGGCGAGGATATCGGCGAAATCCCGGCCGGCCTCTATCCTGGCGACTACATGAAGCCGATCGGCGCGAGCCTCGCCGCCGAGTACGGCCGTGCGTTAATGGACAAGCCGGACGCCGAGGCGGTGGCGATTGGGCGCGCCGCCGCGATCGAGACGCTGCTCGTCCAGATCAAGGACGACTTGGCGGCGCTCGGCGTACGTCACGACATCTTCTTTTCCGAGCGCTCGTTGATCGAGGGGCCTGAGGATCAGGTGCGGGCGGCGATCGCACTGCTGCGCGCCAGAGGTCTGATCTACGAAGGCAACCTGCCGCGACCCAAGGGCCACGACGACGAGGAATGGGAGGAGCGCCAGCAGACGCTGTTCCGCTCGACCGACTTTGGCGACGACGTCGACCGCGCGCTGATGAAATCGGATGGCAGCTACACCTATTTCGCCAACGACGTCGCCTATCACTTCAACAAGATCAGGCGCGGCTTCGACCAATACTTCAACGTGCTCGGCGCCGACCACGTCGGCTACATTCCGCGCCTGAAGGCCGCTGTGAAGGCGCTATCCGACGGCGCGGCGAAATTCGATACGCCGGTTACGCAACTCGTGCGTGTGCTGCGAAATGGCGAGCCGGTACGCATGTCGAAGCGGGCCGGTACGTTCGTCGCCCTGCGTGACGTCGTCGACGAGGTCGGCCGCGATCCCGTGCGCTTCATGATGATGATGCGGAAACACGATTCCGCGCTCGACTTCGACCTCGCCAAGGTGGTCGAGCAGTCGAAGGACAACCCGGTGTTCTACGTCCAGTATGCGCACGCGCGGGCGTCGAGCGTGTTCCGCAATGCGCAGCCCGTGCTGGCGGGCGTCACACCGACCTCGCCGCATATCCTGAGCGCCGACCTCGCCCGGCTCGAAGATTCCGGCGAGCGCGACTTGATCCGCCTGCTCGCACGCTATCCCCGTCTCATCGAGGGTGCGGCACGCGACCGTGAGCCGCATCGGGTGCCATTCTATCTCTATGATCTAGCATCGCTTTTCCATCAGCAGTGGTCACGTGGCAATGATTCGCCACATTTGCGCTTTATCCAGGCCGATGATCTGGGGTTGACTACGTCCCGGCTGGCGCTCGTCGCGGCGACACGGCAAGTGTTATCCTCTGGTCTTGCCGTACTCGGCGTCCATGCGCCGGACGAAATGCGGTAGAGCAGACCTGCGATAGAGTGCCGATTCGATATCGGACGGTTTCGGGGATACAAAGCGATGGCTCGCAATCAGGGCCCTGAAGGGCAGCCCGGTGATCGGGCCTACCCAGCCGATTGGCCACATGCTGGCGAGCGTCGCTCTCCGCACGACCCGGCGACCGCGCCCCATCCGGCCGCCTACCGCCCGCCCGCACAGGCGCAGCCCGCGCCGGGCTACGGCGCTCCGCCATCCAGTTCTCACGCGTTGCCCGGCGAATTCTATCCGGGACAACCAGGTCAGCCCGGTTATGAGCATTCGGCGCAGGGCCACGATCAGACCGGGCGCTGGCCGCAACAGGCCCCGCAGTGGCCGGCCGAGCAGGCGCCATACCACTATCCGCGTGGCCAGGTGCCGGAGGCGCAGCCGATGCCGCCGCACCCGCCGCAGGCACCCGCATTCGATGGTTTCCCGCCGTTGCCTGTGGCCGGGGGTCTGCGCGGCGCCGACTACGATCAACACCCGCTACCCGCCCATCAGATGAGCGATCCGGCGCCACTGCCTTATCCGGCCCAGTGGCAAACGCCGCAGCAAGGCGCCTATGGCCACCCAGCGGGTCACGCCGGGTCGGAGGCGCGCGACAGCTACGGGCAGCCCGATCCACGGGGTTTCCCGCCGATGCCGAATGCTCCGCAGGCATATCCTCCCGCGCCGCCGGCTTATGCACCCGCGCCGCAAGCCTACGCACCAGCACCGCAGGGTTATCCGCCGGCGCCGCAAGGTTATCCGAACGGCTACGCGCAGCAACCGCAGCCGCCACACGACCCGCAGTGGACCCAGGATGCGCAGTGGGCCCAACCGCCCGCCCAGCCTCCGGCACAGCCCTATGCTCAACCCGTAGGCTTTGGCGAGGCGGATCCACGCGGTTATCATCTGTCGCAATACGACTATCCTCATGGACAAGAGCCGGGCGGGCCGCAAGCGGCTGCCGCCCGTTGGGACGGCCAACAGCAGGGTTATCCGCAGGGCTACGGTCAGCCCGGCTACGGCGACGGCCAGCCGCACCCGCAACCCCACCAGCAGTTTCCGCATCCTCCGCAGCAACCGCCCGAACAGCAGTACGCCGACGAAGACTACGAGGACGAACCGGCGCCGCGCCGTCGTGGCACCTTGCTGGTCGTCGCTTCGCTGGTCGGCGCCATCATCGCGGGTGGTGGCATGGCCTACGCCTACAAGTCGTTCTTCAGCAGCGATGGCAAACGCGGCACGCCGGTCGTCAAAGCCGAGAAGCGTCCGGCCAAGGCGGCGCCCGACGAGCGCGGTGGACGCGAGTTCCAGAATACCAATTCCGAGCTGCTGAGCCGTCTCGACAGCCAGAACGGCGCGCGCGCTGATCAGACGTCCCCCGGAGCTGATCGCCCCGCCGAAGATGGCCGTGTGCGCGCCGTGCCGACCGTCGTCGTCGGTCGCGACGGCTCTGTGGTCGCGCAGCAGCCGGCCGGTCCGCCGCAAATGATACAGGCATCGCCAGTTCCGGGATCTACCGTTGTCGTGCCGGGTATGTCGGTCAGTGGCGGTTTTGGTAATTCCAATGCGCCTGCGCCGGTCAATCAGGCGCCGCCGTATCAGCCTCCGGCAAGGTCGAATGCACTGCCGCCAGCGGTCATGCCTGCACCGATCAACAGAACGGCGCAGCCCGAGAGCGAGGCCGAGTCCGAGCCGGCACCGGCTCGTGCGGCCGCCGCAACGCGCTATCGTGGTCCGCCGCTGCCCGAACGTCCGGCCGGCTCCAGTGTCGTGCAGCGGGCGCAACCGGTGGACCCGGCAGTCGCTGCCCCACGCCGCGTCGCGGCCGTCGAGCCACGTCCCGAGCCGCCGGCCGCCGCAGGCGGCAACGGCTTCGTCGCGGTGCTGTCGTCGAGTCCGAGCCAGATCGATGCGTTGAAAGCGTTCGCCGATCTGCAGCAGAAGTATCCGACCGTCCTGCAGAGCCGTACGCCCGAAGTACGCGAGGCCGACCTCTCAACGCGCGGTCTCGGCAAGATGTATCGCGCCGTGGTCGGCCCGCCTGGCTCCCGTCAGGCCGCCGCCGGCCTCTGCTCACAGTTGAAGTCCGCCGGATACACCGGCTGCTGGGTCTCGGCGTATTGAGCTCGCTCGTCATGACGGGGCACTGATGATGGGCCATCTCGCCTTCATCTCTGGCCTCGCCGGGCTGCGGCTGACGGCGGACGAGCGCCGGTTTCTCGGCGATGCGCGTCCGTGCGGCATCATCCTGTTCAAGCGCAATTGCGAGACGCCCGATCAGGTCGCCGGCCTCATCTCCGAAGCGCGCGTAGCCATTGACGGCGATGTGCTCGTGGCGATCGATCAGGAGGGCGGCCGCGTGCAGCGGCTCGGCCCGCCACATTGGCGTCCATTGCCGCCAGCCCGTGCCTACGCAGGCATTCACGCCGTCGAGCCCGCACGCGCCATCGCACTTGCGCGCGCCGTCGCGCGGCTGACCGCGGACGACCTGACCAGCCTCGGCATTTCTGTGAATTGTGCCCCGGTTGCCGACCTGCCGGCGCCGGGAGCGCACGACATCATCGGCAATCGCGCCTATGGCGATGATGTCGCTGCGATCGTGGCACTTGCCGGCGCCGTGGCGGAGGGGCTGATGGCGGGCGGCGTCGTGCCCGTGATCAAGCACATCCCCGGCCACGGCCGCGCGGGCGCTGACAGCCATCTCGCGCTGCCGGTGGTGACAACCGACCGGGCAACGCTGTCCGGTACCGATTTCGCCTGCTTCCGCCGGCTCGCCCACCTGCCGGCCGCGATGACCGCGCACGTCGTCTACACCGCCGTCGATGCGGATGCACCGGCGAGCACATCGGCCCGCGTGATGGCCGAGATCGTGCGCGGCGAGATGGGGTTCGACGGTCTCGTGATGAGCGACGATCTCTCGATGAAGGCATTGACCGGTCCCATCCGGGCGCGCGCCGAGGCGGTGATAGCTGCCGGCTCCGACGTGGCATTGCACTGCAACGGCGATCTCGCCGAGATGGGCGAGGTCGCGGCCGGTGTGCCGCCTTTGGCCGGCCGGGCCGCTCAGCGCTTCGAGGCCTGCCTCGCGATCACGCGGCGCCAGACTCCATTCGATCGCGTTGCCATCGAGGCGGAACTCGCCCGGATGCTGGCGACTGGCGTATAGCGGACACGGCGCCCGCCGCCTGAATCAGCTAGGCATCACCCATTAGACAACGATCTACAACTGACGGTGCCATCCGGCACCTGGCGCGACGAGGCGATGAGCGAAGACGATATCACGCGGGAGTCGGCAGCAGACGGTAGCGGCGGCGAGACCGGCGCCTGCGCCGCTGCGGCCATCGCCGCATGGGAAGCGCCGACGCCCGAGAATGCGCCGTCTGCCGATGAAGCCTTGAACGTCGACGTCGCCGGTTTTGAAGGGCCGCTGGATCTGTTGCTGGCGCTGGCGCGGACGCAGAAAGTCGACATCGCCAAGGTCTCTGTGCTGGCGCTTGCCGAGCAGTACCTCGCCTTCATCGGCGAACTACAGAAGCTACGGCTGGAGATCGCCGCCGACTATCTGGTGATGGCGGCTTGGCTGGCGTTTCTCAAGTCGCGACTGCTGCTGCCGCGTGACAAGTCCGAAGACGGCACGCCCTCGGGTGAAGAACTCGCGCAGCGGCTCGCCTTCCGGCTTATGCGGCTCGAAGCAATGCGCGAGCAGGCGGCGCGGCTGATGACGCGGAGCCGGCTCGGGCGCGACGTGTTCGCGCGCGGCATGCCGGAGCGCGTCAAGTCTTTCCGCGACATTCGCTACACCGCCGAGATCTACGATCTGCTGCGGGCCTATTCCGACAGTCGCTCGCGCACGGTCAAGCGCGTGCATGTCGTCAAGGCGCGCACCGTTTGGTCGATCAAGGATGCGCGCCGCCGGCTCGAGCGGCTGGTCGGCGACACCGCGGCCGGCGCCTGGGTGCAGCTCGATCTGTTTCTCGAAAGCTATCTGCCCGCCGACGCGACGCGCCCGACGGTGCTCGCAAGTTCCTTCGGGGCGACGCTGGAGATGGCTCGCGAGGGCCTGGTCGAACTGCATCAGGAGGCGCCGTTCGCGCCGATCTACGTGAGGAAGCGCGTCGATGGCGCCGAATGGGAGCGGGTCGGCTGACGGTGGTGACAGCGCGCCACCCGAAGCAGGTCGAGCCGCTCGCATTGCGGACGGCGATGCAACGCGGGCTAACGAGGATGAGGAAAGAGACAGCATGCGACGAACCCGCCTGAATGCCGTCGACA
>Ga0247831_1002229_pt1 | contig 32400 bp, 30 predicted proteins | sample LaCruzMarch2015__9_FD_192406 | JGI IMG/M metagenome (GOLD analysis project Ga0247831, IMG submission 192406) | Freshwater microbial communities from meromictic Lake La Cruz, Castile-La Mancha, Spain - LaCruzMarch2015_1m | ecosystem: Environmental > Aquatic > Freshwater > Lake | place: Spain...
TGCTGGCACCAAAAACGCGCGCTGCCGATTCAATCCGCGGGTCGATCTGCTCAATGAACGGAATCATCACCAGAATCACAAAGGGCACGGTCGGCACCAGGTTGGCCAGAATCACGCCCCACACTGTGCCCCCCGGCCCCAGTTGGTACAGCACAGTGGCCAGCGGAATGCCGTAGGACACGGGCGGCACCATCAGGGGCACCAGAAACAGCAGCATCACCCAGCGCTTGCCAGGAAATTCGCGCCGCGCCAGTGCATAGGCTGCCGGAACACCGAGCAAACCGGCCAGCAGTGCCACTGCCGCCACCACTGAAAAGGTGGTGATCAGGATGTCGCCCAGCTGGAACTCTGCCCAGGCCGACGAATACCAGCGCAGCGTCCAACCGTCGGGCAACCAGGAACGCAGCCAGCGCGTGGCAAACGAGCTGACGATCACACTGCCAATCAGCGCCAGCAGGTTCACCAGAAACCATCCGGTGACAGCCCAGATGGCATAGACCCACAGCGTCTCGCCGGTGCTGCGCAGGGTGTTGAACGGCCGGAACCGGGCCAGCACAGCGCGCATCATCCTTACCCCCGACGACTGGGCCGCGGTACACCAGTGAGCGCAGCGACAGCACCGCCACCACCACCCCCAGCTGCACCACACCCATCAGCATGGCGATGGCCGAGGCCATGGATTCGTCATACTCCTCAAAAGCGGCGTGGTAGGCCGCGACCGAGATGACGCGCGTGGCGTTCGCCGGCTCGCCCACCAGCACTGCTGAAGGAAACACCGAAAACGCCTGCACGAACGACAGACAAAAGGTCATGCTCAGGCCGGGCAGCAGCAAGGGCAAAAAGATATGTCGAAAACGCGCCGCCGGCCGGGCCCCCAGCGTGGCTGCCGCATGTTCTAGCGCCGGATCGATGCCCGTGACGTGGGACAGCGTGAGCAGGAAGGTGAACGGGAAGCCGGTGATCAGCAGCGACAGCAGGACGCCCCAGTAGTTGTGTGTGAGCTTGACCGGACTGCTCATCAGCCCGAGGTCCATCAAGGTCCGGTTGAACCAGCCTTGCGGACCAAAATAGCCCAGCATGCCCTGCGCCACCAGCACGGTGCCCAGTGTCATGGGCAGCACCAGCAGCGTGGTCAGCAGGCGCTGTCGCGTCATCAGCCGCACGCGCATAGCCACCGGCACGGCCAGCAGCAGGCTCACCAATGTGACAGGAAAGGCCAGCGCCAGCGTCTTGCCCAGGGTGTCAAACAGAAAGGGGTCGCCAAAAAAGCGCTGGTAATTGCCGAGCCAACCGCCCACTTTCGGCTGAAACGAGACGACCAGGCCGTACAAAAAGGGGTAGACAAACAGACCCAGCAGCAGGAGCAGCGCGGGCAGCACCAACAGGGTGCTGCCATCAATGCCGCGGCCAGCCAGCTTTTGCCGCCAGTTGGGGGGTGGCGTTGTCATGCGGGATAGACCAGGGCTCGGTCCGGGTCACTGGCCAGGTTGACGGTGTCACCGATGCGCAGCGCGTGGCCCACCGAGAAATAGACGGTTTGTCCATCGGCGGTTGTGCCGGTGGCCTGAAAACCGCGCCCCCGGTACTCGGTGAGTTCCACCGTGACCAGAAGCCCGGGAAGACCATGGGGCTGCACACTCAGGTCATCTGGTCGGACCGCCAGCACCACTTGCTCACCCAAACCGCTGCGTCGTGCCCGCCCGGTCAAGGGCTGGGTCGGGTGGCCGGCACTGCCGATCGCCACTGTCACCCGTTCGCCCTGCTGGGTCAGGGTTCGACCCGCCAGGCGGTTGCGAAATCCCATGAAATCGGCCACCGCCAAGTCAATCGGCAAATCATGCAGTTCGGCCGGACTGCCGACCTGCTGCACCTGGCCATCGCGCATCACCACGATGCGGTCGGCCAGGGACAGCGCCTCTTCCTGGTCGTGGGTGACGTAGACCGTGGTCGCGCCCTGCTGCAGGTGAATGCGCCGAATTTCCTGGCGCATCTCCAGTCGCAGCTTGGCGTCCAGGTTGGACAGGGGCTCATCCATCAACACCAGTGAGGGCTCAATGGCGATGGCGCGGGCAATCGCCACCCGCTGCTGCTGACCGCCAGAGAGTTGCCCGGGCAGCTTGTGCGCCTGCTCCTGCATGCGCACCAAAGCCACCGCGGCATCCACCCGCCGGCTCAGCTCGGCCCCCGGGACACCCCGCATGCGCAGGCCAAAGCCGATGTTGTCGCGCACCGTCATGTGCGGAAACAGGGCGTAGCTCTGGAACACCATGCCAAAACCCCGCTCCTCGGTCTTCAGCAGATCGATGCGCTGGTCATCGAGCCGAATGGTGCCACCGGTCATGGGCAACAGCCCCGCGATGCAGTTCAGCGCCGTCGACTTGCCACAGCCCGACGGCCCGAGCAGCGCCACGAATTCGCCGCGCTGGATATCGAGCGAGACCCCATTGAGCGCCTTGAAGTCGCCAAAGGTCCGGGCCATGCCCTCAATATGCAGCGTGCGAAAGTTCTGTCCGGTCTGCAACATCATTTGGCGCGCTTGGCCCCTACCAACTGATCCCACATGCGGAAGGCCACCACCATCTTGGTGGTGTCGAGCGGCAATTCGATCGGGTTATTGGCGATCAGGCTGGCGTACTCAGGGCGGCCAAACTCGCGGATCACGTCCTGGCTGCGTTTGGGTGCCAGGCTCAGCGGCACGTTCTTGACCGCCGGACCGGGGTACAGGTAGCCCTCGTCATAGGAAATGGCTTGCATCTCAGGCTTGAGAATGTGCGCCATGACATCGAGCGTGACCGCCAGCCGGTCGTTCGGAATGCCCTTGGGAATGCACATGAAGAACGCGTCTGACACCCAGTGGAAGCCCTTGAGCGTGCCAATGGCGGCTGATTTCGGCACGATGCCCAGGGCGCGCGGGTTGATGTCCCAGCCGGTCGTGGTGATGATGATGTCGCGTGACCCTTCGCCGAACTCTTTCATGGTGGCGCCTGTGCCAGTGGGGTAGTACTCGACATATTTGCCGAGCTCCTGCAGGTAAGCCCAGGTTTTCTCCCAGCCCAGCACCGGGTCGGCCGGGTCTTTGTCTTTGAGCAGGTAGGGCAAGCCCATCATGAAGGTACGGCCCGGGCCCGAGTTGGCGGGGCGCGCGTACATGAAACGGTTGGGGTTGGCCTTGGCCCAGGCCAGCAGTTCTTCGGCCGTGGTCGGCACATTTTTGACACGCTCGGGCGCGTACTCAATCAGGGGGCCCGAGGGGTAATAGTTGCAGACCACGCCAAAGCCGCGACCCTGCACTTTGTGCAGCCGCAGGGCAGCCGGCTCGTAGTTGGACTCCAGGTTCGGGAACTTGACATCGTGCTCGGGCAAAATTTTCAGCCACAAGTCTTGCTCCAGACCGGCCGCGAGGCCGTCACTGCCGGTGAGCACCAAATCAATGTCCAGACGGCCGGCGGCCTGTTGGGCCTTGAGCTTGCTCGCCAGTTCTGGCGCTGGCGCCTTGATGAATCCGATCCGGGACACGTACTGGCTTCGGGTATTTTTGTAATCTTCGAACGCTGGCTGAATCAGGGCCAAGGCACCGCCCACGTCCATCACATTGATGGCCACCGGTTGCTTGGGCAAGTCTGGGCTCGCCGCATGCGCCGACAGGGGCATGCCAACAACGCCGGCCAAGGCGCCGCCGGACAGGCCACGCAAAAAATTCCGACGATCGAATTCACTGGAAAAATCAGTCATTAGCCATCTCCTGGAAAGATAAGTGCAAGCACACGATGCACCCACATTAGTGCACCAAATTTCATTTTAGAACCAGCTTGTTTTTAAATCAACCACTATTCACCGTCATTGGGGTTTATCCGGATATCGATTGCTTATTGGTGATTTTTTAACTCTAACGAACAAGGTCGTCTTAAAATTTACCCATGCGCAGAACGACCCGACAACAGTTGCAGGAGGTCCCCCAACCGGTCGGCTCTCCAACCGTCGCCTTTGAGGCTCCGGCGTGGTTTGAATGGCTTGAAAGCGCAGGCAAAAACGGCGCCGTCCTGGCATTCGTGTCGATCCTGATGGGCGCCGCCACATCTCGAAGCGCCATCTCCAAACAGCTGCGCGTGCGCTCGACCACTGTCTCAGCCTGGGTTAGCGCCATGGTCAAAGCCCAACTGGTCACTGAACTGCCCAGCAAACCTGGCGGCCGTGGCCGCCCGATGGGCCAATTGATCGCCAACCCCAACCGCTTGGCCGTCGCCGTCCTGATGGTCCACAGCCAAGCGCTGCACATGGTCACAGTCAATTTGCTGGGACAGGAAATCTGGCACGACAGTGCTGCAGTCGATCCAAATTGCGATAACGCGGCCATGCGCGCCACTTTGCAGGCCTTGCAGCAACAAGCCTGCGCGCAGCTCCCGCAAGGCACCAGCTTGGTGGGTATCAGCTACTCACTGTCTGGACTGATCAATGTCGGAGATGCCAATTGGGTTTTCGCTGCCCGCTGGCCCGGCATCAAAAACCTCAAATTGGCAGACCTTCCGGCACCCGCCGGCCGCGCCAGGCACGTGGTGCGCAACATGGATGCGCAGCTGCGCGCCCGGTGCATCCGCCGCGGCGCCGCAGGCGCATCGGAACGCACCCTCATGCTGCACTGGGGCTATGGCATTGGGGCAGCCTTCAGCGCAAGCAATGGTGCCAGCATCAACAACACAACCGGGTTCGGCGAGGTCGGTCATTGGCAACTGTCTCATCAAACCCTGCGCTGCCGGTGCGGCCATCACGGCTGCCTCGAGACCGTGGCTGCGCTGTGGGCGATTGGGCCTCAGTTGCTGGGTGCCAATTTCGACGACGCGATGGATGAAACCCAGGCCGCCGAATTACTGCGGGTGATGCCGCTGACCGAGCATCCGGCATTCAACCTGGCGCTCCAGGAGGTGGTGCTGGCCGCCTGCAACCTCTGTCGGGTATTTTTCCCCAGCCATCTGGTCATCACAGGCCCGTTCATTGAGAACCCTGGGGCCTGGGCTGCTTTCACCGACGCATTCGCCAGGCGCGGCATCCTGGTCGATCTGCCTTTGCCCCGGCTGGAGGCTCAAAGCAGTGGCCATCAGCTGGAGCAGGAAGGCGCCTCGGCGCCGCTGCTGATGGGTGGCCTGTTGCAACTGCTAAATGACACGGCAATATGACACAACGCACGTCTGTCCAAGGCATGGATACCGTCGGACTGCGTGGACCAAACGGAGAGCAAGCCACCATTTTGCTGCAGGGCGCTCACCTGCTGTCCTGGGTCCCGGCGGGGGCCGATGAACAGCTCTACCTCTCAGCTAATTCGGCCTGGTCAGCGGGCAGCCCCGTCCGCGGTGGCGTGCCGGTGATCTTCCCGCAGTTTGCCAAGCTCGGCCCGCTGGCCCAGCATGGGCTTGCGCGTACCCTGCCCTGGCAACTGGACCAGACCAGCAGCACCGCCACAACCGCAGTGCTGGTCCTGCGCGATGACGACGGCACGCGCTTGCTTTGGCCGCACTTGTTCGAGTTGCAGCTGCGCATCCACATCACCGGGCGCCAGTTGCACTTGGAACTCAGCTGCCTGAACACCGGGACGACCCCATTCGATTTCACCAGTGCCCTGCATACCTACCTGGCCGTGACAGACATCGGCCAGGCCAAGGTTCTTGGGCTCGAGGGCCTGCCGTACATCGATGCGGTCGACCAGCAGGAAAAAATGCAGTCCGAAGCTCTATGGGCAACCCAAGGCCAACTCAACCGCGTCTATCGCCAGTGCCGGCCAGACCTGCTGCTGCATGAACAACAGGGCGAGGCTCTGCGCCAAATCGCCATCCGCCAGCAGGGTTTCTCAGACGTCGTGGTTTGGAACCCGGGGGAAGCCTTGTGCGCCACGCTGCCGGACATGACGCCGCAGGGTTACCTGAATATGCTGTGCGTTGAGGCCGCCCAGCTCAGCCAGCCAGTGCATCTTGACCCGGGACAACGCTGGATTGGCGCGCAAAGCCTGCAATTGCTGTAAATCTTGCCAGAGCCAAGCACCGTGAAAATTTAGCAAAAAGTGACCCTAGGCCCCGTATTCATTGCATAGTTAGCTATTATTTATATAGCATTCTGGCGTAGGCCAATGGCTTTGCCATTGCTGTGGCAGACCCACCCGGCGCATCGGCCCAACTGGCCATCCCTTGACACTGCGCAAGCTTGCCAGCCCGCTCTCCTGCCACAGTCACAGCCAGCAAGCCAACCGTGAATGCCACCTAAAGCCGATGGCTCCAACCAACCATGACGGTATCGCCGTATTTACAGCCCATGGCCTGAGCAAGACCTACCAAATGGGCGAGGTCCAGGTCCACGCCCTGTGTGATGTCGACCTGACCATCTACCGTGGTGAGTTCATTGTGCTGCTTGGGCCCTCGGGCAGCGGCAAATCCACCCTGCTGAACATTCTGGGCGGGCTGGACCGGCCCAGTAGCGGCGTGGCGCGGTTCGCCGACCATGATCTAACGGCAGCCACCGACGCCCAGCTCACCCGCTACCGGCGTGAACACGTGGGCTTTGTGTTTCAGTTCTACAACCTGATCCCCAGCCTGACCGTACGCGAAAACGTCGAGCTGGTGACCGACATTGCCGAGCGCCCGATGCCAGCCGCAGAGGCCTTGGCCATGGTGGGGCTGGCCGAACGGCTGGACCATTTCCCGTCGCAGCTCTCTGGTGGTGAACAGCAACGGGTCGCCATTGCCCGCGCCATCGTCAAGCGCCCCGAAGTGTTGCTCTGCGACGAACCCACAGGCGCGCTGGACTACGTGACCGGCAAACTGGTGCTGGAGGTGATTGAACGCGTTAACCGCGAGCTGGGCACCACCGCAGTGGTCATCACCCACAACGCCGCCATTGCCAGCATGGCTGACCGGGTATTGCACCTGGGCGGGGGCCGCATCCAACGGATTGAAGTCAACGCCCGAAAACTAACCCCGGCCGAGCTCTCTTGGTGAAAGCGCTGGACCGCAAGCTGCTGCGCGACTTGCGCCTGATGTAGAGCCAGGCGCTGACCATTGCCCTGGTGGTTGCCAGTGGTGTGGCGGGGTTCATCACCAGTTTCAGTGCCTATGACGCCCTGTCCTGGTCGCGTGACCTGTATTACGCCGACGCCCGTTTTGCTGACGTCTTCGCCACGCTCAAACGAGCACCGCTGGCGCTGGAGCGTCAGCTGCAGGCCATCCCTGGCGCCGCCAGCGTCGAAACGGGCTTGAGTGAAATTGTGCCCGTCAGCCTGCCTCTGGTGGCCGACCCGATCGTGGGCCGGCTGATCGGCCTGGATGCGCGTACGCCGCAACGCCTGAACCTGGTGCAAGTGCGAAGCGGCCGCATGATTGCGCCCCACCAGCAGGGCTCGTCCATTGGCGCACTCGAGGTCGTGGTGTCGGAGGGCTTTGCCCTGGCCCGCCAGCTGCGCCCTGGTGACCGCATCTCGGCACTGGTTAACGGTCGGCGCGAACCCCTTTTGATTGTGGGCATCGGCCTGTCACCCGAGTACATCTTTGCCGGCATGGGTGGCTCACCTGATCAGCGCGGCTTTGGCGTTTTCTGGGTAGACCGCGAGGCATTAGTGGCCGCCTACAACATGGCAGGCGCGTTCAACCAGGTCTCGATTCGGCTCGCCCCGGGCGCCAGCGAGGGCGCCGTCATCGATACCCTCAATCGACTGCTGACACCTTATGGGGGTATTCAGGCGCATGGTCGTGACCTGCAGATGTCGCACCTGATCCTGAACTCCGAGATCAAGGAGCAGCGTGTGCTCGGCACCGTGCTGCCCAGCATTTTTCTTGCGGTTGCCGGCTTCCTGCTCAACGTCGTGCTGAGCCGCCAGATTGCGACCCAGCGTGAGCAGATCGCCGCCCTGAAGGCCTTGGGCTATGACAACCAGGCCATCGGCCTGCATTACCTGCAAATGGTGATGGTCATTGTGGCGCTGGGCGTGCTGATCGGACTGGGTCTGGGTGCCCTGCTGGGCCATTGGTTTGTGGGCATTTACGCCGATGTGTTCCGTTTCCCGGAGCTGTACTACCGCGTCCGGCCGGCCCTGATCCTGACCGCGGTCGGCGTCGCCTTGCTCGCCAGTGTGCTGGCCACGCTGAACGCCATTCAGGCCACCGTCCGGCTAGCGCCTGCCGAAGCCATGCGACCACCGGCACCCGGCATCTACCGACCCATGTTGATCGAACGGATGGGCTTGCGCCACTGGCTGTCACCCGCCGTACGCATGATCTTGCGCACCATGGAGCGGCGCCTGCTGCGCACAGCACTGACGATCCTGGGGATTTCAGTGGCGATGGCGATTGTCATCACCGGCGCCTTCTGGCGCGACTCGATTGCGGTGCTGATGGACACTCAATTCAACCGGGTGTTGCGTGGTGATGTCACGGTGATCCTGACCGAGGCCAGCCCTGCGGCGATCCAGCACGAGCTGGCGCGGCTGCCGTATGTCAACGCGGTCGAGGGTACGCGCTCCGTAGCGGTGCGATTGGTCAATGCCAACCACCACTGGCGCGGCAGCATTCAGGGCAAGGCCAGTGCACCCCAACTGCAACGCATCATCTCGCTGCAACAGCAGGTGCTGGCTGTGCCGCAAGACGGCCTGCTGCTGACCGACCGACTGGCCGACAGGCTTCAAGTGCACGTGGGTGACAGCGTGCGGGTGGAGCTGATGGAAGGTCGCCTGGACGTATGGGCGCTGCCGGTAGCGGGGATCGTGCCCGAGATGATGGGCATGAACGCCTACATCGAGCGCCGGGTGCTCAACCGCTTGCTGCGCGAGGGTGACGTCGTCAACCAGCTGACACTGGCCGTGGACCGCGGCCACGACGAGGAACTTCTTAACCGTCTGAAAGAACTGCCTCGGGTAGGCGCGTCCATCAGCAAATCGGTGATGTTGCGCAACATCGAGGAGGTGACCGCCCGCAATGTGCTGGTGTTCAGTGCCATCCTGACGCTGTTCGCCACCGTGATTGCGATCGGTGTGGTTTACAACAACGCTCGGATCGCGCTGGCTGAACGCGCCTGGGAACTTGCCAGCCTGAGGGTACTAGGCTTTACCCGAGGCGAAGTGTCTGGCTTTTTGCTCGGCGAGCTGGCCATCGAGATTGCGCTGGCAACGCCCCTGGGCATGCTGCTGGGCTACCTGCTGGCGTCCATGATCGTCGGTTTGATCAAGACCGATGAGTTTTATTTTCCTTTCGCAATTGCACCGCCCACCTACGCCTTTGCCGCTTTGTCGGTACTGGCAGCCGGCGTGGTCAGCGCGTTGATCGTGCGCCGTCGCGTCGACACCCTGGACCTGGTGGGCGTGCTGAAAACCCGCGAGTGAGCCTTTTTGGAGATACCCCATGAAAAAGCGATGGTTGTTGGCGCTGGCCGCCCTGGCCCTGGTCACCCTGCTGGTCTGGGCCCTGTGGCCGGCGGCCCGGCTGGTGGAGACTGCCGTGGTCACACAGGGCCGGTTTGAACGAGCAGTACAGGAAGATGGCCGTACCCGCCTGCGCGAGCGCTACCTGGTGTCGGCGCCGCTGGGTGGGCGGCTGACACGCATCACCTTACGGCAGGGCGACGCTGTGGCCAAAAATGCCGTGGTCGCCCTGCTCTGGCCCAACACACCCGCCATGCTCGACGAGCGCAGCACCGCCGAACAGCTGGCGCGCGCCAACGCGATGGCGTCCAACCTGGCCCGCGCGCAGGCCGGTGTCGGCCGTGCCAGCGCGGCCTTGTCACAGGCCCGTGCCAACCTAACCCGCTCTGAGACCTTGGCAGAACAGGGCTTTGTGTCGCCGAATCAGAACGAGACCGGCCGGCTGGACGTGCGGCTGCGCGAGCAGGAACTGGAGAGTGCACGCCAGGAAGAAGCCGCCACCCGGCACGAACTGGATCAGGTGCGAGTGGCCCTGCGCCAGGTATCGACCGCTGGCCCAGCAGCGCAACAGCGCCCTTTCGAGGTGCGCTCGCCCGTGGCAGGCCGGGTACTGAAGATCACGCACAGCAGCGAAACCGTGGTCCCGGCTGGCGCCACCCTGATGGAGTTGGGCGACCCGAGTCGCCTGGAGGTGGTGGTCGACCTGCTGACCGAAGACGCCGCACAGATCAGCCCCGGCACCCCCGTGCAGCTGGCCAATTGGGGCGGCACGGCTGTGCTGGAAGGTCTGGTTCGGCTGGTGGAGCCGGCGGCCTTCACCAAGGTCTCAGCGTTAGGGGTCGAGGAACAACGGGTGAATGCGGTGGTCGATATCACGACGGCGCCGACGCAATGGCAGTCGCTGGGCGACGGATTCAAGGTCGATGTGCGGGTGCTGGTGCAGGTGGTGGAGCAAGCCATCCAGGTGCCGGTCAGCGCCTTGTTTCCGGTGGGTGGGCGGGCTGGCCTGTTCGTGCTGGAGCAGGGCCATGCCCGCTTGCGCGAAGTGGAGATCTCGGCACGCAACGGGATGCAAGCCTGGATTCGCACCGGCCTGACACCCGGCACCACGGTGATCGTTTATCCAGACGCCAAGCTGAAGGACGGTGAAGCGGTCAGACCCCGTTGAGTGGCCGACGCAGCCGGTCGCGGATCAACCCACCACGCACCAGGGCGCGGCGTTATGGGCCAGGCCCATCCAGAGCGCCCATGTCGCACTGCCGGCCAACGCCAGACCGGCCAATCGCACACCCCAGTCCCCACCCACCCGGCCTGAACCCCCTTGGCCCGCGTGTCCCCGGCCACGCAGGCGCAGCCAGAGCCAGGGCCCAAGCAACATCGACACGCCACTGCCCAAGGCAAAGAGCGCCATCACAGCCGACCCCTGCCAGACCTGCCCGGTCAGCGCTGCGACCAAGAGGGCCGAATACAGCAAGCCACAGGGCAGAAATGTCCATAAGGCACCCACCACCACCGGCATGCCCCGGCCGTGACCCGCGGCCAACTGGCGCGCACGCCCCCAAAGCGTGCGACCGACACGCTCCAGCCAGACCGGTTGCTGCGCCTTGAAAAGCAGGAGCAGCCCGACCACCAGGGCGCCGATGTGTAAGAGACTCCAAACCGGCCGCAGTGCCGCCGATTGCACCGTCAACCAGCCCAAGCCCTGCATCGAGGCCGCTGCAAGCCCCCCCAGTACGGAATAGCCCAGCACGCGGCCGGCCTGAAACCCCCACAGTGCCGATGCCCGGTGCGGGCCCGCCGCCTGAGCAATGCCGGCACAGGCGGCACCGCACATGGCAACACAGTGGGGCCCACCGGCCAGGCCCATCAGCAAGGCCGTCAAAGCCAGCGAGCTCTGCATGAAAAAACGTCAGATGATGCGCGAAAAGCGCGTACGGGTACGGTCAGACTGCAAGTATCGGTCAAACACCATGGCCACGGCTCGGACGAAATACCAGCCCGTGGCCGTCACCTGGATGCCGCTGCTGTCCAGCGTCACCAAGCCCTGGTCAGCGAGGGTCTGCAGCACTGTCAACTCGGCAGCAAAGTAGCGACCGAAATCAACCAGCCAAGCCAGCTCGATCGACTCGAATTGGACTTGCCCTTGGCACATCAACGCCATGATGACCGCGCGTCGCAGCAGGTCGTCACGCGACATCGCCAGGCCCCGCACCACTGGAAAGCGGCCCTGATCCAGCAGGTCGCAGTACTCGGACATGGTCTTGGCATTTTGGCTGTAGGTGGCGCCAATTCGCCCGATCGACGAGACGCCCAGCCCAATCAGGTCGCAATCCGGCTGCGTGCTGTAGCCCTGAAAGTTGCGGTGTAAGCGTCCCTGCCGCTTGGCAACTGCTAAGGCGTCGTCGGGCAAAGCGAAGTGGTCCATACCGACATAGACGTAGCCGGCGGCCTGGAACGCCGCCAGTGAGCGCGACAACATGGCCACCTTGGCGGCAGCATTGGGTAACTCGGCGGTGACGATGCGCCGCTGCGGTTTGAAACGCTCCGGCAGGTGGGCGTAGGCGTACAAGGCGATGCGGTCCGGTCGCAGCGCAGCGACCTGGGCCAGCGTCCGATCAAAGGACTCGGGCGTCTGTTGCGGTAGCCCATAGATCAAATCAACATTGACCGATTCGAAGTTGCGCTGGCGCGCCGCTTCAACCAGCGAGAACACCTGTTCAGTTGGCTGGATCCGGTGCACCGCCTTCTGCACCGCCGGGTCGAAGTCCTGCACCCCAAAGCTGAGGCGGTTGAAACCCAGCTCGGCCAGGGTGTCAAGTCGGCCTGGGTCAATCGTGCGAGGGTCGATTTCAATGGACTGTTCAGCGCCGGGCGTGAGCGCAAAACTGCGACGCAACATGCCCATCAGTTCACGCAACTCGGCGTCATTCAAAAAAGTGGGGGAGCCACCGCCCAAATGCAGTTGCGAAACGGCTTGGCCAGCACCGAGCTCGGCCACGTGCAGGTCAATCTCGCGACCGAGGTAGCGCAAATAAGGCGCGGCGCGCTCATGGTGCCGGGTGATCATCTTGTTGCAGGCGCAGTAGTAGCACAGCGATTCACAAAACGGGATGTGAACATAGAGGGACAATGGCAGCGTCATGCCCGCGGCGCCGGCGCGGCGCAGTTGCAAGGCCTGGGCGTAGTCCGATGCAGAAAATGCCTCGACAAAGCGGTCCGCAGTGGGATAGGAGGTGTAACGCGGGCCCGACACATCGTGACGGATCAAGAGTTCTGGAGTCACAGGCAGATTCTGGGTTGCGGCGGTCTTCATCAATATCCAAGGTGGAGATCCAATATGCCCAGATCGCCGTTTAACTTGATTGATGTAGGTCAAATGTGAGCGTTTTTGTGGTCTGGAGCCATTGATCTGAGTCACACACTGCACCCGATTGGTGCCAGAATCTGGAACATGAACCCCCACACCATCAAAGTTGCCTGTTCCAACTGCAATTTGCGCGAACTGTGCATGCCCATGGACCTGACCGCCGAAGAGCTCGACCGGATTGACGCGGTGGTCGGTGTCAGACGCAAAGTCAAGCGCGGCGCCACTCTGTTCAGAAACGGAGAAAAATTCACCAGTCTGTACGCCATCCGCACCGGCTTCTTCAAAACCTGCTTGATCGCCGAAGACGGGCGGGACCAAGTCACAGGCTTTCAGATGGCTGGAGAGGTCATTGGTCTGGACGGCATCGTCAACGACCGCCACGCCTGCGACGCAGTGGCGCTCGAAGACGCAGAGGTGTGTGTCATGCCGTTTGACCGGATCGAAGAACTGTCACGCGACATCAATGCACTCCAACACCACGTGCACAAGATCATGAGCCGCGAAATCGTGCGTGAACACGGTGTGATGCTGCTGCTGGGCAGCATGCGGGCTGAGGAACGGCTGGCGGCCTTTCTGCTCAACCTGGTTCAGCGCCTGCATGCCCGTGGCTTCTCGCGCTCAGAGCTGGTGCTGCGTATGACCCGCGAAGAAATTGGCAGTTACCTCGGGCTCAAGCTGGAGACCGTGAGCCGGACGTTCTCCAAGTTTGCCGAAGAGGGCATTATCGAAGTCCACCAACGCCATGTGCACATCCTCAATGCCGATGCGCTCAAGGACATCGTCAACCCCAAGGCCTGCCACTGAGCCGGGCTGACAGCAGGTAGGTGAGCGCGCTCGACAGCATCGCCATCAGCCAAAACACAAAGAAGGTCAGCGTGTAAACAGCCTCCCTTGACGATAGCAGCTGGTGACCCAGCCAGCGCACGTCCTGCGGGTCGACCAAGGCAAACACCAGCACCTCCAGCAGGCAGGCGACCAAAAAGCCAGGCCAGGCAATCGCCATCAGGCGCAGTGACCACGGCGGGGGTTGTTCTGTTGCGTCCATCGCTTTGGCCATCAGGGTTTGGTCACCGGGCGGGGCTCGGGAACCACCCCGGTGGCCGCGTGGTTACGGGCCTTCATCGCCGGCGCCAAGCTGGCGTCCTGACCCGCCTGGCGCTTTTGATTGATGTTGATGCCCTGCTGGTAATAGTTCTCGCTGACCACCGGGTCAGGCCGGGTCACGGCCAGATAAAGGGTGATGAAACTGGCCACCACCACCACCAGCGGGCCCGATACCACCAGCCAGACGTGGCCAAACTTCCACCAGGGTGCAGGGGCATCAGTAACGGCGTTTTCAAGTGTTGTCATGGTCTTCACAGCCTTAGGGTTGCGGCACCAGGAACACAGAGCGTTCGCTCAGGTGCCCACCGGCGTCAAGTGAATCAATTTCAAAGCGGATCGGGTGCGAGCCAGGCATTGCGCCCTCAGGCGGCAATTGCACCCGCACGGCGACCCACCGCGACTGGGTGGCATCCACCGCCACCAGGGGCTCCGAGCTGATCGCCAGCCCTGGCAGACCGGTAACCGACAACTTGTACTGCTGCGCCGACTCGGTCGCATTCATCAGCTGCAGCCGGTAGACGTTCTCGATCCGGCCGGCACCCACGATGCGTGCCGTGATGCCACGGTCACGCACCACGTCCACCTTGAATGGCGTGCGCAGAGACAGGCTGACCAGCATGGCCACCACAATCGCCCCGAGCACGCTGGTGTAAACCAAAATACGCGGCCGCAGCACGTGACGCAAGGTCTGAGCCCGCGTCCAGCCTCGGCTCATGGCGTTCTCGGTGGTGTATTTGACCAAGCCGCGCGCATAGCCCATCTTGTCCATCACCGTGTCGCAGACGTCGGCACAGGCGCCACAACCAATGCACTCGTACTGCAGGCCACGCCGGATGTCGATGCCGGTCGGGCAAACCTGGACGCACAGGCTGCAGTCGACACAAGCCCCCAGATTCAGCACCGCCAAGTCGGCCTTGCGTGAGCGTGCGCCACGCGGCTCGCCGCGCGCCTGGTCGTAGGTCACGATCAAGGTGTCACGGTCAAACATGGCGCTCTGAAACCGGGCATAGGGGCACATGTGCTTGCACACCTGCTCACGCATGAAGCCGGCATTGCCATAGGTGGCAAAACCGTAAAACAGGGTCCAGAACAGCTCCCAGGCGCTCAGGCTCAGCTGCAGCGATTCACGCGCAAGCTCGCGCACCGGCGTGAAGTAGCCGACAAAGGTGAAGCCGGTCCACAAAGCCACCGCCAGCCAGAGGCCGTGCTTGGTGCCCTTGCGCCATAGCCAGTCCGCTGACCACGGCTTGGCATCACGGCGCATGCGCGCCGAGCGGTCACCCTCGACCCGCTTCTCGATCCACAAAAAGATCTCGGTGTACACCGTCTGCGGGCAGGCATAGCCGCACCACAGCCGCCCAGCCACCGCCGTGAACAGAAACAGCGACAGCGCCGAGATCACCAGCAGCCCGGTGAGGTAAATGAAATCCTGCGGGTACAGCACCAAGCCGAAGATATAGAAACGCCGCGCGCCCAGGTCAAACAGCACGGCTTGGCGCTGACCCCACTCCAGCCAGGGCAAGCCATAGAACACCAGCTGCGTCAGCACCACCATGGCCCAGCGCCAGCGCGAAAACAGGCCCGACACGCTGCGCGGGTAGATTTTCTCGTGCGAGGCGTAGAGCGAAATCATCTCGCCGTCCACGCCACGGGCACCCTCGCACGTCCCTGCCGCCGCCATGGGCTCCGGCCGGATCGGGATCACCTTCCGCTCAGGCGGCATCATTTGGTCGCGGCCACGCCCTTGTTGGAGAAACCCCAGACATAGGACGCCAGCACATGGATCTGGGCCTCGGTCAGTTTGTCGGCCTGGGCCGGCATCTGGTTCACCTTGCCGTTGTTGACCATGGCCAAAATAGCCGCTTCGCCATAGCCGTGCAGCCAGATGTCGTCAGTCAGGTTGGGGGCACCGAGCGCCAGGTTGCCCTTGCCATCAGCGCCGTGGCAAGCCGCACAGACCGCGAACTTGGGCTTGCCCAAGGCGGCCTTCAAGGAGTCATGGGGGCTGCCAGACAGGCTGAGCACATACTGGGCCACGTTACGCACATCCTCCGGGCTACCCACAGCCGCTGCCATAGGCGGCATGTTGCCCATGCGGCCCTTGACCAGGGTCTCCTTGATGGTGGCGGGCGCGCCGCCGTGGAGCCAGTCAGTGTCGGTCAGGTTGGGAATGCCCTTGCTGCCGCGTGCATCTGAGCCGTGGCACTGGGCGCAGTTGTTCATGAACAGGCGCTCGCCGATCGCCATGGCCTGCGGGTCAGCGGCCACCGCCTCAGGCGCCATCGCCGTGAACTTGGCGTACAGGGGCGCCACCTCAGCGTTACCTTTGTCCAATTCAGCCTGGTGTTGACCGGTCGATGTCCAGCCCAGCGTGCCAGCGTAGTTGCCCAGCCCCGGGTAAAGCGCCAGATAAATCAACGCGAATATGACGGTCAGTACGAACAACCACGCCCACCAGCGTGGCAGGGGGTTGTTCATCTCGCGCAGATCGCCGTCCCAGACATGGCCGGTGGTGTTGTCGCTGGCAGTCATGGCCCGGGCCTTGCCGGTGAACCACAGCAGCAGCAGACAGGCCACGATGCTGACCAGGGTGACCACGGTGACGAAGACCGGCCAGAAGTTGCTTGTGAAATCGCTCATGGGTGTTTTCCTTTCGCTGTCGCGCGCTCAGTCCTGCTCGAATGGCAGCTGGGCTGCCTCGTCGAAATCAGCCGCATTCCGGTGTGAATAGGCCCAGACCACGATACCAATGAAGGTGATGAAACTGAGCACAGTGGCCATGGCACGCAGGGTGTTGACATCAAAGTTCATTTGGGGCGCCTCCGGCTTATTTGACCAAGGTGCCAAGCACCTGCAGGTAGGCAATCACCGCGTCCACCTCGGTCTTACCCTGCAGCTCGGCCACCGACTTGCTGATCTGCTCGTCGGTGTACGGCACGCCCACCGCGCGCAACGCCTTCATGTGGGCCGGCATGGAGTCAGCATCCACTGCGTTCTTCAGCAGCCAGGGGTACGCCGGCATGTTGGATTCGGGCACCAAGTCGCGCGGGTTGTTCAGGTGATCGCGCTGCCACTGGTCACTGTACTTGCCGCCCACGCGGTGCAGGTCGGGACCGGTGCGCTTGCTGCCCCACTGGAACGGGTGGTCATAGACAAACTCGCCCGCCACCGAGTAGTGGCCGTAGCGCAGGGTCTCGGCGCGGAACGGCCGGATCATCTGCGAGTGGCAGTTGTAGCAACCCTCCCGGGTGTAGATGTCCCGCCCGGCGAGCTGCAGCGCGGTGTAGGGCTGCAGGCCCTTGACCGGCTCGGTGGTGGACTTCTGGAAGAACAGCGGGACGATCTCCACCAGCCCACCGACCAGCAAGACCAGCAGGATCAGCACAATCATCAGAAAGTTGCTGGTCTCGATTTTTTCATGCGACAAACCGCCGCCTGTGTTGTTAGCCATGGTCAAGTCTCCTTCAGGCGTGGGCGGCAACCGCCGGAATGTTCACAGTGACCGAACGACCGTTGGTCGCGGTCTTGAGCACGTTCCACAGCATGATCAGCATGCCGCCGAGGTACAACAAGCCACCCACCAGGCGCAGCACATAGAACGGGTAGGACGCCTTGACCGACTCCACAAAGGTGTAGGTCAGGGTGCCGTCGGCATTGATGGCACGCCACATCAGGCCCTGCATCACGCCGGCAATCCACATGGCCGCGATGTAGATCACGATGCCGATGGTGGCGGTCCAGAAGTGCACCTCAATCGCTTTGACGCTGTACATCTGCTTCTGTCCGAACAGGCGCGGGATCAGGTAGTACATGCTGCCCATGGTGACCAGCCCAACCCAGCCGAGCGCGCCGGAGTGCACGTGACCCACGGTCCAGTCGGTGTAGTGGCTCAACGCATTGACGGTCTTGATCGACATCATTGGGCCTTCAAAGGTGCTCATGCCGTAAAAGGACAGCGACACGATCAGAAAGCGCAGGATCGGGTCGTCGCGCAGCTTATGCCAGGCGCCCGACAGCGTCATGATGCCGTTGATCATGCCGCCCCAGCTGGGCGCCAGCAGAATCAACGAAAACACCATGCCGACCGACTGCGTCCAGTCGGGCAAGGCGGTGTAATGCAGGTGGTGTGGGCCGGCCCACATGTAGGTGAAGATCAGCGCCCAGAAGTGCACGATGGACAGGCGGTAACTGTAGACCGGGCGCTCGGCCTGCTTGGGGATGAAGTAATACATCATCCCCAGGAAGCCGGCGGTCAGGAAAAAGCCCACCGCGTTGTGGCCGTACCACCACTGCACCATCGCGTCCTGCACCCCGGCATAGGCCGAGTAGGACTTCATGAACCCGGCCGGCATGGCCGCGCTATTGACCAGGTGCAGCAAGGCCACGGCGATGATGAAGGCGCCAAAAAACCAATTGGCCACGTAGATATGGCGCACCTTGCGCGTGCCCACCGTACCGAAAAACACCACCGCGAACGAGACCCAGACCAGCGTGATCAAAATGTCGATCGGCCACTCCAATTCTGCGTATTCCTTACCTTGGGTGTAGCCCAGAGGCAATGAAACAGCGGCCGCGAGAATCACCAGTTGCCATCCCCAGAAAGTAAAGGCCGCCAGCCGGTCGCTGAACAGGCGCACATGGCAGGTGCGCTGCACCACATAGTAGGCCGACGCAAACAGACCGCAACCGCCAAAAGCAAAGATCACCGCATTGGTATGCAGTGGACGCAAGCGCCCATAGCTGAGCCAGGGGATGCCGAAATTGAGCTCTGGCCAGGCCAGTTGCGCTGCGATGATCACGCCGACCAGCATGCCCACCACGCCCCAGACCACCGTCATGATGGCAAATTGCCGCACCACCTGGTCGTTGTAAGTGCTTGCCTGCGCGTTTCCAAAAACCATATTCACCCCTTCTTGATTCGCTGAAGCGGAGTGTGTTGCGGAACGCACTCTCCTGATTTGACGCATGTCAACCGTCGGCAAAATACGATCACGGGTCCTTCAAAATTCGTTCGCCCTCGCCTTCGATATCCTCAAATTGACCGCGGTGAATGGCCCACCACAGCCCCCCCAGGATGAAAAAAACCAGCATCACTGACAGCGGGATGAGCAGGTACAGGATGTCCATCAGCGGAGCGCCTGCGCCTGAGTTTTTCTGGCAAGGCGCAGCGCATTGAGCACCACCAAAAGAGAACTTAAGGCCATGCCCAGCCCAGCGGCCCAGGCACTCATCAGACCTGCCACTGCCAGTGGCACGCAAACCGCGTTGTACAGGGCCGCCCAGGCCAGGTTCTGGCGGACGATGCGAACGGTGCGCCGCGCCAGCAGCACGGCCTGCGCTACGGCGAGCAGTTGGCTACCGGGCACCACAAAGTCGGCCTTGGCTTGCGCCAGTGGGACCGCCTGACCAAAGGCGAAGGAGACCTGGGCGCCCGCCAGCACCGGGCCGTCGTTGAGGCCGTCACCGACCATCGCCACCCGGCGACCCCCTTGCTGGAGTCGCTGCAAAATACCAAGTTTTTCCTGCGGCGTGCAGGCGCCAGCATGGGCCTTGATCTCCAGTGCCCGGGCCACCCGGGCCACCGCCTGGGGTTGGTCGCCCGACAGCAGATGGACCGAGACGCCAGCGGCCTGCAGGGCCTGCACAGTGGCGCGCGCATCGGGTCGCAGGTCCTCCTGCAAGTCGAACGTCGCCAGCCAGCCCTGGGCATCAGCCAAAAACACCTGCATCAGGCTGCTGTCTGGCTGCACCAATCGACAGAATGCGGCTGAACCCAGCCGCATCTCAATGGCGTCTCGCCCATCGGGCGAATACCCCACCCGGCCTGAGACACCGCCGCCTGCGGTTTCGGTGACGGCCAGTGCCAGCCAGTCGGTATGGCTCGCCGAAGTCTGCTGGCTGGTGAATGCTGCCATCAGCGCGCGAGACACCGGGTGCAGCGAATGCCGGGCCAGCGCTGCCGCCTGGGCCAGCACCTGCATCGCCGTGACCCCGGCACGGGCCTGAGTCCCCGAATGCACCAGACCATCGCGGGTGAGCGTGCCTGTCTTGTCGAATATCACCGTGTCCACCGTGGCCAGCGCCTCAAAGGCGTCGAGCCGGCGTACCAACACCCCACGCCGTGCCAAGGCACCAGCGGCCGCCAGCATAGCCGCCGGCGTGGCGAGCGACAGCGCACAGGGGCAGGTCACCACCAACACCGCCACCGCCACCATCAGCGCGTGGCCAGGGTCCTGCCGCCACCAATAAACGCAGGCCAATGCGGCAGCGGCAAGTACCGACAGTAAAAAGGGCCGAGCCATGCGGTCGGCCAGTCGGGCCAACCTGGGCCGGCTGGCCGAGACGCTCTCCATCAGGGCGACGATGCGGGCGTAGCGCGTGTCCGGACCAACCTGGGTCACCCGCACCTGCACGACCGACGACAGGTTGTGGCTGCCGGCGATCACCGCAGCGCCTGGCCCCCGCTGCACGGGGTAGGACTCGCCCGTCAGCAGCGATTCGTCCACCCGGGTCTCGCCCAACAGCAACTCGCCATCGGCGGCAAAGGCCTCACCGGGCCGCACCTGAATCACTTCACCGGGCTGTAAGCGGCGTACCGGCACCCGTTCGAAGTCGCCCTGAGGTGTAAGGCGCGCCACGCTGTCAGGCAAACGATTCATCAATGCTTCAAGCGCGCCGGCGGTCTGGTCGCGCAGGCGCGTTTCCAGCCAGCGCCCGAACAGCAAAAAGGTCACAAACATGGTCAGCGAATCAAAATAGACCTCAGCGCCAAAGATGCCCTCAGGCTCGAAGGTGCCCGCACTGCTGACACCAAAGGTGATCAGCATGCCCAGCGCAACCGGCAGGTCCATGCTGATGCGGCGCTGGGCCAGATCACGCAAGGCATTGCTGAAAAATGGTCCACAAGAGAACAACATCACCGGTAGCGTCAGCACCCACGAGGCCCAACGCAAAAGTTGCGCCATCTCCGTGGATAAATCGCCGGGGGCGGCCACATAGGCCGGGTAGGCATACATCATGACTTGCATCATGCAAAGGGCTGCGACCAACAGCCGCCACAAGGCTGTCCGCGATTCAGCAAGTCGCCGGGCCCGGGCCTGCGCGTCGTTGGCCGGCACGGCCCGGTAACCCGCAGCCTGCAACGCCTGCATCCAGCCCGAGGGCTGCACCTGGTCTGCCGACCACAGCACCCGGGCACGCTGGCTGCCGGCGCTGACCTCAGCCCGCAGCACACCCGGCACGGCACGCAGCGCGTCCTCCACCGTCAAAGCGCAGGCCGCGCAATGCATGCCTTCAATCACCACGCTTGACTCCCAGCCAGACGCCAGCCCGGGCATCGGCCGACTGAAAGCCGACCATTCCTGAGCGCTGTCCAAGATGCGGAGGTCGGCATCAGGTCCCTGTGCGGCTGTGCGACTCGGTGGCAATCGGTCGATGGCAGACATGAAGGGATTGATGGAAGACATGGTGGACGAGCCTACCGGGCCGGCACTTCGGTTTAATTGATGAAGATCAAGGTCTGCGCCGGTTGGTCGGCCTAAGCTACAACTTTCAAAAGCACCAAAGACCGACCCATGTACCAAAAAATTCTTGTTGCCACTGATGGCTCAACCCTGTCCAAGAAAGCAGTCAACCACGCCATCGCTCTTGCCGCGCTCGCCAATGCCGAGTTGGTGGTCATCAAGGTCGTCGCGCGGTATCCCCAAAGCTATTTCGAAGGTGGCCTGGCCCTGCAGGCGGCCGAGGTGAGCCGGATTGAAAAGCAGTGGACTGAGGCGGCTCAAGGGGTGGTTGATGCCGTGAAGAAATCGGCAGAAACCAAGGGGGTCAAAACCCGCGCAATCACCGTGAAGTCAGATCTGGTGTCTGACGCGATCATTGCTGCAGCTAAAAAACAAAAGTGCGACCTGATCGTGATGGCCTCACATGGCCACCGTGGCGTCAAACGTCTGCTGTTAGGCAGCGAGACGCAGCAGGTTTTGACACACTCCCAAGTGCCGGTGCTGGTGCTGCGCTAGTGCCAGCGCAGCAATCAGGCTTAGTCCGCAAAGCGCTGGCGTATGGCCAGGACGTCATCCCATTGGCTGAGCAAGGCGGCAACGCAGTCGGGGTCAAAGCTGGTTCCAGCGCCGGCTTGGATGTGCTGCACCGCGCTTTCCAGCGCCCAGGCGCTCTTGTAGGGCCGCCGTGATGTGAGTGCGTCAAACACATCGGCTACCGAGACAATCCGGCTGAACACAGGAATATCCTGCCCTGCAAGGCCCCTGGGGTAGCCAGTGCCGTCATATTTTTCATGGTGGGTCCAGGCAATGATCGCGCCAGCCTGCAACACCCGGGACAGGCTGCCGTCCAAGATCTGATGGCCGTATTCAGAATGTTTTTTCATGATGAGCAGCTCATCAGGTCCAAGACGACCGGCCTTTAATAAGATCGCGTCTGGAATACCCACCTTGCCCACATCGTGCAGTGGCGCTGCGAGCAACAGCAACTCTTGGTCAGCAACGGACAGGCCCATGCCGCGCCCGATCAAGGCCGCGTAGTGCGCCATGCGAAGAATGTGCGCGCCGGTTTCGGGGTCGCGGTATTCTGCAGCCTTTGAGAGGCGCACCACGGTCTCGCGTTCTCGCTCAAGGATATCGGCCGTCGCCTTTCGAACCTCATCGGCCAGCCAGGCTGCCCGGTCCGCCAGCTGTCGGCGGCTCTCGCTCAGCGCGAGCATGTTTTTAACCCGTGCCAGGAACTCGATGCGGTCAATCGGCTTAGTCAGGAAATCAGTCGCGCCGGCGTCCAGCGCCTCGTAAAGCACCTGCTTTTGCTCGTTGGTGGTGATCATCAAGATCGGCACGGCCTGTTTGCTGGGCGTCTGGCGCAAGCGCTGGATGAACTCGATGCCATCCAGCGCAGGCATCATGTAATCCACAATGACCAAGTCGACATCATGGGCTTGCGCCCAAGCCAAACCTGCCAGTGAATCCAGAAAGGTCACCGGCTCACAACCGCCGAGCTTCTTGATCAGGGTGTCAAAAAGAACCAGGTTGATCTCGGAGTCATCAACAATCAGCACCTTCGGGATCATGGTTGGTCCTCGGTTGCGGCGCAACGCCCGGTGCGGGCCAGCGCGGCCAGCAGGCTGTTCACGTCACGCGTGAGAGCGAGCATCAGGTCGTCGACGCCGCTGTGCTCGTTTTTGGCCGCCAGCAACTCGATCTGACGGGCCCATTCGATCGGCGGGGTGGCGCCAAACATGGCGAGTATGCCTTTGAGCGCATGGGCGGTGTGCAACAAGGGTTGCAGGTCCCGCTTGGCGATCGCCTGCTGCATCTTCACAAGATCAATCGGCCACTGGGCCACAAAGGTCTCGGCAATGATTTCCACCACGTCCTGGTCGACCTGATCGAGCGCCGCCGCATAGTCAAAGTCACTCAGCTCTGACGGTCGGTTTGCTGGCTCAGGCTCGGGCACTGCGGCCGCCTGCTGCACCTGCAAGGGCACCTGCGGTAAATGGCGCCGCAGCATCGCCTGCAATTGAGCAGTGTCGATCGGCATGGCAATGTAATCATCCATGCCCGCGGCCAGGCAAGTGGCCCGGTCGCCACGCGCCGCGCCAGCAGTCATGGCGACGATCGGTGTACGTGCGCCCTGCTCGGCCGCGCGAAACCGGCGGGTTACCTCCAGGCCGTCCACCACCGGCACCATCACATCCATCAGCACCAGGTCATAACGACGCCGCGACAAAAGTGTCAAGGCCTGCTGGCCGTCCATAGCCAGCGTTACCTTGTGGCCCCAACGTCGCAACAGGGTGATGGTCAGCTTCTGATTGACCACTTGGTCCTCGACCAGCAGCACATCCAGCCCAAGCTGCGGGGCAGGACTGAGATCGACGGGGCCGGCGCCCACGGCACCCGGACTGACGCCCGGGGCAGCCGGAGAAACCACCCGTAGCATGACTTGCACCAGGTCGTCGGGAATAAACGGCTGACTCAGGTGGGCGGCAAAGCCATCTTGCGCGGCTTCCCCCGCACGACCGACCGCCACGCCGGATGTCAGCAACACCATAGGCACACCGGCACTCTGAGGCAAGCCCTGCATGGTCTGCGCGATGCCAACAGCATCCATCAAGATCAGGTCAAGCGCGGGCGACTCCTGGGGATCCGTCCTCAGCAGAGTCAACGCCTCATCGGCCGAAGCCGCCTCCTGCACCAAGACACCCAGACCCATCAGCACCCGCAAAATCGCCCGCCGGCTAGCGGTATGGGCGGCTACGACCAACACGCGCAAGCCCCGCAGCGCGGCGGGATCCGCCGGTGAAGCAGCGCCCCGTCGGTCACGCTCCAGCAGCACAGAAAAATTAAATTGACTGCCTTTCCCGACTTCACTGGCGACCATGATTTGCCCACCCATGGCTTCCACCAGGCGAGCAGAAATGGTCAGGCCCAGCCCGACACCCCCATAGCGGCGGGTGATGGAGCCGTCCTCTTGCGCGAAAGGCTCAAAAATTGAATTCAGCTTGGCGGATGGAATGCCAATGCCTGTATCCTGCACCGTGAATTGCACCTCGTGCCGCCGATCGTTGCCCGAGACCGAGGCCAGCCGCAGCACAACTTCGCCCTCGTGCGTGAACTTGATGGCATTGCCGATCAGATTGTTCAGCACCTGCGTCAACCGGCCCGGGTCGCCCAGCACGGCATGAGGCATGGTGGTGTCAAGCTCACACACCAGCGCCAAGCCCTTGGCACGGGCGGAAACAGCCAGCCGCTTAACCGTATCGCCCACGGCAACACTCAGATTGAACGGGACTTTTTCCGGCAGGATGCGGCTTGACTCGATCCTTGAAAACTCCAAAATATCATTGATCACTTTGAGCAAGGACTCGGAGGACGACTTGACCATGGTCAGGTACTCGCGCTGCTCATCGTCCAGCGCGGTGGCCAGTGCCAGTTCGGTCATGCCAATCACGCCATTCATCGGGGTGCGGAGCTCATGGCTCATGTTGGCCAGAAAATCCGCTTTCGCCCTCTGGGCCGATTCCGCGATTTCGCTGAGCTGGCGCAACTCCTGCCGCAGCCCGGCCTCGCGGTCATGGGCCAGCGCACGGTGATGCTGGGCCGCCTGCTCGCTGGCGGTGTATGTCGCATCCACCTGGGACAGAAAACCGCTCAGCCCGCCCAACACCTGGGCCGCAGCCGGCCCGAGCGCACCAGACTGCGCCTGGGTCTCCACCGCCTCAAGCATGGTGGTCAACGCCGGCTGGGCCGCACTAAACGCGGCCTGCAATTGATCGGCAAGCAGTGAATTCATCAAACGCAGTTTAGCCGGGGGCGCCGTAGCGTTGCCGCAAAAGGTTTTTTTGTACCTTGCCCATGGCATTTCGCGGCAACTCTGGCACCAGCAGGCATTGCTTGGGCACCTTGAAATTGGCCAGCCGGGCTTTCAGGCTTGCCAAGATGGCCGCAGGATCTGGCGCTGCGCCCGGCTTGGCGATCACCAGTGCCAGCCCGACCTCACCAAAATCGGCGTGCGGCACGCCGATCACGGCACTTTCGGCCACGCCCGCCAATTCGTTGATGTAGCCCTCGATCTCGGCCGGGTAGACGTTGTAGCCGCCACTGATGATCAGGTCCTTGCTGCGCCCGACAATCGTGACATAGCCATCGGCATCGATGCGGCCGACGTCGCCAGTCTTGAAAAAGCCGTCGGCACTGAATTCTTCTGCTGTTTTCTCCGGCATGCGCCAGTAAGCCTTGAACACGTTGGGGCCAGCAACCTCTATGCCACCCGTCTCACCCATGGGCATAGGCTGGCCCTGGTCGCTCATCACACGCAGGCGTACGCCGGGCAACGGTCGACCCACCGTGCCGCCGCGTCGTTCGCCCTCGCTGGCGAGGTAGGGGTTGGAGGTGAGCATGACGGTCTCGCTCATGCCATAGCGCTCAAGGATGGTGTGGCCGGTGCGGCGTTGCCATTCGGTGAATGTCTCGATCAGCAGCGGCGCCGAGCCAGCAATGAACAGGCGCATGCCGCGCGCCACCTCAGCCGTCAGGCCAGGCTCGGCCAAAAGCCGCACGTACAGGGTCGGCACGCCCATGAACACCGTAGCGCGCGGCATCGCTGCCAGCACCTGGCGCGAGTCAAATTTAGCCAGCCAGATCATCTTGCTGCCGTTGATCAGTGCCGCATGGATGGCCACAAACAGGCCATGCACGTGAAAAATCGGCAGGGCGTGGATCAGCACGTCGCCGCCTTCGGCCGCGCTGCGCCAGCCCCAGCTGGTCTTGAGCACCTGGGCGTTGCTGAGCAGATTGCCGTGCGTCAGCATGGCGCCCTTGCTGCGGCCGGTGGTGCCGCTGGTGTACAGAATGGCCGCCAAGTCGTCGGGGCGGCGCGGCATGAGGACCTGGTGGTCGGCGCAGTGGGCGGCGCGGACCAGCAGCGAGCCGGTGCGGTCGTCGTTGAGGGTAAACACATGTCGGGTGCCAGCCTGAAAGGCGATTTTGCTGACCCATCCGAAGTTTTTGCCAGTGCAGACCACCACCGCGGGCTCGGCGTTGTCAATGAAATACTGGATTTCCGCACTCTGATAAGCCGTGTTCAAGGGCAAAAATACCAGACCGGCGCGCAAAGTGGCGAGGTAGAGCAGCATCGCTTCGACCGACTTTTCGACCTGCACCGCCACCCGAGCCCCCTCGGGCAGCTGCAAGGACACCAGCAGGTTGGCCAGCATGGCGCTGGCACGGTCCAGGTCGCGCCAGCTGTAGTGCAGGCCGTGGTCGGTTTCGACGGCGATGCTGTCAAGATCGGCTGGAAACGCCGCACGCAGAGCGGCATACAGATTGCCTGCGGCTGGGCTGGGAGAGGGTTGGGCTGTGGTCATAGGAATGTCGTGGGGAACAACTGGGCGGCTCTCGGTCTGGCCAGCACCATCCGGCGCCGGTGCTGCTTCAAAAGGCTGGTTTTCGTTTGTCTAGAAAGGCGTGGACGCCCTCTCGGTGTTCGTCACTGACCGCGTAGGCATAGGGGTCGGCTGCCGAAATTGCTTCAATATTTATAGCAATATCCTCAATGAGGACGGGGGCTAGAGCCTTATTTGACATCAAAGTCCTCAAGGTCTGCTTGTTCAGCCGAGCCGCCTGTGGCGCCAGTGCAAGCACCCGTTGCACGGTGGCTTGGGCTTCGGTGCACAGTTCATCGTCAGGTAGAACTCGGCTCAAGAATCCACGGGCCAGCATCTGCGGTGCATCCAGCACGGCGGCCTCGAGCAGCATCTCCCGCGCCGTCAACAACCCGGCTTCGCGCACCACCAGCGCCGCCTCACGCGGTGCCATCGGGAACCCAAGGCGGGCAATCGGCGCACCAAAGCGGGCGCTTGCGGCTGCCAGCCGCAGGTCGCAGCAGCTGGCAATCTCCAGCCCGGCGCCCATGCAGTTGCCGGCAATTTGCGCTACCAGCGGCACGTCGCAATCGAGCATGGCCTGGAGCGCCGGCCAGACCTCACCCTCATGAAACTGCCGCAGGCTCGCAGCCTCGAACCGGAAAGCCGGGTACTCGGAAATATCGCCACCGGCACAGAAGTGTGCGCCCTCCCCGCTCACCAGCACACAGCGCAACGCAGGCTGCCCCGCCAATTCGGAAAAAACGCGGCGCAAGTCGCGCCACATCTGGCGCGTCATGGCATTCAGTCGGGTCGTATGACACAGCGTTACCCGCGCCACGCCGCCCTGCAGCGAAAGACCAATACCGGCTTGCATGCCCGGAGCGGCCTCTAGTCGAGCTTGGCGCCCGATGCCTTGACAACCTCCGCCCAGCGCTTGATCTCGGCACCCACAAAGCTACCAAATTGCGCCGGAGACAAACTGCCAAAATCAGCGCCATTGCTGGCCCAAATGGCTTTGAGTTCATCGGTCGCAAAGGCGCGGCGACTCTCTTCAACAATGCGCGCCTGCACATCGGCTGGCGTGCCTTTGGGTGCCCACAGACCATACCAGGTGGTGACGGTGTAGTCGGGCAGGCCCAGTTCAGCCGCGCAGGGTACGTCAGGAATAGCCGGGTTTCGCTTGACCCCTGACACCATCAGTGCCTTGATCCGGCCTCCCTTGATGTGGCCGGCAGAAGAGGCCAGGCCGTCAAACATCATGTCCACCTGGCCACTGATCAGGTCCCGCAAAGCTGGCCCGGCGCCGGTGTAGGGAATATGGGTGATGAAGGTGCCGGTCTGCTGCTTGAACAGTTCACCCGCCAGGTGGTGCGAGGTACCTGTGCCGGCCGAGCCGTAGTTCAGCCGTCCTGGGCTGGCCTTGAGCTGAGCCAAAAAGGCCTTGAAATCACCGTTAATGCTCTTGGGATTGACCACGACCACATGCGGCACATTGGCCATCAAGACCAGGGGCACGAAGTCTTTTTCAATATCGTAATCAAGCTTGGGATACATCGACGGCGCAATGGTGTGGTGCACCGCGCCCATGAACAGGGTGTAACCATCGGGCGCGGCCTTGGCGGCCACACCGGCACCGAGCGTGCCACCGGCGCCACCCCGGTTGTCGATCACCATGGTCTTGCCTGTCTGCTTGGCAAACTGTGCCGAAAATGGACGGGCAAAGGTATCAGTGCCGCCGCCGGCCGGGAACGGCACGACCAGATTGACGGGTTTGGTGGGCCAGGCCGACTGAGTGCGCCCCGCCAGGGGTAATGTCAATGCACCAGCCGCGGCGGCCAGGCGCAGAACTTGACGTCGATTGGCGATTAATTGTGTTTGATCAAACATGCTTGTCTCCTGTTGTTATAAAAAATTGCTATATTTAGCATAGCAATAAACCCAATACAGACGGGGCCTGGCGGCCTATTTTATGCCCAATAACCGACGCCGCCCGGCCCACCACCAGAGCCCCACCCCACCCACGATCATGGGCAGACACAGCCACTGCCCCATGCTCATGCCTAGCGACAATACGCCCAAGTGGGCATCCGGCTCGCGAAAAAACTCGGCCACAAAACGGAACAGGCCATAGCCCAATAAAAACACGGCTGCGACGGAACCCCGCGGTCGCGGCTTGCGCGCGTAGAGCCACAAGATCACAAACAGCAGCAGGCCTTCTAGCAAGAACTGGTAGACCTGCGAGGGGTGGCGGGGCAGCTCACCAGCCCCACGGAACACCATGCCCCAGGGCAGGTCCGGGCTGCATAAGCGGCCCCAGAGCTCACCGTTGATGAAGTTGCCAACCCGCCCGGCCGCAAGCCCAGTCGGCACACAGGGTGCGACGAAATCGGCCACTTGCAGCCAGGGTTTGCCGCGCGAACGCGCGAACCAGACCATGGCCGCGATCACGCCCAGCATGCCCCCATGAAAACTCATGCCGCCCTGCCAGACCGCCAGCACCTCCAGCGGATGCGCCAGGTAGTAGGCCGGTTTGTAGAACAGGCAGTAACCGAGCCGCCCGCCCGCCACCACGCCCATCACGCCCAGAAACAGGATGTCCTCCACGTCTTGCCGCGACCAGGCCAGCTTCCCGGTGAGCGAGGCAAACGGCTCGTGCCGCAGCCGGCGCAAGCCAAGGAGCATGAACAGACCAAAGGCGGCCAGATAGGTCAGGCCATACCAGTGCACGGCCAGAGGGCCCAGCTGGAGCGCTACCGGATCGATCGAGGGATGCATCAACATGACGCCATTGTGCCTGCGTTCGCGTTGGCCCAAGGCTTATGTCCGACGCGTGACGTACCCAAGGTCGAGGGCTAAAATCCATCCACCTCAACCGTCCGATCCCCTACAGCCATGAGCGATACAAAAGTTATCCCGGTGCATGCCATCAATTCCCGCAGCAAAAACATCACCGAGGGCAAGTCGCGCGCGCCGAATCGCTCCATGTACTACGCCATGGGCTACGAGGCCGACGACTTCAAGAAACCTATGGTTGGCGTGGCCAACGGCCACAGCACCATCACGCCCTGCAACTCGGGCCTGCAAAAGCTCGCAGACGCAGCGATTGCCGGCATCGAAGAGGCCGGAGGCAACGCTCAGGTGTTTGGCACACCCACCATCTCGGACGGCATGGCCATGGGCACCGAGGGCATGAAGTACTCGCTGGTCAGCCGCGAAGTCATCTCCGACTGCATCGAAACCTGCGTCCAGGGCCAGTGGATGGACGGCGTGGTGGTTGTGGGCGGCTGCGACAAGAACATGCCGGGCGGCCTGATGGGCATGCTGCGGGCCAATGTGCCGGCCATTTACGTCTACGGCGGCACCATCCTGCCGGGGCACTACCAGGGCCGGGACTTGAACATCGTCAGCGTGTTTGAGGCGGTGGGCGAAAACGCCGCCGGCCGCCTGAGTGATGTGGACCTGCTAGAGATCGAACGCCGGGCGATCCCGGGCACCGGGTCCTGCGGCGGCATGTACACAGCCAACACCATGTCCTCGTCTTTTGAGGCGCTGGGCATCTCACTGCCCTACTCCAGCACCATGGCCAACCCGCACGACGAAAAGCTCAACTCGGCCCGGGAGTCGGCCAAGGTGCTGGTGGAAGCCATCAAGAAAGACATCAAGCCGCGTGATATCGTGACCCGCAGGTCGATCGAGAACGCAGTCGCTGTGATCATGGCCACGGGTGGCTCCACCAACGCCGTACTGCATTTCCTGGCGATCGCCCACGCTGCCGAGGTCGAATGGACGATTGACGACTTTGAGCGTGTGCGCGTGAAAACCCCCGTGCTGTGCGACCTCAAACCCAGCGGCAAGTACCTGGCGGTCGACCTGCACCGCGCCGGCGGCATCCCGCAGGTGATGAAGACCCTGCTGGCGGCAGGCCTGCTGCACGGCGACTGCCTGACCATCACTGGCCAGACCATTGCCGACGTGCTCAAAGACATTCCGGATGCCCCTCGCGCTGACCAGGACGTGATCCGCCCCATCAGCAACCCGATGTACGCCCAGGGTCACCTGGCGATCCTCAAGGGCAATCTGTCGCCAGAGGGCAGCGTCGCCAAGATCACCGGCCTCAAAAAACCAGTCATGACCGGACCGGCCCGCGTGTTCGAGGACGAGCAGTCGGCTCTGGCCGCCATCCTGGCCAACAAAATCGTACCGGGTGATGTGATGGTCTTGCGCTACCTGGGCCCCAAGGGTGGCCCGGGCATGCCGGAGATGCTGGCGCCGACGGGTGCGCTGGTGGGTCAGGGCCTGGGCGAGTCAGTGGGGCTGATCACCGACGGCCGTTTTTCCGGTGGAACCTGGGGCATGGTGGTAGGTCACGTGGCCCCTGAAGCGGCGGTAGGCGGCACGATTGCCTTCATTGAGGAAGGGGATTCCATCACCATTGACTCGCACCAGTTGCTGTTGCAGCTCAATGTCAGCGACGATGTGATTGCCAGCCGCCGTGCTGCTTGGACAGCACCGGCGCCGCGTTATACGCGCGGCGTGCAGGCCAAGTTTGCCTTCAATGCTTCCACAGCCAGCAAAGGTGCCGTGCTGGACAACTACTGAACCGTGACGCCGAAACTTGGCAGGACCTGGGCGCGATGACGCGTACCCGGGCGGCCCTGCTGGGCCAGATGACGCTCGATACGAGCCTGCTGGCGCCGACGCTCCCGACGAGCAATACAACGCCGGGTGTAGCCAGAAGCATCCGCCCAAGCCCACCACAACACGGCCATGCCGAACGGAACCAGCACCGACCACCACGGCCATGTCGCCACCGCACCCCATGCGAGCGCCTTCATCGCCAACAGCGTCAAGCCCAGACCTAGAAAATACATACAGACTCCTCCGACAATAAAACCCTTGTGGCCGCCGCCTTAGACAACGATTCCTACAATTCGGCCACCCCAATGTAATCGACAGTGAAAGGAAAATCCATGTTTCGTCGCGAGCTGTTTCTTTTGGTTACCGTTGTCTTTATGTCTGGCTCGGCACTGGCTGACCAGGCTCTGGCGACAACCAAGAACTGCATGGCCTGCCACGCCATTGACAAAAAACTGGTGGGCCCCGCCTACAAGGAGATCGCTAAAAAGTACGCCGGTCAGAAGGACGCTGTGGACCAGCTGGCCACCAAAATCACGAAGGGTGGCTCGGGGGTATGGGGCGTCATCCCAATGCCCGCCAACCCCCAGGTGAATGAGGCCGACGCCAAAAAACTGGCGGGCTGGGTGCTTAGCCTTTAAAGCCGACCATGCCGCGCAGTGCGGGCGGCAGATCAGCAGTTCAGTACGCCTGACCGAGCTGGCTCAAAATTGCCGGGTTTTCCAAGGTTGACGTGTCCTGTGTGATGGTCTCACCCTTGGCGAGTGAGCGAAGCAACCGGCGCATGATCTTGCCCGAGCGAGTCTTAGGCAGGTTCTCGCCAAAACGGATGTCCTTCGGCTTGGCAATCGGGCCAATTTCTTTGGCGACCCAATCGCGCAACTGCTTGGCGATGAGTTTGGCCTCGTCACCCGTAGGCATGGGGCGTTTCAGCACCACAAAAGCACAGATCGCCTCGCCCGTCAGGTCATCGGGGCGGCCGACAACAGCAGCCTCGGCCACCAGGTCAGTTTTAGCCACCAGCGCCGATTC
>Ga0247831_1002232_pt1 | contig 32374 bp, 27 predicted proteins | sample LaCruzMarch2015__9_FD_192406 | JGI IMG/M metagenome (GOLD analysis project Ga0247831, IMG submission 192406) | Freshwater microbial communities from meromictic Lake La Cruz, Castile-La Mancha, Spain - LaCruzMarch2015_1m | ecosystem: Environmental > Aquatic > Freshwater > Lake | place: Spain...
CGGGGGCAAGTTGTAATGGAAGCTATGTTTGGTCAACAGGAGCGAACGTAAATCCACTTACTTTTGCACCTGCTGCAACGGCAGCTTATACGGTTCAATGTAAAACTTTGCACTGTATAAGTCCTGTTTCGTCGCCACAGTCTATCATTGTTTCTTCATGTTTTCCGAATAGTTTGTCTTTGAATGGCTCGGTGAGTGCCACAGAATCGGCTTATGCAAGTAAACAATCGATTCAGAGTAATCAGATTATACAATTAAATGGCAAAATCGATTATAATTCCAAAACGAAAGTAGAGCTTTTGCCAGGTTTTGAAGTAAAATCAGGAGCAGTTTTTAAAGCTTTTATTTTTGGTTGTGATTGAAAGGTTAAAGAATAATTAATTTTATATTTGTCAAAATAAATAATGCCTTTATGCAATTAATATCCTTCGTTAAGATAAGTAACTTTAAAAGTTTTGGTGAAGAAATTACAATTGATTTTAGCGAGCCGTCAGTTATTATTGGACCAAATAATTCTGGTAAAACAAGTGTTCTTCAAGCATTGGCAATGTGGAATATGGGCATCAAAACGTGGTTTCGGGAGAAAGGACAAGGTAAGAGTAAAAGCAAAATAGGAACAAGTATAAATAGGTTAAATATAACACAAGTACCCATACAAGAAGCTAAGTATTTTTGGCAAAATGCTACAGTGAGAACATCGACGATAAATGTAGAACTTAGAATTTCGGTTGGGTTAGTTTTTGCTGGTAAAATTCAAGAATGTAGTGTCATTTTTAAGTACTTTAATGCTGAATCTATTTATTGCTTTCCAGACGAAACGTCATTGGAAGTAGATGGGCTTTTAGCTTATGCAAGCGAATTAGATGTTAAGATTCTCTACCCAATGTCTGGTATTGCTCGTGAAGAACCACTAATTGCAGAGGGTAGAATTGATGTTTTAGTTGGACAAGGACAAACATCGGAAGTATTGAGAAATATTTGCTATAAAATTGTTGAAAACGATGAAAAGAATAACACGAATGATTGGGGTATCGTAACTGCCTTAATGAAAAAACTCTTCGGAATAGATCTTTTAAAACCGTTCTTTAATATGCCACAAGGCACAGTAGAATTGTCTTATATGATTCCTGGAATAGCCTCTAAAAAGAATAGTTTGGATATTGGGTTAAGTGGTCGTGGACAACAAGAAATGTTGCTTTTAATTTCTTATATACATATACACAAAAGGTCTATTTTACTACTTGATGAACCAGATGCACACCTTGAAATTTTACGGCAAAAACAAGTTTTCAGTGTTTTAAAGCACCTTTCAGAAATTAATGGGAATCAAATTATAATTGCAACGCACTCGGAAGTAATTCTAAATGAAGCTTCTGATAATAATTTAGTTCTATTACTTGATGGAGAAACAATTAATCTTGCAGATAAAAAAACGATAAAATCAGCACTAAAAGATTATGGATTAGAACATTATTACAAAGCCAAGCTTTCTAAAGCAATTATATATATTGAAGGGAATACTGATTTGGAGATTCTAAGGGCTTTTGGTTCAAAACTAAAACATCCTGTGGTAGGTATTTTAGATGATAAGATTTACTCGCATTATGTTGCTGATAATGAGCCTTACAGTGGTTTAGACAATGAAATAAATATTGCTTCGGGTTACTATAAAAGTGCTAAAAATCATTTTCAGGCTATCCAAAGATGCGTCCCTACTCTTAAAGGAATCGGTATTTTTGATAATGATAGTAATAATCGAACAGATGAAATAAAAGCTGATTTCGCATTACTATATTGGAGAAAATATGAAATCGAAAACTATTTAACATTTCCCTACGTAATTGAAGAATATGTTATAGACTATTTCAGGAAACAAAATCAAAGCGAGATTGAATTAGGTAGTATCCGAAATAATGTTGAAACTATGATTAATCAAGTAATTCTTTCGGAATTACTTAATAATAATAAACAAGCTTATGAGGGATACACAAAAGTTTCGGGAGAACTACAAAAAGAATTATTTAAAACTTTTTTGATGAATCGTAAAGCAAGTAGTTTTTTAGATATATGTTTTAAAACAATCTCTGATAATTTCACATTACCACTAATCATAAACAAAGGAAACTATTATGAATTAGTAAAATTTGTAAATCTAAAAGATATTGAACCAGAAATAAAAGAGAAATTAGATTATCTGATTCAATATCTTAAATAGTTTTAAACTTACGCAGAATTTCTACTAGCGTTGATATTTCCAAACAACGAGCGAGTAACCATTTTTTCATAAACTAATCGAGTTTTCTCGTCAGTTGTTTCTTCAATTTTCTGCAAAGCATATTGCTGAATTGTGAGCAAAGGTAAAACAATATGTTCACGGTAATTGATTGATAATTTTCCAAGTTCTTCCGATTCCATCAAAACTTTTTGTCCCGAAACCAAAAGCATATTTTTTACCGTCAGTAAATACTCTTCATAAAGAATTTTCCAAAAATCGCCATATTCTGGGTCATTTTTCATGTAGTTTGTTAGTGGAAAATAACTTTTTGTCAAAGCCATCATGCTATTTTCCATCAAGGTTTTGAAGTAAAGCGAGCTTTGGTAAAGTGATTTTAAATCTTCTAGACGACCCTCTTCGATTACTTTTTCTAAAGCCGAACCAAAACCAAAATATCCTGGAACATTTTGTTTTAATTGACTCCAAGAACCCACAAACGGAATGGCTCTCAAATCTGACAATAAAAGTTTTTTTCCCGAACTACGCTTACTTGGGCGACTACCTATATTAGTCAAACCATAATATTTGAGCGGACTTTTGTTTTCAAGATACGATACAAACAATGGATGTTCTTTTAACTCAAAGTATTTTCTAACGCCTTCTTCGCCCAATTCATCAATCAGATTGCGTTCTTTCTTATCAATAATTGACCTATCGTCTTGGAAAACATCGTTGATAATTCCAGCCGAAATCAACTGTTCAAAATTAAACATTGCTTGGGCTCGTGAGCCATACATTGAAGTAATGGTTTGTCCTTGAATCGTAATCTGGATTTCGTTATTGGCAATCGTTGGGCCTTGCGAAGCATAAAACTGATGCGTTTTTCCACCTCCACGAGCGGGCGGGCCTCCACGACCATCAAAAAACATTATTTCAATCTGATTTTTATTCGATATTCTAGAAAGATTTTCTTTTGCTTGATAAATCTCCCAGTTTGCTTTCACATATCCACCATCCTTCGTTCCATCCGAAAAACCAAGCATAATCGTTTGCTGATTTTTGCGTAGAATTAAATGATTTTTGTAATAAGGCAATTGATAAAGTGCCGACATGGTAGCTTGAGCAGCATCAAGTCCTTCGATGGTTTCAAAGAGTGGTACCACATCAACATTTACTTCTTGCTCTTTATAACCACAAAATCTGAATAACGCTAATACTTCCAGTACCGAAAATATCGAAGTCGAATTACTGATTATATAACGATGACACGCTCTTTCGCCATTTGTTGATTGTATTTCTTGAATCGCTCTTACAGTCTTGAAAGTATCTTTTGTAAGGGCTTCTTCAAAATCATCTTCGTTGATTAAAAGTTCTCTTTCGGTCAAAAAATGTAGTTTTTCAGCATCTGACCATTCAGAATATGGCTTCGGCGAAATCGCATATTTCTGATTTATTTGCTCCATTACGTTTTCGTGAATACTACTATCTTGGCGAATATCCAAACAGGCAAAGTGTAAGCCAAAAAGTTTCACTTGTTGGATAAATCTATCAAAAAGGTCTAAGAAAATCGAGTTATGCTTTATGATGAGAAGTTGACGCACTTCATACAAAGATGCCAATAATTCATCAAGTGTTAGGTCATTTTTTAGACCGTTCATGTTGGTATAAATACGATTACTAATTTGGGTCAATAATGGCATGATACCTTTGAGAGTCAGACGACGACAAACGATTTTGAAATCATTATAATAACATTTCAAGATGCTCGTGCGTAATTCTTGCGAAACTTTCTTCGAAATTTCTGCTGTTACGAATGGGTTTCCGTCACGGTCGCCCCCCGGCCAAAAGCCAAGTTCGAGAACTGGACTAAAATCTTGTACTTCGTTTTGAAGATAAGTATTTATTTTTTCATGGATTTCGCCAATTACTTGGTAATAAACATGGCGAAGGTAGAAGATAATACTTTGGGCTTCTTCGAGAGGAGTAGGTTTTTGCTCGTTGATAAACGGTGTTTTTCCGAGTTGTTGGAGCAAAGCATCAATGCCGTTGATGTCATTTTTGGGAATAAGTTCCTCTAAATCTTGAATAATACGTAAAACGCTATTCGGGTAAAATTGCGTCGGGTGAGCCGTAAATACCACACGAACCTTAAAATTCTTGAGTTTTTGCTTTACTTCTTGAAGCTTATTCTGCTGAACCGCCAAATCGAGCGTACTTAGCAAAGTGCCTTTTCCATTGATTGGCGTAAGTTTCTCAAAAGCCGAATCTTCAATACTATCTAACAAAACTACCTGACGCTCAATGTAAGTAATGAAGCGAAAGAGCAAATCAATTTTTTCTTTTTCATCTTTAATCGTCGTATATTGATTAAAGAAAGAATCAAGGATAGTTTTGGGGTCTTTCCCTTGTTCAAAACCAACTTCGGATAAATCATGCAAAAAAGGCATTAACTGACCAATCTTAGCCATTTTATCATAAGGTAGCCTCGAAAAAAGTGTATTAAATACAAGGTATTTGTTATGAACCTCTTGTGTAAAAACAGATTCGATAGAATTTTTTGACATTATTTTGAAAGCATTTATTGTTTTGCTAAGCAAAATACGCAAAAACATACTGTATTATGGCACTTTAGCAGAATAAAGTTTGGATTTTCTTGAAAAAATTAAAATTTTTAAAAACATAAACCAAAAAATAGGGTTTTTGCAGAAAAGAGAGTATAACTTACATGATTAGCCGTTAAAAAAAGAGTATTAATAACTAATCTTTTGCTACACAACATTGTTTATTACAAGTAATGAGCTTTTGATGATACATTTACAGGAATATTTAATTCATGTATACAATATGTGTCTTTACTTTGCATAAATTTAGAAAAAGGAATGATAAAGTACCCAATATATATGGATTACAATGCCACCACGCCGCTTGATAAGCGAGTTTTGGAGGCAATGATGCCATATTTGACCGAACATTTTGGCAATTCAGCCAGTGGCTCGCATGCTTATGGTTGGAAAGCCGCCGAGGCCGTTGATACAGCTCGTCAGCAATTGGCTGATTTTTTGGGCTGTACTAATAAAGAAATTATTTTTACAAGTGGAGCCACCGAAGCAATTAATTTGGCAATCAAAGGTGTTTTTGAAACGTTTTCTCAAAAAGGAAATCATATAATAACTGTAAAGACTGAACATAAAGCAGTTTTGGATACTTGTCAACATTTAGAAAAACTGGGGGCAGACTTGACTTACTTGGAGGTTGATGCTGAGGGAAATGTTTCTTTAGAAAACCTTGAAAAAGCCATCAAAAAAGAAACAATTCTGATTTCGGTCATGGCGGCAAACAACGAAACTGGCGTAATTTATCAAATCAAACAAATTGCTGAAATTGCTCATCGACACGGAGTTTTATTTCATTCCGATGCCACACAAGCAGTTGGGAAAATGCATATGAACGTAATTGAAGATAAAATAGATTTACTAAATTTTTCGGGACATAAACTTTACGGCCCAAAAGGAGCTGGTGTTTTGTACATCAGAAAAAAACTCAATATTATAGCCCAACAAGATGGTGGTAACCACGAACGAGGAATGCGTTCGGGTACGCTCAATGTAACCGGAATTGTAGGGTTGGGCGAGGCTGCAGAAATTTGCCAAAATTCGATGAGTGAAGAAGCTGCACGTTTGTCAGATTTACGAAATAAATTAGAAAATGGTATTTTAGAAAAACTTCCACTTGCCAAAATAAATGGAAATGTTGCCCAACGTTTACCCAATACAACAAATATATGTTTTGGTAAAATTGATGGAGAACAACTATTGATGAATCTCAACGAAATTGCAGTTTCTAATGGCTCGGCTTGTAATTCTGCCTCAACCGAACCAAGTTATGTACTAAAAGCAATGGGACTTGATGACGAATCGGCATATAATTCGGTCAGGTTTAGTTTAGGACGAATGACCCAAGAAAGTGATATTGATTTAGCCATCAAACACGTATTGAACGTCGTAGAAAAAATGATAATTGCTCATTGATAATTGACAATTGAAAAAATGCCTTTTTACAGAATATACATGAAAGAAATTAAGAAAATTACAGAGGCCTATCAAAATATAGATTTTAGTAAAACTAAAGCCGCATTGGCTACAGTTGTAAGGGTTGAAGGTTCTTCGTATAGACGAACAGGAGCAAGAATGTTAGTTTTGGAATCAGGCGAATGGATTGGGGGAATAAGTGGCGGTTGTTTAGAAGGTGATGCTTTAAAAAAAGCTCGTTTGGCGATGTCTCAAAACAAAGCCACGCTCATTACTTATGACACCACCGACGACGACCCATATCAAATAGGCGTTGGACTTGGCTGTAATGGCATCATTGATGTTCTTATTACGCCTCTAGACTTAAAAAACCCAAATAATGCAGTCAGGCAACTCCAAAGTTGCATCGACCAACGAAGTCCAAATTTGGTAGTTACCGTGACGGGTATCAGCAAGGCACATTCAGACATCGCTTTGGGCGAAGTTTTTAGGTTTGATAACGAAACCCATTTTACGGCAAACTTTCCATTATTTCAGCTCAACGAAAGTTTAATTCCTGCAATTATAGAGGCTCTTGCTACAACTAAATCTGTATCTAAAGAGTATATTTTAAAAGATGGCACAAAACTCACGCTCTTTTTGGAAGTAATACCTCCAGCTATTCAACTATATGTTTTTGGAAGTAATTATGATGTTTATCCGATGGTGAAAGTTGCAAAAGAGTTAGGTTGGCGAGTAATTTGTGTTTGTAATCCTGCCAAAATGCACGCTTCACTCTCAGAAATGGCAGATGCGGTTGTTCAGAAAGACCATCAACCAAAAATCGATAGTTTCACGGCAGCCATTTCGATGTGCCATGATTACGAAAGCGACTACCGAAATTTGCAATTGTTACTAAAAACCAACATTAAATACATCGGTCTTTTAGGCCCCAAAAAACGTACATTAAAAATGTATGACCGAATGACCGACGAAGGCATTTTTTTAACAGCCGAACAAGAAGAAAGCATTTTCAGCCCAGTTGGACTTGACATTGGTGCTGCCACGCCCGAAGAAATCGCACTTTCGATTTGTGCCGAAATTCGTGGGTTTTTCTCAGGAAGAGATGGAAATCGACTAAAATATAGACCAAAACCCATTTATGAAAATTAATTTTTTTCTTCGAAAGATTGCTCATACTCAGATTTTTTGTTCAGTTTATTTTATGCCTTCAAAAAAGTAAATCACCGCATCGAAACCGAAATAGAAGGTTTTAATTACTTTTTTGTCGCCAAGACGAATCGTTCGTCAAACGATTAATTAGTCATTTAATACTTACTTCATAAAATGCTCAAAATTTCAAATAAAATTATGATAACTGTCGAACAAGCAGAAAAACTCATTTTAGAAAATACCATTTCAATTCCTACCGAAAAAGTATCAATTGATGCTGCTTTAGGCAGAATTTTAGCTGAAAATTTATGTGCCGACCGAGATTTTCCACCTTTCAATCGAGTTACGATGGATGGCATTGCGATTCAATTTGCTCAACTCGAAGCAGGACAAACTACTTTTGAAATCGAGGCAACGGCTGCCGCAGGAAATTCACAAAAAACCTTACAAAACGCCCAAAATTGCTTGGAAGTAATGACTGGAGCAATGATTCCGCTCAACACAGACATGGTTATTCGGTACGAAGATTTATCTATTTCAGAAAAAACGGTAAAAATCGTAGCTGATTTTTCAATATTTCGGGAAGGACAAAACATTCACCCAAAAGGTTCTGACCGCAAAACGGGTGACGTAATTGTGCCGAAGGGACGAAAACTTTCTCCTGCCGAAATAGGTGTGGCAGCCACAATTGGTAAACATGAAATTTTGGTTCAACGAAAACTTCGTGCGATAATTATTTCAACGGGAGAAGAAATCGTTCCAATAACCGAAACACCTCTTCCGCATCAAATACGAACATCAAATGGCTTTGCCTTACAGGCTTCGCTCAAAAACTGGGGACTCGAAACCGAAAATGTTTTATTGCCCGATAATCAGGAAATTATTGAGCAAAAAATAGCAGCATTTATGGAAACTTTCGATGTGCTTATTTTAAGCGGTGGAGTTTCGGCAGGGAAATTTGATTTTGTGCCACAATCCCTTGAAAATCAAGGAGTGAAAAAACTTTTTCATAAAGTTTCGCAACGCCCTGGAAAACCTTTTTGGTTCGGGAAATCAGCTAAGGGAACGATGGTTTTTGCCTTGCCCGGCAATCCAGTTTCTACATTTATGTGCCTTAATCGTTATTTCAAAAAGTGGCTTGAAACTTCGCAAGGCCTTGAAAATCAGCAATTAACGGCCGAGTTATCAGAAGATTTTACGTTTAAACCTGAATTAACGTTTTTCTTGCAAGTAAAGCTTTCTTATGCACCGACTGGCAAAATTTTGGCAAGTCCAGTAGAAGGTCACGGATCGGGAGATTTAGCAAATTTGGTCGAAGCAGACGCATTTTTGGAATTGCCGTTGGAACGTAGTTCGTTTAAGAAGGGAGAGGCTTTTAAGGTGTTTGTTTATAGATAAAATCACGGAAAAATTTGCTTAGACCAATGACTTAAGGGTCTCGTTCCGAAGATTTTGAGATAAAATAGTTGTGGCACACCTTTGAGTATGTGCCACAACTAAGTCTGATGGATTATTGATAAATCAAATACTTCTTTCTCAAAACCTTAAAATCACTCAAACCCGGCTCCCAGCTTTTGCGAATTTCGGCTTCTGAAACGCCATCCATGATTTGTTGTTTGAATTTTTCTGTTCCTGCCAATTTATTAATATCTCCCATTTGTTTGCTTTGGGTTTTATCAAAGAATTTATCTTTCATCGGGTACGCCTTGTAAAGTTCCATCATCCACGAAAGGTTGATTTGTCGGCTTTTTCTCAGAATGTTGGTATCATATTTTCTTAAATCAAGTCCAAAACAATCTTCATTTTGGTGAAGAGGCGTTTCGCTCATTCCTTGAATACTTATAGGCTTAAAATTAAAATCATATTTGCCTTTAAGGGCAGGAGCTCCCAAAACCGTAAACGGAATGTAAGTTCCACGACCTTGACTCAAAATTGTGCCTTCAAACATACAGGTGCTTGGATAAAGCAAAATTGACTGCTGAGAATTAAGATTAGGCGATGGAAAAACAGGCAATATATATGTCATATCGTGGTTATAGTTTGCAATTTTAATCACACGAATCTTACATTGAAGTTTGTTCGGAAGCCAAGCTTCACCGTTAATCATTTGGGCAAACTCGCCGATTGTAAGTCCATGAGCAATCGGAATCGGAAACATGCCAATGCCCGAATACAGCTCTTTTTGTAAAATAGGGCCATCTACCAAGTAGCCATTGGGATTTGGTCGGTCGAGAATGATTAATTCTTTGCCATTTTCGGCACAAGATTCCATCACATGAGCGAGCGTATTAATGTAGGTATAAAATCTCGCTCCAACATCTTGAATATCAAAAATCATTATATCAACATCGGCTAAATGCTCTTGAGTTGGGCGTTTAATTTTGCCGTAAAGTGAAATTATCGGAATACCTGTTTTCTTGTCAAATTCATTATTTACTTTTGCTCCCGCACTGGCGTTACCACGAAAACCATGTTCTGGACCAAAAACTTTTACAATATTTACACCTAAACTCAACAGACTATCGACACTTGCTTTTTTGCCGATAATTGAGGTCTGATTGACCAACATAGCTACTCTTTTGCCTTTAAGCAAAGGCAAATATTCTGAAATTTGGTCAGCTCCTGTAATGATTTGCGTTTTTTGATTTGTAGAAACGGTATATTTATTGGCTAACTGCTTTTTGGTGCAGGCAAATAACACAATAATTACAAGGCAAATAAGAAGGTAAAAAAAAGAGGATTTCATAAAGTTTATTGATTGTTAATATATATTTTTATAAATCATTGATTATCAAACTAATAACCTGTAACAAATTAACCAATAACCATTTCAGATTGCTTTAATTTGTTTCAAAATCGTTTTTGTAATCGTTTTTCGACATTGACCAAAATTTGGATTGAGTTCGGAACGTTTTTTTGAAATTCGCGTTGCAAAGAAATAAGTATTTTCTCGACTTTCCACATATCCAACCCACCAACCCGAATCTATGCCACCGTCACGAGTCCAACCTGTTTTCGCTCTGATTGTGTAATCGTTGGACTTTTCTATAACCATTACTTTTTTCAAAATCTTGTAATTTTGCTTAGAAAAGGGCATTTTTTCTTCATAAACAGCCTTTAAAAATGCAACCTGATTTTGTGGAGAAATTCCAAAACGCCCAAAATTCCAAAAGTCAATACCTATTTCTGATAAATCAACATTACCATAACGGCAGGCATTTAAATACTTTATATAATTTTTTTTACCTATTTTCTTCGCCAATTCGATAAACACCCAGCCTGCCGATACCTCAAAAGCTTCTCGCACTGTCATATCTTTATAAATCTCTGGTCGGTATCCGTAGAGTGTCGTATCGGTTTTGCCTACCCACTTGATCACCTCATTTTCGTCTTTGATTACTTTTATTTCTAAGGAAATCAATAAATTAATGATTTTGAAAGTCGAAGCAGGCAAACTTAGTTTTTGAGCATCGAGTGAATCTGAATAAATCCACTTTTGATTTTTATAATCATAGATTGTGGTGCTGCCTTTGATGCCACATTCTCGAAAAGCCTGCTTTAAATCAACTTGCCCCGAAACCTTAGACGAAATGCTCAAAAAGCCAACAAGCAAGACAAAGTAGCGGAGTTTCATTTCAAATAATTGTTTTTACAATTCAATTTTATGGAAAAAATTCACCCTTAGGAACGTCCAAATTGGACGTTCCTAAAATATTTATTTAGAATCAATATGTCTTCAACATTTTAAATTTCAACCAAAACTAATATTTTATCATTAAATAATATTGTTTTTACTGGCATAAAGTCATAAATCAACGATTCACTTTTCTTTTTTGGCCATTTTTCAATACTTTTGAACAAAAATAAGCTTAACTTGAGAAAAACTAACGAAAGCATCATCAATATTCCTGTGATTCCGCCAAAAACGGCAAGTCGTGAGGAGCGTAAAGAATTTTTGCAGGAGTCTGCCAATAAATATTTGGAGGCCATCGAAATGCAAATTGGGGATTTGAAGAAAGTGGGTAAAAATGCTTTGGTTATCGGAGGAGTGGTTTTAACAGCCTACGCTCTGACTGAATTACTTTTGCCTTCGGATAAACAAAAAATTTCGCTCAAACCTAAGCCAATCGAACAAGAAGACGAAGATAACGACGAAAGTTCTTTTGTCTGGGCTGCTTTAAAAGGCGTCGCAACGTCGGTTTTGCTTAATATTGCAAAAAATAAACTTTTGGGAATTATAGATAATTTTACCACCGACGCTACCAAAAATGTCGAGACAAATTCTTGATAAAATACTAACCAACAAGCAATTAAAAAAGAAATCTTTGGCTGTTTTGCTCGACCCCGACAAAGTTGAGCTAAATTCTTTTGAAACTTTTTTGTATGCATGTGCCGAAAACCGAGTAGAATACTTCTTGATTGGCGGCAGCCTGATTACCAAAAATATCATGGGCGAAATGATCGTAATCATTCGCCAAAAAACCAATATTCCTGTCATAATTTTTCCAGGAAATAGCCTACACATTGAGCCAACAGCCGATGCCATTCTCCTACTTTCGCTGATTTCTGGGCGAAACCCCGATTATTTGATTGGTCAGCACGTAATTGCTGCTCCACTACTTAAACAAAGCAATTTGGAGATTTTATCAACAGGCTATATGCTCATTGATAGTGGTCAACAAACTACGGTTTCTTATATCAGTAATACAACTCCAATTCCTAATGATAAGGCTGATATTGCAGTTTGTACGGCAATGGCGGGCGAAATGCTTGGTCAAAAACTGATATATCTCGATGGAGGAAGTGGAGCAATATATCCTGTTTCACCAAAAATGATTCAGAAAGTAAGCAAAAATATTAGTTTACCTCTGATTGTTGGAGGCGGGATTAATTCTTCCGAAAAAGCTACCGTGGCTCTTGAAGCGGGAGCAGATATTATTGTTATTGGTAATGCTTTCGAGAAAAACCCTGCTTTACTTTCAGAAATCGCCGAAGCAGTTCACTCCTTTAATTTATCTATTGCTTGAAACTCAATAAAGTATTTCTTGGTTTAGGTTCTAATTTAGGAAATAGAGAAGAAAACCTCTTGATGGCTCAGAAGTTAATTGAAGAAAAAGTTGGCAAAGTTCGCTCGAAATCAAGCATTTATGAAACTGCCGCGTGGGGAATCACCGAACAAAATGCTTTTTTGAACCAAGTGCTAGAAATCGAAACCGTTTTTTCACCGAGTGCAGTTCTTCATTTACTGCTGAAAATAGAGAAAGATATGGGGCGTATTCGTGAAATCAAATGGGGCGAACGTAGTATTGATATTGATGTTTTGTACTTCAATAACGTGATTCTTTCTACCGAAAACCTGGTAGTTCCACATCCTTTTATACCAGAACGCAAATTTGTTTTGGTGCCACTATGCGAAATTGCTCCAGTTTTTATTCACCCCAAATTAAAACAGTCAAACCTTGAATTACTTGAAAAATGCCAAGATTCGGGGGAAATAATCGTCTTTAATTCATAATTGCGGGCACTTTCTGAACCACAAATATCATTCGGTCAGATTCTGCCACTTCGAACGGTTTTAGATCATAACTTCCATAAATTTCTTTGCAAGTCAATTCTGCCTTTCGGAAATAATATCTAAAATCTTCGCAAGTTAAAATCTTGACACGTTCTTCGAAATGATGATGCTCGCAATCGTAGTCGAAATCAATATTTTTTATAATAAAACCATATTCGATTTTCTTTATGATGATGAATTTTATACCATCAACTTCTTTTTCGTAGTATTTTATTAAGTTTTTTACGGCTTTTGCACTATTCATATAATCAAGCACCAGTGTGCCGCCCGATTTTAAATTTTCGGCAACAGCTTTTATGGCTCGAAAATTGTCATAGCTTTCATCAAAATATCCAAAACTTGTAAATAAATTTAGTACAAAATCGAAAGAGCCTGAGCGAAAAGTTTCTCGCATATCATGCAAATAAAAACCCAGATGCTTATTTGCAGATTGCTTAGCAGCTTCGATATTATTCGGAGATAAATCAACACCAATCACATCATAGCCTTTTGAATTAAGGTATATTGAATGCCGTCCTTTGCCACAAGCAAGGTCGAGAAAAACATCAGAATGCTTGAAATTGAGTTTTTTTTCAAGAATATCAATAAATTGTTGAGCTTCTTCGTAGCTTCGGCTTTTGTAAAGTTGATGATAAAAAGATGTATCAAACCATTCTGCAAACCACTCTTTCATTATCTTTATATCAATTTAGTACATTCGGAGTTGATAGAAATTAAACCCGAATTCAATTTTTTTTTAAATTTATCGTTATAAATAGCGTACAAAATTACCATCATTATCATCAAAAATGAAACTTTATCAGAAAATATACCAATTTGCTTCGATTTTATTATTTGTTTTATTGACGTTGTCGATAGCCGATGCCCAAACAAGCGATGCCGTTCCGAAAGCAAAACGTAAAGGAGATGAAGGGTATAAAAAAGAAACAATTCAACAAAAATTGGATAAACTTCCTGTGGGCATAATAACCCCAAAGGCTTCAGCTTCATTGCCTGGAGGAAATAATATTTCGAGTCTTGATGATGCCAAAAAGTTTGCTACCGAAACTTTACCCGATTTAGGTTTGAAGCTCAAAAAGACCTTAAAAGATGTAAAAAAGGAAATCAAAAGCTTGAAAAAAGAGTTTAATGGACGTGATTACGAAGGAATTAAGGTAGAAAAACAGCTAATAAGACAAGGAACTGGTAATAACCTGACATTCTTAGAATTTTATACTTTAAAAGAATTTACTCAGCCCAATTCCTATAATCGACACTTATTTTGGTATGACCGTAAAGCAAATAGAATCGTTGAAGGCATTGGTCGTGACCGTGCAACCAACGATTTAATGCACGGGCCGTATAAAAAATATTTGAGCGATTTGGTGGTTGAAGAAGGTTGGTATTATCTAGGTGCAAAAGATGGTCGTTGGGAATTGTACGACAAAAACTACAATTTGCTTAATAAAGAATATTACGAACGAGGTTTCTATCAAGATTCTGAACTAAGTTTTTATGATGAACGTCAAATCAAAATGAAAGATGTAAAACCTAAGCTTTACGGAAAAGTGACGGGCGAGTATCTCAAATTTAACGAAAGCGGAACATTGGCCGAACAAGGCATGATGGATGACAGCGTAAAAATTGGTCGATGGGTTGAGTATTACCCAACGGGTAATCGCAGAAAGAAAGAAACACAATACGGAAAAGACTGTTACGATACGGTTTTTGAATCTTACATAGTTTATGAATACGACGAGAAGGGTAAAATTACTTTTGAATCACCAAAGATTAAGAAAAATTAAGATTGATTTGAATAATTTTTAATTAGTAGAAAACAGTTTTGCCAAAATTAGTTTTTTTTCTTTTTTTCTTTAATTTTGTCGTCATATAGCTATAAATATTTAATGACAAAACTTACGCCCGACGACTTAATTTATGGCTATATAAACGGAATTTTCCCGATGGCAGATTCGGACGGGACACTTTATTGGTATTCGCCCGACCCTCGTGCCATTATTCCGCTTGATACTTACAAATCTCATAAATCACTTCGTCCTTTGCTCAACAAAAACTATTTCGAGATTCGGATTGACTATGATTTTGAGGGCGTAATGCGTAGCTGTGCCATTGCAAGAAGCGATTCTGAAGATACTTGGATTTCAGAAGAAATTATAGAGGCTTATACGGGCTTAAACGGCTTAGGCTTCGCTCATAGTGTTGAGGCTTATTTAGATAATAAGCTCGTCGGAGGACTTTATGGCGTTTCTATTGGAGCGGCTTTTTTTGGGGAGTCAATGTTTTATACTCAGCCCAATGCTTCGAAAGTAGCTTTTCATTACCTAATTCAAACACTTCGCCAACAAGGCTTTGAGTTGCTTGATACTCAATTTATTAACGATAACGTAAAGCGTTTTGGGGCAATTGAAATACCTAAAGCAAACTATTTGAACCTGCTTCGAAAAGCTACTGAAAAAAAAGCACGATTTATCGAACTCGAAATCGAACATTTATTAAATAAGGCATAAAAAAACTCAGTACTGAAATACTGAGTTTTTTGTTTTTACTCTAAATCAAGGCTTTTTATAATTGCCAATTCCTTCGTCCAAAAACTTAATAAACTCTTCTTTTGAAGTATAGCCTATTGGTTGTTTTACAATCAATTTGCCATTTGAATCTTCAATAATATAATAAGGTTGGGCGTTATTATTGTATTTTGTAATTTCCAAATCCATGTTTTTATCGCCGACTGTGACTTTCAATTCATCGTCATATTTCGATGTATATTGTTTTTCTTTTGGAAGTTCTTTTTTATCATCAACGTACAGAGAAGCTATCACGAAATCGTTTTTAAGTTTTTCTAAAACTTCGGGTTTTGGCCAAACGTTTTCTTCCATTTTACGGCAATTCGCACAAGCATAACCCGTAAAATCTATGAAGAGTGGTTTTCCGACTTCTTTAGAGTAAGCGAGGGCATCGTCATAATCGTAAAAACCTTTTAATTCATGTGGTAAATCTCGGAGTTTAGAATCATCAGCAACCGTTGTAACGATTGTTTTTGGTGGTAAAAGTCCTGATAATAAACTTAATTCTTTCTTGTGCGAAACGCCTGAAACCATATACGCAGCAAATGCAAGGAATAAAGTTCCGAAAACTACTCTTGGAACATTATACTTTGTAACTTTACTATCCTTCGGAAGACGAATAATTCCTAAAATATAAAGCCCAATGGCAGCAAAAATGATTATCCAGATAACCAAAAACGTATTTCGAGAAATATAATTAAAGTGATAAGCCAAATCAATATTACTCAGAAATTTAAGTGATAAGGCAAATTCGGCAAAGCCAAAAACTGCTTTCATTTCATCCATCCAACCACCCGATTTTGGTAGTTTTTTTAAAATATTCGGGAAAAATGCTAAACCCATAAATACCAAACCAATGGGCAAACCATATACAAACATTCCATAAATTGGCTTCAAAACTTCACCCTGTTTAGCCAAAATCAGTAAACTGCCAACAAAAGGAAAGGTGCAAGAAAAAGAAACCAAAACTAAAGTAAGTGCCATGAAAAACACACCCAAATAACCACCTTTTTCAGATAGAGCATCTACTTTATTTACAAAATCATGAGGCAGCACCAGTTCAAAAATACCTAAGAGTATTAAACCAAAAATAATAAAAACTATGAAAAATATTAAATTTGTAAGCCAATGAGTACTGACAGAGTTTAAGTCAACGAAATGAGCCAACGCTCCGATTACCGTAAAAATCAGAATAATTGATGCTCCATAAAAAAGAGCTTTCACTCGACCATTTTGTTGTTTCAGAAAAAAACTAACAGTCATGGGCATAATTGGGTAAATGCAAGGCATGAAAATAGTAATTATGCCTTCGCCCAAAGCCAAAGTAAGAAAACCTAAAAGTGATTGTGATTCTTGCATGAGCAATAAAAAATAATGTTTATCTTATTTATAACGCAAAATCTGTGCAAAAGTGCCGATGAACAATTAAAAATGTAGAATTAAGAATGTAGGTATCTGATAATAAACACCTTAAAAGATAATCAAATTTGTTCCCTTTTTAAAAATACCATTTTTCGGTCATAAGTTTGAAGGCAAGCCCAGCAACGAAAGCAGATAAAATGAGATTCCAAGAGTGTTTTTTTAGCTTTAAACCATTTAAAACCAAAAATGAAAGTGTGATGGTAACTGCCACAATTAATAATTGCCCGATTTCGAGACCAATATTAAAAGCCAATAATTGCATTACAATACTTTCATCTTTTCCGAGTAGGCTTTTTAAGTAGTTAGAAAACCCCATTCCGTGAATGAGGCCAAACATCAAAGTGAAAAAATAACGTATCCTCGAAAATTTTTCGGGGTTAAATATGCTTTCGGTACTTCGATGAAAGAAATTAGCGAAACAAGTAAGAATAATAGTAACAGGAATCAAAAACTCAATCAAATCCGTGCTGTATTCGATAAGTTTAAGAGCTGCCAAAGCTAAGGTAATTGAATGCCCAATAGTAAAGGCCGTGACAAGATATAGTATTTTTTGCCAATCGCTCATTCTATATATCGCACAAAGGGCTATCACAAACAATATATGGTCGTAGCCGTTTATATCGGTAATGTGTTGATAACCAAGTTGTAAGTAAATTAAAAACTCGTTCATGATCAAGCTTATATTTTTATATCCTAAAAATAAAACTTAAGGGTTTTATTTAGGATTTATCTAACAATATTATAAAATTTGCAATGATTGTTTAAAATTACAACGAAAAATCAGTAAACCATGAGTATTAGAAAAAAAATCGGTTTTGCTTGGGGCTACTCTTTTATTGCCTTCTTTATTTTGGGCTATTATTACATTACTCCAAATTGGACATTCTTTGTATTTATTTATGCCTATTGCTTAATTCCGATTCTTGATGAAACTGTAAGCCGAGATTCCCAAAACGCTAGCACCGAAGAATACGAAAAACTTCTCAATGACCGTTATTTTGACTTTTTGGTTTATTCTCACGTTTATATTCAATATTTCATGCTTTTCTGGAGTTGCTATATACTCAAGTTTGATAACCTCACTTGGTATCAAATTTTCGGCTTAATGCTAAGTCAAGGAGTTTATGCTTCTACTATCATCAATGTGGCTCATGAATTAGGGCATCGTAAAAGTGCGTTTGCACAATTTCATGCCCGTGCGGCTTTAATTTCAGTTTGTTACATGCACTTTTTTATTGAACACAATCGGGGACATCATACGCACGTGGCTACACCTCTCGACCCCGCAACTGCTCGCAAAAACCAAACCGTTTTTGCGTTTTGGAAACAAAGCTTAGTTGGTGGCTTCATAAGTGCATGGAATATTGAGAAAAAACTTCTTCAAAAAGAAAATAAAAAAACTTGGAGTTTAAATAATGAAATGATTTGGGCGGTCATTTTGCCAATTTTTCTCTGCTTTTTACTTACTGTTTCGTTTAGTAAATCAATTCAAGAAATTGCATGGATTGTGCCAACGTTTTTTGTAGTGCAGAGCATCATTGCCATTTTATCTTTAGAATGTGTCAATTATATTGAGCATTACGGAATTTTGCGGAAACAACTCGAAAATGGACGCTACGAAAAAGTAAATCCACTGCATTCATGGAATGCCAACCATTTTTATAGCAATCTATTACTTTTTCATCTGCAACGGCACTCCGACCATCACGCTTACGCGGCACGACCATATCAAGTGCTTCGTCATTTTGATGAAAGCCCGCAGTTGCCTTATGGCTATACAATGATGATTTTAATGTCGCTTGTGCCACCAATTTGGTTTAAAACCATGAATAAACGCTTGGAAGAATGGCAAAAAAACAGCGTTGACAATGAACACATTATGAAAGTAGTAAAGCAATTTGCATAAAAAAAGCCTGTAAAGTCAGTTTTCTTGAAATTTACAGGCTTTTACATAGATATTAAAGATTAGTTTTCCATCAAATAACCTTTGATAAACTCATCAATATCTCCATTCAATACTGCTTCTGTATTTGATGTTTGAATATTAGTTCGGTGGTCTTTCACTCGTCGGTCGTCTAAAACGTAGCTTCGGATTTGTGAACCCCATTCGATTTTCATTTTTCCTGCTTCGGTTTCGGCTTTTGCAGCATTGCGTTTGTCAACTTCTAACTGATAAAGTTTCGACTTCAACATTTGCATCGCACGCTCACGGTTTCCGAGCTGACTACGGTCAACTTGACAAACGATTACGATTCCAGATGGTTTGTGCGTAAGCTGCACTTTTGTTTCTACTTTATTGACATTTTGTCCACCAGCACCACCTGAGCGAGAAGTTTGGATTTCAATATCAGCAGGATTTATCTCAATCGTAATTGTTTCGTCAACCAATGGTGTAACAAAAACAGATGAAAATGAAGTATGTCGTCGGGCATTAGAATCGAAAGGCGAAATTCTGACCAAACGATGCACGCCATTTTCAGATTTCAAGAAACCGTAAGCCATTGGCCCATCAATTTGCAACGAAACCGATTTCACGCCCGCTGTATCGCCATCTTGAAAATCAAGTTCTGACACTTTATAACCTTTCTTATTACACCACATTAAATACATTCTCATCAACATACTTGTCCAGTCTTGGCTTTCAGTACCGCCAGCACCTGCATTTATTTCGAGAATGGCACTCATTTGGTCTTCTTCGTTTGAAAGCATTCGTTTTAACTCCAAATCTTCCAAAACGCTTATTACTTTTTTTGCTTCTTCGTCAACTTCCTCTTCGGTTACATCGCCTGCTTCATAAAATTCATAAAGCGTATCGAGGTCACCGATTACGGCATTCGCATTTTCGTATCCGCCAGTCCAGCCTTTCAAGGCACGTACCTGTTTCATTACGTTTTCGGCTTTGGTGGCATCAGTCCAAAATTCGGGTTGAGCAGTTTGGTTTTCTAAATCTTCGAGTTGTTCTTTCTTGCTATCGTAGTCAAAGATACCCCCTCAAAGCCGCTAATCTGGCCTTTAACTCCTTCAATTGTTCGGTAGTCATATTATATTGTGAATAAATGATTAAAATGCAAAATTACGCAGATTTGCTCATAAAATGGTGGTTTTTGAAAATAAAACGGAAATTATGCTATAAATAGCTTATTTATGTTTTGCAATAATTTTGCAAGAATTTAATAAAAACATCAAGCGTTTGCTTATTTTTACTGCATATAAAACAATAGATATATGGAAGCAATCATTGCAGCACCAAAAAAACGTGAAAGGCGAGTGCCAGCATCATTGATAAAAGAAGTTTTAGACGGACAGCCGATTTATTATAAAGGTTATCGAAGTGTGATGTACGGGCATAAAAATTTGGAAGAAATCATGGGAGCAAGTAGTTTACAAAGTTTGATTATCAATTTTATTCAGAAGATTTTAATTAAAAATTTAGATGATTTTAACTACCTAATTTTGACAGGTGAACCAGGGCTTCATTTAAGCCATCGAAATAATTTTTCTGGAGATATTGTACTTTACCACATTGGTCAGATTGAAAAATTTACGAAACGTTACTTTGATGTTCCGCCATTGCTACAAGTAGAGTTTGATGTAGAAATTGATACCGAAAATATTTCTCAAAACTTGTATGTTACCCGAAAAACACAGCGACTTTTAGAATTTGGTGTAAAAAAAGTAATTTGGGTTTTTACAGCCACGCAAAGTGTTTGGGTTGCCGAACCCGAACAAGATTGGAGAATCATTAATTGGAATAAAGAAATTCAACTTTTTGAAGATATTTCAATGAATTTAGGTGATTATTTAGCTAAAATGAATGTTGAGTTGGAGTAAAAGAAAATAGTGTTTATAAGAACAGTTTGCAGAGTAAAAATAGAAGTTTGGATTAATTTAGTCAAAATCAATATAAAAAGTAGTCCTCTAATTGAAGGCTACTTTTTTTAATACGTACAAAAATTTTCAAAAAACACTTCTTCTACAAACAAAAAACCATTAAATCAACAATATCTTTAATAAAAATTTTTCTTTTAAAAATAAAACCTGTACCTTTGCAGCCCTAATTGGAAATTAGTATCTAACGAAAACAATTTTTTTAACAACATGCCTACTATACAGCAGTTAGTAAGAAACGGCAGAGAACAAATGACTTGGAAGTCTAAGTCGCCCGCTTTGGATTCATGTCCGCAGCGTCGTGGCGTTTGTACTCGTGTTTACACTACGACCCCCAAAAAGCCTAACTCAGCACTTCGTAAAGTTGCTCGTGTTCGCTTAACAAATCAAAAAGAAGTGAATGCCTATATCCCAGGAGAAGGACACAACTTGCAAGAACACTCAATCGTATTGATTCGTGGTGGTCGTGTAAAAGATCTTCCAGGTGTACGTTATCACATCGTTCGTGGTGCATTAGATACCGCAGGTGTTAATAACCGTAAGCAGAGCCGTTCTAAGTATGGTGCTAAACGTCCTAAGCCAGGTCAAGTTGCAGCTCCAGTAAAAGGAAAGAAAAAATAATTTCCTGAAAGTAATTTCCAGTTGAAAGTTTTCGGTTAGAAGATAAACATTCGTTTTTCAATAATAAATAACTTAACAACAGGGTAGTAATCTCGGAGCAATCTGAGGTGAATTAGTTTTCAAGAACGAAACCTTATTTAAACAAAATGAGAAAGTCAAAACCAAAAAAGCGTTACGTGCTTCCTGACCCAAAGTTTAGAGACGTAACTGTAACTAAGTTTGTAAATAACTTAATGTATGACGGTAAGAAAAGTACTGCATACACAATTTTCTACGGTGCTTTAGAATTAGTTGAAACCCGTACTAAAGAAAATGGCCTTGAATTGTGGAAAAAAGCATTGGCGAATGTAATGCCAACTGTTGAGGTAAAAAGCCGCCGTGTTGGTGGAGCTACTTTCCAAGTTCCACAAGAAGTACGTGCTGACCGTAAGCAGTCAGTAGGTATGAAATGGTTAATCGGATATTCACGTAAGCGTGGTGAAAAAACCATGACTGAGCGTTTAGCTGGCGAAATCATCGCTGCGGCTAAAGGTGAAGGTGCGGCAGTGAAGAAAAAAGATGATACGCACAGAATGGCAGAAGCTAACAAAGCATTCTCGCACTTCAGATTCTAATTTAGACGAAAGTCGATTTCAGAATTAATATAAAAAAAGCCGCAAATGCTGAAAAGTATTTGCGGCTTTTTTGTGTTTGTTTGGTAGAAAATTTGTGGCATACTTCAAAATGTGCCACAAATCCTTTTTCGGTGAAAAAAACGACGGCAAGGTTCAAAATCTCGCCGTCGTAAATTTAAATTTATTAAGACGAATCAAATCTATCGAATCATTTCATAATCTTTAAACATATTCAATTTCATTGATTCTACTTTCTTTCTGAATTCGGCCCAGTTGCCTGCAAAGAATACATTTATTTTGGCGATGGAATCTCTCGTGAGGCCATCAAATTGTTCTAAAATGATTGATTCAGTTTTTGATGGTGAAAACTGACGATTTCCTAAATACATCATTAACTCCTGAGCTTTTGTCAAAGCAGTCATGCTATATGGGCGACCATAACCTTGTTTTTCAAGCGGTTTTGCGACAATCAGCTCTTTTTTAGACTTGATAGTATCTTGTACTGCTTTAATCTGCTTTCTGAAATCTTCAATTTCTTTGCCTTCGTTATCTTTTACTTGATTCAGTAGCTTTTCCGTAACATCATTGGCCTCGGTGAGACGGTCGGTCGCTTTGGTGAGTTTAGCTACATTCACTTTTAGGCGTTCGTAAATATCTCGTTTGGCCACTTCTGCACTACGGTCGAAATTGTATCTTGGGTCTGGTTTTACGTTTATGTAAGTTGAATCCTTTTGGTCGCCAAAACTTAGTACAACTTTGTATTTCCCTGATAAAATATTGATTCCGTTTGGCTCAGCTGTTCCTTTCTTCGGTTTTGGTGTATTAGGGTAACGAATACCTTTTTCGGTTAAATTCCACGTAATTCGTTGCATTCCTGAAGTATCAGGCACACTAAATAATGTACGAATCTGTTTGCCTACTTCGTTATAAATTTTAGCATAAACCGTGTCGTATTTTATACTTGGCACTTTTGGTGTAGTAACGTCTTTTTTCTCTTCGGGCTTTTTCTCCTCCTTTTTTGGAACATTCACAAAATAGCTAATTCTTGCACCTGCCGCACGGTTTTCACCTTCGTACATTCCGTCGCCAATTGTGTTATATCCAATCTGTGTCGAAAATTCCACTAAATAAGCATCTGGGGACTCAAAAGCTACGAGTTTTTGATCTAAAATTTTCGTAGATACTTGAGCGATTTTACGAAGTGGACGAATATCGTCTAGAACATATAAAGCACGACCAAACGTACCAACTACTAAATCGGCTTCACGCTCTTGAATTGTCAAATCCATTGTTGAAACCGATGGTAAGCCTGCTTTCCATTGTGTCCAAGTTTTTGCTTCGTCAACACTTACCCAAAGACCGTGTTCTGTTCCACAAAACATTAAATTCGGCGTTGTAGGGTCTTGCAAGAAACAAAGAGCATAACCACGCACTTTGTTTTCGTCAACAATACGTTCCCAGTTTTGACCAAAGTCTTTTGTGCGAAACACATAAGGAGCAAAATCTCCTTGACGATAATTATTGACAGTCACAAAAGCTTCGCCAGGATTGTATTTGGATGCTTGAATCTGACAAATCCATCCTTCTTTCGGAAAATTTTTGATTTTTGAAGTAAGATTCGACCATTTTTTGCCGAAATCTCTCGTTAACTGAACGTTTCCATCATCAGTTCCTGCCCAAAGTACGCCTCTTTCTTTATGAGATGGAGCAAGCGAAAGAATAGTATTATGGTTTTCGGCCGAAGTAATATCAAGCGAAAGGCCACCACTTTGGTCTTGCTTTTGTTGTACTGGATTATTATATGTTAAATCGGGCGAAATAATATCCCAAGTCAAACCTTTATTTTGGCTTTTATGTACAAACTGACTTCCGTAGTAAATTGTCCCTTTATCAAATGGGTCTTGAGCAATGGCAGCATTCCAATTGAAACGCAAACGAGTTTTAATATCAACCTGTGGCGGACGAATCATTGCCGAAAGCCCTGTTTTGGTATCATATCTGCCCAAAAATCCACCTTGCGACATTGCGTAGCCATAACGCGCGTCTTCGGGGTCAGGCACAACATCGAAGCCATCGCCACCATTGACCGAAAGCCAACTGTAATTTCTGATTCCGCCCTCTTTCCAAATATAGGCTGGGCCTTGCCACGAGCCATTATCTTGTAAGCCGCCATAAATATTATATGGAATCTCGTTATCGACATTTACGTGATAAAACTGTCCTAAAGGCAAAGCTTCTGCAAAAGTCCATGTTTTACCTCTATCTCTCGAAATTGAAACACCGCCGTCATTACCGTTAATGATAAAATTATTGTCTTCGGGATGAATCCAGATTGCGTGGTGGTCGGCATGTGCTTGGTCAAAAGTGGCAGTAGTTTTGAATGATTTTCCACCATCTTCACTCATCGAAATTACCTGATAAAGGCTATAAAGTCGGTTTTCGTTCTTTGGATCGCATAAAATATCGTTGAAATAAAACGGACGATTTGTTACATCTTTTGGGTCTTCGTTTACTTTTTCCCATTTCATACCACCATCATCAGAGCGATAAAGTCCATTTTTTGTTGCTTCAATTAAAGCATACACTCGATTTGGGTAAGAGCGGCAACTCGCCAAACCAATTCGACCGAAATCTCCTTCGGGTAAACCATCAGTTTTGGATAGTTTCTTCCAGTTTTTCCCTGCATCATAAGTTACATAAAGCCCAGAACCTTCTCCGCCTGATTTGAAATCCCATGCGGTGCGTTTGTGTTGCCACATTGACACAAAGAGTTTATTTGGGTTTTTGGCATCCATAATCATATCGGCCACTCCCGATTTTTCGTTCGTAAACAATACTCTCTGCCAAGTTTCGCCGCCATCGGTTGTTTTATAAACGCCTCGTTCTTGCTGTTCGGCATAAGGATTTCCGATTACGCCCGCATAAATCACATTTGGATTTGTAGGGTCAATCAGAATACGATGAATATTGCGAGTTTTTTCAAGTCCCATCAATTTCCAGGTTTTACCGCCATCAAGCGATTTGTAGATGCCTGCTCCTAAATTGATAGAGTTTCGAGGATTTCCCTCGCCCGTTCCTACCCAAACCACTGAAGGATTTGATTGCTGAATGGCTATCGACCCAATATTTTGCAATGGCATATTATCAAAAATAGCTTGCCATTTTGTACCACCGTTTTCGCTTTTCCAAACGCCACCCGATGCCGAAGCTGCATAAATGAGATTAGGATTTTCCCAAACGGCATCAACTGCAGTGATTCGGCCAGACATGACTGCTGGGCCGATGCTACGGGCTTTCATTTTATTGAATAAATCGGTATTGAGTTTTTGGGCAAAAGCTACCGTTGAAAGTAAAGTAATCAAGAAAAAACTCAGAAAGTAGTCTTTTTTCATGCTCGTTGAAGGGTTGATAAATGTATTGAAAAGGTAAAAATAATACTCTAATGTTAGAAAATGCAAAAGTTGGGATGAAAAGGTCGTTTTATACAACCGCATCGGCGGTATGATAAAGGAACTAAGGAACATGATGTATTTCTCGATGAAACTTCATATTCTTCGTGCTTCCGTGGAGAATATTTACGCAAATTCCATTTCAAAAAGGCGACCTAAATGCCCTTTTAGCTTTGCTCCTACTTCATTCATATCAAGTTGTTTTCCGATTTCGGTGGCCATTGAGGTTACGGCTTTGTCGTCAATACCGCACGGTACTATATTTTGAAAGTAATTCAAATCGGTATTTAAATTCAAAGCCAACCCGTGCATTGTTACCCAGCGACTTGATTTTACTCCCATCGCACAGATTTTTCTTAGATTCTGCTGTTCAATTGCATCAAGCCAAACGCCCGTTAAGCCATCAATTCTTCCCGCTACAATTCCATAATCCGCTAAAGTCAAAATTACACCCTCTTCTAAAAAACGCATATAACGATGAATATCAGTAAAGAAATTTTCTAAGTCCAAAATCGGATAGGCGACGAGTTGTCCTGGCCCGTGATAAGTAATGTCGCCACCACGGTTGATTTTGTAAAATTTTGCTTCTATTTCCTGCAAAACTTCTTCATTAATCAAAAGGTTATCATTTTTTCCACTTTTCCCCAGCGTATATACGTGCGGATGTTGACAAAAAAGTAGGTAATTAGACGTAGTTTTTTGTTTTTCGGGGGCAATTCCTCGATTGGCAACTTTACTATCTATGATTTCGGCGAAGAGTTTTTCTTGCATATCCCAGCCTTCTTGGTAATCAATCAGACCTAAATCAATAAACTGTACTGTTTTATTAAGATTATTATTCATCAGTTTCGTAACTTTGTGGCATGAACGCCACCACAAAGATAATTATTAGTATTTGATAACACAGAAACAAAATGATATACCCAATAGTTGCCTACGGAGACCCTGTTTTGAGAAAAGAAGCCCGTGACATTATAAAAGGAGAAATTGATTTAAAAAAATTAGCGGCTGATATGTACGAAACCATGTACGCCGCATCGGGAGTTGGCTTGGCGGCTCCGCAGATTGGCATGGATATTCGTTTATTTGTGGTTGATGGCACACCAATAAACGAAGGAGCAGAAACCGAAGAAGATATTGACCCTTCTTTGATTGATTTCAAGAAAGTTTTTATAAATGCCGAAATCATTGAAGAAGATGGCGATGAATGGGCGTATGAAGAAGGTTGTTTGAGTATTCCAGGGATACGAGCTGATGTTTATCGTCCAGAATTTATCACGATTCGTTATTTTGATACTGATTGGGTTGAGCATACCGAAGATTATGAAGGTTTGGCGGCAAGAATTATTCAGCATGAATATGACCACATTGATGGTATTTTGTTTACTGACCATCTAACTTCATTGAAAAAGCAGTTGTTGAAGAAAAAACTCACCAATATCACCAAAGGTGATGTGGATATTGAGTATCGCATGAAGTTTCCGAAGTAATATTTAGGTACTGAGGCACAAAGTTGCAAAGGCACAAAGTAATTAATTCTTAAGGTTCGCATTTTTAAAATGACCGAAAAAACTTTTTCTAAGCAAAATCTAAAGATTTCGTTAGTTCAGACGAATCTCCATTGGGAAAACCCGACGGCGAATTTGGCTATGCTTGAAGAAAAGATTTTTGATATTGAAGAACCGACTGATTTAATCATTTTGCCCGAAATGTTTACGACGGGCTTTTCCATGAACGCCCAGCAGTTTGCCGAACCGATGAACCTCACGACAACTCGTTGGATGAAGCAAATGGCAGCTCAAACTCGTGCGTTCATTACGGGTAGTGTGATTATTAAGGCAGGCGAAAATTACTATAATCGCCTGCTTTGGGTGACTCCGGAAGGTGAAGTTGATACGTATGACAAACGTCACCTTTTCAGAATGGCAAAAGAAAATGATATTTATGCCGAAGGAACTAAGCGACTCATCAAGACCATTAAAGGTTGGAAAATTTGTCCGCTTATTTGCTATGATTTGCGTTTCCCTGTTTGGAGCAGAAACGTCAATCTTGATTACGATTTATTGATTTATGTAGCCAATTGGCCACAAGTGCGTATCTATCCGTGGGATTCGCTTTTGGTGGCTCGTGCCATCGAAAACCAAAGTTATGTGGTAGGCGTAAATCGCGTGGGCGAAGATGGAAACGGTTTTCCGCATTCGGGTAATTCGGCTGTGATTGACTTTGCAGGAAAAGTGCTTTTCCGTGAAATTGGCAACGAAGTTATTCATCACCATACACTCGACCGCTCTTCTCTCGACGAATTCCGCCAACGTTTTCCTGCTTATTTAGATGCTGATAATTTTATGATTATTTGATATCCTCAATCAAACAACTTTAATAGAATCACTACCAAACTTCATAACTTTTTCGACATAACGGTGTGTCTTGGCAACCTCATCCAAAGTATATTATATATCAATAATAGCACGAAGATGCCCTTTTTCGGCTAAATCTTTGAAAAATTCAAAACAAAAATTAAACAGCAAAATAAACCACTAAATATTGACAAAAGTCAATAAAAAGACTTTTTGAGGGAAAAATTTGAGTAAAAAATCACACCGCCACAAAAAAGTCCTGCACTTCGTTAGGTTGTACTTTTATGACATTGGCAAGCACCAAAACTATCAAAGTCCGAGAAGCAACTTTTCGTGAAATATTGGCAATATTGGCATAAGTTTCTACCGTGATGGTGGGGTTTTCAGCCAAATATTTCATTAAAATCTGTTCTTTTTCTCCGTAATTAAACTTGATATTCAATCCTTTACGCTCGCCTTTCAAAATTTCTTTCATTTCTTTACTGGCTTGAACCGAGCGGTCGGCCACTCGCACATAAGCACGACGATTATCTACGATTCCGTCTAAATCTACAAAATGTGGCTTAAACGGACTTTTCTGAATATCATAAATCAAAACTTCTCGCTCGCCCTCAACAATCAGGCGTTCGAGCTGATAATCAATGGCAGGATAAATGTATTTTTCGATGGCTTTTTGTAGAATATACTCATCTTCATCGGGAAACTTTAAGCCTTTAATACTCTTGTCGTCGCCGATGCCCACAATCAATTTCCCGCCATCAGTATTGGCGAAAGCAACCATTTCCCTGACAATTTTCTCAGGGTGATTGGTCTTTAGTTTAAATTCTATGAACTTATTTTCGCCTTGGCGAACGAGTTCTTTTAATACCCGAAAATCAACTTTTGATTGTTGGGTTGGCTGGTAATCCACCATCATTTCTCGAATGATTGGGTTATAGTTCTTTACCGCAGTTTTTGTATGGTGGAAAGAACGTAAAAATCTTTTCTAAAAATATAGCTTTTGCCTTGATTATCAAAGAACCTTAACAAAAATTTCAAGTATTTAACACTTATTAGAATAACTTAGTTTAATTTCGTTTGTTTTGTTTTTAACTCATTTAAACTATGAAAAAAATTTTATTCTTGTCTCTATTCTCTATGAGTACTCACATTATTACTGCCCAATCAAAAACAATTGGTAAAATTGACCGATACGATACCGCCTTAGACAAAATCTTAGACGTAAGCACTAAAATTGAAGTTTTGGGCGAAGGTTTTGTTTGGTCAGAAGGCCCAATTTGGGTCAAAGATGGCGGATATTTGTTGTTTTCGGATGTACCAGCCAATATTATTTATCGTTGGAAAAAGGGCGAAGAAATAACTGCATTTTTAAAACCTTCTGGCTATACTGGAATTTCGCCGTACAGCGATGAACCTGGAAGCAACGGCTTGATTATCAACCAATTAGGAAATTTAGTTTCGTGCGAACACGGCGACCGCAGATTGGCAGAAATGCCATTAACTTTTGGTGGAAAACGTACTTTGACCGACAACTATTTGGGGAAAAGATTTAATAGCCCGAATGATGTTGTACAGAAATCGAACGGAGATTATTATTTTACTGACCCACCGTATGGTTTACGTCAAAAAGAAAATGATCCAAGTCGTGAAACACCACTTTTTGGCGTTTATAGAGTTGAAAAAACTGGAAAAACAACAATAATTATTGAAGATTTAACTCGCCCGAATGGTTTGGCATTTTCACCCGACGAAAAAACGCTTTACGTTGCACAATCTGACCCTGACCGTGCATATTTGATGGCTTATCCTGTTTTAGTTGATGGGAAAGTTGGTAAAGGAAAAATTTTCTACGATATGACATCAATGGTCATACAAGGACTAAAAGGCTTGCCCGATGGACTGAAAATTGATAAAAAAGGCAATATTTTTACTACGGGCCCAGGAGGAATCTTGATTTTATCGCCCGAAGCTAAATTATTGGGAAGAATTGATACGGGCGAAGCTACGGCCAATTGTGCTTTTGGAAGCGATGGATCGGTGCTTTATATTACGGCTGATATGTATTTACTAAAAGTACAAACGCTGACGATTGGAAATGGTTTTTAAACATTTTTGCCAAACCTTCTTATCAGCGATAATAAAAGTTTGGCAAAAATGTTTTTTTTTACTTCCCTCCTACTACAACCTCACAAAGCTCTTCGGTATTGAAGTATTTATTGGCAATTTCCATGATGTCTCCACTCGAAATCGCAGTTATATGCTGGATATAGTTTTGGTAAAAATCACTTGGTAAATTTTCTAAAATCACTACTTTCTGGCGGTCGGCTACTTCAAATGGAGTATTTAATGAACCCACAAATGAGCCAATCATATAATTTTTGGCGGTTTCAAGTTCATTTTCTGAAATTTGTTCTGTTTGTAGGCGAGCTATTTCCTTGTGTATTTCGTCAATCGTTTGTTGCGTAAACTCTTTCTTAACATCCGTTCCGATAATCAAATAACCATTTTCTTTATGTGGAATTAATGAAGATGAGATTCCGTAGGTAAAACCTTTTTCCTCTCTGATATTTTTCATCAAGCGGCTTCCGAAGTATCCGCCAAAAATAGTATTTGTTACAATAAATTTGAAAAAATCAGGGTGTGTGCGATTGAATAATTTTCTACCAACTCGAATCGAAGATTGTAGATTTTCGGGACGATTCATTAATATATTTTCACCAACTTTTGGGCTTTCTGGAAATTTATCTTCTGTTTTTTCAGGTTTACTTGCTGAAATTTTCCCAAAAACCTCATTTAATCCTTTTATTTCTTCCTCACCAAAATTTCCCGATAAAAAAATCGTGAATAATTTTCCACTGATTTGTTTTGCATAAAAATCACGAACCGCCTCGGCAGTAATATTCTTGATAGTGACTTGAGAGACCGATTTTCCATAAGGATGATTTGAACCAAAAATTTGCTCTCTAAAAGTTTGACTTGCCACGAAAGCAGTCTTTTCGAGATTGACTTTTAGGGTTTGAGAAGCAATATTTCTTTGCACTGAAAACTCTTCTTCTGGAAAAATCGACTCTGAAATCATTTCTTTAAGCATTGGCAAAAGTTTTGTCAGATGCTTGGTTAGCCCATGAACCGTAATTGCCAAACGCTCAAATGATTGATTAATTTCGGTAAAAGCCCCGAATTGGTCAAAGAACTCGCTAATTTCGGCCGATTTATGTGTTTTTGTACCTTCTGTAAGCAATTTTGACACAAAAAGCGACTCTCCGCCAACGTCATCAAATTTACTGCCCGCATCAAAAATCAATTCCAATCGCATAACCGGCTGTTCGCCTGCTCGTATCGTATAAAGTGGAATATTATTATCAAGAATTGTTATTTTTGCAGTTGGAATATTTACGTGTTCTACTTTCCTTGATGGTGGAGGAATCGTTCGGTCTAAAATCATCAAAAATATATTTATAATTATCGAATATGGTGTCTGTAACAACGCCTACGTAAATGTAGAGCTAAAAAGCAAAAATTCAGTCTCTTCTTCATAAAAAAACGCACTCATGAAGATAAAAGTTTATCGACACAAGTACGTTTATTTACTCTCAACAAAATTTACCTTATTCTAAACTCAAACCATAACAAGTCGTGCGAGCTGAACTTTGGTAAGTTCCACAAATCATCACTCCTTCTTCTTCTTTTTCTTTGGCTTCTTTGATGGCCGCTTTAAACTCGCTTACCGAATTAATTCGTTTGTCTGCTACTTTCATTACCACAAAACCTTCACGCATTTGTGTATAGTCTGCAATGTCACCTTCTAAAATCTTTTTTACCACTACACCATTCTGAATGCCCATGCGTTGCTTATCAGTTGAAGAAAGCTCAGCCAATTCAATACCGAGTTGCTCAAAAGTTTTATTTTCTGTATTATTGGTATTTTTTACGATGTCTTTTCCACCATCACGATTACGAAGCGTAACCTCAAAATCTTTAATCGAGCCATTTCTATTAACCGTTATACGAGTTGATTCACCTGGACGTTTACGACCAATAATTTCTTGTAATTTCGGTCCGCTCTTGGTCACCAATCCATCAATTTTAACAATCACATCACCTTTTTGAATACCGGCTGCTTTTGCTGCACCATTTTCAACAACATCGGCCACATAAATGCCTTCATCTGTTTTAGTTTTAAATTCTTCAGCTTTCTTGCCATCTAATTCAACCAAATTGATACCTAAATATCCACGTTGCACATTTCCGTATTTTACAATATCAGCCGTTACTTTTTTTACGATTTCGGATGGAACTGCAAATGCATAACCTGCGTAAGCACCATTTGGGCTAGCAATTGCAGTATTGATACCAATCAGTTCACCTTTAAGGTTTACTAAAGCACCTCCACTATTGCCTGGGTTTACGGCAGCATCAGTTTGGATAAACGATTCAATGGCATCACTTGATTTTTGACGGCCATCTTCGTCATTACGACGATTCATTT
>Ga0247831_1002238_pt1 | contig 32321 bp, 35 predicted proteins | sample LaCruzMarch2015__9_FD_192406 | JGI IMG/M metagenome (GOLD analysis project Ga0247831, IMG submission 192406) | Freshwater microbial communities from meromictic Lake La Cruz, Castile-La Mancha, Spain - LaCruzMarch2015_1m | ecosystem: Environmental > Aquatic > Freshwater > Lake | place: Spain...
ACCCCCGCCACCGTGGCGGTGTTGCAGGCCAGCACCAGCGCCTTGGCACCCTGGGCCAGCAGAAATTCGGCCAGCACCCGGCAGCGTTCGCGGATAAATTCCGGGCTCTTTTCGCCGTAGGGCACATGCCCGCTGTCGGCGACATACAGCAGTGGCTCATTCGGTAGCAGCGCGCGAATTTCGCGCAGCACCGACAAGCCGCCGACGCCGGAGTCGAACACACCAATCGGCGCGTTACTCACAGCAGGCCACTCCACACACACTGCAGCCCGGATCACGCTTGACCCGCAGCTCGCGGAAACGGCTGCCCAGCGCATCGATCAACAGCAAGCGGCCGACCAGGGGTTCGCCAAATTGCGCCAGCAACTTCAAGGCTTCCAGCGCCTGCAGGCTGCCGACCAAACCGACCAGTGGGCCGACCACCCCGGCTTCGCTGCAGGTCAACTCGGCTTCGCTGCCGTGGCCGTAGATGCAGTGGTAGCAAGGGCTGTCATCGCGCCGTGGATCGAACACCGAGAGTTGGCCCTCCAGGCGGATCGCCGCACCACTGACCAGCGGCACCTTGGCCGCTACGCACGCGGCGTTGACCGCTTCGCGGGTGCTGAAGTTGTCTGAGCAATCCAGCACCAGATCGACCGCCGCCACCGCTGCGGCCAGGGAATCGCTCTCCAGGCCCTGCCGGTGCGCTTGCAGGCGTAGTTGTGGGTTGATTGCCAACAGGCGCTTACTCGCCGAGTCGACTTTGCTCTGGCCGATGCTGGACGTGTCATGAGCGATCTGCCGCTGCAAGTTGGTCAGATCGACCGTATCGAAATCCGCCAGATGCAGTTCACCGACACCGGCGGCGGCCAGGTACAGCGCCACCGGCGAGCCCAGGCCGCCGAGGCCAATAATCAGCACACGGCTATTTTTCAGGCGCAGCTGGCCGGCGATATCGATCTGTTGCAGCAGGATCTGCCGGCTGTAGCGCAGCAGTTCTTCATCATTCAGCATGTCTTGCGGGCTCATGGCGTCACTCATTATCGAAGCGTCCCAGACTGATGCGCTCATGGCCGCCGAGGTCACGCCGGCTTTCCACCGCACTAAAGCCACGCGCGCTAAGCAGCTCGCGCACTGCTGCGGCCTGATCGAAACCATGTTCCAACAGCAGCCAGCCGCCCGCTTCAAGATAGTCCGGCGCCTGGGCAATGATCAGACGAATATCGTCCAGCCCATCGGCACCGGCCACCAGGGCGCTGCTTGGCTCGAAGCGCACATCGCCTTCTGTCAGGTGCCGATCAGCGGCAGCGATATAGGGCGGATTGCTGACGATCAGCTGATAACGCTGACCGGCCAGGGCACTGAACCAGTGGCTTGCAACAAAGCTGGCATTGGCCAATTTGAGGCGCGCACCGTTGCGTGCAGCCAGGGCCACCGCCTCAGGCACACGATCCACACCGGTCAAACGCCAGGCCGGACGCTCGCAGGCCAACGCCAGGGCAATCGCACCGGTGCCGGTGCCCAGATCGAGCAGCGCAGCGGGCGTGGCCGGCAGCAGCGCGAGAACAGTTTCCACCAGCAGTTCGGTATCCGGCCGAGGAATCAGGGTGTGCGAGGCCACCTCCAGCTCCAGACTCCAGAAGCCCTGTTGGCCGAGAATATAGGCCACCGGCTCGCCAGCCTGACGCCGCACCAGCATCGCCTGATAACGCTCAAGCAGTTCGGCCTCAAGTTCGCGCTCCGGCCAGGTATGCAGGTAACTGCGCGACTTGCCCAGAACATGGGCGAGCAAAAGCTCTGCGTCCAGCCGTGGAGTAGGCGAATCAGGCAGTTCGGCGTTTTGCAGCAACGATTCGATAGTGGCCATAGGGCAGCGCTTTTGTAGGAGCCAGCTTGCTGGCGATCAACGAACGAAAAGCATCGCGAGCAAGCTCGCGCCTACAGGGGCATCCCCCGCAGGTAGGGCGCGCATCAATCGCCCAGCGCAGCCAGCTGATCGGCCTGATATTCCACCAGCAGCGGCTCGATAATCGCTTCAACACCGCCGGCAATCACTTCGTTCAGCGAATACAGGGTCAGGTTGATACGGTGATCGGTGACTCGGCCTTGCGGGAAGTTGTAGGTGCGGATGCGCTCGGAGCGGTCACCAGAGCCCACCAGCAGTTTGCGCGAATCGGAAATTTCCTTGTGCGCAGCGGCTTCCTGCTGATCCTTCAACTTGGCCGCGAGCCAGGCCATGGCCTTGGCGCGGTTCTTGTGCTGCGAGCGCTCCTCCTGACATTCCACCACGGTACCGGTGGGAATGTGGGTGATACGGATCGCAGAGTCTGTGGTGTTGACGTGCTGACCACCGGCGCCGGAGCTGCGGTAGGTGTCCACGCGCAGATCGGCCGGGTTGATGTCGATGGCCATCTGCTCATCCGGCTCGGGCAACACAGCAACCGTACAGGCCGAGGTGTGGATACGGCCCTGGGATTCGGTTTCCGGCACGCGCTGCACGCGGTGCGCGCCCGACTCGAACTTGAGCTTGCCGTAGACGTTGTCGCCCTCGACCCGGGCAATCACTTCTTTGTAGCCGCCATGCTCGCCTTCGCTAGCCGACAGAACTTCCACCCGCCAGCCCTGCTTCTCGGCATAACGCGAGTACATACGGAACAGGTCACCGGAGAAGATCGCGGCCTCGTCACCACCGGTGCCAGCGCGCACTTCGAGGAACACGTTACGGCCGTCGTTCGGGTCTTTCGGCAGCAGCATGCGCTGCAGCGTAGCTTCCAGCTCGATCAGCTGCTCCTTGGCCTCGGCGACTTCCTCTTCGGCCATCTCGCGCATGTCCGGGTCGCTGTCCTTGAGCAGCGCCTGGGCGCCTTCAAGGTCGGCCTGCACTTTGCGGAACGCACTGAACGCCTGGTACACCGGCTCAAGCTCGGCGTACTCCTTGGAGTAGGCACGAAACTGCGGCTGATTACTGATCACTTCAGCATCGCCGAGCAGCGCGGTCAGCTCTTCGAAACGATCCTGCAACAGGTCGAGTTTATTGATCAGTGACGCTTTCATTACAGACCTTTATTGATTGGCCGAGCTGCTATGGGTAGAAGCAGGCGGCGCGCCCTCGTCGAGGGCAAACAGTTCTTGAGCCACGCCCAGCGCATCGACGCGGCCATCGGCTGAGAATTTTTTCAGCTGCACGCTGGGCGCATGCAGCAACTTGTTAGTCAGACCGCGAGCCAGCAACGCCAGTACATCCTCGGCCGAGCTGCCGTTATTGAGCAGACGCAGGGCCTTGTTCAGCTCCTCGTCACGCAAGCGCTCAGCCTGCTGGCGGTAGGCCTTGAGTACATCCACCGCGGCCAGTTCGCGCAGGCGCTGCATAAAGTCGCGGGCGCCCACGCTGACCAGCTCTTCGGCGGCCTGGGCCGCGCCCTGGCGGCTCTTGAGGTTCTCCGCGATCACCTCATGCAGGTCATCGACGGTGTAGAGGTAAACGTCGTCCAGCTCGCCGACTTCCGGCTCGATATCGCGCGGCACGGCGATGTCGACCATAAAGATCGGCTTGTGCTTACGCTGCTTCAGCGCACGCTCCACCGCGCCCTTGCCGAGAATCGGCAGCTGGCTGGCAGTGGAACTGATCACGATATCGCTGCTGACCAGCTCATCAGGGATTTCCGAAAGCAGCACGGCATGTGCCCCAAATTGTTCGGCCAGGCTGCTGGCGCGTTCCAAGGTGCGATTGGCGACGACGATGCGCTTGATGCCCTGATCATGCAGATGGCGGGCAACCAGGCTGATTGTCTCGCCCGCACCAATCAATAGCGCCTGGCTGCGGTGCAAGTCGGCGAAGATCTGCTTGGCCAGGCTGACCGCAGCAAAAGCCACGGATACCGGGTTTTCGCCGATCGCCGTGTCGGTGCGTACGGTCTTGGCGGTGCTGAAGGTGGCCTGAAACAAGCGCCCGAGCAGCGGGCCGAGGGTGCCGGCTTCACGGGCCACGGCAAATGCCGACTTCATCTGGCCGAGAATCTGCGGTTCGCCCAGCACCATGGAGTCCAGCCCCGAGGCCACGCGCATCATATGACGCACGGCTTCATCATCGGCATGGATATAGGCGCAGGCGCGCAGTTCTTCGAGGCTCAAGCGATGGTAGTTGGCCAACCAGGCCAGCACTTCGTCAGCGCTCAACTCGTCCTGCTCGAGGTACAGCTCACTGCGATTGCAGGTCGAAAGAATCGCCGCCTCGCGGCTGCTGGTACGCTGGCAGAGTTGCTGCAATGCCTCAACCAACTGCTCGGGAGTGAAAGCCACGCGTTCGCGGACGTCCACCGAGGCGGTCTTGTGGTTGATACCGAGGGCAATAAAGGCCATGCACGTCGCTGACAGGGAGTGGAAGCCGGCAATTGTCCTACTTCGGCAAAGCGAGAACAACCACTGCGGCCTATTGTCCCAATAGCCAGGCTCATCTCTTAATCCGCATCATTGCAGCCCATGGGCTTGCCCCAGCGCTTGTGTCATGATGCCCAAACCGCAGGTTGGCCACATACTCTTCCTATGAATAGATCCTTCGCGTTGCTGACTGCCGCTGCCTTCTTAAGCGGCTGCCAGACTTTTGCCCCCTCTGCCCCGGATGGCACGCCGCCGGTGGAAGACCCCGCTGTTGTCGCCGCAAAAACCCAGCCACAGGTTTACCGCAACTTCAGCGAGGAAACCCTGCTGTCGCTGCTGATCGCGGAACTGGCGGGGCAACGCAACCGCTTCGACATTGCCCTGGAAAACTATGTAGAACAGGCTAATGCCACCCAGGATGCAGGCGTCGCCGAGCGCGGTTTTCGTATAGCCGAGTACCTGGGGGCCGAGCAGCCTGCGCTGGAAACCAGCCTGCTGTGGGCCAAGACCGCACCCGAGAATATCGACGCGCAGCGCGCCGCCGCCGTGCAACTGGCGCGTGCCGGCCGCTACGACGAGTCCATGACCTTTATGGAGCAGGTGCTGCAGCGTCAGGGCGATACGCATTTCGACTTCCTCGCCCTATCCGCCGCTGAAACCGACCCGGACACGCGTGCTGGCCTACTGCAAAGCTTCAACCGCCTGCAGGCGAAATACCCGGAAAACAGCCAGCTGCAATTTGGCAAAGCCCTGTTGCTGCAGCAGGATGGCCAACCGCAAGAAGCTCTGGAGCTGCTGGAGCAACAACCCAGCAAAGATCGCCCCATCGCCTCAATCCTGCTGCATGCACGCCTGCTGCAAAGCCTTGAGCGTAACGACGACGCCCTGCCACTGCTGGAAAAAGGTATAGAGCAGCACCCGGACGACAAGCGCCTGCGCCTGACCTATGCACGCCTGCTGGTGGCCGAAGATCGCCTGGATGAAGCCAAGGGCGAGTTTGCCTCACTGCTGCAACAACATCCCAATGACGACGACCTGCGCTTCTCCCTGGCGCTTGTCTGCCTGGAAGCCAAAGCCTGGAAGGAAGCGATTGTCTACCTGGAAGAGCTGGTCGAGCGCGGCAGCCACAGCGAAGCGGCGCACTACAACCTGGCCCGCGCCTACGAAGAACTGGATGATATCCCCAGCGCACTGATCGAATACGCCTTGGTTGGCCCCGGCAATGACTACCTGCCCGCCCAGGCCCGCCAGAGCGACCTGCTGTTCAAGGCACAACGCGCCGATGAAGCCTCCGAGCGCCTGCGCCAGGCCCGCGAGAGCCAACCCGACTACGCTATTCAGCTGTACCTGATCGAGGCAGAAGCCTGGTCCAAGCAGCATGACACCGAACGCGCCTGGCAGCTGATCCAGCAAGCCCTGGAACAGTTTCCGGAAGACCTCAACCTGCTCTACACCCGCGCCATGCTTGCGGAAAAACGCGATGATCTAGCTCTACTGGAAAGTGACCTGCGCTTTATTCTCGAGCGCGAACCAGACAATGCCATGGCCCTAAACGCCCTGGGCTACACCCTGGCCGACCGCACCACGCGCTACGCCGAAGCCAAACAGCTGATCGAGCAAGCGCACCAGCTCAACCCGGAAGACCCGGCCATTCTCGACAGCCTCGGCTGGGTAAATTACCGCCTGGGCAACCTAGATGAGGCTGAGCGCTTACTGCGCCAAGCGTTGCAGGCATTTCCCGACCATGAAGTCGCCGCCCACCTAGGCGAAGTGCTATGGGCTCAGGGCAAACAGAAAGAAGCGCGCAAACTCTGGCGCGAAGCCCTGAAACAGCAACCCGACAGCACTATTCTGCGTAGCACCCTGCTGCGCCTGACCGGAGCAGAGACACTCTGATGCTTGCGCGCCACCTGATAGTTTTCAGCCTGATCACATTATTGGCAGGCTGCGCCGGCTTGACCTCCCGCGAAGCCCTCGAAGGCCAGGGCAACGCGCAAAGCTGGCAAGCCCACAAGCAGCAGATCAGCAGCCTGGACGCCTGGCAGATCAACGGCAAAGTCGGTATCCGCGCGCCGCAAGACTCTGGCAGTGGCACCCTATTCTGGCTGCAACGCCAGGATTACTACGACATACGCCTGTCCGGCCCACTGGGTCGCGGCGCCGCTCGCTTGACCGGCCGCCCTGGTGCAATCCAACTGGAGGTCGCCAATCAAGGCCGCTACCAGGCCGAGTCGCCGGAACAGCTGCTGCAAGATCAACTGGGGCTGAACCTGCCGGTTTCGCACCTGCTCTGGTGGATTCGCGGCCTACCCTCACCCGACAGCAAAAGCCGCCTGAACCTCGACAGCCAAAGCCACCTGGCGCAATTGAGCCAAGACGGCTGGCACGTCGAGTACCTCAGCTATGCCGAGCAGAATGGCTTCTGGCTTCCCGAGCGCATCAAGCTCAGCGGCTTTGATCTGCAAGTCACTCTTGTGATCAAGGACTGGCAACCGCGCCAGCTCGGCCAATGAGCGGCCCGGCAATACCCGCCGCTGCCGAACTGATTCTGCCGGCACCGGCCAAGCTCAACCTGATGCTGCACATCCTCGGCCGCCGCGCCGATGGCTATCACGAGCTACAAACCCTGTTTCAGTTTCTCGACTTTGGTGACGAGTTGGGCTTTGCCCTGCGCACCGATGGCGAAATTCACCTGCATACGCCCATCGACGGCGTACCCCACGACAGCAACCTGATCGTGCGTGCCGCGCGCCTACTGCAACAGCACGCAAACTGCGCGCAGGGCGCTGATATCTGGCTGGACAAGCGCCTGCCCATGGGCGGCGGCATCGGCGGCGGGAGCTCGGATGCCGCCACCACCCTGCTCGGCCTCAACCACCTGTGGCAGCTGGGTTGCAGCGAAGATCAACTGGCCACACTGGGCCTGAGCCTCGGAGCAGACGTGCCGGTATTCGTACGCGGCCGCGCGGCCTTTGCCGAAGGCGTGGGCGAAAAGCTGCAACCGGTTATCCTGAGCGAACCCTGGTTTCTTGTCGCGATTCCGCAAGTACTTGTCAGCACAGCGGAAATTTTCTCCGACCCCGAGTTGACACGGGATACGCCGCCCATTAAAGTTCGCAGCCTTCTTGAGGGGGGTGGTCGTAACGACTGCCAGCCGGTGGTCACGAAGCGTTATCCAGAAGTTCGTAACGCTTTGATCTTGTTGAACAAATTTGTTCAAACCAGATTAACCGGCACTGGAGCTTGTGTGTTTGGGAGCTTCCCAAACCAGGACGATGCTGATAAAGTCGCCCGCCAACTTCCAGCCACTTTGCCAAGTTTTATTGCCCAAGGCCGTAACATTTCGATGTTGCACCGCAAGCTCGAAACATTGGTCAGGAAGTGAATGTTCGCTCTTAGTAGTTAAGAGCACAGAGTTGTACGGTAATAGGGGCGTCGCCAAGCGGTAAGGCACCAGGTTTTGATCCTGGCATGCGTTGGTTCGAATCCAGCCGCCCCTGCCATTTCCGCCCTGGAGCGGATACACAACTCAAAGCATTCGGTTACACAGGATACAGGGGCGTCGCCAAGCGGTAAGGCACCAGGTTTTGATCCTGGCATGCGTTGGTTCGAATCCAGCCGCCCCTGCCATTTCTGTACTCATCCAGGTATACCCCCAGCCGGCAGGTACTGCGCGTGTCCAAGATGATGGTTTTTACGGGGAACGCTAACCCCGATCTGGCGCGACGTATCGTACGTCAGCTGCACATTCCCCTCGGTGATGCTTCTGTCGGTAAGTTTTCCGACGGCGAGATCATGATTGAAATCAACGAAAACGTCCGCGGTAAAGACGTCTTCCTGATTCAACCGACGTGCGCGCCAACCAACGATAACCTGATGGAACTGGTAGTGATGGCTGACGCCTTCCGCCGCTCCTCAGCGACCCGAATTACTGCAGTTATCCCCTACTTCGGCTATGCCCGCCAGGATCGCCGTCCGCGCTCCGCTCGCGTGGCAATCAGCGCCAAAGTTGTGGCTGACATGCTCACCGTTGTAGGCATCGACCGGGTTTTGACCGTCGACCTGCACGCGGACCAGATCCAGGGTTTCTTCGATATCCCGGTAGATAACATCTACGGCTCGCCAGTACTGGTGGACGATATCGAAGACCAGCGCTTTGAAAACCTGATGATTGTCTCCCCGGACATCGGCGGCGTAGTGCGTGCACGCGCCGTAGCCAAGTCCCTGGGTGTTGACCTGGCGATCATCGACAAGCGCCGCGAAAAAGCCAACCACTCCGAAGTGATGCACATCATCGGTGATGTTGAAGGCCGTACCTGCATCCTGGTCGACGACATGGTGGATACCGCCGGCACCCTGTGCCACGCCGCCAAAGCGCTGAAAGAACACGGCGCGTCGAAAGTCTTCGCCTATGCCACACACGCTGTACTGTCTGGCCGCGCAATCGAAAACATTGAAAAATCCGTACTCGACGAGCTGGTGGTGACTAACACCATTCCGCTGTCCGCCGCTGCGCAATCCTGCTCGCGTATTCGCCAGCTGGACATCGCCCCGGTAGTCGCTGAAGCGGTTCGCCGCATCAGCAATGAAGAATCGATCAGCGCGATGTTCCGTTAATTCGGTATACGCCCTGAGCGCAAACGCCCTGCCCTGACGGCAAGGCTTTTCAACCAACCGTCCCGTCGCTGGTCGCAAGCGTAACGGACGGTTTGGTTATTTTGGAGAAGTGAAATGACTGAATTTGCCCTGAATGCCGAAGTGCGTTCCGACCTGGGGAAAGGTGCGAGCCGCCGCCTGCGTCGTAACGTTGCCATGGTTCCTGCCGTAATTTACGGTGGCGAAAAAGCGCCACAATCGATCAGCCTGCTGGCCAAAGAACTGGCCAAACTGCTGGAAAACGAAGCAGCCTACAGCCACGTGCTGAGCCTGAACGTAGCCGGCAGCAACGAAAGCGTGATCATCAAAGCTCTGCAACGCCACCCAGCCAAAGGCTACGTGCTGCACGCTGACTTCGTTCGCGTAGTCGCTGGCCAGAAACTGACCGCTATCGTTCCCCTGCACTTCATCAACCAAGAAACTTCGGTTGGCGTTAAGCAGCAAGGCGGCGAAGTCTCCCACGTCCTGGCTGAAGTAGAAGTTTCCTGCCTGCCGAAAGACCTGCCGGAATTCATCGAAGTCGACATGGCTGCCGTTGAAGTGGGTCAGATCGTCCACCTGGCCGACCTGAAACTGCCGAAAGGCGTTGAGCTGGTTGCACTGGCTCACGGTAACGACCTGGCTGTGGCTAACATCCACGCCTCCCGCGTTGCTAAAGACGAAGGCGCTGCCGAGTAATCCTCGCAGTGTCGGAAACCAGCTCGGTATGCGATTCTGCCGAGCTATTTCCACAAAAGGGCTCCTGACATGACTGCCGTACAACTGATCGTTGGCCTGGGTAACCCCGGCCCTGAATACGACCAGACTCGGCATAATGCAGGGGCCCTTTTCGTTGAGCGCCTAGCTGACAGCCAGCGCATCAACCTGAGCCTCGACAAAAAGTATTTTGGCCTGGTTGGCAAATTCAGCCATCAGGGCCGCGATGTTCGCCTGCTGATCCCCACCACCTTTATGAATCGCAGCGGCCAGGCCGTAGCGGCATTGGCGAATTTCTTCCGCATCCCGCCGGAAGCCATTCTGGTGGCGCACGACGAACTCGACATGCCCCCCGGCGTCGCCAAACTCAAACTGGGTGGCGGGCACGGCGGACATAACGGGCTGCGCGACATCATCGCCCAGCTCGGCAATCAGAATAATTTTTACCGCCTGCGGCTTGGCATCGGTCATCCCGGGCACAGCAGCATGGTTTCCAATTTCGTCCTCGGCCGCGCACCACGCAGCGAACAGGAACTGCTGGACACCAGCATCGACTTTGCCCTGGGCACCCTGCCGGAAATACTCGCAGGCGACTGGAGCAAAGCCATGCACAAGCTGCACAGCCAAAAAGCCACCTCCTAACTCTTTACCGCCATCCGCGCGAGGGACAACACCATGGGATTCAACTGCGGCATCGTCGGCCTGCCCAACGTCGGCAAGTCCACCCTGTTCAACGCCCTCACCAAATCCGGTATTGCGGCCGAGAACTTTCCGTTCTGCACCATCGAGCCGAACAGCGGCATCGTGCCGATGCCTGATCCACGCCTCGCGGAGCTGGCAGCCATCGTCAACCCCAAGCGCATCCTGCCCACCACTATGGAGTTCGTCGATATCGCCGGCCTGGTAGAAGGTGCGTCAAAGGGCGAAGGACTGGGCAACAAGTTCCTCGCCAACATCCGTGAGACCGACGCCATCGCCCACGTAGTGCGCTGCTTCAAAGACGATAACGTGATCCACGTAGCCAACAGCGTCGACCCCAAGCGCGACATCGAAATCATCGACCTCGAGCTAATCTTCGCCGACCTCGACAGCTGCGAAAAGCAACTGCAGAAAACCACTCGCAATGCCAAGGGCGGCGACAAAGAAGCCGTGGCGCAGAAAGCCCTGCTGGAAAAGCTCATTCCCCACTTCAGCGAAGGTAAGCCAGCGCGCACCCTGATGAAGACCTTGGGTGACGACGAGAAGCAACTGGTACGTGGCTTCCACCTGCTCACCAGCAAGCCGGTGATGTACATCGCTAACGTCGCTGAAGACGGCTTTGAGAACAACCCACTGCTCGACATCGTCCAGGCCATTGCCGACGCCGAAGGCGCTCCCGTGGTGCCGGTATGCAACAAGATCGAAGCAGAAATCGCCGAGCTGGATGATGGCGAAGAAAAAGACATGTTCCTCGAAGCCTTGGGCCTCGAAGAACCCGGCCTGAACCGAGTAATCCGCGCGGGCTATGAACTGCTCAACCTGCAGACCTACTTCACCGCCGGCGTCGAAGAAGTCCGCGCCTGGACCGTCCGCGTCGGCGCCACCGCACCACAAGCTGCAGGCGTGATCCACACCGACTTCGAAAAAGGCTTTATCCGCGCCGAAGTCATCGCCTACAACGACTTCATCCAATACAAAGGCGAAGCTGGCACCAAAGAAGCCGGCAAGTGGCGCTTGGAAGGCAAGGACTACATCGTGAAAGACGGCGACGTCATGCATTTCCGCTTTAACGTGTAAGCGATTGATCGCGCGCAGAAATTTTCGCAAAACAGGGTTGACACTCACCCCCAAGACGCGAATAATGCGCGCCACTCGGCTACGTAGCTCAGCTGGTTAGAGCATAGCATTCATAATGCTGGGGTCCGGGGTTCAAGTCCCTGCGTAGCCACCAAACAAAACAAGGGTTTAGCGAAAGCTAAGCCCTTTTTTGTTTTCCGGGCAGACTACAAACAGACTACATCCCGACTACTGACCCGAAACGCATTGCTGCGTTTGGAACGAAATACCTTCCCCGCCTTTATCGCCCATCAGCACCTGACCATCGCCTAAAAAGGCTACGCGCTGACCCTCAAGCAACGAGCATGGCGCATTTCCGTACATCTCAAAGCTGTATAAAAACCAGCGTGCCTTGTCATCGACAAAAGCCCTGTAACCTTTCTGACCATCTGCAGCCCAGGAATAGGCAAGGCCGCAGACGACCATAAAACTTACAACGCGCACCGTGATAGTTAATCGCTTGTAAGGGAGACTGTCGTCGGAGCTATACCAAGGGAATAGGACGGCTAGAGCGTTCTCATCCTTCGTCCAATGAAGCAACAGGTAGATAAAGACGAACCCTAGACCCACAACGAAAGAAACGCTCAAGGCCAGATGGATTAGCACAATCGCCATAAAAATGGAGATAAACGCGATTGTGTGAACGAACTTTCCAGGGTCTATACCAGTGACGTCATTCACCACCTGAGCAGACATAGCAATAGCAACGTTTGCCCCGCCACCAACGACAACCAAGAGCAGCAGTTTGCCTAAGGTAGAGTCTGCAAGGCGGCCATAGAAACTCAGGAGATCGGACGTTAGCGCCATCCCCCAAGAAAACAGAGCGAGAAACAGCAAGCCTCGGTCAATCTCCCAACCAAAAGGCTTAATTGCCAGGTAAAGACCAAACAAAAGGAACGCATTCACATAAGCTTTCTGGGAGGGCTGCAAGGAGCTGTAATGGCTGGCTAATGACGCCCTAAGACCTGATATCCAATTGCGTACCTCTACATCCCCTGTAGGCATTGCTTAACTCCTTTTTGATTAGCCTGCTGCTCTCAGCGGCTCTATATCGTGTTCAATTGCGTCACCGGCCTCAGCGTAGGTTGTCGCCAAAGCATATTCAGTCTGCAGGTTCATCCAGAACTGTGCCGATGTATCGAAGTAGCGCCCAAGGCGAATAGCCATATCCGCAGTCACTCCGCGCCGCTCTCGCACAATCTCATTTACCGTTGGCGCAGACACATGCAGAGCACGGGCCAGAGCAGCCGGCGAAATGTTCAACGGCTCCAAGAACTCTTCCCGCAGGATCTCGCCCGGATGGATGGGGCGCATTCCGTTAATTGCCATGGTGCGACCTCCTCAGTGGTAATCGACTATTTCAACATTGGTCGGTCCCGCGTCTGACCATTCGAAACAAATGCGGAACTGATCATTGATCCTGATGCTGTACTGGCCCGCTCGGTTGCCCTGCAAAGCTTCAAGGCGGTTGCCCGGTGGAGAACGCAAGTCTCGAAGCTCAGTGGCGGCGTGCAGCATCGTCAGTTTTCGGGTTGCAACGCTCAGAATATTTTTCCAGCGACGCGAATCACCCGTTTCGAATAGAGCCTGGGTTTCTGCACATCTGAAATTCAGGATCACGTTTAACCCTTAACGTTAAGCGTTAATATCAACCAGTCTGACCAAAACGTCAAACCGTTTTAATGTTGTGGCCGGATTGGAGCAAGGGAGAAAGCCTCAACGCCGACTCCAGATGATCAGGTGACAGATGCGCATAGCGCATGGTCATTGTGATCGAGGAATGGCCAAGGATTCGCTGCAGACTGAGGATGTCGCCACCGGCCATCATGTAATGGCTGGCGAAGGTGTGCCGGAGGATGTGGGTTAGCTGCCCCGGTGTGTCGAAGCCGCAGCGCTCATAGGCACCACGAAAAGCAGCCCTGCAGGAGACAAACAGCCGGCCAGTTCCAGGCATGGCTACCTTGAGTGCGGCCTCTTCCACTTCTTTGGGTATCGGCACCGAACGAGACTGGCGGTTCTTCGTGCGGTGAAAGTGAGCCTTACCACCGAAGATGGCAGCTCGGCCTAGGCTTTCGGCTTCATCCCACCGCGCACCTGTGGCCAGACAGATCAGAGCAACCGGGTATGTGTGGTTGTTACTGGATCTGCGGCACTCTTCCAGCAACTGGTTGATCTGCTCCAGGGTGAGAAAAGACAGCTCGGTTTGGTCAGTCTTGATCTGACGAATATTGGCGAGCGGGTTCTTGCCAGACCATGCGCCAAGGCGGATCAGCTCAGAGAACACAGCCGACAGATAGCGCTGTTCATGGTTGACCGTATGCGGTGACGCCTCTTTCAAACGCGCTTGGCGATAGCGCGCCCATGCGAGTGAATCAAACTCAGAAGCCTGCGGATTACCAAGGCGCTCAACGATGGCTTTAGTTCTGGAAAGCCGGGCTTTCTCATCCTTGAGCGAGCAGCCGTGCAGCTCATACCAAACATTCACTAGATCAGATAGACGATCATCTAGCGGCCGGCCGGTCTGGTTGAAGGTGGCGAAGTAGTCCAGCTCATAGCGCTGGGCGGCAGACTTGGTGAGAAATCCGTACTTCCTGATGCGCCGTCCAGAGCGACCATTTTCGTAGAAATCAGCCGTCCACGTTTTGCCTTCCTTGCGTGCAGTCATACCGCCCTACCCCACCGGACGTTGCGCTCTTCCAACAGGTTCTTGATGTGCTTATAGATGTCGTACTCACTCATATCCTTAGCGGCGTAGTGGTCGCGAATGACCGGCCAGCATTCCCAATTTTTCAGCCGGTCAAACGCCTTTTTTGCCCCCACCCGCTCCCTTGCCAGCAAGCTGACGAAGTTGCCCAGGAAGAGTTCGACGTTCTTGCCGGAGAAGCCGCGAGAGGTCTTGTAGTAGCGCTTGTACTCGGTGTCATCGAGCAGCGAATCAACCGGCAGGTCTACGCGCACGTCTTCACGGATCAGGGTCCAAATCGGGGCGAAGTACCCAGGACGGCAAAGCAATTTGAACTGGCGCAGGCCGTAACGCCAAAGACCATCCAGATGACCGGCAAAGGCTTCAAACGAGCGCGTGTCGATTGGTTGGCCGGTGCGGACGTCTAGGGAACCGCTAGCGAATTGCTGGATAACTGAGTGGTGATAACGCAGTTCTACACGCCAGACAGGTTGCTCAGGGTCGTAGTTTTCCGGGTCTTGGTCGTCGAAGCTATCGCGACGCTTCCAGACGCTTTCCCAATAGTCGAGCTTGTCGGTGGCCTTGGCCTGCAGGGTCTTGTTGTAGATACCGAGCTGAACGCCTGATGCTGATCCGAAGATGTAGGACTGGCCCTTACCGTAGGTGGCTGACTCAAGTGTCCATTGGATCTCATTGATACCCGAAATATCACGGGTAGCTCTGGCGCGGCAGTGCATTTGAGTGACCAGCTCAGGCGGTGGCGTCCAGCCCTGCAGATCCAGGGCGAGGTGCACGGCGCATTGGTTAATTTCAACATGGGTCAGCAGCTGGGAAGCGTAGAAATCCAAACGAGCCTGCAGGCGCTCAGGCGACAGGCTGTCGATTGCATGGGGTGAAACTTCGATTTTCAGGTGGGGGCCGATGTTTTCCAGCTTGGCGTTGAAGTTCTTCACCAGCAGGATGATGCCGAGGTCTGCATTCTGCAGCTTGTACTGGTAGCCGGAGTCTTTACCGACTCGCCCCGAGTGCCAGCGCTGCCCCGCGAAATCAACCAGGGTGCCTGGGTTGTCGAATAGCGCCATGATTTCCGGGCGGATCATGCCCCGGTACAACTGGCGCACGGTATCGACGCCACACCGAAGAAGGCGAACGCCTGACAGGTCGATGAAACCCATCTGGCTAGGGTCAACAAATAACCGGCTGGTTGGGTTCTCCAATCCGGTTTCAATGTCGAGCCTTGCAAAGTCTTTTGGCTTAGCCATTTTTCACCCTTTACTCTGGTTTAGTCTGTTTTAACTTCTGGGTTTATCTGACGTGCTACAGGGACGTCAGCGCGCGCATTTGGCGCGGCGCTCGTACCTCGCGCATGCGCTCAAATGCGCCAAGCGAAGGCGCTGAGTGATCACCATAGGAATCGGCCTTTCTCGTAGGGGATGTGGGTCACGGTGACGCCTTTGGGGGCTTGCTGGGGTTGTTGCGGCTGCTGCTGGGGTGGGTTGTTGGCCTGCTGCAGATCGGGGCGCGCGCCTGGGTCAGGACGGGCCGGATCGAATACGCCGCGCTCTACCGTGTTCTTGCAGTAGGCAAAGGTGGTTTTGTGCCAGCTGCCTTGCTGGGTAAAGCACTCGCAGATAAAGGCTTTTTCCTGAGTCCTGACGACCCGGTAGCGCTTGGCGTTGCGGTCGATATAGCCCTCGTCGGAACTCATGACGCAGGACAGCCGCGGGTAGCTTTGCGGCTTGGTCAGTTCGTCGTAAATCGGGGCCGAGCTGGGAACGTCCGGTATGCGAGGGACACGGGCGGCTAGGTATTCATCCAGGCTGAGTGCCTTCTTGCCGGGTTTGTTGTTGATGGGGTTGATCAGGGAGCCGACCGAGCTTTTCACCTGATCGACTACGCCGGCCGGGGTGTTGGTTTCGGCCTGGGCGTGTGCTGCAGCTTGTTCGGTCTGTTTGCCAGATTCGTAGCGTTCGTAGGCGCGGTAGACCATGAAGACGGCACCGGCGATGACCAGCACGGCCAGAATGAACTTGGTCGGTAGCTTGGTCTGGAAATGGTGCTGTGCATTGCTGCTGGTGTAGACGCTGAAAAACTTCTTATCGAGGCGTACCGTGGTTTTTTCGGCATCCTTGAAGCTGCTTTTGACCTCGACTTTTTCAATCACGGCATCGGATTCAAAGCGCAGCAGTTGCTGGGATTTGAAGACGCGCCAGTAGTGGATATGACCATTGCACAGGCGGCGCAGGTGCACATCCAGATAGCGCGGGTCCTGGGTGATCAAGTGCACTTCGTGGCCGCTATGGCGCATGGTTTCAAAGCGGGTGATGTGTTCAGGCGGACGCGCCCGAGGATCACGACCACCAAACCAGCCTTGGGCCTCGTCCACGACAATGATTGAGTCGTTGGGCAGTTCGAACCACTTTTCCGGGTCATCGAACTTGTACCACGACGCCTTGAGCTGTTCTGGCTGCAGGCCGTTGATGTTGTGGAAATAGACAGTGCGGCCTTCTGCGTGGGCCTTCTGATCCACTTCCTTGATGGTGTTGAGGGTCTTGCCGTGGCCGGGTTTGCCGGTGCGGATGTAGAGCATGAGCGCGCCTCCTTACGCTTCGATGGAGGTGCCGCCCGGCTTGCGCCAGACCTGATTACGTTTGCGATCCTGGGCCTTGTTGATGCCCGCGATGATGAAGCGGGTGAACACGGCGGAAAGCATGATGTTTATGGCTATGTCGATCTTGGCCAGCCCAAGGATTTGCTGAATCACGATCCCTGAATTGCCCATATTGGTGATCATGTAATCGCGGGCGGCGTTGATCAGCGCGTTGAAGCCGAAGTAGGTCACGAAGCCAAAGCCGATGGCCCGAAGGACGGTCATCACCAGCGGGCCGGCGATCTGCCAAATGAATTGGGCAACCCATAGAAATGCAGGCATATCACTCACCTCCCGAGGCGCGGCCAACGTAGATGGCGTAGAAAAGCGAAGCGGCTATGACGATCAGGTAGCCAAGATCGGTGGCGAACTGGCACAGCGGCTCATAGGTAAATTCGAAGGTGCGGCCGCCCTGGCTGGTAAGGGTGACGGTCTTGGCTGCTGGGCAGGTTGCAGGCAGAAAACGCGGATCAGTGGGGCCGCTGAACAGGCCGGACAGATCAATTTCACCGTCGCCTTCGTCGAGCTTGGCGCTGTCGCCTTTGCCGTTGATAAAGCCGCTGATGTCGCCTTCTTGTGACGGATAGTTGCCAGCGGCTAGGGCATCGCAACGGGCGCGCTTTTGCGTGTCGAGAATGGCGCATTGAATGGCATCGCCAGAGCAAGCCAAGGGTTGATCACAGGCAAGACCCGAGGCGCTACCGCCGTCACTGTCGCCGCCACCTGGGTTGGTGCCGCCATTGCCCGGATTGGTACCACCGTTACCTGGGTTCGTGCCACCGTTGCCAGGGTTGGTGCCGCCATCCCCTGGATTAGTGCCACCGTCGCCGGGGTTGGTGCCGCCATCGCCTGGGGTTCCACCATCACCCGGATCGGTGCCGCCGTCGCCTGGGTCAGTACCACCATCACCTGGGTCGGTTCCACCGTCGCCAGGGTCGGTTGGCTGGGGAACCTCGGGGGGGTGGTTTTCGGATGTGGTGCAGGTCTCGCCGGTTAGCTTGGCGTTGTAGTCGCAGTAGGTAATGGAGCCGTCGGTTTCGCTTTCGTTGAAGCAAGAAGAAACCGATTGATGCTGAGCTTTACAGCCATCAATGCAGGCAAAGGCCGGCGGGGAGATAGCAGTACCGGGCGCGATGTTGAACTCTGCAGTCGAGTCACGACGACCGAGGGGCCAGGTGTATGTGGATTCGGTGCCGGAAGCACAGGCCGGCATGGTATCTACGACAACAGAACCAGAAGACGGCCCGCCCTGGGCAATTGGCTGTTGTGGGTTGCCGTAGGGGTGATAGGAAAAGTTGTACTTACACAGAAATGAAGTGGTGTTTTGCACCGGGGTATAACTACCGGCATACGTTGGGTTGATCAGGTTTACAGGGTGCGCAATGGTGGAATAGTCAAAACCGGCACAGGCGGCTTCCACGGACTTATAAAAGCCATCGTTATGGCGAATCTTGAAGGGCTTTTCATTAGCTACGGCATAGAACGGCAGCAGGGCCAGCAGCAAAAACAGGGGTGTACGCATGGTCAGACCCGCCCGAAAAATACGAGGTACAGCGCCACCACGGTGACCAGCAGGACGTAGAGTTCGTAGTTCATTGAGTGGCCCTGAAAAGTAAGTCCCGCCGTAGCGGGACTTGGGTGAAGCGCGCAGCGATTACAGAGCGCGGCGCATGTACTTGAAGGCAGCAGCGGCGACCAGTACGCCGAAGACAGCCCAACCGATGGTGCCAACGTCAGTGCCAGCGGTATCCAGTGCGGCAGTGGCCTCAGGGGGCACTGCGGCATAGGCTTGTTGAGTGGCCAGGACACCCAGGGCAGCGGCAGCGCCGAGGGAGCGTTTCAGGTTTTGCAGTTTGTTTTTCATGGTTGTTACCTCGCTATTTCAGGACTTTTTTCAGAACCAGGAAGCCGAACACCAGGGCAAACAGCACGATGGTTTCGCCCTGCAGCTCGCTGACCTGATCCCAACTGAGTGCAGTGCCATACAGGCCCTGCATTTCCTCGCTTGTGAGGTTGAGCAGTTGACCGGCGCAGATGGGTTCACCACCTGGGCCGGCCACCCAATCGCCCTCGCAGGCAAGAAAGTTCACAGGGGGCTCCGGCAGTGCGGACATGCGCAGATCACACGCCAGCTAGTAGCCGGCGAGGTCTTGCGGCAGTGATTGCAGAACATCCACACCACGGGAGCCGGCCTGCTTAGGACTTGGCCGGGTCAGCAGCCTGGGCCGCTGGTTTGGCTTGTTGCTGGCCGTTGGCTTGTGGAGCCGCAGCGCGAGCGGTTGGCTTGGGGTCAACTGCTTCGATGTGCAGGGCGAGATTCTTGCCTTTGTTCTGGCCACCACGGGCAACGTCAAAAGTGATGCGCACCAGTTGCAGCGGTTCGAACTGGGAGCCGGCGTTAAACACTTCGTCGGCGGCGTCTTCGGAGATAGCCATGCCGATAATGGATAGGCCGTGCTCGGTCTTGCCGTCCGGTTCATCGCCGTAGAAGACCTTGGCGTATTTGGTGTCCTCGACCTGGGTCATTTGGGTGCCGAGAAATGCAACTTCCATAGTTGAACGAGCCATCGGTATTTCCTCTTTTCAGTTGCGCGTTAGTGCGCGGTTTTGCCTTTCTGCAGGCCGAGCGATCCCGAGCAGGTGAACTTTCAAAGTTCGAATCTGCTGGGTTGTTTCGGCTTGCCGGGGTTTAAAGCCGGGTGATGCGTTGAACTGTTATGCGGTGGACACCAAGGGCCGCGCCCTTGTCATCCCGTTTCGCCACCTGCGCCCGCGACTGGTGAACCAGTCCCGGACACAGGCGGCGATCTACTGGGCGGGTCTGCCTTGATATGCATTGCGACAATTGAAGCGAGTAGGCCGCAGGTGAAGCCGTGGAGTTCGGCGCGGGTATAGGCCAAGCGTGGATCGGTAGAGCTACGCGAGGCCGGAGCGCTGTTTAAGCGACCCATGAAATTACCCATGGCGTAAGCGGCAATGATGGTTACGAAGGCAACCCAGGCTGGCCAATCTTCAAAAAGAGTCATGCACTCACCCCACTAGATGGAAAGGTTCGTGCAGCGGCACAAAAGGCACCGGCTTGCCGATACTTTCCACAACGCTCCAATACTTTGGCGGTCGGTCGCTTGGCGTGTGTTTCGCGCAGGTAAAGGCCGGTGTGATTTCCCATTGGGAAAGCAAAGGCGTCCAGGCACCAGCGACGAGGCGCATTTTGAGCGTGCGCACGGGTCGGGCAGATGCGGGGCGGCATTGGTCGCAGGGTGTGGACGGGCAAGGATCGGGCTTGGCCATCTCGGCCTTTGACCAGCAGACAGAGCAGCCGCAGTTCTCGGCGTGCTGCTGGTTGCTGTAGCTGAATGGCGTCATAGCTCATGCCCTCGCCTGGGTAACCGGAGCTGGCGTAGATCACTGGGAAACCTCCTGCTTTACCTGGGCAAAGCTCGCCTCAAGGCGAAGGACGATTTCAGCATTCAGGGAGCGGCGCGATTCTTTGGCGGCTTGCTCAACCTGGGCGCGGAGAGCTGCAGGCATGCGCAGCTTGAATTGCTGGTCTGCCCTACTCATCCGCGTAATCCCCGGCGCAGAACACGGTTTTGCCACGGTCGAGGTCGCGGCGGATGCGGTGAAGGTTGATCACACGGCGGCGACCGATCTTGATAGTGGGAACAGTGGCGGACTCAACCCAGCCACGCACAACGTCAGGCGTGATCAGCTCTGTGCCGAGCATGTCGACCAAAACCTGTTGTGAGCAAAACGGCGCGTCACGGAAATCGGTAACGCGCTCAGGATTCCCTTCTATGTTGAGCCCCACTACACCAGACTGTTCCATGGTTTTACCCTATAATTGATCGCACTATAACTAAGTAGTATTTACTAACCACGATGCAATTATGCCGTACTGGTTACTGAGTACAAGCTACTAAGTAGATCATTTAGGTATGATAAAAGACCGTCTTATAAGCCTTTTCGACAGTAAGCGGACCAGCGTGTGGTTCGAAAAGGAAACCGGGATCGATCGATACCGGTGGGGGAATATCAGAAGCGGAAAAGCACGGCTTTCGGATGCGGAGATAGAAGCTGTGATTAAGCTCTTCCCGCAGTATGCACTGTGGCTGGCAAGCGGTGAGATAGCGCCCGAGTGCGGCCAAACCAGCCCCGGCTACGATGAAGCCAACCGAAACTTGACCAGTCCAAACGCGGGATAGCGATCACACGGGAAGTGACTATGCGCTGGTATGCCCGTAAACGGCCGAATCGAATTAACTAATGGTATTAGTAATACCTAGCAACATCTCAATAGATGGAATAACCATATTAAGCCAACACAAGGAATAAGCATATGGCGACAGTAGTAAGCATGATCAATTGGAAAGGCGGTGTTGGCAAAACAACCCTGACACTTCACATCGCAACAGGGCTAGCTAACTTTCACAAAAAGAGAGTTTTATTAATTGACCTAGATGCGCAGTGCAACCTTTCATTTCTTTCAATTGGAGCCAGCAACTACATATCGCATGTTTATGAAGAAAGCGGCCCAACACTAAAAAATATATTTGACAATTACTTCTCTCATACTGAAACACCTCCAGACAGTGTAATACTAAACAAGCAAGTTCGAGCACGCGCAGGAAAAATATTCACTCAAGTCGATGTAATACTTTCTCATCAAGAGCTAACTCTTCTAGACATGAAACTAGCAAGAGAAAAACGCTCTGGCAAAGATCATAGAGAAGAAACAAAATTTGAAATAGAAAAACTGTCGGTGATAAAGAATATTCTAGATTCTGTATCTGACGATTACGACTACGTCCTGATCGACTGCCCACCCAATGTCAACCTCGTAACACAAGGTGCATTTTTCGCAAGCGATTATTATGTTGTACCAGCAATTCCTGACTTTCTCTCGACCGTCGGCATTGCCTTAATCAATCAGTACATGGACCAGTTTAACTCTGACTACGACTCTATGTGGAAATATGCCGGATTACCGGACTCGTATGTAAATACGAAATTCGGAGGTATAATATTTAACATGGTCGATGAATACGGCGGCGGACCAAAAGATGGTCACCGACAAATAATTAGATCCACCAAAGAACAGCTGGGCGAGGACTCGGTATTTACTAACTACATTACAGACGGCGACGGAATATCAACGGCAGCTCAAATGAATCTACCTGTATACGCACATGCAGACCTGCCCCGCGCTCATCAAAACGCTCAAAAACAATCTGATTATCTTCAGCTAGTAGTTAGTGAATTTCTAACCCGCATAGTCTAAGGAGGAAAAATGAAAACTCATGAGCTAGCGGAAAATCTTGAAAATCTAGCAAAACTTCTTAAATGCCTCCCAGACGCAGAGCTGGGAGACTCAATCTCCGACATTTCAAAGCTTATAAATGACAGAGACAGAAAAAACACAAAAAATAAGAATACTAGAACAGTCGAAATCATTAATTACGACATGGAAGAAAAACTTCCTAAAATGAAACCAATAGAGATTGAAAAGTTACTTGATAGAACTGATGACTTCCCAACAAAGCGCCTTGTAGAGCTAGCAAAACGCATAGGTCTGTCAACATCACAACGGCAGAGTCGAAGCGCATTAGTTAATCTCATTGCACGGCATTATGAGGCTGGGCAAATGGATTTAATGATGCGAAATGCAAAAAAAGATGAACATAGAAACAAAAAAGAAGCTGACGACGCTACAGAGCCGACAGTAAAAAAACTTTTATAAATAACTCAAGACGCTCTGTAAAATAAGATGCCGAGCCACATTAACCTCGTATAAAAAAGTGAAACATATTATCAAAATTTAAAAAGGCCGCTCAGCGGCCTTTTATTTACTCAATCATATCCTGCAGAGTTATTTCGCCACGAAGCATTTTAAGAAAAGTAGACTGACCTCCACTTCCCGGAGCAAAATTCCTAGTAGTAAAGTCCTCATCCTTTAAATCTATATGATCAAAGCAGGAAGAAAACTCATTAGTGGTAGGTATGCGGCCATAGTTGTGGCCGACAAGGTTGGGATAAGCATCCTCACGCAAATAAACCATGAACGCTTTAAAAGCATTTGAACGTGGAAGTAGATTACCTATACGTTCAACATCAGCCCAAGATGTTGGCCACTTCTTCTCTACGGCCTTAAAGTAATTATAAATAATTTCGGCCATATCTATCTCCTTACCAGAGATAAATAAGTTCCTAAATGGATACTTAGCCAAATCATTAGGAGTCGCAAGCTTTAATCTCCCTGACTCCAGAAGAATATTCCTGTCTTGTACTGGGTTAGGAGAAATAAATTTCACTAATGACTCAACAAAAGAAGCCTGAGTAAGAGGCTCTTTTTTACGCCCAGGCGTTGCAGTGCCAAGGCGCTTAATCCTCTTATAAAGAGGGCTAGACTCTTCCTGATCAAGTGCTACTGCAACGTTATGGCATGTTTTATATGGACTTGAAGTATTTGCAAGCTCGGTAAGATCATAAACCAAGTTCTTATTAACGCGAGTCTGAGCAAGATTGACAGTAGCAAATATATTCGCCTGTTCGGAAATATCCGCACCCACAAATATAGAAACGTTTATGTCAAAGTTCTTCTCACTAAGGTCAAAGCACCAGTTATTATTTTCATCCATGAAAGCAGCAATTCGGTGCTGCCCATCAAGAACCTTTGCAACCTTAGACAGAGGTATAGACTCTTCACCTGAATCCGCATCAGGAATATAAGGCTTGATTATTAGCCGACCTAGTTGATCACCACCCTGATCATCAGGCATGGATTCAAACTCAACGCAGCGCTCATCTACAGATATAATTACTGAAGTTGGGAAAGTCGCATCATTCCCTTCGATATATAACTTAATATCTCTAATACGCTTAGGGCTAACCGGCCTTTGTATCCCCAAATATTTTTCAACATCGCGCTGATCTTGTGCGAGACGGCGAACATCTGAATAAGAAATATCAACCAGATCCTTCGCCTTAATCGAGGCAATGTAGAAAACACCAATAGGTTGTTCGACTTTTAAAACTGGTAGAGACAAAATTTTACTCATCGTTTTCTACTCCACGAGCCTGCAACCTAGCAGAAAAACCTTTAGCGACAACACGCTCTCCTGCCCTAGAGGCGTTGACGTAGTCACCTTTATTTACGCTATCAAGTAAAGAAAGATACCAACAATAGAGCGCAAAGAAATAAACATAAACAGAATAATTTGTAAGAAGATGGTTGAGGTAGGTCAACTTAAACGCATCAGGGTTTGTCTTAATAGAGCTGAAAGCCAAACCTGTGAACAATATCAACAGACAAGAAGCCAAAAACACCCAACCATAGCCGCTAAATACTTGAATGCTTTCAGCAAACCTTCGCCCGGCCCCCTGCACACCAGACTCACGATACTTCTCATAACAAATGTAAAGCACCGGGGTTAAAAAAGAAGCTGTATAAACAAACTGCTCAGATACAGATATTGAGGCTGAAAACCTTTCAAAAACCCCATCTACCCAATCTATATCAGCACCCGTAGGCATCTGAGAGAAAAGAACCGCAACTATTACAGGAAGGCTTGTCAATAACCAAAGCACACAAAATTTTAACAATGCAGAGGCATGAGCCCTCGGTGGAAACCAAAGAAGACTATTAATAAAAGGCACATGATCTAAAAACTTTAGAAGCCATGACGCGAAGCGCTTTAGAAACACTTTATCACCACCTCATCATATTTACCACGAGCTATACTTTTGCCCGCTATTACACTTGAACGACTCAAGGTAACGATGTCACCAACACCATCGTAAATCTCCTTGATACTGTCATGACAAGCATTAGTTACTATAACTTTCGCACCACGAGACGCAGCCAATACAACACAATCCCTCAAGCGAACCTGATCATCCCAAGAGAAAATACTTTCGTTATATTTAACAAATCCATTGAAATTGTGCTTTACGGTATAAGGTGGATCTACAAAAACAAAATCACCTAAACCAGCACGAGACAACGCGATCTCGAAATCACCAGAAATAAGCTCGACAGAGCGAAGCAACTCAGAAACATACTCAAAATCATCTGTTGGTAAAACTGCATTACTTTTAGTACCGATAGGGACATTAAACTCACCGGACAGGTTGACTCTATACAAGCCGTTCCAGCAAGTTCTGTTCAAGTAAATAAGGCGAGCAGCACGGGCAGCAGGGCTCTTCAGCGCCTTAGCTCTGACCTGATAATAGTACTCTTTACAATGCTTACGATGGTGATCGCCAAGATACCGCTCTACCAACTTCCAATCATCACGAATAGTTGAGTACGTTTCTATTAGCTGCTCGTTCTTATCACACAGAACTGCCGATTCTGGCATCAACTTGAAAAAAACCGCACCGCTACCCAAAAACGGTTCAATAAACCTGTCGTATTCGACATCAAGATAAGAAGCATAACGATCAACAAGCCACCGCTTGCCGCCCGCCCATTTTAAAAATGGCGCAATAGCTCTTTTACCTTCGGAAGGAAGCAAAACAAATTCCTGTCTTTAGAGCAGGAAAGATCTAAGCCGTTTTTAGCAATTAGACTCTTCCCTGACAGTGTTTTAATGGCAGTAATATCTGACTGTGGAGGCTACCGATCGGAATGCCTCAGGTAAAGCCATAGGTGACTACATCAGGCTGTTTTTCTGGAAAGCTCTGTTCTGGTGAGGTCAACACCCTGCTGAGAGCCCCATTTTATGGGCCGCTGAGGTTCACTATGGCCACCCTCAAGCGATTCATAATGCTGGGGTCCGGGGTTCAAGTCCCTGCGTAGCCACCAAACAAAACAAGGGTTTAGCGAAAGCTAGCCTTTTTTTGTTTTCAGGGCAGACTACACTCAACTACTATCCCCGCCCTTGCTTGATATTCATCTTGCGTAGAAGCGACTTACGTCTAGCGGCTCGTATCTTGGTGCTCGGGCATCCCGACAATTAAAACGTCCAGTGTCTGTCTTTGCCTCGCAGCCACCACAGTTCTAGCAAACGCGCGCATTTGCTTGCCTGAGAACCTCTATGTGATCACTCAGCGATTTTTTGCGAGCACCTGCGTGCCCAGCAACAGACCAGCGAAGATCAACGCGGCGCCGATCCAGTGGTAGCTTTGCAGCCCCTCCCCTAGCAGCAGCCAGCCCAATAGTGCAGTAAACACTGGCATCAAATAGTTGGAGAGTACGGCCTTGGCCGCACCGATAATGCGGATAGCGTGGTTCCAGGCGAGGTAAGCAAGTAGTGAGGCGAAGATGGCGGTGTAGCCAATGGCAGCCAGGTTGTGCGGCGTCACGCTGAAGTGTGCGCCCTGTACCAGCTCGTAGAGATAGAACGGCAGAATCAGCGGTACGCCCAGCAGCATCAATACGCCAAGCAGGGCCAGCGGTGGGATCGGCAGCAGGTAGCTGGCCCAACGCCGCAGCAGCAATGAATAGAGCGCCCAGTCGGCAACCGCCAGCAGCATGATCAGGTCGCCTTTATTGAAGGCCAGGCCGCTGAGGCTGGCCCAGCTGCCTTTGCTGATCAGCACCAGCAACCCGCTTGCGGCCACGGCCATGCCCCACCACGCGCGCCGATGCGGCCACTCGCCAAGCAGCAGGCCCGCGCCGATAAAAGTCATCAGTGGCAGACAGGTGTTGACCAGGGTGATATTGATCGCAGCGGTGGTTTGCGCAGCGGCATACAGCAGGCTGTTGTAACCGGCGATACCGACACCGGCGAGCACCAGCAAGCGCCAGCTGGCCGCACGCAGTGCCGCGCGGTGTTGCCAGAGCGGCTTGGCCACGAAAGGCAACAGCAGCACCAGCGCCAGGCTCCAGCGCCAGAATGACAAGGCAAACGGTGGAATCTCACCGGCAAACGCTCGCGCCACCAGGGCATTGCCGGACCAACACAGCGTCGCCAGCAACAGGCCGGCCAGCGCGAGACGCACGGAAGACGACATACCTCAGCGCTGACCGAGCGGGCGCAGGCGGTATTGCGGTGGCAGCTGCTCCATGCCGCTGACAGTGACGTTGAGGTTCTTCCAGCGGCCGTCCTTGATGCCGTAGATGCAGCCATGTACCGCCAGCGGCTGCCCACGATGCCAGGCGTTCTGCACGATGGTGGTGTGGCTGACGTTGGCCACCTGCTGGATCACGTTGAGCTCACAGAGGCGATCGACCTGCTCCTCTTCGCTGGGCAACTGCGCCAGGTGTTCGCGGTGCTCGTAGTAGAGGTCGCGAATGCTGCGCAGCCAACCGTCGATCAGGCCGAACTGAGTGTCCTGCATCGATGCGCGCACGCCGCCACAACCGTAGTGCCCGGTAACCAGGATATGTTTGACCTTGAGCACATCGACCGCGTACTGGATCACCGACAGACAGTTGAGGTCGGTATGCAGCACCACGTTGGCGACGTTGCGGTGGACGAACAGATCGCCCGGCAGCAGGCCGACAATCTCGTTAGCCGGCACCCGCGCATCGGAGCAGCCGATCCACAGGTACTCGGGCACCTGCTGCTGAGCCAGCTTGGCGAAGAACTCGGGATCTTCTTCCTTGATCGCTTCGGCCCAACGCGCGTTGTTGTCGAAGAGGTGCTGTAAATCGCTCATGCGTCACTCCCGGATTCGTCGATGCGCACCATAGGAGCGCCACCGGCTTTTGACAAGCGCGGGGTAGCTGCCGTCACAGCGAACGGGCAGCAACGAGTCTGCTCAAGCGCGGCGGCGACGCAACAACCAAAGAATCAGCAACACACCCACCAACAGCACCAGGCTCACGCCCCATTGCAGCGGCCCGGCGTAACGGTAAAGCTCAACAGGTTTCAGACTGGGCACACGCAGCATGCGTTGCTCGGCGGCCGCGCCCTGGGTCGGGATATCAGCCAGGCCATCGCCATCCAGATCCGGCATGCTGCGAATATGGTCAAGCAGCCCCTGCCACTCTTTGTATTCCTGCACGCCGGGCTGCTGCGGATCAGCATCAATGATTGCATCCTTGATAGCCGCCAGTGGCCGCCCCTCAGCATCCTTGGGTTGCACGCTGAGCAGGCCCTTGGTCAAGTCGCTGACCAGCCAGGTAAAGCTGCCGACATAGCTGGTGGCACCGATGCTGTAGAGACGCTGATCGGCCAGGTTCAGCGGCGTGTAACCCTTGATCGGGTCGCCCAGCTCAATCCGGCTGACCCGGTCAAACGGCACGCGCCAGGGGTTGTAGCTGAAGCGCAGGCCGGACACACGCGGGTAATAGCTTTTGCTTTCGCGCACCTGATAGGCCAGCAGCAGTACTTCGAGCAGGTTCTTCAGTTCTTGCCCGCTCACATACACCTTGATCAGCGGATAACCCGGCGCATCATCCAGCTCACCAACGCCCAGCGGAGCGATGCGGAACAGATCAGACACCGCCTGCACGCCATAACGGCCCATGATCAGGTTGTCGCGAATGGTGCCATTGCCGGTGAATGACACATCGCTGCCCGTCGCATGGCGCAGCGCATCGGTGACCAGATTGCCGAGAATCGGATCGTCATGGGCGCGGGTCAGGGTTTTATCGACCTTGGCCAATGGCTGGTCGAAGGTGTAACCCTTGGGCGCCAGCATCTGCGCACTGACCACCTGTTTGAAGTCCTCAACCTTGGCAGTCACCGCAGCGCTGCCGGCAATCTGATCATTGATCGGGTGCAGCTGGTAATCGACCACCTGCGGTTTGCCATCCGCCGGCAGCCGCATACGCAGCTCACCCAGGTGCTGAATCTCGGAGCCGGCCTGCATCACAGGCGTGCGCCCATTGACCAGCACAGGCTGCGCCAGAGCCGTGTGCGAGTGACCGCCAACGACGATATCGATGCCCGGCACCTGCTCGACCAGCTCGACCTCTTCACCGCGCCAGCTGCCGTCTTCCTGCTGCACCACCCCCATGTGCGAAAGCAGAATCACCACCTCGGCACCCTCATCGCGCAGCTTGGCGACCATGGCTTGGGCAGTCGCGACCGGATCGGCAAACACCGCCGGTTTGATCATCGGGCTGACTGCCACGGCGTTGTTACCGAGCAGGCCGAACAAGCCAAAACGAATGCCGCCCCTGTCGATCAGCTTGTACGGCGCAATGCGCCCGGCCTCGTAATGAACCTGCAGGCTGTCGTCTTCCTTGCGCGCCGGGTCAAAGCCGAGGTTGCTCGACAGCAGCGGCATCAGCGCATCGCCCTTGATCTTGTGCGCCGAGCTGATCATCGCGGCCAACCCGACCGGACGAAAATCGAATTCGTGGTTGCCCAGGGTCGCTGCGTCATAGCCCAGCTCGGTCATCAGGCGCAGCTCGCCACCGGTTTCGCGGGTCACGGTATGAAACAGCGTGCCCATGCTGAAGTCGCCGCCATCAAGCAGCAGCACTGGCTGCTCACCGGCAGCGGCACGGCGCTGCTCCAGCAAGGTAGCCAAGCGCGCGACGCCGCCGACGGTATCGTCATCGCCGGTGGTCGCAGGGGAATATTCGTTGTTCGGGCCAAAACCGAGCAGGCGTGATTGCCAGTCGTTGGTGTGCAGGATGGTAAAACTGCGCTCGGCACTGGTGGCCTGAGCGGTGGCGAATAAGCAGAACACTGCAAGCAACGAAGCAGACAGGCGCATGACAGATCCTTAGGGCAATGGGCGATAAACGCGGCTGCCGGGAGTATGCGACAAGCCCAGCGCCAGGTCAGCGGCGAATAGCGCCGCTGGCGGTAGCCAATCGTGTCAGCGCATGGCCGAAAAGGGATCTAGTCAAACAGCGGGCAGACCATCACTAAGGCATCCTCACGGCCACCGACGGCTGGGTAGTAATCGCGACGCCGGCCAACCTCGTTAAAGCCGTAGCGCTCATAGAGGCGGTAAGCCACCTGATTACTCGCGCGCACCTCCAGAAAACAGTCATTGGCACCCTGCTTCTGGGCCTCCTGCATCAGGTGTTCGAGCAGTTTCAAACCCAGACCACGCCCCTGGCTTTCCGCCTTGACGGTGATATTGAGCAGGTGCGCCTCGTCCATGATGATCTGGATCACGCCGTGGCCGACCTGCTGCTGGCCCTCAAACATCACCCAGCAGTTGTAAGCGGTCAGGCTGTCGGTAAAGATGCCGCGCGTCCAAGGGTGGCTGAAGGCGGCATATTCGATTTTCAGCACCGCATCGATATCCGCCGCCGTCATCGGGCGGAAGCTGATTGCATCACTCATTCAGGTTGACTCGGCAAACGGTAGAAACCCAGCCAAGCGGCTGGGAAAGAAGTCTTCAATTGGCAGCCAACCAGCGCTGACGCACGCGGCGCATGGCTTGCCACAGCTCACGCTTGCGTTCTGGCTCATCCATCAGCAGTTCCAGGCCCGGCAGCGCCCAGGCAGCGCCCAGCCCCTCGACTTGCAGCTCACGGTTGTAGGCGTCGGCAGTGGCTTCCCCGGCAAAACGAATCGCCGGCAGCCCCACCAGCCATAGGCAACTGCACGGTTCCTGCTCTTCCAGCCGCGCGCCGACAAAACTCTGCACATATTCCAGCGCCGCTTGCGGCCCCTGGTCGATCTGCCCGCGCACCAGCAGCGGCCAGCGCACCGGCTCGCCAATCAATTGCGGACTGTCCGGCAGGCCGGCGGCGCGCAGCAGATCCTTGAGCAGCAGATACGCCGGGTCGCGCCCTTGCAGCGGCTCACCGGTGGGCAATTCGACCAGTACTGCACAGGCGCCAGCACGCAGCAATTGCAGGGCAAAACGGGGTGGTGCGACGGGCGTTGGCTGGGACGTGACCTGCGTTTCGGCGTCGACTGTAGTCGGTTCCACCTTAGCCATGCGCCCCTGAGGCGCCGGACGCGGCACTTCGATCTTGGGGCGGGTAACTGGCGCGACAACGGCGGTTTCGGCAGACGGAGGCTCATAGGCCGGCGCAGCTTCAGCCACCGCTTGTAACACGGCAGCGGCTAGCTCCTGCTCAGGCTCGGCCTCAACCAGCGGTTGCAGCAACTCCGGGCGCGAGGGCGCAGCAAACGGCAACTCCACACGCGGCAGCCAACTGGCCACCTGCATGGCGCTCAGGTAGGCGCGGCGGCGCAGTTCTGCAATCAAACGTCAGCCGCCTGAGGATGCGCCTTCTGCCCGACCTGCATCAGGTTCAAGGCGTTGACATAGGCCTTGGCCGAGGCCACCAGGATATCGGTGTCAGCGCCATTGCCGTTGACGATGCGCCCGCCCTTCTCCAAGCGTACAGTCACCTCGCCTTGCGAATCAGTGCCCTGGGTGATGGCGTTGACCGAATACAACTGCAGATTGGCCTCGGAGCGGGCAATCGATTCGATGGCCTTGAAGGTGGCATCCACCGGCCCCGAACCCTGGGCATTACCACTGTGCTCGGCACCTTCCACGCTGACCACAACCTGCGCCTGCGGTACTTCGCCCGTTTTGCTCGCCACGTCCAGGGTAATCAGCTTGAAGTGCTCCGGTGTCTCTTCGGCCAATGTATCGGACACCAGGGCCTGCAGGTCTTCATCGAAAATCTCGTGTTTTTTGTCAGCTAATTCCTTGAAGCGAGCAAAGGCCGCATTCAGCTCAGCCTCGCCGGCCAGCACGATCCCCAGCTCGTCCAGACGCGAACGGAAGGCGTTGCGCCCGGACAACTTGCCCAGCGATAACTTATTGGTGTGCCAGCCCACTGACTGGGCAGACATGATTTCGTAGGTTTCGCGGTGCTTGAGTACGCCGTCCTGGTGAATACCGGACTCGTGGGCAAAGGCATTGGCGCCGACGATAGCTTTGTTCGGTTGCACCGGGAAACCGGTGATGCCCGAGACCATACGCGAAGTGCTGAGGATATGCGGGGTGTCGATGCGTGTGTGCACGCCGAGCAGATCTTCACGGGTCTTGATCGCCATAACGATCTCTTCCAGCGCGGCATTACCAGCGCGCTCACCGAGACCGTTTATGGTGCACTCGACCTGACGGGCGCCCGCCACCACAGCCGCCAGGGAGTTGGCCACGGCCAAGCCCAGGTCGTTATGGCAATGCACGGAGAACACCGCTTTGTCGGCGTTGGGCACGCGATTGAGCAACTGGCGGATGGTCTCGGCGTACTGGTGCGGAATCGCGTAGCCGACCGTATCCGGGATATTGATAGTGCGCGCGCCCGCGTCGATGGCCGCTTCGATGATACGGCAGAGAAAATCGATTTCCGAACGTCCGGCATCCTCACAAGAAAACTCGACATCGCTGCACAGATTGCGCGCGCGTTTGATCGCATGCACGGCCTGCTCGACGACCTGATCCGGCTGCATGCGCAGCTTGTGTTGCATGTGGATCGGGCTGGTGGCGATAAAGGTGTGAATGCGCCCGGAGTTAGCGCCTTTGAGCGCTTCCGCCGCGCGATCGATGTCCGCATCCAGAGCACGCGACAGGCTGCACACGGTGCTGTCCTTGATGCTGTCGGCAATCGCCTTGACCGCCGCAAAGTCACCGGGGCTG
>Ga0247831_1002242_pt1 | contig 32261 bp, 28 predicted proteins | sample LaCruzMarch2015__9_FD_192406 | JGI IMG/M metagenome (GOLD analysis project Ga0247831, IMG submission 192406) | Freshwater microbial communities from meromictic Lake La Cruz, Castile-La Mancha, Spain - LaCruzMarch2015_1m | ecosystem: Environmental > Aquatic > Freshwater > Lake | place: Spain...
GACTCTCGACTCTCGACTCTCGACTCTCGACTCTCGACTCTCGACTCTCGACTCTCGACTCTCGACTCTCGACTCTCGACTCTCGACTCTCGACTCTCGACTCTCGACTCTCGACTCTCGACTCTCGACTCTCGGGGATTTTGGATGGTGGATTTTTGCTTAACGGCGCGTTGCAGCTGAATCTTGGGGCCGCTCGGCGATCCGCCCCTACCTTTTGGACGAATGCTCGGCGCGGATATCACGGCGCTGACAGAGCCGCGCCCTCCAGATTTTTTGAAGGTGATGGATTTTGAAAGGGGGCGGGAGTTCACAGCGGTTGGCCTCCTTCGTTGAGGATCCCGAGGTAGGAGTCGTAGACGAAAACGCGGTTGCGGCGTTGGCCGGTGAGTTCGCGGGCGATGCCGGCGGCGACGAGGGCTTGCATGGCTTTGCCGGCTGTCGGGAAAGTCATCTGCGCTTGGCGGCAAAGGTGCGCAAGGGTGAGGACAGGGCGTTCGCGCAAGGCGGCGAGGACTCGCAGGGCACTGGCTGCGGAGCGGCCGATCGCAGCGGTGCGGCGTATGTCTTCCTCGAAAAGATCGGCGAGCCTGCGGGCGGTTTCGACTGCGCCATGGGCTGTGGTTTCCACGCCTTCCAAAAAGAAATCCACCCAGGCTTCCCAGTCACCGGTGGTGCGGACGCGGTCGAGCAGGTCGTAATATACGGAGCGGTGCTCTTTGAGGTAGAGGGAAAGATAGAGCAACGGCTGGGCGAGCAGGCGGCCGTGGTGCAGGAGAAGGGCAATGAGCAGGCGGCCGAGGCGGCCATTGCCATCGAGAAAGGGGTGGATGGTCTCGAACTGCACATGGGCGAGCGCGGCTTTGACCAGCATGGGCAGGCCGGTGGTTTCTTCGTGGAGGAAGGCTTCAAGCGCGGCCATGCAGGACTCGACCTCTGGCGGCGGGGGCGGAACGAAGCGGGCGTTGCCCGGGCGGGTGCCTCCGATCCAATTCTGGCTGCGGCGGAACTCTCCGGGTTGTTTGTCGCTGCCTCGGCCTTTGGACATGAGGATGGCGTGCATTTCACGAAGCAGGCGGTTGGAGAGCGGAAAGCCTTCGCGCAGGCGGGCCATGCCGTGATCCAGGGCCGCGATGTAGTTCGACACCTCGACGACATCATCCACTGGACTGCCGGGAACCTCCTCCAACTCGAAAAGCAAAAGGTCGGAGAGCGAGGACTGGGTGCCCTCGATTTGCGAAGAAAGAACGGCTTCGCGACGGACATACGAATAGAGGAAAAGGTGGGGATTCGGGAGCAGCGTGCTGATACTGTCCAACCGCCCCACAGCCAAGGTGGCCCGCTCCAGCAACAATTGCCGTTGGCCAGTGATTTCAAGGGGAGGATTCGGAGGCAGGTCGTAAGGAACGAAGGCGCGGACCGACTCCCCGGCAGTGGTCGTGGTGAAATAGTGGCCTGTGGCGTTCCTAATCATTGCGCGAATCTTTAATAAGAGATTCTTTTATTCAAGATTTGATGTTTTTATTTTAATAAGAGCATCCTGGATTATGGATTCATTCGAAATTTCCGAGAACTTCTCCTATGACGACCGTGTAGTTGAGGTTCGCGTGGTCGAGGTCCACATCGGGCAGGAAATCTTCATCGAGCGAACCGAGTAGCGCAGGCACATCGGATTCTTTCCATCCGGCCTCTTTCAGCAAAATCACGGTTCCGGCCACAGTGCCATTCGCGAGATAGTGCAGATCCACAGCGGCAACATCCCTCCCCTCGCGCTGGGCAAGAAAGCGCTCGGATGAGGCCGTGCGGAGTGTGCGTTTCCAAGAGATCATTTTTTGACAGAATCGGAGCGGAGCGGAGAAAGACTGCTGGAAGCAGCCCGTAGGGTGAGCGGAAGCGAGTCAATTTACAGAATTAACAGGATTAACGGGACTCGGGCAGGAAGACGGTCAATGATGGATGGTGGATGGTGGATTCATTCAGAATTCAAAATTGCTCATTCAAGATTTCGCATTGTGTGGTGAGTGGGCTCATGGCTTTGGCTTATTTGATTTCGGGAGCTTCTTCACTTCGGCGTCGAGCAGTCCGAGCAGATCAGCCTCCCCTTGCGCTTCCAGTGCAGCCCGTCGACGGGCGGCGTAGCGTTCGTATTCCGCCTCGGCCAGAGCGTGCGCCTCCTCGCGGCTCACCTTCCCGGCGTCGGCTAAAATCGCGCGTTCGTTCAGATTCAGAAAATCATGCATCCGCGTCACCCAATTCTGGAGGAAGACTTGCTTCTTCCGCCGTGCCTGATCCTCGGCGAAATCCAAGAACATCACGACGATCCTGTTCAGCTCCTCGATCTCGTCCTCACGTAGATAGTTCTTGGCAATGGTCACATCTCCCTTCCGCACAACGCCGGTGCGCCACGCCATAAGCCCCATGTTTGGCTGGGAGGAATCCGCCCGCTCAGCAATCAGCTCCGCCGCCGTCTTCCCCGTGGCCGCGAAGTGCAGCTTGTTCTGGATGGTCTGGAAGAACACCTGCGTCTCGGGCTCCGTAGGTTCGTAGTCCGCCGCCAGTGCGAGAATCTCCCTCACCCGCAAATACACCCGCCGCTCACTGGAACGGATGTCCCGGATGCGCTCCAGCAATTCGTCGAAATAATCAATGTGACCTTTGCCCGGCGGATTTTTGAGCCGCTCATCGTCCATCGCGAAGCCCTTCACGATGTATTCCCGCAGGCGCTGTGTGGCCCAGATGCGGAACTGCGTCCCTCGCCGGGACTTCACCCGGTAGCCCACGGAAATGATGACATCCAGATTGTAGAACTCGACCTGGTAGATTTTCCCGTCGGCGGCAGTTGTTGCAGATTCTGCAACAACTGAATCCCTGACCAGCTCCCCCTCTTCAAAAACATTCTTGATGTGACGGGAAATGACCGACTTGTCCCGTTGGAACAGGTCCACCATCTGATTGAGCGAAAGCCACACCGTCTCGCCCTCCAGTAGGACTTGCAGGCGCGTCCGGCCATCCTCGGTCAGATAGAGGATCAGGTCTGAATCTGGCTCTGGTTTCTTCTTCATTGCATCGTCTCCCTTCAGTTTGGACTATTCGATAACGCCGAATAGTTGTCGCCCGCAGCGCTCAACTTTGCGATCAGCACATCGTGCCCTTTCAACGCGACACGGTTTGCCACACGAGAGACATTGATGTCCGGGTCGTCTGTGGCCACATAATAGAGATAATTGCGATAGCCAGCCTGCTGGGCCTGCTGAAGTAGAGCCACTTTGCCCGGGTGGGACATCACGGTTTCAAATGTAAAGGTCTGGCGAACTTTCAGAAGTTTCCCCCGAATGAAGTCCACAAGCACGCTGGCGAAATAGGAGTTGCCAACATCGGAGGTGAAAAAAAGCCTCCCATCCTCAAAACTCAGACTTCTGGCTGCATCGGAAAATCCCTTTTCTTGAAGAAATTTCGATCCAGTAAAAGCAGACAAAATCTCTTCCTGTGTTGATTGGATGCCGAAACGGTGAATGTCCGCGTAGCCTGACTTTTTGATGCCAGTTTCAATTTCATCGGGGTTCAGATAGACGCCAAGCAGCGACTCGGGCAGGTAGGACTTCAGCACACTCTTCCCGGAGCCATTAGGCCCTGCAAACATCCGCAATCTTGGGACCTCGCGGCTCACTTGATTGTGTAGATGGCGCCAGGTGTTACTGGTGTGGATGGCTCGATTTGTTTCACCACTTCCTTGCGGCCATCGGGAAAGACCCGAACCACATAGGCCCCCTCGGTCTGCAGCACGCTTTGACCCGATGCCAGAACGCTCTGTCGTGCGGCTGCAAAAGCGCGGCCTGAGAGAGCAGGGAACTGGCTTTCGAGTTGTTGAATATCTTGGTCGGACATAGTCAGGTTGGGTGAGTTTAGATTATCGATATTGGTTGCAAATGTAGCCCCCAGCGGGGCCGTTGCCAGCGTGTCGAGCGAGGGAGAAAGCAAAAAGAAATCTCTGAAAACTCAGCTTGCGCGTAGGAACCCGAAAATCAAAGCGGGTAGCTCGATCCGGGCGTGTATCGCGTGAAGGAGGCTCATCTCTGCTGGCTCTCTCTCGAAGGCCATGCTCTGGGCGACATCGCGAGGAATCGCCTTCCAACGGCGAAGAAGTTTCTCTTCGGCTGGAAGCTGTCTCCATTTCTCGATGTTCTCGATCCAAGTCACGATTCATAGATTAAGACGCATGTGGAATTTTTTCAAGCAAGGCCAAGCCAGCGACCGATGGCGATAGTGGCGGGTATGCTGGCGAGTAGGACAAGGCAACGGGCACCAGATTTGCGATAGCCAACTCCGGTCTCAGGAATACTGAAGCTCGAACCAGGCGACTGGGAGGCCGCGCGGCAGCCTGCTTGAAGAGCAGCCCAACGGGCGAGACCCGTAGGGTGCGGGCGAGGCAATATTTTTTCCCACGCGCCGTTGTGCCAACGCGGAATCCTCGAGATTGACGCCTGATCACCGCACAGAATGGGAATCAGAAAATCAAAGCTCTCGATCATTTTTGAACGCCGTTCCGTCACATCGCGATGGCAAACAAATTCCTTGAACATGAATTCGACTTCACGGAAGCCAAAAACAAGTTGTTTGAGACGAAAAACTGTTTCTCCAAGGGCAAAAAGAAACTGTCCGAAGGCAAAAACAATTTCTCGAGAAGTGAAAATGGTTTCTCAGGCGCAAGATCAAGATTCACAGAGTGCAAATTCAATACCTGTCCGCTGAATCTCGACCTCGTTCGCCTCCCAGACCAAGCCGAAGCGGGTGGCATCCCGCCGATCGCGCGCTTCAAGAAGGCGGATCAACTCTGGCTTGCTCAGGTCGTCGTATTTGCTCGGCATCGGAAGGTGGAAATTTCATAAAAGCGCACATTCCTTAGCGAGGAGCGAATGTTGCTATCGCGGATATCCGGGACCCGCGAGGGCATGTGCCAGTGCACCCCGAGACCCGCAGAAACGCCACTGTTCGGCTGAAAATTGGGAACCCGGCGGGGCGGCGTCCCATTTTTTGAAAACTCACCACGCATTATCCGCCACCTCTTTTCCGCGCCAGTGCCTGCAGGGCCGAGACGGCCATGCTCCCTTGGCTTTCGCGAGGTTCGGACGACACGGAGGTCGTCCCTCCAGGTTTCTTTGCACATCAGGTTTTCTGAAGTTGTGGATTTTATCGCGTGGGATCGGTGAGGCGATCTTTGGGATTTTCTAGGCGCTTTTTCACCTGTTCCCAGGAGAGTTGTTCGGTGTGTCCATCGGTGAAGAGGTAGTTCGCAGTGCCGCCATGCCGATTGACATCAATAAATTCCTCGAAAGCTTCAGGAGGAACTTGATCTCCGTAAAACTCCGAGAAATGAAAGTGGTCGGTGGAAAAATCTTTCGATGACTCGGCGAAGTATATCGTTTCCGAGGGGCGGTCGATTTTGGAGAGATAGGAGAAATCCAAACGCTCGGCTTGGCAGGGATTCGGCGTGAGCATGTCGTTGACCGCAAAACTGCGTTCCCGCGACTTTGCCGGATCGGATGGACATTTGAACTTTATAGAATCCGAGGCATAGGGTTGAAGCGTCACCGCCCATTGATTGGCCGCCCCCTTGTGCGAAGTCATGGGGAGTTTCATGGCATTGTCTGCGGCGTAGGAAATGGCTGCCATGCCGATATTTCGAAGATTTCCAAGACATTTGGTTGTATTGCCTTTCTCAACGATGGCGCGACTGATCGGAAGGCCGAGAGCTGCAAGAATACAAATAATGGAAACAACAACTAAAAGCTCAATGAGCGTGAACCCTCCTTGTGCACGCAAGTCGGGAGGAACCGACGGATTGGAAAGAGAATTCACGCCCATAGCTACAAGATTAGGATTTTTTGCGACGCAGGTTCACCAGAGCGAAAAGGGCTACAATGAAGCCTATAAGCGCGTAGGTGGAGGGTTCCGGAACCGCGCCAAATGTGACACTGGCGCCATAGTTACCTGTATCCACACCATTGTAGCTGGCTCCACCAACGAAGACGGAATAAGAACCGGCAGAGAGAGCAAATGTTCCGGCAACGGATCCATCGGCATTCCCGTCACCTTGGATTCCTGATGCGAAGCCATAGTTGGCGGAAGTCCCGTCTACAGCATGGCCAACATACACCAATTCCCCAATGTCTCCCGCATCGTTTCCAATGGAAAAACTACCCAGAGTGTTCAACGCACCCTCCGAACCTGAACTGCGTCCGGCGCGCCAAGCAATGGAAACATCGGAGCCATCATGCGCAGATGCAACGGCCAGCCCTCGATAGATCGTGTAAGCAGGCAAAAACTGCGCTCCGAGATTACTGTCGAATGGATAGACGCCTATCCCAGTGCCCGAAGTTGTTCCCCCTCCCAGAATCGAGAGCGAAAATGTTCCGGGATTGTTTAGCGTGAAGCTGAACCACCTGCCTTTGTGGCTATCACCATAATCCGAGTCTGTGGCATCGGCCCAACCGAAATCTGAGGCGACATTCGTCAGCGTAATTCCCACGGAACCATTTACCAGCGAACCGCTGTTACCAGTAACGCTCCAAACACCTCCGCTTTCGGACCATGTGCCAAGATTTCGACCAGTATAGCCAATATGAGCGGATGCGTCTTGCACCGCTGTGACTGCTGCAAGAGAAGCAGCGAGTAGAGAGAGAATTTTTTTCATAAAGAAGAATGGATTTTTTGTTTTTGAACAATTTTCCCTCCGCGAGGCAGCCGACATAAGCTGCGCAAAAGTGGTGGCGCGGAGAGGCTCGGGGTGTTCGATGCCACGAAAAAATGCTGCGGCGCCCGAAGCGTTTATGAGTGCCGGACGGGAGGCCCGGCATTGAGAAAATGGCGCGCTTTAGCCTATGGGCACTGGCGCGTCAGGAGAATGCGGGCGGGAATCCGCCAGAAGGTTCGAGGGGGTTGGAAATTGAAAGGGCGCACACCATGGAGGAGGAAGGATGCTGGCTACATCAAGGCCGAGAAGGTCGATTTTTTTGGTCGCGGAAAAGGTCGAGGGAGCTTTCTTTTCCTGCTTTTTACTCTCCGAGATCGATTCGCACAGGTTGCACGGATGCTCGCCGTCGAAGGTTTTTTTTGCACCAGCAAGAACAGACCCATCCTGCGAGGTGTAGGTCCAGATCATGTTTGCCCAGGCGACGGTTTGAAGAACTCCCCAGTGACCGCCGATGATAAAAAAAAGCGCAACAGCGGCGATGACTTGGCCGCAGGATGCGAGGATTTTTCGACGGAGTGTGGACACGGGCGCGGAGACTGACTTCCGCGAGGGGACGGTGTCAATGCGAAAAAATCAGGCTGCTTCCTTGTTGTCGCCCCGGTATTCGGCGAGCTTGTTGCGGAGGGTGCGGATGCTGATTTGGAGGAGTTCGGCGGCTTGGGTGCGGTTGCCGTTTGTGCGCTCGAGGGCTTCGAAGATGGCGCGTTTTTCGAGTTCGTGAAGGGGCATGACTTGGGAATTCGCAGCGGGAGCCGTGACAGCGGATTCTTGAACAACCGGAGCCGCCTGGGGGGCAGCAATGGGCGCTGGCGGGGTGAGACCCATGAGTTCGGCGCTAATGGGCACCCCCTCCTCGGCAAGAATGGCGGCACGCTCAACGACATTTTGAAGCTCGCGCACATTTCCAGGCCAATTGTGGGCAAGCAGTCCAGCCATACCGCTCTCGGAGAACCCACAGCTTTTGATCCCATGTTCTTTGGCAAATCGATCGAGGAAGTGGTTGGCGAGGATCTCCACATCGCCGGTGCGTTCGCGGAGCGGCGGAACTTGGATAGGGAAAACATTGAGGCGGTAGTAGAGATCCTCGCGAAATTCGCCTTTCTGAACCGATTTGAGCAGGTCGCGGTTCGTTGTCGCAAGGACGCGCACATCGACTTTGATGGTTTTATTTCCCCCCACCCGCTCGAATTCACGCTCTTGGAGGACTCGCAGAAGTTTGGCTTGGAGGCCGAGTGAGATTTCACTGACCTCGTCGAGGAGGATCGTGCCGCCATCGGCGAGTTCGAATCTGCCGTCCCGCTGGTCGGTCGCTCCGGTGAAGGATCCTTTTTCATGCCCAAAAAATTCACTTTCGATGAGTGCCTCGGAGATGGCGGCGCAGTTGACCTTGATGAACGGCTTGTTGGTGCGTTGGCTGTTCAGAAAAATATCATTGGCCACAAGCTCTTTACCCGTTCCATTTTCCCCACTGATCATGACCGTGGCATTTGTTCTGCCAACGCGTTGGATGAGGTCTTTCAGGCGAGAGATGGCTGGACTTTTTCCGATGATTTCGCGGCGTGCGACACTCTCGCGGTTGAGAAAGTCCGTGACACGCACCGCGCGCTGGAACTCGGCGGCCTTCTTAAGGATGAGGTCAATCTGAGTCATCGCGAACGGCTTGGGAAGGTAATCAAAAGCCCCGGATCTCATGCACTCGACGACGGACTCGATCGCGCCATTTGCGGTGATCATCACCACGAGCGGCTTGTTATCGGTGTGCGAGAGGCGTTCGATGAAAACGCGTCCGTCTCCATCGGGCAGCTCCATATCGAGAAAGATGAGGTCGAACGAGTTGGCGGCGAGCCGTTTTTCCGCCTCGGCGATCGAGCCAGCCGTTGAAACGGCATAGCGCTTCCCCCTCAGGCGTTCCTCGAGGGACTTGCGAATAATCGCGGTGTCATCAACAATTAGTATACGGTCTAACGCCATCAGTTCTTAGCAGGGGCAGCATAGATACACTCCCAAGAAAACCCTACCAGAAGAATTCCTTCGTTCAAGCGTCCCCATCACAAACTTGACACTCTTGAGAGATTGGGATGTTGATGCATGGAGATATGAAAATAACGTCCTTTGGTTTTATTGAGTTGGCAGAGTCATTCCTCAAGGATGCGCTTGCAGCCCCCCCGCTGGGCGGTGGCGCCTGGGAGTTCCAGCGCTCGGTTAATTTCAACGATCGCACCGGTTCCCTTCAGATTCTCATCGCTCATTCGGCTGCAGCCACGAAGACCAAAGTGTCGATCCAAGCCCGGCAGACCGGATCCCAGAAGGATTACAGCATTCAAGGTTGGACGGAGATTCCCGATGCGAACAAGAAGACGGTTTTTGTTTTAAAGGAAAGCAATCCCGTGAGGGTGGAGGAGGAGGTTTTTGATATTGTGGATCGCCTTCTGGCCAATATTCCGGAGCGGGATGAATCGGTGGCAATTGAACGGCCGGCACCACCACCGAAGCCCTCGTTTGAGCCATTGATTCCCGAGATTCAGACAGCCACGGAAGAGCCTTCCGCAGAATCTATTGATTCCAATCAGGCATTCATAGACTCCCTCCTTTCGTCCAACACAGAAAGTCCTGCAGAAGCCAAACCCTCTACGGAATCCGGTGAGCCTGCTGAGTCTGCCCAGGCACTCGTGGATTCCTTGATGTCTCCGGACAACTTCGGTGAACCGCCGGTCGAGGAAAAAACTGCGGAAGCACCGGTTGAGGAGGTCGCCGCACCAGAAGAAGTGGCTCCCAAAGCCAAAGCAGCAAAGGCTAAAAAAGCGGCGAAATAAGATTCGCCTCTATGCGCTCTGCGACATGGTGTCGCGATAGAGCGCCGCATACACGCCTCCCTTGGCGACAAGTTCCACGCCGGACCCGTCCTCGACCAAGCGGCCGTTCTGAAGAACAATAATGCGCCCGAGACCGTGGATGGTGGTGAGGCGGTGGGTGATGATGAGCGTTGTCCGGCCGCGCATGAGCTCGAGAATCGTTCCCATGATGGCGTGTTCGGTGCTGGGATCGAGGGCACTGGTGGGCTCGTCGAGTAAAAGAATCGGCGCATTTTTGAGAAATGCCCGGGCGATGCCGATGCGCTGGCGCTGCCCGACGCTCAAGTGGCCTCCGCGTTCCCCGACGGGGCTGTCGAAACCTTGCGGCATGCTTTGGATGAAGTCGAGCGCCTGGGCTTTTCTCGCAGCCTCCTCGATCTCCGCATCGCTCGCGCCGGGTTTCCCATAGGCGATGTTTTCGCGGATCGTGGTTGAAAAAAGCAGCGTGTCTTGAAGCACCATGCCGATGTGGGAACGGAGGCTCTTTTTTGTGATGGTGCGCAAGTCGCGCCCGTCCAGCGAGACGCTGCCGGTGGTTGGATCGTAAAACCTCGGCACCAAGCTCAGCAGGGTGCTTTTTCCCGTTCCTGTGCCACCGACGAATGCCACAGTCTGTCCGGGCTCAATCTGGAAGCTGATGTCCTGCAAAACCCCGCGCTCTTCTGTGTAGCCGAAACCTACGCCTGCGAACTCGATGCGTCCCCTCACCTCTTTCAGGTCCACGGCGTCGGGCGCGTCGGGCACATCATCCTGCCGGTCGAGAACCTCGAAGCAGCGCTGGGCACCGGCTGCGGCACCCTCCAACGCCCATGCCGTGTAGGTGAGTTGTTCCAAGGGCTGGTAGAGCATGAGGAGGTAGGCGGAAAAAACCAGCAGGTCTCCCAGAGTGAAAGCCGCCGCCGGATTCATGACCTGCAGGGAGCCGATGTAATACATGAGCGCCGTGCCGGCGGCCATGAGTGTTCCCACCACGAGAGCACTCGCCACGGAGGTCATGTTGAGCTTCATATTTGCCTCCAGACTGCGCGAGGCTCGGCGGCGGAATTGATCGACCTCAAAGGCCTCGCGTCCGAAGGCATGAACCATCCGGATTTGGCTCAAGCCCTCTTGGGCGATGGTCAGCAGATCGCTCTCGCGCTCGTGGATGTCGGTGGATTGGTTCCGAACTCGAACCGCATAAAATCGAATCGCCCAGACCACCGGCGGCAAGATCGCCAGAGAGGCCAGCGTGAGGGGCCAGTTCATGCGAACCATCACAAAAAAAGTTGCAACAAGCATGACGAGCGAGGAGAGCACTGTTGCAAAACCCTTGTTATAAATTGTCTGGATACTCTGCGAATCATAGGCGACCCGAAAGCTCGAGTCGGCACTGCGCCGGGAATCATGGAACTTCAGCGGCAGGTTTTGCAGAGCCGTGTAAAGATCGGTGCGCAGCTTGAGCAGGGATTGGAGCCCCACGCGCACGAAAAGATAGTTCGAACCGAGATTCACCAAGCCCGCGAGGAGGCTGATCAAAACCATCGCGAGGCAGAGCCAGAAAACGACCAAAGAGGGTGACATATCGCCAAGCCAGTCCTTCAAAAGGGAGCGGGTCTGCGCTGTGCCCGCCGTGGAGTCGAGCACGCCATCGACAATGAATTTGAAAGGCCAAGGTTTGAGAAGATTGAACCCGATCGAGACCAGTGTGAGACCGACACCTCCCGCAGTGGCCAAGGCAAAGGGGCGGAAATAGCGGATCGTTCTCGCGTAAATATTCACTCCCTTCCTGCTACGGCAGCGAAGCGTTTCAAGCAAGACAACAGAGCCACAGGGCGGGCAAGATTTGATTTGCCGCCAAGCCCCGTCCCTGTTCAAAAGTGCTGCCACTTTGGAAAACATATCTATTCAGCGCCCGCGCAATCTTGACTGGCGGAGGGCCTCGGCACTCCTGTATGGTGACTGGGGAACCAGCAAAGCCTATGTCTTGGGACTTGCCTTTGCGGCAACCGGCTTCTCATCGCTGCCAATCATCTGCGCAGTGTGCGTGCTTTCGCTACTCGTAGGCTTGAATTACATAGTCATCTGTCGCTGTTTCCCGGATGGCGGTGGCGTTTACTCGGCAGCGGGAGCCCATGGAAAAGTGCTTTCGGTGGTGGCAGCACTCCTGCTCGTGGCGGATCTGACCGTCACAGCGGCCCTCAGCGGATGGGCGGCCCTCAGCTACCTGGGCATCCCGCAGCAATACATCATGGTGTCGACCATCGCGGTCATTCTTCTCATTGGCGGCATCAATCTTTTTGGTCCACGCCACAGCGGGAACCTGGCCGTGGCACTGGCCCTGCCAACATTGGTCGTCATCGTAGGCATCATCGCTCTTAGCATCCCACATCTCACGTTTCAAAATCTGAAGCCCCTCGAAGGAAATTGGGGGTATATCTGGGTCTCATTCGTGGGCGTTATCCTTGCCCTGAGCGGTGTCGAAGCGATTGCAAATCTCACAGGCACACTGAAGCCGGATGAGGGCTCACCGGTGGGGCATGCCCGCATTGGCAAGACCTCGGCAAAAGCCATCATTCCCGTAGCCATTGAGGTGAGCTTGGGCACGCTCCTGCTTGGGTGGGCACTGCTCTCGCTCCCCCAGGCCCTTGCCCCCGAAATCGTGGAGCGCAAGGAGGACACGCTGCGCTTCATGGCTGAACAATACGGTGCCTTGGCCTTTGGCGATGGCTTTGGCCAGGTTTTCGGATTGATTGTTGGCATCGTCTTCGCCCTGCTTCTCCTCAGCGCTGTAAACACAGCGGTGGCTGCGCAACTGGGACTTCTCTTCATGATGTCCCGCGAGGGCGACATGCCGAAGAGCTTTTCAAAATTAAGCCGCATCGGCGTGCCCACAGTGCCTCTGGCGATTTCTGTGGCTCTTCCGATCCTGATCTTGCTCATCACAGACAACTTCGAGAGTCTGGCGGCCCTCTATGCGATAGGAGTTGTTGGAGCGATTGCGATCAATCTGGCCTCGTCGGCAACGAACAAAAAACTGGCAATGGCTTTTCCCGAGCGTCTGCTCATGGGCTTCACCGCGCTGATTTTGATTGCTGTGGAATTCACGCTCGCCCAGACGAAGCATGACGCGTTGTTTTTTGTGGTTTGCGTGCTCATCGTTGGACTCGGCCTCTGGGCCTACGCGCGCCGCCTGAGCGGCATCACTACGCTGACGGTGAGCCGCGAGGTTGCGCAGATCGTCCAGCCCGAGATTATTGAGAATCTGCGGAAGCCTGTGCAGGAAACCCAAAAAATCCTTGTTTCCGTGCGCGGGCTCACACCCGCGCTGGCTTTTGCATTCGACGAAGCCGAACTGCGCAAGGCCGCGCTCTACGTGCTGTGCGTGCGCGAAATCGCGGTGCTCTACCCGGGCAAATCCTCGGGAGGGCCGACGAACTGGAGAGACGACCCGGAGGTCAGCGCGATCCTCAACACCGCCTTACAGATTGGAAAAGCGCGCGGCATCACGACGATTCCACTTTTTGCAACCGCCTCGGAAAGCGCACCTCTCATTGTGGACACAGCGGCCACCATCGGAGCGGACTTCCTGGTCCTCGGAGCCACCCACCGCAACTCGCTTGCCAAGGTCCTTCGCGGCAATGTGGCGAGTCAGGTGGCGGCCAACCTGCCCGACAATATTCAGCTCATCATCTACGGTTGAAGAGCCATCTCCCGCCCATGATCAAGGTGGCGGGAGCAGATGATAAAAAATTCGTCGCGCGTGGAACAGCGGCGGATATCGTGAAGGAATGTCTCCCGGGTCTCGAGCCCCTCGCCAAGAAAGTTCATGTATTTTTTCATTTTCTGCACTTGGGCTTTTTCAGGCACGCCGGGAGTGCACACCGCATCATAGAGATCTGAAATATAATCCAGCACCTGCCGCCCCGTTGGCAAGCACACGGGCCGACCGGCGAGACGGTCACGAATCTGCGAGAAAATCCAAGGATTCCGAATGGCTCCCCGGCCGATCATCAGACCGGCAGCTCCTGTTTGCTCCAGCGTATCGACCGCACGCACGGCGGAGATCACATTCCCGTTCGCCTGCACAGGAAAGGGCAACGAGCGCACGGCCTGCGCCATGCGATCCAAGTGCACATGGGGACCATATTTTTCAGCGACCGTGCGGCCGTGCACCGTGAGCAAATCCAGGCGGTGTTTGGCAAAAACCTCAAGCAGCGCATCGAACTCCCGGGCATCCTCAAACCCCAGTCGCGTCTTGACCGTGAAGGCCCCCTGCACCGCCCCCCTCAACACCCCCAGCAAGGCATCCACCCTCGGCAGATCGCGCAGCAACCCACCACCGGCACACTTGCGGTAAACGACCGGAGCGGGACACCCGAGGTTGAGGTCTACCGCAGCCACCGGATGCCTTTCCAGCGCCTGGGCGGTTCTCGCCATGGCCTCCAGATCGTTTCCAATAATCTGCGCAATCGCTGGACGACCTGTGGGATTTTCAAGAATCGAACGCAGGATGTTTTTCTCCGGGACATAATGCGGCGTCACGCGGAAGAACTCGGTGAAATACAAATCCGCCCCGCCGTATTTCGACATGAGCCGCCAGAAAGGCAGGTCCGTGATGTCCTGCATGGGAGCCAGCGAGAGGACAGGCGCACCAGTCTCGAAAAGGCGGCGTAGAGCCTCTCTGCGATCGATAGGCAAAGGGCTCAGATTTTTGATTTGATCCATCGCATCAGGCCACCAAGCACCGGCAGATGCTCGTAAAAACCCGCAGAGGAATCCCAGAAATCCTGGTGAAGCACGACGCGGCCAGACTCGTCGAAACGCAGGAGCGTGACACCCATCGTGCGGACTGTCTCCTTGGCGCCCTTGTAGCGAACATCAAGGATCCAGCGCACATAATAGTTCGCGCCCGAGCGGGCGTGGTCGAGTGTATTTCCCCGCACAAACTCGGTGTGCTGCGGCATGCGCAGGAAATACTCCTTCACCGCCTCGCGGCCACGCAGGGATTTCAGAGTGTCATTGAAGAAAACATCCGGCGCGTAAAAGCGATCCATGTGTGAGCGGATACTGTCCTCCGTGACATCGGCAAAGAAGGAGTCGAACCGTCCGAGGGCCTCCCGCTCTGCCGCAGCGTCAAGAACCACACCGGGATTTGAGGCCTCAGCTTCGATGACAGGCTGCGCATGGTCGAAGACCGCGTGACCTGCACAACCACACGAAAGAATGACCGTGAGTAGGATGAAGAATAATTTCACGGCCTCATTCCCTACACGATGGAAGAGCCTTGAAAAAACTGTTTTTTTATCTTGCAACCTTGGAAGTGATCCCTATTTTCCTCGATTCCCGCGAGGTGTCGAAGGCGCATCATTGCCATTACTTGGCAGACAGCAAACCGATCGAATCACGCAATTCAGAAACGAGATTTAGAATGCCCACAATCAATCAACTCGTCCGCAAGGGACGCCAAAAAATCAAAGTCAAATCCAAGTCGCCCGCTCTGGCAAATTGCCCACAGCGCCGAGGCGTTTGCGTGCAGGTCATGACACGCACGCCCAAGAAGCCGAACTCGGCTCTTCGTAAAGTGGCGAAGGTGCGCCTCACGAATGGACACGAAGTCATTGCCTACATCCCCGGTGAGGGACACAACCTGCAGGAACACTCGATTGTTCTCGTTCGCGGCGGCAAGGTCAAAGACCTTCCTGGCGTTCGTTACCACATCGTTCGTGGCACGCTCGACAGCCTTGGGGTCGATGGACGCCGCCGTGGTCGCTCGAAGTATGGCGCCAAGCGTCCGAAGCCCGGTCAAGAAGACAAGGGTGCCAAAGGCGCTAAAGGTGCCAAAGGCGCTACGGGCAAGAAAAAGTAATTGCCAGAATTAGAAATTTTAATCAGATAACAAAAATCAAGATATGTCCCGTCGCCGCAGAGTCATTCACAAGGAAGTCAAAAAAGACGCCCGTTACGCCAGCCCGATTGTCGCAAGCCTCATCAGCAGCGTCATGTTGTCCGGCAAGAAATCCATCGCGGAGCGGATCGTTTACACCGCCATCGACAAAACGCGCGAAGGCACGGATACCGTCGATCCCCTCGAGACGCTTAACAAAGCGATCGAGAATGTTAAACCACGCCTCGAAGTGAAGTCCCGCCGAGTCGGTGGTTCAACCTACCAAGTTCCCATGGAAGTCCCAGCGAACAGGCAGATTGCCTTGGCAATGCGCTGGCTCGTCACTTTTGCAAACAAACGCAAAGGCGTGCCAATGGAAAACGCTCTCGCTTACGAATTGAAAGACGCAGCCGCAGGTCAGGGTAATGCGATTAAGAAGCGCGACGATATGCACAAGATGGCACAGGCCAATCGTGCCTTCGCCCACTTCCGCTGGTAGCAAATCTCGGAAGGGCGGTTTTTTCCCCGGAAAAAACCGCCCTCTTTTTTTACCGCCAAGAAGGTCTCTCACCCTGAGGCGGTTCCCCTCAAGACCATACACAATCTCAAAAACTAAGAACCTCACACGATCCTATGTCTGCACCGACCGACACCACGAACCCGAATTCTCCAAAGCGCGCATTTCCGCTTGAGCGCACACGCAATATCGGCATCGCCGCCCACATCGACGCGGGCAAGACCACACTCACTGAGCGCATCCTCTTCTACACCGGCATGATTCACAAGATCGGCGAGGTCCACGAGGGCACGACCGTCACCGACTGGATGGAGCAAGAACGCGAGCGTGGTATCACAATCACCTCAGCAGCCACCACCTGCTCTTGGATGCAGCGCCCTGAGGAAGGCATTTACAAGGCTTACGACGGCATCAAAATGCGCGTGAATATCATCGACACTCCCGGCCACGTCGATTTTACGGCCGAGGTTGAGCGCTCACTCCGTGTTCTCGACGGTGCCATCGCCGTGTTCTGCGGTGTGGCCGGCGTGCAGCCTCAGTCAGAGACAGTATGGCGCCAAGCCACGAAATACGGCGTGCCCCGTATCGCTTTCGTGAACAAAATGGATCGCACAGGCGCAGATTTCAATAACGCAGTGAACTCGATGCGCCAGAAACTCGGCGCCAATGCTTGGCCAGTCCTCATCCCTGTTGGAAAAGAGGATTATCTCAAGGGCCAGATCGATGTTATCAACCAGAAGGTCGTTATATATCATGATGATGACTCGATGGGCTCCACTTACACCATCGAAGAAATTCCGGAGGATTTGAAAGACCTTGCTCAATCCGCCTACGAGGATCTCATTTCCCAAATGTGTGACCTCGACGAGGAAATCGGCATGCTCTTCCTTGAAGAAAAACCCATCAGCGTCCAGCAACTCAAGGCGGCGATCCGTCGCCAGACGATCGCCAACAAATTCGTGCCTGTTGCCGGTGGATCAGCATTTAAGAACAAAGGCGTGCAATACCTCGTTGATGCCGTGGTGGACTATCTCCCCGGACCACTCGACATCGAGCCGGCCAAGGGACAAAATCCCGACAATGGCGAGCCCATGGAGGTTGTCTCAGACGACAATGCCAAGTTTTGCTCGCTGGCCTTCAAGCTTTGGAGCGATCCTTTTGTTGGAAAGCTCGTTTTCTTCCGCGTTTACTCCGGCAAGCTCTCGAAGGGTGACACGGTCTACAACCCACGCACAAACAAGCGCGAACGCATCAGTCGACTCATCCAAATTCAGGCCGATAAGCGCGAGGATATCGACACCTGCTACTCGGGCGACATCGCCGCCATTGTGGGCATCAAAAACATCACTACCGGTGACACCCTGTGCGACGAGGATCATACGATTCTCCTCGAGCCCCCCTCCTTCCCTGATCCCGTGATTTCGATGGCCGTCGAGCCAAAGACCAAACAGGATCAAGAAAAGATGGGCATCGCCCTTCAGCGTCTTGCTGAAGAAGACCCGACCTTCCGCGTGTTCACAGATGAGGAAACTGGCCAGACGATCATCGCTGGCATGGGTGAGCTCCACCTCGAAATCATTCGCGACCGCATGTTGCGCGAATTCAAGGTTGAAGCAAACTCGGGCAAGCCACAAATCGCTTACAAGGAGACCATCCTCAATGTTGCTGAGGGCGAGGGCAAACTCGTCAAGCAGTCTGGCGGTCGCGGTCAATACGGCCATGTCGTTTGCAAGGTCCGCCCGAACGAGCGCGGCAAAGGCCTCACCATCGAGAACAAAGTTGTCGGCGGCACCATTCCCAAGGAATACATCCCCGCAGTCGAAAAGGGCTTCAAGGAAGCTGTCCTCAACGGAGTCGTCGCCGGCTACCCAGTCATCGATGTGCATGTGGATATCACAGACGGTTCCTACCACGATGTTGACTCGAACGAAATGGCCTTCAAGATGGCTGCGATCTTTGCACTCAAGGATGGCCTCAAAAAGGCCAAGCCGATCCTGCTTGAGCCCGTTATGAAAGTTGAGAATGTGACTCCAGACGAGTTCCAAGGCGACATCATGGGTGATCTCAACCGCCGCCGCGCCCGCATTCAAGGCATGGAAACCAAAGGCAACCTCTGCACAATCAATGCAGAAGTTCCCTTGGCTGAAATGTTCGGATACGCCACCGCCATCCGTTCGCTATCAAAAGGCCGCTCCTCCTACTCGATGGAACCTTCCCATTTCGAGGAGGTCCCAGCGCAAGTCAAAGCGGCCATTCTTGAGCAGAAATCCTGAAGCCAATCGTTGGAAATCTTACCAAAAAGGCGGGGCAGCGATGCCCCGCCTTCTTGCATTGTGGCAGGTTTCTCCCCTGCGGAAGCGTGCCGTGCCGGATCCGCTGACGCCACAGAGACCGGCCTTACACAAATGTCTCCAAAATTGCTGACTTTAAGAGAAACTCGATTAGGGCCGCTGCCGCGCCTGTCGTCGGACGGCCTTCCATCGCAGGCCTCCGGCTTGGAGCCTACGACTCGGAAAGCAAGATACCCTCGCTACATTTCAAAAATCCGGTGAACCATCCTGCCTTTGGTGTTATGAGGTGAATTACTCATGCAGAATCAGTTAGAATTATTCTCTGAAGTGCTTTGCTAAAACATGACACCTCAAACCAAGAGAACAATCATCTGCGGAACGGATTTTTCTGAAAATGCTGCAGAGGCCGTAGCTACTGCGGCTGCGCTGGCGCAAAAAAGTCACAAAGCTCTGGCACTCCTGCATGTGGCGGATCAATTCAATACCTATGGCGATGATACGGTAGCATTGAATCGGAATCTGCGTCCCGCACGCGAGCGCCTCAAGCAAGAGATCGCAAAATGCTGCACCAGCGTTGCCGGTGTGAGCGGCGAGGTTCTACATGGCCAATTCGCAGAGGATGCCCTGGTGGACTTTGCAGCCAAACATCCGGTGGATTTGCTTGTGGTTTCCGCAGTAAGTAAAACGGCTTTTGACCACTGGACGATCGGGAGTGTCTCGGAAGAAATTGCAGAGACCGCTCCAGTGCCCACTCTCACGGTGCGTTCGTCCAAGCCATTTGAGGCATGGGTGCACGGCGAGCGGGCACTGAAGATTTTTGTTGCGTCGGATTTTTCCAATTATTCCGATGCCGCCTTGCGCTGGGTCGGCGAACTGAGAAATTTCGGCCCGTGTGAGGTGACGGTCGTTTATGTGGCTTCGCTGTCCGAGGAAGAGAAGCGGCTTGGCAGTGGCAAAGAACAGGATTCAGACGAAAACCAGCCCTCCATTCGTGCGATTCTTGAACGGAATCTTCGCGAAAAAGCCACCCAGATCTTGGGTATGGAGCCTTTTGAGATTTTAGTGCACACAGGTGCGGGCAAGGTCGATTTCCAAATTGTGAATCTTGCCACAAAGGGCCAAGCCGATCTTCTCGTCGTTGGAACGCACCAACGCCAAGGTTTCACTCAATTAACTCGCAGATCGGTGTCTCGCGGCATCCTACGCCACGCTCCCATGAGCGTGGCCTGCGTGCCAAGATTCTCTTGCGCGGTATCCGCCGCACCTCCCTGCCGGCGAGTTCTCGCTGCTATGGACTTAGAGGAAAGCGGCACGCGTGCCCTTGCCTACGCTTACTCTCTGGTCGATCACGGCGGCACAGTTTGCCTCGCCCATGTGTGCAACCCTGCGGCATCAAGTAGGGGAGACAAGGTCCCCACCAGGAAGCAAAGTGCCCGGCACATCGCCGATTACACAGAGCAGCTACAAACACAAATCCCCGCAGAGGCGGCGGAACATGCTGTCAAATCCGAAATCCGGGTTGTGGAAAATCCCAACGTCATCGAAGCAATCTGCCAGGCTGCGGAGGCCTTCAACGCCGACATCGTCTGCGTCGGCGGGAACAAAAGACCAGGCGCAGCGGCTCGCGTGATGGGCTCGGTGACCCTCGGCGTGCTCCAAAAATGCCAGCGACCCGTTTTGGTGGTGTGGCCCGCACGCGATGAATGAGGCCATTGCTGTTGGATTTTCAGAGAGCCGTATTCCTTGGTCGCGTCGTCTCTGTAGATGATGGCATTTATACACATCGATCGTCGCTGGCCGCTACCCCGGAATGAATCCAAAGGCATTCAGCTTTTGGCGGGGAACAACCGTATTTCGATCGCAAGGCGGAGCGCCTCTACTCTCCGGGAATTCTCCTGCAATACCATGAGATAAAAGGTGCGGCTGCCTTGTCTTCTCACCTTTTCCATCGCGCATACATGCCGATTCCGGCCAGCAGCAGGAGACTCACAGCGACTTGGCCGGGCTCCGGAACAGCAGCGCTGCCGGGAGCGGCGTAAAGGAAAATCGCGTTGGGGTCGCCGAGAGTGACCACTTGAAAATTGGCGGGGAGTATGCCGAGCCATCCGCCAGTGCCGTTGAAGGCTTCCGTGTGAACATGGAAATAGCTCGTGTAGTCTGTCTGCGAAAGAAGGCTGCTTCCATTCAGGGTGATTCCCCCATCCGCCCTGGCAATCAACCAGGTGCTGCCGACGGCGGGATTGTAGCCTGCCACTGGGCCGTTTTGATCCGGAGAGATTGCCGAGAGCGACCACAGATTGAGGTGGAATCGATTCGATGAAGTGTTGAAGGCACTAAGTGTGAGAGATCCGGAGATGTCGATGAAATCCCAGCCACTGCCTACCCCACTCTGGTTGGCGGCATCGGGATTATCCAAAAGCGCCTGCCAGTTGTAGTGGCCGCCGCCATGCCATGTGGCATCGCCCTCGATGGAAAGTATTCCCGGAGAATTGCCGGGCTCCAGAGTGCCGCCAGTCTGGAGCAGCAGGTTGCCGATGCGTCCCGATCCCCCGAGTGAGCCACCGGAGGCCACGGTGGTGGCACCACCCGCCGAGATGTCGCCATTCACCATCAGGCGCCCTTGGGTGACCGTTGTGTTTCCAGAGCGGGTTTGAACACCATTCCACACCACCGCGCCACTGGAGGTCGCTTCGATCTCCAAGTCCGCCGATCCGGAAACAAGCCCATTGATGATCAGGTTGTGCGAGGATGAGTTCGACCAGGTTTGCGCCGCTGTGGGAATGATCGGCGCGCTTGACTCGAAGCGGGCGGGACCGTCGGCGGTGGATGCAAGGTGGATTCCCCCCGCGCCGATCGAGAGCGACGGCAAGTGGCTCCCCGAGAAAGTCTGGGCTCCATTGTTGAGCACGATTCCACCCGCCTGCCGCGCGCCGCCAAGGACGATTGTTTGATTTCCGGGGGAGTTGATGACAAGTGTGGAATACGGTGTGGTGGTCGAGCGGGCAGTTCCTCCGGTGCCGTTGGAAGAGGTCGTCCAGTTCGCATCCAGCCCATTCCAGGCATCATTAGTGGAGGCATTCCAATAGAGCGTGGTGAACGCCTCGCCATTCCATGCAAGCCCGTATGTCTGTGGAAATGATGTCGAGCCCCAATCCTCAAAATTCGCAAAAGTATTCTGGCTGTAGCCCACACGAAGGCCGTAGAGCCCCGTCTCAGGTATCGCGAAGGAAAGATGCTCAACCGTGTTGTAAAGGCTGGAGGACTGTGCGACCAGGGTGTCGAAGGTGTTACTCTGTCCCAAGCGCCAGAGGGAAAGGTTGAGATCGGCTTGTGCCGTTTCATAGAGCTCTCCGGTGCCGGGATTCCATTCGCGGATGCGGTGCCACGCGAGAGTGGTCGTGAAGGTCGAGTTCCCAACCAGCGGATCGGTGAGAATGTAATCGTTTTGAAAACCAAGCACGGCTCGCCCAAAATCCCAACCCAGCTCCTGCACCCCGCCTTGGAGCCCGGTTGCGGTGCCGTCCACCCCGCTCTGCCCGCGCACTTGAGTCTGAAAAGTGTTCTCCAGGTTCATACGGCCTGTGCCGACCGTATTGTCGAGGCTTTGGCTGGTAGAGACCACCCCATTGACGAGTGCTTGGCCGTTGCTCCAGCCACTTGTTTTGTCGGCCCCGTTGAGCAAGAGGGATTTCACCACAAGATTGCTCAGTGCCTCTTCATTGCCCGCCAACCCAGGCAAGGACTTGGAGGCACTTGTCACGAGGGCAGCCCCGCCTGCCACGATTGGAGCGGCAAAGCTCGTTCCGCTGATGGATGCGGAATACGCTGCCGCATCCGAGCCGAGGTTCGTCGAACCGGCGAGCGTGTTGTTGTTCCCCCCGGTCTGCCCACCATAGAACGCACTGGTGAGGGAAGCTCCAGGCGCGGCGACATCCACCGCAGCCCGCACGCCTGCGATGCTGACGACGCCATTCGATGTGTAATAAGCGAAATCCTGTGGCCCACGGCTGCTGAACGAGGCTGCCGAGTTGAAAGTGTTGGCGTCCCCCAGCGCGCCGACGGTGATGGTGTTGTAGCCCGAGCCCGGGGCCCCCACCGTATTGGTGCCGGGGCCTGAATTTCCCGCCGAGGTCACATAAGTGGTCGCGGGATTTTGAAAAACCATTGCATCACTGAAAATGGTTAGAGCGTTCGATCCTCCCGCATCGGTATAGCCGAAACTGGAATTAACAACATCCGCAACCGGGAACGCGTTTGCAAATGCCGATACATAGCTGTCTGCCGAAATGCCAAAGGAAAGCGCATACGCAGTTCCACTCCAACCTGTGGCCATCGCGGCGCTGCGCAGGTCGGTGGCCGGCGCAAGACCGCTTTGCCGAACGCCGCCGCCTGGGGTCTCGCGTCCACCGATGAGCATCGCCGCCCAGGTCGCATGCCGGTCGTAGAGGGGCGCTACGACTCCAGCGCCCCAAGTATCCGCCGAATTCACAAAGCTCGTGACATGCTGCAGCGCCTCATGGCCGTTCCAGACATGACCAGCCTCGAGATTGTAGGTGATGGTATTCTGGCCGGTGACGCCCGCTCCCGGATTTCCGTAATAAGCCTCCGCACCAAGAAAAGCACCAAGATCAAACGCCCCTCCGCCCACGGAGGTAGTCGCCTGGTTTTCAAACGGCATCGAAAACTCCCCAGCCACATTTCCCGTTCGAATTCCCAAAAAACCATCTGCGGCCTCCGCCATCTTCGCACATGGAAACAGAAGAAAGACACAGACGAGGATAGCCAGAGACCCTCGAGACCTCATCTGCGGCAGAGCCAATATCAAATTCACGATTCTCAGCATGAACACATGGCAGCAGGGTCTGCGGAGAGAGAAAAATCAAGGCTATTCACCGCTCTAAAATTGCGGTCTTCCCGCTCAGCCAATTCCGCCCTTCCTCCCCTCCCAGTCAATCTTGCTGCTTCTGTTGAAAATTTTTACACCAACCGGGCGAGTTCCTTCGGCAATGGACAGGTAAAGACCATATCCTTCCCGCTGACGGGATGTGGGAACCGCAGTGCGCTCGAGTGCAAGCCCAGGCGCTTGGCGGGATCGCTCTTCGCGCCGTATTTTTTATCTCCGATAATCGGGCATCCCACCTCCGAAAGCTGCACGCGAATCTGGTGTCGGCGCCCGGTCTCCAAGGTCAACTCAACCAGCGAGCGGTGGGGAGTCGATGCCAGGACGCGGAAATGGGTCACGGCATGGCGTGTGACCTCGCTGCGCGCGACACTGAAAACCTTGTAGGGATTTGTCTCATCGAGGTCCGACTCGAAGATGCCGGTCCTCTCTCGCAGACGCCCCTCGATGACGGCCTCGTAGCGTTTTTCAGCGTCATCCCAGCGTGATTGCAGGATTTCCTTGGACTCGGGAGTTTTTGCGAAAACCATGAGCCCCGAAGTTTCCTTGTCCAAGCGGTGCACGATCCAGACACGCGCGCGCGCCATGGGATTCCCGCCGCGCACATGGTCTGTGAGCTGATGGTAGGCCGTTTTTTCCTGCTCCGCCTCGCTGGCGATACTCAAAAGATTGGGTGGTTTATCGATGACCACGATATCCGCATCTTCAAAAAACACGCGTATTCCCGAGCCGACCAACGAGCGCGGTGCGGCGTAGCGGTCGTTCCTTACCGCGACGACATCCCCGGGCTGCAGAGGATGGTTGAATTGCGAGATCGGACGCCCATTCACCGTGATGGCCTGAAATTTCAACCAAGTGCGAATCTGCTTCTTCTTCAAGTCCGGCCAAGTTTCAAAACAATAAGCCAGCAACTCGGCAGGATTGGGGGCTGTGGAAGGCTTGGGCATTTGCGAGATAATATCAAAGCCACCGCGCTTGGGAAACCGGCTTTTCCGGAGCAATCGGATAAAGACAACAGCACGCCGCCTCTGGAGGAACCCATTTTATTTGCCGACTTCCAAGCTCCCAGCACTGAGCGGAGTGATGTGCCTCAGGTCTTGGATCAAGAATTCCTCCACTGAGGCCTCGCCCCCCTGGAGCAGGCGCAGACTGTCTGGCGTTGTTCCCCGCTGGGTGACGACACGGCGAATCCGAGAGTTCTGACTGACACTCACGACGGGCAGTCCATCAAGAGTCTCCAGGCGGACTCCATCCGCCCCGAATCGAGCTTGGAGGGTGATTTCCTGATGCTCGCCGGTGAGGGGATTTTCCTCCAGCCGAACCCTGAACGAATCTGGCTGCTGAGCGGAGGTGGCTTGGGGCATCACTTGACCACCTACAAAGCCAAAATCGGGAGCATTTTGGATGGAACGCTCCCATTCAATCGACCATCCCCCCTCGGGATTTCGGGAAAGAACGCGAAAGCGCTGAAGACCCGGAGCCTCCTCAAGCACAGCAAAAACATCACTCACGCGAGATGCCCTGACCCTGACTGGCTGGGGATCGGCGGCATCGGGAACGAGGGCTCTCAGAATAACGCCCTCCCCATTTGTTTGGGCTACGAGAGGAGTGGCTGCGGGGTCCATCGATTTGCCGGTGAACCACAGCGTCCTTCCCTCTCCAAAGGAGAGCGACTCGGCCATCGCAGGAATCGGAAGCTTAGCAAATTCGCTGCCTGCGGCCGCCAACCAGACTGTGCCATCCGAGATGCCCGCCAGATCATTTCCAGAGGCGGATAAGGCATCCCATACGAACGGAGCGGAGACTTGAGCAGGTGGCTGGCTCCCATCCAGCGCGACGAAGGTAACAGTCGCGTTCTCTGAAAAACAAACACGGCCACCTGCTCCGGCAAGAGACCTCGGTTGGGCGCTGGCGGGAAGCTGTGCGTTGGGCATTTCGCTCCCATCCTCGAGAGAATAGATGTGCCAACTTTCGCTGGAGTGGATCACAGCGGCGAGGTCGGTTGCGGCGAGCAGAGGGCTGGCGGCAGATGGGTTTGGAAATTCCCTGCTCCACAAGAAGCCCCTGTCATGGGAATAGCGGGCGCAGAGTCCTTGACCAGGTGCTGTGGATCCGACGAGCAAGACATCTCCGCTTGGCAGCAGGGCAAAGTCCTCGATGCGGCGGGGAGCGGGCGTCTCCCCCGAGGAAACCCAGTCGTTGAAGTGAAAAGCCACGCCCTCGACCAGCACATCTCCGACAAGATATCCGCGCACAAAATATCGGCCAGCGGGGACTTTTTGCCCGTCCCTATCGAGCCCGTCCCAGCGAGTGATGTAGCCGTTCAGTCCCACACGAAAGGCCTCTTCACCGTCGAGGGCATGCAGGATCCGCACGAGTTTTCCCGCTTTGTTGAAGACGCCGAGGGATATCAGCCCTTCGCCTGGAACGGCAAAAGCGATGTCCTGTGTGTTGGATGGTGCGGCGACAAGGGTTGATACAGCGATCAAAACGACAGCGACTGTGGCGAATGAAAAACCACGCATCAGAGATAATGCCTCCAATCGAGATTCGGGAAAATATTGTCGCGCTCCTCACAGGCGGAGAGGAACTCATCGTTGGCTTGCCCAGTTTCCAGCAGTTCGTGAAGTTTGTTGAAGCGCAGGATGTGGTCTTGGGTGCGCTTGGTGGCGTATTCCACCGCCGTGCCGGTTTTCATGAGGAACGCCCAGTCGCTCGATTGGGCGAGGAGTAATTCACGGGCGAGTTGCCGCAGGTAGCGTTGGGTTGAATCCGATGGCGCGCCGCTATGCTTCCGTGCGGCGGCGGTCATCCGGCGGGCCGCCGCATGGAGGTGCGGGTAGATCCACGAGTTGCAACGGTCGAGCCAGACCTCCCAATAGCCCTTGTTCCCCCAACTCGAAGGTGATGGGCTGAGCATCTGCTGGGTGATATTTCCTCTGAGATAGTCACCTGGCGTCGTGAGACGAAAGGTCTTCTGGTCGTAGGCGGCCTTGCGCAGGAAAAATTCGAGAAACTCGGGCCCCTCATACCACCAGTGCCCAAAAAGCTCGGCATCAAACGGGCTGAGGATCACTGAATCCGTCGGCAGCATCGATTTCAGGTTCTCGAATTGCCGAATGCGGGCGTGCATAAAATCCCCCGCATGGTGGTCAGCCGCCGCCATCGCCCAAGCCCGGTTGTAGATCTGCTTGTCGGGCGAACCAGTGACACGATGGTATTTGAAGCCCGTATTGCGGCGGCAGCCGGTATCAGGCAGCACGGAGTGCAGGTAGTCCTCCGGCAGCTCCATGCCGATGTCGCGATAGAAATCCCTGTAGGCTGGATCCCCCGGATACCCCTCGCGAGCGCTCCAGACCTGCTTACTCGACTCGCGGTCTCGTCCAAAAACAGCCGGCCCGGCAGGCGTGAAATAGGGGGAGTAAATCGCGAAGCGAGGCCTTGGCTCGCCATACATGAGGCCATGGGCATCGACAACGAACCAGCGAAGGTTGGCCTCCTGCAAGAGCGTGTCGACACGGGGCACATACCCACACTCGGGAAGCCAGATGCCCTCGGGAGACTTGCCGAAACACTCGCGATGGTAGTCGCAGGCGATCAAAATCTGCGCCCTCATCGCCTCGGGCACGACCTCCATGAGCGGCAGAAATCCATGGGTTGCCCCACAGGTTATGATTTCAATGATGCCATCCGCCTGCAGTTGGGCAAACGCCCCCACGATGTCGCGGTTGATTTGCCGCACATAAAATTCAAGCGCCTCCGAGAGTCGGTAGTGGTAGTGCCTCGCAACATCCCGCATCGCGGCATCAGGCGCGGTGCGGTCGATTTCCATCCCAGCCAACTCAAGCCCACGGGCAATATAACGCTCGGCACGGGACTGCAGGAGCGGATCTCTCAGCATGGCACAGAGCGGCGGGGTGAGTGTGAAGGTGAGCTTCACCGGTGCCTTGTCGCTCACAAGACGCCGCAGCATTTTCAGAAGGGGGATGTAGCATTCGACGATGGCTTCGAACAACCAGTCCTCCTCGAGAAACTCCTCGTGTTCGGGATGCCTGACCCATGGAAGATGGGCGTGGAGTAGAAGGGCGAGCGAACCTTGATACATACTTGCATGGAGAAAACTAATGCGGCTGCTGTGCCGCGACAAGCGCTTAGACTTTTAGGCGCCCCATCCGCTCCAGGAGCGCAAACCCTCGAGCGCACGGGATCGATGGCTCAATATGTTTTTGACCTCCGCTCCGAGCTCGGCAAATGTTTCACAGTGCCCCTCTGGCACAAAAAGCGAATCGTAACCGAAACCGCCCGAGCCCTTCTCCTGATTAATGATCACTCCCTCGACCGATCCGCTGAAGGCTGCGAGTTTCTGACCTCCGCGCGCCAACACAATCACGCAGCGAAAACGGGCCGAGCGCTCTTTGCCACGCGCGCCGGCGAGTTTCTCCAAAAGCAGAGCGCGGTTCGAGGCATCCGTGGCTCCTACCCCGGAAAATCTCGCGGACCAAACCCCTGGGGCACCTCCAAGCCGATCCACTTCCAGTCCGGAATCGTCTGCAATGACCCATCCCCCGAAGTGCTCGGACACAGCCAAGGCTTTCAGGGTGGCATTTTCCTCAAATGTGATCCCCGTTTCCTCCACCTCCCCCACTCCGCTGAGTGTTGAAAGATCGAGGACATCAAATTCGGAGCCCAGGATTTCCCGAATCTCGCCAACCTTGTGGGCATTTCTTGTGGAAACAAGGAGCCTGCGGCACAGAGAGAATTTCATAGTCGCATTTAAGCCTTTAGAGAGATCACCGCAATTCTTGAAAAGACGCCACGAAAAGTTGAAAGACGGCCCAAACAGAGACAGTCAAGACCAACCTTGGGAAAGACCGGGAACGATGGGGCTAAAGAATTTCGCGGTTCTGGCCTCGGAGTCGTTCAAAACCCTGAATGACCTGGCGTGGGGCGAGCTGGCTCACATCGCCACCGAGCCGGGCGACTTCCTTCATGATTCGTGAGCTAAGGTAGGTGTAGTCTTCCTTGGGAGTCAGATAGACCGTCTCCAAACGGGGCTCGAGTTTTCGATTCATGAGCGCCATTTGAAATTCAAACTCGAAATCCGAGACGGCGCGGAGGCCGCGAATGACAGTGAAGACTCCATGCTCGCGGGCAAAATCCACCAATAAACCCTCGAGCGGAAGAATAGTAATGGCAGGGTCGTCTCCAAGAGTTTCGCGCAGCATGGCCATGCGCTCCTTGACGGTGAATAGCGGCCCCTTGGAGTTGCTGGCGGCAACGGCGATGATGAGGTCCGAAAATAAATGCGTGGAGCGCCTGATGACATCGAGGTGACCGAAGTGAACGGGGTCGAAGCTCCCGGGATAAATGGCGCGGCTTTTATTCATGGTTTGAGGGGCATTTTTTTGAAGCCATCCGAGGGCTGAAGCTTGCTGACATCGCCGCTGGTTTTTGCGGAGCGGATGGTGTCGCGGAATTTGTAAGCGGAGGGTTTGAGAATGCGGTCGTAAGTCTGAGAATCCATCGTAGCGAGGCCGAACTTAGCCTTGTAGCCATAGTGCCACTCGTAGTTGTCGGCGAGCGACCAGCTAAAATATCCGCGCATGTCGTAGCCATCGCGGATGGCGCGACCGATAGCAGCCAGGTGGTTTTTCATATACCAAACGCGCTTGGAGTCGTCCGTTGTGGCGATGCCATTTTCCGTGATCATCATGGGCTTGCCGTAGCGGTCGCCGACACGCCGGATCTCCTTGTAGAGGCCTGCTGGGTCGATGCGCCAGCCCATCATGGTGTAGTTGTGCCCCCTCCTCCAGGCTTCGGAGATGAACGATGTGGGGCTGGCAACCTGGGAGTAGTAGTAGTTGATGCCGATGATGTCGCAGACATCCCAAACGCGGTCGAGGTGGTCGATATTTCCATGGATCATGGTATTGTAGAAAAGCCCGCCCGGATCGAGGGGTGAGCGCTCCCACCAAGGCAGGGCCTCGACGGATACGACTTTGGCAGTTGGTTTCACCTTTTTAATCCGCGCGGCGGCATCCCGGAACATCCCGGTGCTGGCATCGATCGCCTTCCAATAGGTGCCGAGGGCAAGCGTCATGGCCGGCGGCCACTGGCCGACGAGATAAGCCGTGGTGATCTGGCCATTCGGCTCGTTTTGTGGAGCGAAGTAATTCGTGTAGGGCGCGAGGCGGGGCAGAACCTTGTCCAGATAGACGAGCCAGCGCTCACGAGCCTTGGGGTGAAGCCAATTCGCAGCCTTAGGATTTTTTTGATCGTAGAGCCAATCGGGGAATGTGAAGTGCCAGAGGCAGACGACCGGTTCAATGCCGGCGGCTTTGAGGCGGCGGGCCATCGCGACATAGCGGTGGAGGGCCTCCTCGTTGAACTCGCCCATGCGCGGTTCGATGCGGGCCCACTCAAGACTGAAACGGTAATGGGTGACGCCCGTTTTCTTCAACGCGTCGAGGTCTTTTTCAAAATGCGTCCAGGAATAGAGGGCGTCCCCCTTTTTGGGAGCTCCGCCCTTGGAAACCATGATGTCCCAATCGGTGGAAAAATACTCCTTATCGCCAGGTTTCACAGCTGGGTCCTCATATTGATAACTGGCTGTGGAAATGCCCCAAGCGAACTTCGCATCGGCATGGGGGAGCGGGCGCGGCGGACGCGGCAATGGCCCCTTTGAGTCATGACCGAGAGGATTGATGCTGCTGCAGGAGGTCAGTAGAGCCAGCGCAAGACAGGGGAGACTGCGCACGACGCAGCGCAAAGACAGGAAATTCATGGCATGAGCTAAAGCAGGCGGGGCACGCTGCGAAAGACTTTTTTCCGCATGCGGGCCGCGTTGGGTTTGCGCGGAGGGATCACTTTGTGATTAGTTGATACCGCATGAGCCAAGTCGCCTATCTCGGACCCGAGGGAACTTTTTCAGGAATCCTCGCACGCCAACGATTCGGAGAAAAATCCGACCTGGTCGCCTGTGCCACCATCGATGGGGTGTTCCAATCCGTCCTGAGCGGGGAAACCCCCTTGGGCCTTGTGCCGGTCGAGAACTCATCGGGAGGAACGGTTTACGACACCATCGACCTGTTCATTCGCAATACTGGATCGATTTACATTTTGGAGGAGCTTGCTCTGGATATCCGCATCGCCTTGCTGGGACGAAAGGGAAAAAAATTGAAGACGGTTTATTCCCATTTCACCCAGATCAAACACCATGCCGACTGGCTGAAGGTCAACCACCCCGATGCCACGCTGGTTCCCGTATCCAGCACGGCCATCGCTGCCGAGCAGGCGGCGGCGAATCCTCAAGCGGCGGCCTTGGCTTCGCCCGGCGCGGCGGAACTCTACCATCTCGACATTCTTGCGACTCCTTCGGATGGCCAAGAGATCAATGTGACCAATTTTTTCACCATCGCTTGCAAGCCTGGCACCTCACGAAAGAATGCCAGCCGGACCGCGCTGGTCGCAACTCTGCTCAACGAATGTGGCAGCCTTCATAAATTCCTTGGCCCTTTTGCCCGGCAGAAGGTCAGCCTCACACGCATCGTCTCCCGCCCTGTGCCCGGACAACCGCAAACCTATGTTTTTTATGTCGAGGTTGAGGGTGCGGAAACCGATCCAAGCGTGGCCCTCGCCCTTGGCTCCGCGAAGCGCCAATCCCGCTCGATCTCAATGCTTGGGAGTTTTCCGCTCGGCCGCCGCTTCCGATCCTGACTTGTCAAAACCTGCTGCGTTTGCCAAAAGGACGCCATGTTCATGAAATACCTACGCAACCTCTCGTCGATTGTCGCAGTCTTCCTCTGCATCCCATTCCTGCAAGCGCAAGGGGAGGCCACGATCACGGTCAAGAAGAGCGATATGCTGAACATCTCGATCAAACCCTTCGCCGGTCCTGATGCGGCGATTGCAGGTAAAGTAGTGGCCAATGACCTCGACCTCTCTGGGCTTTTCTCCATTGGAATCCCCGAGCGCGCAAACTTCATTGTCAGTGCGACGGCATCTGGCGGTTCACTCCAAGGCCTTGTGACCGACAACCGAGGCACTGCCGTGCTCCAAAAAACCTACTCGGCTAATACCCGCACCGCAGCCCACCAGTTTTCAGATGACATTGTTGCCACGCTCGTTGATGGAAAAGGTATCGCGAGCTCGAAGATCGTCTTCGTGAGCAATCGCAGCGGGGCAAAGGAAATCTACTCCGCAGACTACGATGGAGCCAACCAACGCCAGATCACCCAAGACCGCGCCATCAGCGTCGCGCCGGCCATTTCTCCCGATGCCTCAAAGTTGGCCTACACTGGCTACCAGAGCGGCTACGCGGATATTTACAATGTGGACATCGCATCCGGATCGCGCTCAAAAATCCTCAACTTTCCCGGAACAAATTCCGGAGCCTGTTTTTCACCCGAAGGCAGCCGCATCGCCTGTTCGTTGAGCAAGGATGGAAACCCAGAGCTTTACATCGTCGCGGCAAACGGGAGCGGCGCACGCCGACTCACGCGCACCCGGGGCGTGGAGTCATCTCCCTCATGGTCGCCTGATGGCGCCGAGATTATTTATTCTTCCGATGAACGCGGCGGGCCGCAACTCTACCGCATCAGTGCAGCCGGTGGTGTAGCTCGGCTTGTCTCCACGGGCTATGGATACTGCACCGAACCCAGCTGGTCACCTGACGGAAAAAAAATTGCCTTCACGGTCCGTCAAGGTGGATTTGCCATTGCCGTGCTGGACCTCGCCTCCGGCACATCCCGCATCGTTGCCGAGGGGCAAGATCCAGCATGGGGAGCTGACTCCCGCCACATCATTTACAGCGATGGATCTTCCATCATGCTCCTGGACACCATCAAAGGCCGCCGCACGCCGGTCGTTTCAGGCCTTGGAAAAGTCTCCGAACCGTCGTGGTCACGCTGACGCAGGCTTCCGCGTCACCTGCTACCATGGAGGCACTTTTTCTAAGATCCAGAAGGTTGGCTCAATCATTTCAGGATTTCTCCAAAAACAACACAACACACGCTGAGTAGGAATTTTGCCACCAGCCAAGGCGTGAAGCGATGGCCTGCCTGCCGAGGTCTGTGCCTGAGGAAAGATGAT
>Ga0247831_1002243_pt1 | contig 32258 bp, 19 predicted proteins | sample LaCruzMarch2015__9_FD_192406 | JGI IMG/M metagenome (GOLD analysis project Ga0247831, IMG submission 192406) | Freshwater microbial communities from meromictic Lake La Cruz, Castile-La Mancha, Spain - LaCruzMarch2015_1m | ecosystem: Environmental > Aquatic > Freshwater > Lake | place: Spain...
CCATGAGCTATGCCGAGGGTAGTAGTTGGACGGCATACGAGGCCGTTGATCTTTGCTACGCCGGTGGACCACATCACGATGCACTATCAGTCGAGGGTCCCATGACAAACAAGGAAGATACCACAGTCGATCATGTCGATCCGACGGATGCATCAAAGTTTGCATTCGAGTTAATATTCGGTTGTCAAGTGTCCATTACTGGACTGTTTATTACTCAACTAGCCGATGGGATAATGGGGATGGAGAATGGGGATGCCTCGTTTTGGAAGCAAATGTACAATCGGGGAGGCATACCACGTCCCGAGTTTAGTCTATGTTTTAGTCGAAGTGATGATGCCGACCGTGATGGTACCGGTGCCGGTGCCATGACACTTGGCGGCGTGGATCCTCGTTTGCATCAGAGTCCTATGGTCTTTGCAAAGAATGTGAATGACTCTGGATTCTACGCAGTCCACCTTAAGGCTGTCTACCTCCGTGCGGGGGGAGGAATATCAGCACAAACAACCAAGGCGGACATGAATCGGATGCATAAAATTGATTTGTCAGAGGCTGAGCTCAATCGAGGCAATGTCATTGTTGATTCCGGCACGACGGACACATACTTTAGCCGTGTCCTTGATGGGCCATTCAAGCAGATATGGAAGGAGTTGACGGGAAATGACTACAACCATAGTCCTATATCGATTACTGATGCAGAAATTGCGGCCTTACCGACTATTATACTGGTACTCTCGGCGTATGATGGTTCTGCCGTGGGGGACGAACCGAAAGGCAACCCAGATGACGTACCCGGATACGCGGGTACGACAGGGATTGGAAATCCACGGGACGTAGTACTCGCCATCCCAGCCGCACACTATCTGGAGTACGATCCTGACATTGGCAAGTACGTTCCGCGATTCTACACCGATGAGGGTGGTGGTAGCGTCTTAGGGGCGAATGCTATGATGGGACATGATGTCTTCTTCGATAACAGTATAAAACGGATCGGGTTTGCCGAGAGTAACTGTGATTACACGTCACTTTTGTTGAGTGAGGGTCCCTTGCAAAACCAAGAAGAGAGTAACAAGATTGAAGTTCCTGTAAACGAAGAGCCTGCATCTGAAGTCACAGGACCCGAACTAAACGGTGGGACTGACGATGAGGTTGAGACTGACGATGAGATTGCAGAAATCGAGGCTGAAGAATCGGAGTCGTGGGGCGATGACACCACAGAGGAGGAGAAGAGTAACACCGAGCAAAACGCGGAAGTCCCTATTATTCCCGAGCCTGCTGATACTAACAATAATCCATACGAGGTACCGGCAAAACCAAAGCCGGAATACTCAAGCGGTACGATGACCTTCGCTAGTGAAATGCTCGACGATATGAAACACGAATGTGCGTCTGCCGGGTGTAGGAGCATCGCTGTCTTGTTTATCATTGGAGCAGTGGCCATAGTGCTCGTGGGCATCCGTAGGACCATGGCCAGGAGGAGAGTCGTTCGGCAATATGAGGAGGCAGGGCTGGAAATTTCTGACCTGGCTTTGGATTTGGATAGCGACGATGAGGGGGGTTACAATGATAATGATGATCCTCGATTTCGTCAAATCACATGAATGAGTAAAAAGAGAAGAAATAATAGGCAAAGGTTAAAATCTTTCTGTTATAGGAGTTACGAGTCTATTTATATTATAAAAACACAACAATCACATAAATCGGCAGCAATAGCGTCAGCGAAAAAAGCATTGCGGGTGATCACTCGTTACACTCGTTAAAGTTGCCGTAGGTGACCCTGCGGGTAGCCTGCTGCTCTTGAATGCGAGAGTGGAGTTCATACTGCTGTTCAGGAGTAAAGTGCATCATGAAGTTCTTCCGAGATTCCTCTGTCCGCTGAAAGGAGTTGGTCAATCTAGTCATCAAAATGAGTTTGCGTGATTCCTCCGTCCGTTCCATTGACTTGAGGAGCCTCACGAGAGCCTCTGAATAAACCTCCGACGGACGACGGCTGATAGAGGGACGGTTGACAGAAGAGGAAGGGTGCACTTGATTCGCCATGGTTAATATTGATAGCTTTGATTGATCTCGGGTGTCAGAGGGAGACCTTATTTCTAGCTGGTTTTTTACCTAGAATGAATCGGTTATTTAGATGACCCAATGTGAAAAGACCATGACTGTCCGCATCGCATGCAACTTTATTCTCTGGGAAACATTCTTCAACCGAAAACCTAATGCTTCTGCTAATAGAAAAACTAATGCTTTCTTGTGTTCAGATATTATATCGAAGTAATACCGAACTTCTTGTGTGACCACAACATTCGAGATCAGAGATCACATCCATCTTTTTCTTGGTCGTTGATTTGTTCTGGTGAAACGCCGATATGTTCTGGTGGTACCATTGCTTCACCCTCCGTTATGTTTATCGATGCCATCATTGAAGACATGTTTGACCTATGAAAAAGCAAATAAATGAAGGAAGAAATATATACAGTATCTTAGATTGACATAAGGGTGAAGAAAGGAGAAAATATCAAAAGCATCAACTCACAGCAAACTCAATCCTGAACAACTAATATCATATTTTTCTTTGTTCTCTTTTAAATCAACCTCATTGCTTCCATTATCATTTTCTGAAGCTTCAAACGGGTTGTCCTTACTCCACTGTGTTATTTCTGACATAATACTACTACTCCTAGTAGAGGATTTGCTGGATTTACTTGACCGACTTGAGGACTTACGTGAACCAACCATTTGGATGCTTGGAGATGATGCTTCCCCTTCGCCTGTACTATTGAATAAAGAAAAGTTAGAAATAAGCATGTCCTGACTTTGCCCGCTTTTCTTCAGCAAGTCCTCTAACATTTTACTATCCATACTCAGATTTCCATCAAAGTTATTTGACAACGCACTATCGTCAATTTCCTTATTCGAATCACTTTCTGACACATCATTCTCATGGATAGGAAGAAGCAATATATTCGTTTCTATCTTGTTCGTTTGCCAAATAGGCTGGGTGCTTTCAGATGACAATAATGTTGTACCAGATCTGGTATCACTTCTTGACCCATCCTCGGTCTCATTCTTAACATCACTCTGTACCACAGCTTCAAAGGGGCAGACCTCCTTGGTCCATTTCGATATCTCTGCCATTGCTGAGAATTTAGTATCTGTATTTGATCGCTTCCTTCTACCGGATGTATTGTCATTATTGCCAGAGGAATTGATCGAAGTAATTGCTTTCGAGACTTCATCCTCCGATTGGCTTGGTTCATCATAATTCTTTAGTTCCCTTTCACTGAACATCGCGGAAAGGCTCATCGAATTATCGAACATACCGCTTCCCATATCCTCCCCCACAGAATTGAATGCGTAGTCATTGCCCATGCTACCTTTTAGCCAGCTTTCGGTTATTGATGATGAGAAAGTCATGATTGTAGAATCACCAGCAGATTTATGCATGACCGGAACCTCTGTCTGCTGATCCTGTTGCGTTGATAAACTTGTATCGTATTGCTGACACTGATGACAGATAGGCAGGTGCTGCCCAACATAGTCCATCGCTTGTCTTGCCACTCCATCCTCCACCGTATAAGGACCATCCGACTGTCGCACATTGTTCGCGTTCATTGCCATAAAACCCCTTTGACTAACGGAAAACGGTAATTGGCCATCATATAGATAGGGATGAAGTGTAAGTAATTGCTGCAGATGCTGTTGTTGACGTAAAAATTGGGCGCGTTGTTGGGGAGAACTTTGCTGCTGCTGATTTCGATAATCACGAGCTTGGCCAGCATGCTGGAAAAGAGTGTTATTTTCTCCAAAAGAAGTTTGAGCAACCTGCTGTTGTTGCCGAATCGTCATCTCCTGTTCCAACGTTTTTTCTAATTCATAGTTCTGTAATTCGACCTGAGTTATCATCTGCTGCGTCCCCATCTCTTTCTCCTGTTTTAATCTTTGTTTTAATTCATAACTCTGCAATTCAACCTGGCCAATTTGATAAACTTCTTTCACCTCCTGTGAAGAAATTGTATTCATTTGATTGAACAGGTCGTTGGCTTGAACTTGCTGATATTCCTGCTGCATCCCCATGTGCCTTGTATTCATGCCTCTATTTGTCTGAACACCCTCCTGTGAAGAAATTGTATTCATTTGATTGAACAGGTCGTTGGCTTGAACTGGCTGATATTCCTGCTGCATCCCCATCTGCCTTGTATTCATGCCTCTATTTGTCTGAATACCCATCCCCCCACTCAACATCATGTTCGTGAACGCTGTATTCCCGCCGCGATGATTCGCATAATGAGTCGTCGTATTATTATTATCATATGCAAATGGATGCTGGAATGTCTCGTCATCAACCACCTCAATCTTCTTCCGACACTCCTGTTGCGTACACAAACTTCGCTGTATCTTCGCTCGTAATTCACGTTCCTGTTTCTCAGCCTCGGGACTTAGAGGTACGGGTATCTTCTTCCGTGAGCGTCGTTTCTTCTTCACGACGGGCGTGGGCATGAATCCCTCACCCTCGCCACCACCATTGTTGAATGGGAACATATTATTCATATTCGTATCGCTACGATAGGAAACACGAGAAATAAAGGCAGTGTTTAACCCTAAAAGTAACTCTATGTGGGGGTGAAATGAGAAATGAGGAAAATCCCAGCTCAAGCGTAGGTAGTCAAGCAACGCAAGAGATGGAAATAATGATGGAAAATCCCAGCTTCGACAACATGACAGCGGCAAGACGATCGTGTGGGTGGGAATGAGGTCGCAGACTCACGTGGAGGCGAGGAAGAAATAGTGAATAATGTCAATTCGTTCGATGGTGGAATAATGAAGGAGGTGACGATGCAATCCACTGTTGCTTCTGCTACAGAAATCGATTGCAACCCGACGAAGTCCCACATGGACGAATCAATTGAACCATATGATTATTCAAAGAATTCCACAATGGAAGCTGAGGTAGATGTCGGGATAGACGGGCACCAGTCTGTTGCTGACATTAACAATATAATCATTGAAACGCCGCGGAAGAAAAATGATATACTCAATACATTTAATGAAACCCCTACCATTGTCGAGGGGGGAAATGAGCTGTCGGCGAGAACTGATTCATCTCGAGATGACAAAATTGTGGCAATAGGGAAATTAGTTGAGAAAACGATGAAACGGTGTACCTTCTCGACTGCTGCAGCTCGTTCTATTGCAGAGGCAAAAGTGTATAGGTATGCAACAAATTATGTTTTAAGCAAGTTAGAAATCTCGGCAATTGATTACGAGTCTAAAGCCAAGATGAATAACCCAAAGGAAGAAGACAAGATGGAAATAGACGAAGAAAACATGACCGAGGTGGAAACAAACGATGATTTTTGTAACGAGCCAACAACCTCGATCGATGAAGTTCTGGCACCAATGGACAACGACACCAAGGGAATAACAATAGACCCAAACCAGTGCATAACAACAAACACGGATGATGTCACAAAAATGAAGGAAGAAGACTTATTCAACCCAAAAGATGTTCGACTAAGCTGCCAAGGCGACTCCGATGATGAAGACGACGAATCAAATGACGATGGCTTTGGGGTCTTGCAGCTACGTCCGCTCATGCGAAAGCAACGGAAGTCAAACATTGCAGCATCTAAGCCCATTCGTATTACTATACCGTCGAATACACCAAAAGAATCAACGAGAAATTTATTTGATGCAGCGGTAGATAAGACCGAAGATGATGTTTTTGTCGAGGACGACCCACTCTCATTCTATTCCACTACTGAGGGTGAAGATGCATGCGATGCCAATTCATCATCGATGAAGGACTTAGCTCATGATCTGCTGGCGAAGTTACAGAATGAAAAGAAAGAGGACAAGATAAAGATTCAAGCGTATTTAAGTGCTAAGTTGGAACAAACTAATTATAACATTCAAAAGGAAATTAATCAAGTACACAAGCAAACTCGTCAATTGAAACAGCTCAATGAAAAGCAACACTGTCAGTTTCAGTCAAACGTTCAAAAGTTTAAAGAGGGTGAGAACTTGTTGCTCCAAAATTGTAACGCACATCAGTGTCAACAATTTGAGGAGAGCAAGGCCGAGATGATGAAGCGATACGAACAGGATATCATAACTCAGAATCAAATACTTCAGGCACATCACAAGAAAAGGCAAGCTGAGGGTCATATGTTAATAAAAGATCTCACTGATAGATGTCACGCACATCATGATTTTTTGATAGCCAAACTTTCAATGTTGCACGAAGAAAGATTCAAACAAAAGCGCAAGGACATTGAGTGCTCTGTTGCTAGTGCATTTCAATCCGAGTCTGTGGCGCGAGGGAAAGCCAATAAGAGCGCCACACACTTAAATACTTCTAATAGTAAAGGGACTGTGTTTGGAAATGTTGTTTCGCATGATGCAGTGTTGAGACAAAAGCAACGCAAGGGCTTGATGAACACGGCTCGTATACAGCTTGCCATTGAAATCCATAACGAAGGCATCATTACAATAACGCGATCAAATCAAGCAACGGATAATGATGATCGAGGTCGGTCTAGCACATTCATTCCATGGGGGCGATCGTGTACTTCACTTTTATACTCGATTGTGATTGGAGAAATCCCTTCCGAATGCAAAATGGATCCAATTTGCCGTGATGGACGTGGAATGCTACGCGGTGGCCTAGTAAAATGTATGATCACAGATTTACGGACAAGTGACGACATTGCAATAAGTGAAAGAGCGAGCACATTTTCACAAGTACAACGTGCAAACAGCAATGCTCACAAAAGTGACATTGATTCCATCGAGCGCCGACTAAATACTGCATTAGTGGCGATGTCATCTATGCAGGCAGAATACGCTGACTTAAAGGACAAATGGGATCAAATTTCTGTGATCCATAAGAAGACCATGGTGCAATTGGAACGAGACTGCCAAGAGCTTGAAAAGTTTAAGGCTCAAGTACATATTTTCTTCGAAAAGGACGGCTCCCCATCGCAAAACTTTGCTGTTGAGAACCAGCAGAAATTTCTGACTGCCATGCTTAAGTATAAGGGCAACTACGAAAGCAGTAAAAGCAATGAAACTGTTTTGGACGAGCATCTTGACATGTCAACCAAGGCAATGAAAAAAAAGAAGAGTGAAATTGATATTGTTCAGAAGGAAATTGTATTTGCCCGACAAGCTTTAGCATCTGCCAAGGGTAGAAGTGACAGCACAACTCTTGCAGTCACCGTTGAATTCATTACAGCCTCACTTGGGAAAATAGCCGAAAAAAGACGATTAAACATTAACAAAATCAACCCAGAGGAATCAAGTGCAATTCCTCAAAAGATGCTTCGCCGCAGGATCACTACAATGTTGAGACCAAGCGTTCGAATGTTATTAGGTGCTATTAATGCTCAATTACCAACGAGTTCATCTCACTCGAAGGACTGCTTTGATATTGTTCATAATGACGATGAGCTAAGCCCAGAGTTGCGTGCGGAACAACTACTTCTACTTGCTCTTCACCCTCCATCTACAAAAGACCCATTGCCTTCTGTCCCTGATCAAGCAAATCCGAACCGAAACTGGGCGGAGCCTGGCTGGCAAATAAGACTCGACAATCCTAGCTACGACAGGGAAACGTCTATTTCGATCATGCCTGTTCGAACCGAAGGACATTTGAGCCAAGCAATGGCTGCAACCTGCTCTTCGTGTGGTCGTCAGGCAGCGGCACTGATCAAGCCTCGACATTTACGCATGCTTACAGATCCATTGTCTTTCGAGTGCCAAGCAAGTGATCCTTCGAACTCGGGATCTGAAACAATAGCGTCACATGCCGCGGTCATTGCCGATCCTCTGTCTGCTACAGACAATAAGTACCGTCTCGGTTACAATTTTGTCTATCGCCCTGAGATTAGTGATGTTGTCGAGAAAGCTACCAAAGATGCAACGAATAATAATAAGAGCCAAAGGGCACCAAAAGTAACTACAACTGCCATCCCTAAGAGAAAACGATCTCCTACAAAGAAGCAAAAAATCGAAGCCCTTGCGGCGAATGATTTGGCAAAAGCTCCCGATCATCATAGACAGCAAATTTCCCCCTCTCACCCACTCCACCAGTCGATATTAGCAGAAAGTACAATCATTCCTTCACAGCAAACTCATCGACCACAGTTTCAACCACAGCACCAGCAGCAGAGCCAACGTCACTTAATGACTCTACCCCAACGATCACCATCACAACAAAATCTACAGTTTCAACAGCAGCAGCAGCAAAACATGGCGGCTATGAGACAGCTTCAGCAGCAGTACCAAGTGAATTCGCAACAGATGCAGTCGAATCCAATGCAATTTATGCATATGCTTCAACCGTCAGTAGGCAGTATATCCATAGTTACTTCACCTCCTGATTTGCAGCCACAGAACAAAAAGAGTGCTTAACCTTTCTTGCATTCATGTTCGTCTTTGGTGAGTCGGTTTTATTTCCTAGGAGTCAATAGAAATAGGTAAATAGTTGGAGTATTACTTTAATATTGGTGTTAGTTTCTGCCTAGTCCCTTGCAGTCGATTTAATTGATCGGCATCGTACAGCCGTCTGAGATATCCACTTGTCTTAAGCAATTCGCCTGGTGAGCCATATTCCGCTACCTTACCTGCATCAAGAACAAGAATCTTGTCATATCCAAGAATGGTGTCCAACCTGTGAGCGACAGTTATCACCGTGACTCCCTTCTGAACGAATTCTCTGAGTATTGTATCCTGTACCTGAGCATCTGTTCTTGGATCCACCGAGCTTGTTGCTTCATCAAGGACAAGAATATTACTGCGTTTTACCAAAGCCCGAGATAAACAAATAAGTTGTCGTTGTCCTTGAGACAGATTCATACCTCCCTCTGTAATGATTGTATCTAGGCCCTCCAAGTCTCGAAACTGCCGCGCAAGCTCTGAACTTGATGCTTCCAGAGCCCTCCATGCGTCTTCTGCTGACGTATTGCCTGAAGAGTCTAAATTATACAATAATGTTCCGGCAAATAAAGTCGGCGACTGAGGAATGATAGACAGCGATCCACGCAATCCTTGTAGACTTAACGATCGAATATCAACTCCATCAATTGTTATACTACCAACCTCCTCGATCTCAACAAGACGAAACAGAGTGAGAAGTAAAGAGGACTTCCCGCTTCCCGTTCTCCCGACAACACCTAGGGTCGTACCAGCGGGTACATTTACTGACACTTTTTTTAGCACAAGTGAGGTTTCTGGTGTGTATCTCATGGAGACATCATTGAACTGGATGCGGCCTACAGGCCAGCCTGAATTTATGAGTGCAACCTCACTATCATGGGAGAGCAACCCGATGGAGTTGGACTTGACTTCCTTTAAGTCCGTACCGTCGGTTGTTGACTCCAGATTTATAAGCTCAGACAACCTCTCGACAGACAAAAACTGATTTTCAGCGTCTGTAAACGTTCTAACAGCCCACGTGAGGAGACCAGTAATGCTGAGTGCTTGCGTTAGCCCCCAACCTGCTGCACCAGATTTTAGCTTCCCAGCCCGACTCAGAAACACAGATCCTATAGCCACAGTTAGAACGACAGCATTCCCTAAACTCTCAAGACGGATGGACAGCCATCTATCAAGCGCTTTGACTGAGTAGAAAACAGATATATTCTCATCAATAAGACTTCTGTGCTTATTTGACCAAATACGCTGACCGTTCGGTATCGAGCGAATAGTTTCTATACCACGCAAGGCTTCCCGGAATTGAGTATAGATAGGGGATCGAGACTTCGATTCACATCGCTTCAAATCCCGAGCAGCTGGTCTGAATCTACTCATCGCGTCGATATAAAACACTGCCACAGTTCCAATCGGGATAACCAACAGAGGCGATACTACCCCAGCTAAAGCAATTATGCTAAAGAGTATCTGGAGCGTACAATATATTACAGATGCAATTCCATCAGGCAGAGAGCGATCCACAACCTCTAATTCTTTACCGAATCTGGTAAGGAGCTGTCCACTTGGTGTTCTTGAGAAAAATGATAAGGGTGCCTTGAACACTGAGTGAAGCATTTTCTGATGGACATCACTAGACGCCCTCACTCCAACCCTCATCGTAAGGTAGTTGCGGAAGTACATCGATACTGAAATCATCACAGTTGCAAGGGAAAGTTGATTGAGATATTTGGCAGTGACAGTTGCAGCCATTGTACCACATATTCCCCCGGCATCGGTCCATCTAGCAATAGTAAATTGTTGAAAGAATTGACATCCGTTTGACAACAAATACGCTGCAACTGCACCCGCTATTAGATTAGGACTCTTGACCGATTTAAAGTAATTTTTGTATGTGCTAAGACGAACAGCTCCAGTTGACATTGAGTCATCCGTTGACAGTTGAAATTGATTTCTCCTACCAGACAAAGATGACTCGATTGGTTGAGGAATAGCATCTACAAGGTCTGCATGACTGCTCGAAATTGCAGTGTCATTGAAGACATTGATGCCATTGAAGTTTTCGTACGAAGTACCATAAGCGCTTGCATGTTCCTCTGGATGCACCATGCTATTAAGATCATGACCACGGGATATCAATTCATCATATGTTCCAATATCAACTATATGAGAGCCTGAAGAGGACCCCGAATAACCCATAATAATGACTTTATCACAAATTCTTGGTAGATTTGGGTCGTTGGTAACAAAGAGAGTAGCCTTTTCTTGCCGTAGTCTTGACGAAACACGCTCAAACACAATTGACGCCACTGATGCATCTAATGCGGATAAGGGATCATCTAGAATGAAAACTCCAGCATCTTCATCATATAATGCTCGAGCTAGTGCGACTCTGGATCTCTGTCCACCTGATAGCATTGACCCATCCTCGCCGACATCTGTGTCATGGGCCAAACTCCCTCTGGCCGAAAGGTCACCATCCAACCCAGCATCAAAAATCGCTCTCAAATATCTCTGCTCGTTGTACTCTCGTCCAAAGACGACAGATTCTCTTATCGTTCCTTTTGGAAGCCATGCTTCTTGCGCACAGTAAGCGATAGACCCATGTACGACTACTCTTGGCATGTGCAAGGACCCATGCGAGTCTTGACCTTGGACTGGAGACAATTCACCAATGAGAGATTTGACAAGAGCTGACTTGCCACTTCCGACATCGCCAACAACTGCCACAATCTCACCAGGACCAATGGAGATGGAAGCATTGTACAGCGCTGGGACACCATCCGTACCCGACTCGCCTGCTCGCGCCCAAACAAAACTACTCCCATTTGTCATATCCATTTCAATACTTCCTGCTACACCATCGATTCTATCACGTCGCTCGACGTATGGTGCAATTTCATCCTGCAAAAGGTATGATGAAATCCGTCTAATAGAATTCTTCCCGTTTGCCATAGAATCTATAAGCATCGGATAGAACAAAAGCGGAAATCGTAACTGATTAAACAACGATATCGCTGTAAAAATAGTACTCGCTACTATAGGTCGACCAGTCTTTGCATACGCAGATAGAGTAACCACAAGCGTAATGGTAGGGACTGCATTACTAATTGCTGTGTTTAGGGCACGGATTGATCCGCGTTGCTTCAGTTTTCTTAATTCCTCCTCTCTGTGTCCTTGTACGCCATTCGCAAAGATGTTTTCCCAGACCAGTAGTTTGAGTAGCGTCATATTCACTATGCTCTCGGTTGTTTTTTTCATTCTTTCATCTTTTGCCACAGTCTCTTTCAAATTCAATCGATTTAGGATACGTAACGTAATGGCATTTATTGGTATGGTTGTTAGTAATACCATGACACCCAACAAAACAGGCGTTCCAAGGAATCTGTATAAAAGTGCAGTGTAAATAGATATCTGCAATAACCCATCCCACAGTGTGTGCAGCTGTAATGTAAGCATTTCTATGATTGAAACATCCGACTGCATCAGATTGAGTACACTACCCGAGCCGAAATTGGATGTTATTGTCGCGTTATTACGAGTGCTACCTCCTCCTCCACCGCCCCCTCCATTCGCAGAAAGTCTCAAACTTTTGTCAAAGATCAAACCTGAGATCGACCCCCGGACATCACATGAACACTTTACAATATTATGAAAGAATTGATTCTCTAATAGCATTTTAATACTCAATACTGACACGAGCATAAAAGCCGATTTCAACGGTTGCGTTGCTCGTATGGATGTTCCCGATTCAATTTGACGAAGTAGACGTGCAACGATTAATGCTGGGAATGATTGGACGATAGTATTTAATAGTCGTAATATCCCCGTTAGGATGAGTTTATTCTTCTGACTCTGTAATAGAGCCATGCCGAGTATAACCGATTCTGATTTTTCATGTGCACGTGCTCGACATCTTTCATACACACTTTCCAATCTCGTTACTGCTCGATCCATGAGTCGACTTTCGGGCACATGAAACGCATCACTAATCTGCAATCGACGTTGTGATGCAATGTCTAATAATGGATTTGCATAAGTAAAAAAGAGTCTTGATGCCAGTGACGTATTGTTATATTCCCCATCCTTCCAGTCTCGCGTATGTTGTTGCTTCGTATTCGCAGCCGCCGCTTCTGCATGTATCCCAGTAGTGTGTAGCCGAGGAAGAGGAGTGGAGGCAGCAGTGGTGGCACCCGTACGAACGATCGCAAGCGACGTCGTTGGTATGACAATGACGGACGCTACGACGATGAGGAACACCACGAGGCGTGAGTAGTTCGCAGCAAGCGAACATGTTTTCATCGTCATCGTACCACCGCCACCACCAGAAGACGAGAAGGGCCGGAGGAGGCGGGTCGACGAGGAGGTCGCTCGAACGAGGAGGCGACTGCCCTGCCTGCGCTGGCTCATCGAATCGAGGGATGACAAATAATGAAGGATAGGGGTTACGTACCTACATATTTTACGTAACAATCACACTCAATGATAAATGAAAATAGAAAATAGTAATGAAAATGATGAATGAGAAGGAATGATTCGCCTCGCCCGACCCATTAGTCCTCGATTGCCGTCATCATCGCTGTTGCCGTCTTCATCATCGTCATCTTTGATTGCGGCGGCTGCATCATGCTGCAGTCTTCATCGTCGATCGATTGTAACACACATCTCGCCAACAACGTCCCTCCTGCGATCGAATGCTAATGAGAACGAGATCTACCTTTTGGGCACGGCACATGTGTCGGACGAATCGACACGAGAGGTAATTGAACTCATCAATCTCGTGCAACCAACGACTGTGTTTGTTGAACTGGATTCCGGTCGCGCGGCTCAATTGCGACGGTCGTCGGCCGGTAGCAGTAATGCGGGCGCTACTACGACGATGACCTTTGACGACTTGAACTTGTCAAGTATCACCAAACATCCCATGTTCGCCTCGTTCGCAAGCGCGATACCAGGACTATCAACAAACCTCGCACGAGTCTTACAAACTGTCGCGCCGGATATACTACGTAGGATTAGTTGGCTTCCATCTCAGGGTGGAGAAATGCTCGCGGCAATTACTGAAGCGGATAGACTCGGGATTCGGTGTGTCTATGGCGACGTTGAAATAAGTCAAACGATGACAGATATGAAAAGTGCCGTTTCGACTTCGTTCGCGGAAATCATGTTTCCTTCACTAATGTCAAACCTATTACCGCCACCGGAACTTCGAGTTATCTTTGGACGGCTACTAAGTGGTAAGATAGATCCAAAGCAATTTGTTGAATCAATAAAAACGAGAGATAATGCACACCAGGTTGCATCCTACCTTCAACGGAGCTTTCCTCCATTATACAATGTCATGATTACAAAAAGAGATGTACACATGGCAATGATGCTTCAAAGGCATTGTGGAATAGGCAAGGTAGTCGCAGTGGTGGGTATGGCACATATGGAGGGGATTGAGCGAGAATGGGAGAAATTGGATACATCATCTAATAATTGATTGGAGTACATGATAATGCGCTGCGCATTGACGATGGAATTGATATTGTACAATCAACCTCAATGACCTTTAACGTCACCGTCGGCACGGAGCCCACTGACGAGTTCCCGCCTTAAATCTACTGTGAACATGATGTGGGTAGTTAATTAGAATTTAGAATAACACTACGATATGTTATAGAAAACACAGGTGAACAATCTTTCAAAACACAAACACTCCTAATGATTTCTTTTCACAAGTTCATTTTTGTCTCATATTCTCCTCTTCATTCCAGCACTATCCTTTTTGCTCTCTTCGCTTCAATCCTCCTCATTTCTGCAAAAAATTGAATGCTCCTTCACACTATCTTCGACTCGTCTGACATAATATCCTCTACCGCCTTCATCTCCTCTGTATACACGTTGCTATTATCTCCATTGGTAGTAGCAACATGGTGCGATGGAAGTTCGACACCAATATCAGTAGTACCACTTACTTTGAATTCCTTTCTTTCCTTTCGAAACTTTATATATACTACCACTATGTTCAATGTGACAGCAGCAATCATGGCAAGATAACACCCAATCATGATTGTACTGAGAGTGTCTTGTCTAATGTTTGCCTCAACAACAATAATATCTGCTGCTGCTGCTGCTGCTACTTCTTCATCGACGGTCCCACCTCGTACTTCACAATGCGGACCCGACCACCCCTCCAAACAATTACAACCGGGATGTTTACTACTTCCTACGACAAATTCGTTACATGTACCATCATTGACACAGAATTGATGATCCGCCTCATCATACACACGACTAGTTTGATTATAATGGTACAGTGACTTGGCACAGCTGGAGGTGGACTCATACTCGCACGCAACACCAGCATACTTACTTTCAGCCGGTGAAGAAAGACGATTAATTTCAGTGCAGTCACAAGTGTAATCACGACGGAACATTTTTTGACTGTGATACGTGCATTTCGCACCGTGATAGCATTTAAGTGATAGGTCTTGAGGACAGTATGTGTATGAACCAACGCTGTCAACGCCTTCGACGATCTGGGCGGTGGATTCGACGCATATATCCCCCGCAAGTAGGAGGATGATGATGACTGTGGTGGCGATGGAATGTTTCGACGACGGCAACAACATCATTGTGAGAACAAATCTGAGGAGAGGCTGGTGTGTATTTAAGTACTTTTAAGAACCGTACAGAGTGAAGAAAGAAAGAAGAAACTCAGCTGTCACTCCCACAGAGAGACAAGAAAGATTCGATCGACGCCATACCATACACGCGCGGCTCATAATTTATTCATCAACGACAAAGAACAATCCAATCAACAATGGCACGAAGTGGACGTAGTAGCGGCAGCAGAAGCAGTAGTAGCGGCGGTGGACTCTTCGGGGCCAAGCGGACTCCTGCTCCCCCGGCACCGGCTCGGCGTGCCCCTCCGCCTGCTGCTCCGGCAGCGAGTCACGCTCCGGCACCCATGCAAGCCCAGGTCCCTGCTCAGATGGGCGGTGGTGGGGGTATGCTGTCGGGTATCGGATCGACTATTGCACAGGGTATGGCATTCGGGACTGGTTCGGCAATTGCCCATCGTGCCGGTAAGACGATTCATATTATATTTGAATTTATTCGTCCACAGCGTCCCCTAATTTTAGTATATTTCACTGTGCCCTTCCTTTTTCGATCCTCTCACCACAGTCGGTGCCGTGGCTAATTCATTCGGTGGTAGTGATGCCCCCGCGGAGCAGCAGCAGCAGGTCGCACCTTCGTTGATGGACCAGCAGCAGCAGCAGCAGGCCACATCTGGGCCGTGTGCGTATGATAAGGAAATGTTTTTTGATTGCCTTAAACAGAACAAGGGTGATCAGGAGGCATGTTCTTTCCTTTACACGCAGCTTCAATCCTGCCAACGCAATGAGACCACCTTTGGTTAGAGATTTATTTTGATTTGGTGTCAAGAGGTTCCAAAATAGATAGAGTATGTTATAAAGAGGGGAGGATAACGAGTGAAGGGGGAGAGATTCAAGGATATTATGACTGGGGGGAGGTGTGGGGGAGTGATGTAGAAAATAGAGGACTGAATTGTTTAATGAGCTGTTTGAAATCTCCATCGTAGGATTAATTGATAAGAAATCTTGTTTGCTTTTTAAGTCGTTCACATTGATTGGATTAATTATTATATCATACCTTATCCCTATTTTACCCACGACTATCGGAACTACTGGTCTCATTTACATTTTCAAGATTCTGTTTCCATGGATATTGTGTTTGTAGTTGTATATATGCATGTTCCTGACGGTAATATGCAGGAGGATGCTCTCCTACTCCATTGGAATAGGAACTCCTACTGCTTGTCTCACTATACCGAGTAGATGTTTCAGAGGCATCATGTGAGTATTGCCCAAGGCTATAGTCTTCGGCCACTCCTGTCCTACTAGGGTGAGTCCCAATAGATACACTTTTTGTGATCAATGGACCACCACCTCGATCTCTCCCGTCTCCTCCCCTCTTTCCAGGAGCTTGGGGGGGAGGGTAGGAAGCACGAGAGGGGGTCACTCTATTGTGAGAATTATGATGTGTACTTGCCTTAGGGGCTGATTGAGGGATGGTAATCGACGCTCCCTGAATGGGATGTCTCCTTGGCGTAGATTGAGCAGCCGCTCTTTCATCAAGCAGACGCACAAGATGACCATCAGTAGTGGTTGAGTAAGATTGTGAAATTTCGTGTAGACCTGATGGTTGAGCTTGTCGGTGGGGGGAGCGAGAAGAAGGTGGGTTTCGGGAATCAATCGTTGATGATGAAGATAAAACAGGTGGATAAGTCATTGCCGATGATAACTTGTTTTCGCTGTTTCTCTTCGTCCTGCGATTTGCCGCTAGCTCTTCCACATGAATCATCCGCTCTCTCTCTGCCACGGCAGCTCGTAGCTGTTGAAATTCATTGCGTATCTTCTCAACTGTTCCTCTTCCTCTATTGCGTTCAGAATTGACGTTGGACATGAGTTTATCTTGACACTGCATAGACTCAGCGATGATGGATTCTTGCTGGATGAATGACTTCTCGAGTGTCTCTCGCTGTCTGTTGAAGTGTTCGACCATCTGGGCGCGTTCTGACCGGATAGACTCTAACAAACTGCTCTCGTAGGCTTCGGATAGCTCAAGTAACCGATCGTGCTCTGAGCTCAGCGTGCTGTATGAACTGATGATACTTGACATCTGCTTGTTCGACTCTTTCAGCTTAGCATGAAGAGCGACATTTTTCTTCGTTACTTCATCATTATTTGCTTTGAGCAGCTTATTATCGGCAGAAAGAGATTCCATTTCATGCTGGTGCTTCTTAACAGCATGCTCAAGTCTTACTTTCAGCTCCTCGAGTTGTTCTTCCAGGTCAGACACTGTAGTCGAAAGATAGTCTTCATTGGTAAATCGAGATCGAAGCTGCGATTCTAATGCCTCCATGACAGCCTTGGCAGTACTTACTTCCGATTTCAGATTGGCAATAGTATCCAAGTCATTGTGCCTGTTTTCCTCTGCCTCTTGTCTAATACGTGCAATAAACTCGTCTTGATTGCCATATTGATCCCTCATGGTTTCATTCACTGACAACAACTCGTCACGTTCCTTCCGAGTTACCTCTAAATCGTTGACGACTTCTTTCAACCTGCTTTCCATACTAGATAGATCATTTTTAGTGCTATGAATATCTTGCCGAATATTTTTCTCACGTGAGTCACGTGCGTCAATCTCCTGTCTACACCGACTGAGTTCCTCCTCTAAGCGGACAATTATCTTCTGCGATGCACTCCTTTCATTTGATGCCTCATGTTGAACCTGCGAGACGATACTGGCACTTTCATTACGTATCGTGGTAGTGATCTTATCTGTAACATATCGTGCCCGCTTCAGTGCACGAAATGCCGCACGGCATCGCTCACTGATGTTGCCAACAGGCTGACCTCGACTTTCGGAAGTTTCACGCAGTATATCGTTCGGCGTTCTGCCAAACTTATCACGTATGTCCACGGCATGTGGAAATGCTGCAAGAAGAAGATTGATACAACGTTCATTCGGCTCACCCTCTGCCTTACTTAGAAGTAAGTGCAGCGGCAACATTCCCTGGTCGTCTGGACTCGACGCCCCCTCGGGATGTGCATCCAATAACTCATCCATGAGCTGCTCCATTTGTCGACTAGCCAAGACGACAGATGCGACATTTTCATCAGTCACACTGCACGCTGCCTCTTTTTGCATGCATATCAAATGCAGTGGTAGATGTCTCCACAGTACCCGCCCATCAGTGTTGTGCCGTGAGACGATCCAAGTTGAGCATTCCTCCGGATGACTGTGAGCACGAGATTTTGCACCATCCCATCGACGGTAATTTATCCAACGAAAGAGCTCCGTGGGGTTCAAGTAATAGTCCACCTCCTTTGCCACCACGACGCTAGTCGAGGGTGAGGAGGGCATGGCTTGGTTGTTTTGCTGCTGTGCCATGGTTGCAACTGCAACAATGTTGGTGGCAAATTTCGGCGAGGCAAAAGTCGTGATGTTGGTTGATGTGTTCTCTTTTGTTGCGAAACCGCCCCCCCCGCCACAACTCCCGAGAGTCATAATATCAACAACTATTCAACGCTCCACCTCGCGAAGGAAGGAGTAGGGTGGACTGCCTACACTGTAGCCGCGGTTAATCCACTAGACAATCATGTCGGAAGTACCTCCCACTCGTATGAACCAACAGGTCTTCAAGGGTAAGAAGAAGGCCGCCGAAACCGGGCACGGCCTACTAAAAAAGAAGGCCGATGCACTCAAGGTCAAATTCATGGGTTATGCCAAGGCGATTGCCGAGACCAAATCCGGGATGGCATCCGACTCTTCGTCTGCCTTCTTCTCACTAACACAGGCCGAGTATGCTGCTGGTAATTTCAAACAAAAGGTCTCAGAGGGGAGTATGACAGCACGTGTACGTGTCGGTGCAGGTATTGACAATGTTGCGGGTGTGAAGTTACCGGTATTTTCCTACTTCGAAACGGGCACAGCCGTTGACAATGCCAGTCTGGGATTAGTCGGGGGTGGGAAGAAGATCCAACTTGTACGCACAAAGTACACCGCCTTACTTCAGAATTTGATTAAATTGGCATCCCTCCAGACCTCGTTCGTTACACTCGATGAGGCGATGAAGATTACGAACCGTCGTGTGAATGCATTGGAGAATGTGACTATACCTAAAATCCAAAAGGTGTTAGATTACATTGATCGTGAGTTGGATGAATTGGAGCGTGAGGACTTTACCCGGTTGAAGCTAGTACAGGGGAAGAAGCAAGATGAGATTGTTCTCCAACAGAAAATTAAGGATGCCGCGGCAGCCGAATTGTTTGCTCAGGGGTTAAAGCCTAAGGAGATAAATGATGCAGATATTATGGAAAAGTATGATGCCGGGGATGATGCTGACGTTGTTTTTTAAGGCGCTTGGCACTAGAGTACATAGAACCCCATTGTTTCGGAGAGTCCCTCGGAGAGAGACTTTGTGTGCGCACGATGATTACCACAACAATTATGTGTTTGTGCAGAGAGGTTTGAATAAACTCTATTATGCACTACGATACAGAAAAGTTAATTAATTATCAATTATCTCCTAGAGCAGCACCAAAGTTTGGTCTCAAGAATCTATTAAATCTTGTCCCGCCGAATCTCTTTTTCCTTCTCTTCTTATTGTTTTCAGCTACAATAAAGGCGAGGGCCCACTCTCCCACCCCAGCCAGCGCAATTCGTCTTCCTCCAGTCGACGGCATGATCATAAGAAACGCTGTTTCATCGCCTAGTAGTAGTCTCATTTTGTTGAGGAGGAGTCTTAATACGACGACGCAAAGTGTCAAGTTTTCCACATCTCATGTTCGCCCTCAAATTTTCTTTACCGGTGTCCTCCCCTCGAAGCAACATAGTATTATCATACCGCATATGAGATGCTTCTCGTCAATATATAAACATGCGATTTCTAACAATTTAAAAACATCTATTTGGACGAATCCTCCCCGGAGACATATCACGAGTGGCAAAGGCAATGACGACAGTGGCAAAAACAATTACGAAACGAACTTTGAGGCATCGTTGAAACGTCTACGCGAAGCTTATGGTCATATTAGATCACAGATCAGTCTTGATATTTGGACTCTGAATATCGTACTAGGGACGTTTATCATAGGTCCCTTTGTATGGAATTCCATGAGAAATAGTCGCCATAATGCTGACCACTATAATATCCCCACAGACGACAATGTAGAGCACTCTGTTCGAATATTGCTGGACGTCGTTAGCCAGGATTCTGGGAACCAGACATTGCAAGACATTGCCAATAATTCACCCGAGGAAGATGTTAAACGCATACTGAATCTTCTTACCAGTGATAACATTCGTACGAATGCATCTAAAATTGCATCAGAGGTAATCGGGGCAGAACCATTCCAAAATGCTTGCAAGAAGCTTGTTCGCAACATATGGGATGATTTAATTAATGACGAGGAAACATACTCCCAACTAACGACATTACTGTATACTGTCCTTCAACATGAAAAGATTTATTCCGCCGTGAAGGACCTGTTATTACAGCTAGTCAATGATGAAGAGGTGAACCGTGAATTAACAAAGCTGGTTGCAAAATTAGGCGAAGAGCCCGAAGTCCTCGCCGCTACGCAACAGTTACTCACAGAAAGTGCGCACAGAACCATGAATGACCCCAATGTCTTAGACCATTCGATGGAATTTGCAACAGAGGTTATGGGAGATGATGTTGTCCAACGAACGGGAGGAGATGCACTATGGAAGACTGTTGGATATGCTTTCCAACCAAGTGGGAATGCGGGTGAGTGTTATTCTTTTGCCAAATCAGATCTATTGCTGATTAGAATTTGACACTCAATTATTCATTTTTTTTCTGATATCCACAGTTCTTGCGGGAGTAGGAACCGTGGTAATTGCTGGGGTTCTCCATTTTTATCTGTCTCGGAGAGGCAATGGGGGTTCAAGTGACTCTACATTGCATTTATCTCAAGATGGATCATTTTGTGATTTACCACGTGAATCTCCACAAAGTAATTTGTCTATTGGAAGAGAAAGTATATTTCCAAGCTCCTCGAATGCTAATAACTCAACATCCTCCTTGTTTGCAAAACTGATGGAAGTTGCTCAGTGGATTGTATCTCTCCCATCATTCGTCATTGGATCGATACAATATGCAGGCAAAGCGCTGATGAATGGGGTCACTTTAATTTTTAACACTCCCTCTTGGCTGATAGAATTATTCTATTCAGTTTCCTCACGGGTGTCGAATTCAACATCAATCATCTTTTCGAGCTGCCTAACAGGCATTTCAAACAGTTTGAATATTGTTACTGAGTATTGGATCCGTTTGATGGATAGTGTTTTGCAATGTATGACTCGTATGTCGGGGACTAGCAATTCAATTTTCTTACATGTGTCACATGCATCATCAATCTTTTTTTCAAGTATTACTGAGTATTGGAGCTGTGTGATGGATATTGTTGCGCAATGTATAAGTCGTATGACGGGGACTAGTGGTACTTCAACTAATGCAGGTTCTGTTTAGACTCATCTGCCCTTCAGATAACATATACCAATTAAAACAGAGTTTAACATGTATTTTTCTAACATTACATGTATTACGTTCACTCAAACTTAAAGGGTGTATAATCAGGTCAGAATGCAGATTTCACTTCTCAATTTTGGTCCTTTTCATCCTCCGACAGGTAGTCGCTTTCATCAAGACGACCATATGTCTCTCCTGGTGATGTTGCCTCATTCTTCGGAGATCTTGCTTTATTACCAAACGAAAATAGACCACGAGAATATGCCGCGACAAACCCCAGCCCTTCGCCGAACGAATGATTCAAATCACATGCAGGAATACCATCTAAATTTGGCACAGCTTTGTCTTCCGGAGTCGGAATGCTGGACAAATTCTTTCCTGAGGAGACATCATTGCCTTGCATTGAACTACTACCGCTGGCTATTGATTCTTTCATCTTTCTGATAGTGGATGAATCTCTTTTAACCTCGGTGATTTCATCCACATCTTCAGGAGCTACTCGAGACAAATCATTCAGAATAAATGCAGGTGGAAAACCGCCCTCCTTTTCTGAACCGTTGTTTTCAATACCTATTTCTACCACCTCATCGACAGCGTCATCACTTTCACTTTCTGTTCTTTTCATGTCTATTCTGTCGTCATCAATTTCTGCTTCCTCGCTACTTCCTGTGGAGCGGTATCCAATAATTGCCATGAATACGAAGAAAGTGCCAACAACTGCCTCTGCCAAGACACAAATAGATACAGCAAACATATTCACACCATTATTTCCGAGTGTAATGGCACCCGCAAATGAGGCCCCAATCGTTAAAACGTACAACAAAACCCCAAGTCCAAAGTAGCACAGAGAGAGCAAAAGTCGTTTACATCCCAGCAAACATATTTTTAGCATCCATCCGAATAATACAAGAGCAGCGGCTGCACTAAACATTGAATATGTGGGAATCGCCATTCGTTTTGTCGTGCACGTGTCTCTTTCAGGAGTGCCAGTTTTCATTACCTCTCCACACATCTCTTTTTCGAATATTATATTTGATGCATCATTTGCATAGCTTCTTATCCGCACACATCCCAGTTGGTTAGTATTCGAGGGAAATGAAAAGTCGACTGTGGAGAACTGATGATTCACTTCGCTACTACTTGCCATGCATCCTTCTGTAAAGTGAAACTTTTCTGTACTGAATAAGTCTGTCGCGCCTGGACCGTAATTTGCGAGTGGTCCAGAATGTAATAGAGGAAAACCACCAGGATAAACATCCTGGCCAGAATAATCTGTATTGGTCCCATCATCAAACGCCACCATGTGATTGTCACCTGACAGGACCAACAGATTCCGAGGACCAGCTCCAATAGTTGATGCAATGTAGGCAGATAGTTCTTGACGCTCTGCCTCAAAGCCACCCCAGCTATCCGAACCAACCTTCACGGGATCCGTCCACGGGCGAGTAGTAACCCAGACAACGTAATCGTAATTCACTGCTTGGTCGAATTCATTAAACAACCATTCTTTCTGTTCAGTACTGTATATTTGTCCGGCAAATTGATCTGTAGATTTAATCGATTCACTCCTAAGATCAGTAACGATGAATCTCACAGTACCAATTGTGAATGCTTGGTATTTGGCAGCATTGGCAATATCCGACGACGTCGATCCAAGTGGATAATGCGGTATGGCCAACGAATACCCTTGCTTCGCCACGGATGCAGTTGCCTCATCATTCGAATCTGAATTACTTCCCAACCAATCGTGATCGTCCCACATGTAAGAAAATATCGTGCGTTGATAAAGTAGTCGCTGACTTGGACTACCCATCACCCTGTCATATGCACTTAACCGCTCATCGATATCGACCGTGTTTAAATTCTCGTAGCTAATATCACCCATGTGTACGAACAATAATGGATTCAGCTCTAAAATTTTTGAGAAGGATGATGACTTTGACCCAGTCAAAGAACACGATCCAGTGGCAATCGTAAAGTCCATTCGAGTACCCTCAGGTGCTGGTGTGACAAAGTATCCTACATTCCCAGCCATGACCGCCGAGTTGGGGGTGCGTTGTGGTCTAATTATGCCATAATAGTAGGGTGTAGTTGGTTCGAGTGTGTCAATATATATAGCCTTGACAAAATGTTCCATCTCAATATAATCCTGAAACGCAACTGGAATATTTCGGATTTGATCAGCTTCAATTGCAAGATTTGGATTAGTCCCAATAATAAATTCTCGACGTATTCCATCGTCGATGCTTGGTCCACGAACACGAAAATTTGCCGATGTTGATGTGACCCCGCCCACCAGAGACCAATCTCTATACTCATCTCTATTATAATTCAGATATGTCGATAATACACTCGATGCGTACACTAGTAAAACGAAGAAGGATAAGAGTAGTGCATATGTGAGTAAATTGAATCCTCCATTGGCTCCACACTTGGCTTTGAAGTTCGACCAACATCCACCTTCCTTCTTCATCTTCTTCTTTTGTAATTTGTTGTTTTGAGTATTGTCGATTGGTGAGTTCCGTCCAACTTGTTGTACCAAATTATGTTCATCCTCATCATGTGGCAAACTTCTAACTAATGACTCCTCAGCAAGACTTCCACCCAGTCCTCCAGTGATCACACTATCATCACCAGCTGCCGCTGCCGTATTGCTATGTGACATATTGCTATAGGTCGGATTACTACGAGCCTTGTTGCCACGACGTAACGTATGTGCCGAATGCGCCTCGGTTGGTGTTGTTGTAGTGCTCATATTTTTTGATGAGCGTGGCGTATCAGGCAAGGTTGGGAGATAGGTAGAGTTTGTTTCTGGAGATAATACGGCGATGTTATTCGAGAGGGACTCGTCTAATCGAAACTCGAAACTTTCCTCATTGATATTGTTGGATGAAGATTGCTCGTCATTGTCATACCAAAACCGATTCGGTCGTGAGATGCGGATAAGATGGCATTTCGCACGGATAAATTCCTCAGCGCTTGGAAAGTTTATTCACAGTTCGATTGGTAGATGCTTGAGTCGTTGTCTCTCTTTTCTCATCGTCGGCATCGATCGGATGGCGCGCCGCTTGGAAGAGTTCGACCAATTCTCGTACGTACCCAATCCCCTCTTTTTCTCCCCCCTTTCCCCCCACTCTCACTCTCTTTCTTGGTCTCTCTGTCAAAAACAACAAACAACAACATATGATGGACCCCTCCCCCCTATTGACAACTCTGTGGGACAATTAAAAATGATTCTCCACCGCCCACCATTTGACCGGATTATTGGGCATAAAATTCAGGGGAGAGTATAATGAAGTGACCTTGAAGGAATTTTTGTACAACAATTTGCGGAACAATGTCGCAATATAAAGACTCCTAGAGGGATCCAAACTGGACCGGGCCTTCAATTCAGCAACTGATGGATATGCCACATCCAAAAGTGAAGCTCCCCGGACTCCCACCAGAAGAGTATGATGGTGACGATGATGACGATGATGATGGAAGGACCACTCTTGAAGGGGTAGGAGAGGAGGCTTCTAAAAATAGATATGGTATGTCACTTGACACATCATCACATCTGAGAAATTGCCACGAGTCTATATATTTCTATATGATGTTTACAACCATTGAATGAACTGTATCCCCGGCATACGTCTTGATTGCATGAATTATTTGCTCTTGGTCGTTTCATACCCCTACTAGAAACATTGAAGATGTTAGAGAAAGCGTGGGAAAGAACGAGACTGAGAGCAATGACTTCTTTCATTCTATTATACAATATATATTATAACAAAAAATGTACAGTTCTACCAACCATTCACTGCATAGTTTCTGCCGTTGTCAAACAAACACAGCCACATCCAGTCGGGCATACCGAATGCTGCTGAAACCATTGCATTAAATGGTCGACATGACCACCATGGCCACACCTAGGGCACCATGTACATGCTCCACGAACGGGAATACAGCAAATTGCACATTCAAGTGAAGATTCCTCAACTCCATGAGATACATCGTCGTCGGTCACAGTATTGGATAGAAGCGTAGGTCTACTTCGACCTGTTTCCAACCAAGTGTGCGTCTCTATCCCTGCACCAGGCGTGGCGTATGCTATTCTCTTTTCTATTTCTATCCGAACAGTGAGTAAGTCCCAACCGTATAACAGTGCAGCATACCGATGCAAATAATTATCATACCGACGCTCGTCAAAATTTGGTAGAAGGCGATACTTTCCACCGCCCCCAGATGACAAACATCGTCTATCTCTACCCAAAGTAAGAACGCAAACAATGGTCGATAACATCTGATAGTCACTTTCTCCTTCGTAGTAGAGAAGTATCTGCTCAACGAGTCCAGTTGTGAGCGCTTCGTCATTGCCACCCCATCCATTCGTTTCATCCATCTGAAAAGTGAAAATAGATTCGATGGTTTGTGCGAGTAATCTCCATGTATCAACCTTCCCCTTCTGACCAAAGTCACAACAGACTCGGGCATTATGAAAGCAAAGCTTTTGAGATATAGCAAGTTGCTGCGAGGCTGCCTCAGGCGTTGGTGAATTGTTGACCATATACACGCCCGGATGGAGTTTATTTACTCCATCATTGCCAAGATTTTCTTTCTGTACATCTAATAGTCGACCAACAGTCTGGTTACTTTTGCGATTCACTAAAAGTATGAAGGTCAGACAATATCAGTATCGAAAGACGTCAAAGTTTATAATTTACACATTTGATGAAGGACTTACGCAATCGTTGGTCAGGGGGAGTCATAGCTGTCGGGAGCTGATTTACAAACAACTTTTTGAGATTTCCCATCATTGAGACATGCTTTGATGACTTTAATGATGGAGAATCTGACGAAGAGCGCATTGCTGAAGCTGGCCTAACTAATGTTTTGCGCAAAGGTTGTTCATCAATCATTGCATTCCTTTCGTCAGTTTGCCAGGTAGAATACGGGATAGTGAAGTCTTTCGTTAACCACCATTGATCACCAAGCTTCAACAATTGAGCAAGAAGGGGCGACTGCCCATTCAGCAAGATGTCTTCGTGCTTCCGCGAGATCATAACAGACGGTGACAGTGATGGAAACCCCGTGAATGCTCCATGTTTGTTGTTATCTTCTTCAACTTCACCTCCAAGCAACGGTGTACGTGATGATGAAAAGTAAGCATCAAACATCGAAGTATTGACTCCTGTTGGAGTACCATTGGAATCAGATTGATACAAACCTTCAGAATCATTATCATCATCGCTCGCAGAGCTTTGACTAGATGAGTCACTCACAGACGCTGAAAATTCTCTATTTTCATCACTGATGTTTACCCTGCTGTTGATCTTACTGCTACTATTATTGCTGCTGTCACCACTATTGTCATTCAAAAGTTGAATATTTGTATGGTCATTCTCTCCGTCTCCCCATTGCAACGATTGGTTCCGCCGATTCATCTCCAATAAATCAAGTAATGTTTTAGGTAGAAGTGTTCCTTTTTCGTTTGTTTGTCTTTTGTTGTAAGTTGGCGCATCGTCGTCATCGTCGCTAATGGCATCAACTTCTTTCGTCATCAATTGCGGCAGGAATACAATTTGACTCATGTTGTGACTAGTGGGCGTAGATTTTCGCCGACTAGATTGGTATAATGACCACATTCGTTTTACTGGACCATTATTGAATGTTGCCACAGTTCCGACCGCACTGAAAGAAATTCCGCACACCGGCGGACATGGGACTCGACACGCAACATCCGGATGAATAACAACGTCAATGATTGGTTCCACGATTGAATCTTTATCTCCATCAGATATGATTGACGATACAAATGCATGTTCTAAAACCAGTGACTTATTCGGGCTAATATTCGCTGTATTGGGCTCTACACCAAACAAAACTTCCTCTTCGTTTTTATCCCACCACTCATTGCCACGATGATCATTGCTTTGACGGAATACACGAGATAGAGCTGGATGACTGGATTTTTCGTTCTCCACTCGGGCAGGTGAAGGTTTTGGTTTGCTTATTTTCATTTCCGGCACACCATAAATTGTCAGTCGACCAGCCTCGGTGAGAACACACACGGAAAGCTCCTCTTCTGAGGAATTGGCACCATTTGCCAAATCTACAGCCATTACATCACTGAAATCTCCTCCGATGCGTGCGAAGGACAACGCGTCCTCTTCGACGCCGTCAACACAAAAAGATGTTATCATCCGAGCGCCGACACAGCGATGTTCGTCAACTGCTGATGAAGAGTTCCCAGAGCCCGCGTCGATACTCCAAAGTTCGGCCTTCCATCCTCCACCAATAGCGTGAGACGGTAGTCGCGGCTTCGGCTTACCTGTTGCCAGGTTAGACAAAGAAGACGGTCTATTGTGAGATCCTAGGTCGTCTTCTGTGTTGTTGATTAATCTTTCCTCCCCAAATAGCATAATAGCGTCATGAAACGAAGGGTGTACACGAGCTGCGACACCTCCTGGCATAGATATTCGAGAAGTTGCACAATATGACGAAGGGGTCGGAGACCTAGGACGCACGGCAACGCCCTCGGTCATAGATCGTGACAAAGACGGCCGTGGCAAGGATGATTCAGTCCAAACTTTAACAACAAGATCGTCTCCATCTTCCTTGTTCTCCATACCCCAAGTAACCCATCTCGATTTTGTAAAGTCCGAGCCTCCTAACGATGCAATACCAACCCCTCCACCAGGACAAGCAAGAAAGGAACGGTACGGACGAGTCGGGTTACGATCATCCCACACCCTCACGACTCCACCGTGATCAAATGTAGCAAAAGTATGATCCGATTCGTTTTTAGAGTATGCACTATGGACCAGGGACCGACTAGATCGGCTACCACCCACATATTCGCCGTATTCATCATCCTCCGATCGAACGACGAAGCGTGAATTCGGACGTACACATCCTCCTCCTAACGACGATATACGGAGATCCCACACACATGCCGCGACACCGCATGTTGCTAGTAGCACAGAAGCAGATGGTTTCCAATCCATACTCGTAACGGCGTCATCGTTTTCATCTCTCCATCCCGTCTGAATTTTTGCAGCTATTAAAGTAGTCGAAGGTATGATTCCAGCATCGTTGTTATTGTTCATAGCATTCATGTTTATCCCAGACGGCAATAACGAATTGTCATCGTTCACATTTCCATTTGTTCCAATTGTATTTGATGATGATGGCGTACGACGATGGCCCATACCAGCACTGTTGTGAATTGAGTTGTTCAAATTGATACCCTCATTTCCAGCCCTACTACCGACTGCACCACCACTATTGCTGCTAACGATGACACGTTTCTTACTATCCCAAACTTGAGCGTCAAGTCTGCCAAGCAATGGATTCAACGCCCTACCAGAACAGTCATACAATAGTATGCCTGACCCACGTGCGACAGCGAGTAAGATGGATCCACCATCATCATTGGAGGTGGAAGACGGTTGGAATGACATGCATGAAATACCTCCTGAAGCTGGTGCAAATGAACGCGATGATCGACGGTGACTCGAATATCCAGAGGAATAGTCAAGGACCATCCATGTTCGCAGTCCTCCATATGATGATGATGATGATGACACTGATAATGAATTCAACTCTGAAATGGTAATTCCCATCGGCCCAGCAATTGCCACGAGCGAAGGTCCAGAAGTTATAGTTCCATTGTTAAGAGCAGTTCTACGTCGTACAGCCATACATGACGGAGAAGATTGATGAGAACCATTCAGCGATGACGGTGGTGCGAAGGAGGCTGCAGCACGAAGTCTCCTTCTACAACTACTAGAAGTAGTGCTCACCGCCTTCAATGCTTCCTCTGATGAGACTTCACCGTGCCACATGATAGATAAACGAGTGAGAGTATGTGACTCCCAGCATAGGAGGACGTCGTCCACGACGACCTATACCTACCAGACGATGTGGAAGTCACAAAAGGAAGAAAAGTGCCTAGCTTTCCCGCATTTTCAATAAGAGAACTCGGATCTCTCATATCTCCATATCTCTCGTGGAATATCGTAGAGGACAGCGAGGAAATTGACAATGATTCCCATCACGTTCTGTACCCGTATCGATGGACGACAAATCATCTGTGAAATTACTTCCACCGACACGTCCTTGTCGAACCCAACCTTGTGTTTTTCGTTAATGGCACCGGCACATGTGATTTCGGGTGGTACGTTAAAACGGAGAGTGGCGAGCTATTGCGAAGTGATATTGCCCAATCTTAGTCCTGGCATTATGCATACTCTGATATTGGAACATGTAAATCCAAAGCATAGCCCACGTAATCGTGCCTGGCTGCCGCTAGGGGCATATCTACGAGTTGGACTGTCATACTGTGGACTAACATGCTTGAGATTGCCACCTGGTTGTGATCTTGGTGTACGTGTAATAAGCGAAATAGCAGCTCCACTACCACCTCCTCTTCCCAAGGACCGACTACCACTTATCCCACAACCTAAGGAATGGAAGCCATCATCATTATCAAATGGAACGCTTATGTTTACAGCTATTGCGCCGCTGGCAGGAACTGAAGCTGCAGCCGAACTAGCATTGCGTCTAGGTCTTGAACCACTGACCGATGTGAGTGGATTGACTTTGACAGTGATTACTGATAACGCATTAGGGGAAGAGAGCTATCATTTATCCATCATGTCCGACGGTCTTGCAGTAGTTGTTGGTGGTTCAGAGGGGTTACATTATGCACTAATCACACTTTTGACATTGCGTGAAACTTGTAATGGAAAACTACCATGCGGGGTAATCATGGATAGTCCTCGTTTTGGTTGGCGTGGGCAGCATCTTGATTGTGCACGACATTACTTCTCCCTCTCGTTCATCCTTCGACTGCTAGATTTGATGGCATTGCTTAAATTGAATCGCTTTCATTGGCATTTCGCCGATGACGAGGCTTTTAGACTTCAAGTTGGATGTTATCCTGCGCTATGGCAAAAGACTGCTTACCGAGGTGAGGGCGAACTTGTCCCTGGCGTCGGTGGAGGTGGTGTAAGGTCTGGTGGTAGCTACTCCAAAGCCGATGTTGCGAAGATTCTAGCAAGAGCAAAAGCTCTACATATCGAGGTCCTTCCGGAGATCGAAGTTCCTGCACACAGTTATGCCATGATCAAGGCAATGCCTGGCTTAAGCGACCCAGATGACAATGGCAAGGAAGTGTCGGTCCACGGCTACTTCAGAAATATTGTGAATCCAGCACAAACTGCGACATGGGATCTGTTAGAGAAGCTTGCTGAAGAAGTATCGTCGCTGTTCACTATTGGTATCCTGCACTTGGGAGCCGATGAGTTGCCTCGTGGTGCATGGGACAGCTCACCGGCCGTGGTTGAACTAAAGGAGCGTGAGGGATTGGAAAATTCGGATGATGTGCAAGGATGGATGCTTGCTCGATTGGCTGGACCACTGGCTGAAAAGGGCATCCGCACCGCTGCTTGGGAAGAAGCTGCCAAAGGCATTCAAGGCGGGATAGGCAATGATGCACTTTTGTTCATTTGGACTGGACAGAGTGCAGGGATCGAGGCTGCAAGGAATGGTTATGAAGTTGTGATGTGCCCTGCTCAGAATACCTATTTTGATCTGGCCCATAGCGATGATACAGATGATTGGGGTGCTGCATGGGCAGGCCATTTGCCACTAGAAAAGACCGTGGATTGGGATCCAGTACCAGAGGATGCAGATGATATCTCCTCGCGCATTGTCGGGATAGAATCTTGTTTTTGGGGTGAATTTACAACCGACGACATCCAGGCTGAAGCAATGATCGCGCCTCGTATCCTTGGCATTGCAACCAAGGCATGGGAACCTATGGGTACCACAGATGGTGGCGCATTGAGAGCTTTGGCTGGATATTATCGCAAAATTTTTATCAAGATTGGTTGGCAATATAATCGTCAAGCTTGATTCGATTTGGGAAGGTGTCAAACAACCTGTGGATTTTGAGGGTTGGATGAATTCTGCTTGGTAAACGCCATCACTAGATCAAGAATGAAATATTGGTGGATGAATGAAATATTGGCAGGTGGCATTGTTGAATGCACTTATTAGAAATGCTCTATTGTGAGATGTATATTGTCACGGAGCTTGGATCTCACCCATTATGTAATCCACCAATATATAGAGCATAGAGCGGTGGTGTGGGGGCTACTTTTGGAAATTGATAGACAATCAAACTAGTATTAATAGTCTTAACATGTATTTATGAACTGACAGGTTCAACAATACGGCGAAATCTGCTACGTTGAAGCACTAATCTTCATCAGGCAGCTCAAATACGATGCGTAAGTTCTCCGGTATGACCAATGATGGCTTCACACCTTTCTTCTCAAAACACTACCAATCGAAGTCCAACTTCGTTTTGTTTGAAGTCTCTCACTTCTCCCATTCCCCATTAGAGTGTCCCCAGATCTTGGACCTTTGAGCTTCGACCTTTGACTTCATCTTGGAGTTGTTCCGATTGGCGGGAACACAAAAGATGCAAAACTCCAACTTGCTCGGCTTGAGAAATACTTTTCATTGAAAGGTTTAATACGAGTTTTAAAGTGCACACAGCTTGTGTGTAATTTAAACTCGTAGTTCGAGCCCTAAAACCATCATCAATGAAGAATATAGTCTAGGGTTAATCAAGGTTTCATTAGGGTGATTGTACAGCGGAATAGTACAAAATCTGTGAAAGGTTTCTCTCTGTGTGAAAAGTTTTTCTCAAGCCTAGCTAGGTAGCTTGGAGTTGCTCGAAGCAAGGGAATGACGACAGGGCGCG
>Ga0247831_1002249_pt1 | contig 32234 bp, 27 predicted proteins | sample LaCruzMarch2015__9_FD_192406 | JGI IMG/M metagenome (GOLD analysis project Ga0247831, IMG submission 192406) | Freshwater microbial communities from meromictic Lake La Cruz, Castile-La Mancha, Spain - LaCruzMarch2015_1m | ecosystem: Environmental > Aquatic > Freshwater > Lake | place: Spain...
ATTATGTGGGATAGTGATAGTGACGAGTCAGATTCATATTCTTTCCCCTTGAAACAGGGCGTGAAGAGGAATGTAAATGGAGGTTATAATGCTAATTTCTAGGATTGTCTGTTACTGTTTAATCTAGATGCGTCAATTCTTTAATCCCATTCACCATCACCTACTGTAGCATCATGCTTGTCCTCAGTAGGGCATTCGTTATCATCGACCTTTATTATTTCTTCGTCTCCCTCGTCCAAATCACTGGCAGTCTTGGCTGGATGGATACTGTATCTTCGACGTATCCTTCACGCCTCCGGCAACGCCAACCTCCTTCTTCTTCAACGTTTGGTCGTCCTTCACACCATCCTCCTTCAATTCTGGTGGGGCCACATAATGCGGTAATCTACCCCTCTGATAGTCACATATGACCATAATCGCCGTGGTCCGCACACAAGGCTCACCACCTTTTAATAGTCGACCACTCTTAATTGCAATCTTTTCCAACAATTCCCCAGACGTAGTCCACGTCTCGTCCCCAGACTTTGGCAGTGAGGTATATGTTCCTGAATAGAGTAATGTACTGCCATATCTTCGTCTCTCCAGGGATAGGTGCGACCTTACAGCTCTTCTTTGATATGAGTGTATTGATTACAGAGCTCTTACCAATGACACCGACACTAATCTGCTTCTTATCAGCATTTAACTTGCCAAATTGACGCAATAGACTAATGAGGGCGCCCTTTTCAAAGGCGTGTGTCATACTAGCGTGGAATGCAATCGTCGGTCGGATCTGTGCAAGTTCACCGATCTAGCGTTTGGCCACCCAGTTCGGTACGAGATCAATCTTGTTAAGCTTCAACATTATCGTCGTCACCGTCCAATTTCGATGTCCGTGCCACCATCTACTGCTCAACCTTAACCCGTTTCCTCCGACTTTTACTCCCAAAAGTTTGTTCAAATGGTTCACTCGCGAGTAGCCCACTGTTGTTCATCCCCGCCTTCACCAGCTCGGCCGCATCCTTGAGCAGACCCATCGGTAACTGCTTCCTCTTTACTACGACGGAATTCGGATCAGCCATCGACGTTGTCATCTCTTCACGGAATTTATCAAGCTCCGTCGGTCCCACGACGCGAGTATTACCAAACCACCGTCGATCCGTCCGGTCGAACCATCAATTTTGGTATCTCCTGCCCGGTCTGCCATCATAAATTGTCCACCCACAACCTTCCCCTCCTTATTACGGATAGCCTTGCCATTGTTGTACATCTTCAATCGGGCGATGGTTGCATTGCTACGCATGTTGCCATTGTCACCTTTCTTCCCGGCAACACGGTTAAGCTTCGACGATGCCGTTGACTTCGTGAGCATATTCCGCGAACCCTTCGCGGGCTGACATAATGCCACAGTAGGAAGGGCATACACGCACCCAAACGTCAGTGTGAGCAATTTATAACGACCAATCCCACTCACTTCCACTGACACCCCCAATTTCCCCCCAATTTGACGACGGGGAAATGGCTGTATTTCCGCTCACACCGGTCGTATGGACAAAACTGGGGTACCAAAAGAAGCGCAAGACGACGCTCTTTCCGATGGTATGAGCGGCGGCCGTCAAACTCCACTAGGGCGACCAACGCGAGGCAATGCGGCGCTGACGACGGTATTTTTTTTGGCCGCCGCTTCTCGGCAACCGGAGAGGAGGACTTTGATTTTTTTTTCAAAGTGTCGCACCAGCGAGAAACCGGTAATACCTCCTACACTCTCTACCTCTTCTCGCCATGGTAACGGCAGTGGTGCTGCTAAATGCTGCAGCGCTTCTTATAACGCCGTCTCCAATTGTCGCATTCGGTTGTCCACCGCCAATGCGATTACGACGTCTCCTCGAGGCCACTGACTCTGGTAAAGCACCGATCTTGTTACTGCCCTGCTGCTACGATGGATTGACAGCCCGTCTCGTCGGTCTTGCGGGTTTCAATGCCACATTCATGACAGGATTCGGTGTCAGTGGTGCCAATGGATACCCCGACACTCAGCTCGTGTCATATAATGAGATGTTATCGGCAGCAAACTCTGTTTCAGAGGGACTTTCAAGTGCAGCACTTGAATTGGCAGATCAACAAGGTAGTAGTGGCAGCAATCCACCGATTGCCATACCGTGTATTGCCGATGGAGATACTGGATATGGCAATGCGATCAACGTCAAACGGACCGTATTTGGATATGCCCGAGCGGGTATGGCAGGGATGATGATTGAAGATCAGGTATCACCGAAAAGATGTGGACACGTTGCTGGCAAGTCTGTTGTGCCATTCGCTGAGGCCGTGCAACGAGTAAAGGCAGCTTGCGATGCCAGGGATGAGTATGAAAGTTTGTTTGGACAGGGGTCGGGACCATTGATATTAGCACGAACCGATTCACTTGTTACCGATGGATTCGAGGATGCTATCCAACGATGCCTTAAGTTCCGAGAAGCGGGATGTGATATGACATTCTTGGAGGCTCCTCAATCTGTGGCCCAGATGAATGAGTATTGTCAACGAGTATCTGGACCAAAATTGGCAAACATGCTTGAATTTGGTTCTACACCAATATTGCCACCTGCTCAGCTGCAACAAATGGGATACACAATGGCTGCTTATCCTCTCACTCTGTTGAGTGCATCGATAAAGTCAATGAAAGAATCTCTAGATTTGATAAAGGAGGGTAAACCTACTCTGGAAAAGATTCTATCATTCTCTGAGACAAAAGACATTGTTGGATTCACAAAGTATGCCAAAGAGGAAGATCGATACAAATGTTGATCTTCTTGCGTTAACTGTATTCAATTACTTATTTGACTCTCGATTCACTTATCGTCTATACAGAATTATCGTAAGCTTTTATATATTCATATCTTCAGAAACAAGCCATTTGAACAACCTCACTCTCTATCACTTCACTCAACTTCCTCCCAAGGTACATATCTACGTACGAGAGTATTTACAGCATTAAAGCTGACGACGACCAGAAGCGGCTCAATGCACGAACGTGGTCAGCACTTCTGTCGAACCCGACACAAATAGTGTGCTAATTATGTCTACCATGATCGTGAGGACTCTTCCTAAGATCAGGTCTTTCTCTACCACCAAATCTCTTACTGCTGGCGAGAGGGACTTCGGACGACTTCGATTCATCAGTTACAAAACAAAATCGCAAATTCCATCATTGAGTCTGGGAAATCGTCCATGCTTGATCCACAACGACCGCTTTTACAACGCGATCCAATACACACAAAATCGTTCGTTTTTCTTCGGCAGAGGTGACGACGATGATGACAAAAAGGGGAAGAAGGGTGAGAAAGATGCAAAAGAGGACGATAAAAAAGATCACGACGACAAAGAGGCAGATGATGAACCCACAGAACCGTCGCCAACATTGAACAACTCCTCGAAATACAGAAGATCGACACGCACTCCAGCTCCAGCAGCAAGCACTGTACCCAGTAATGTGTTGGTTCCAGCAGCGAGACTTGGGTTTGGTGATCAAGCGCCACGATACCCACACTTGTTGGCTTTGCCTGTGATTCGTGGACCGGTCTTTCCTGGCGTGCTGACGCCCATTCGAATTACAGACAATAAAACAATCGCTGCAGTTGAAAAGATTATGGCACGTGGTTCTGGTGGTTACCTTGGTGTGTTCCTTCGTAAAGATATACCCGACTTTTCGAAGGGTTTAGATAAGCCAGAGATTATTACGAGTGCTTCGGACTTGTATTCGGTAGGGACATTTGCTCAGATTCAGAGAATGACAAAGTCGGTAGATGAGAATGCAGATGATGACGGGACAATGAATATGGCCATGCTGACCAGAAGTAACGAGCCAAAAAGTGACGAAGAGACGGATACATCGCACACGAATCATGCCAATCTTCTCATCATGCCCCATCGTCGTATCGATTTGCTTTCAGTCGACGACGTCGGGCCTCCCATTGATGTAACAGTTTCACATTGGGATAGATTGCAATACATTCGTGGAGAGGACTCATCTCGCGATGATACCATACGCGCTCTATGTCAAGAGGTGTTGAGTGCGATACGTGAGGTTGCTCAGATGAATGCACTATTTAGAGAACAGGTGGTCAATATGGTTCCCTCCTCACACATGTTTGACATGAATGATCCATATCGTTTGGCAGATTTTGCTGCATCGTTAAGTAGTGGGGGCGATGTGGCAGATTTGCAGGGGGTGTTGGAAGAGAAAGATGCCGAGTTGAGACTGCACAAGGCACTTGTCCTACTGTCCAAAGAAAGGGAGGTTAGTAAGCTGCAAAAAGAGATTAGTGCCAAGGTCGAAGAGAAGATGAGTGCAGCACAGAGAAAGTATTTCTTGACAGAGCAGTTGAAGTCAATAAAGAAAGAGTTGGGTATGGAAAAAGACGATAAGGATAGCTTGATTGAGAAATATCGCAAGAAGTTAGCAGAGTATCCATCCATTCCACAGGAAATTGATGAGATTATCGAGTCAGAGCTGGACAAGCTTTCCAGTTTAGAGAAGAACTCGTCTGAATTCAATGTGACTAGGAGCTATCTTGATTGGCTGACCAGCATCCCATGGGGTATCACGACGGAGGAGAACTTTGACATCTCTGATGCACGACGAGTATTAGACCGGGACCATTACGGTTTAGACGAAGTGAAGGAGACTATCTTGCAATTTATTGCAGTTGGTAAACTCAAGGGTTCCGTCCAGGGCAAGATCTTGTGCTTAGCCGGCCCTCCCGGGACGGGTAAGACGAGCATTGCAGAGAGTGTCGCTGCTGCACTCGGGCGAAAGTTTTTCCGTTTCAGCGTCGGTGGGCTATCCGATGTTAGTGAAATAAAAGGACACCGACGAACGTACGTCGGAGCCATGCCTGGAAAGATCATTAATTGTTTGAAAAGTACCGGCTCGACTAACCCACTAGTACTGATTGATGAGATTGATAAGCTCGGACGAGATCACCGTGGAGATCCCGCGAGTGCATTACTCGAGGTCTTGGACCCAGGTCAGAACAATACTTTTCGAGATCACTTTATTGATGCACCTGTTGACATTAGCAAGATTCTATTCATGTGCACTGCAAATGAACTCGACAGAATTCCCGGTCCATTGCTAGATAGGATGGAGGTGATTCGTTTGTCTGGCTATGATGTACCAGAAAAGTTGGAAATTGCAGAGAAGTATCTTGTTCCCAAGAGCATGGTGAGTAGTGGCTTGATGGTGAAGGAAACTCCAGAGGAACCTTACCCATTTACTGAGGATTTTGATGCCAAGCAAGCAAAGCCTGAGAAAGAGGAAAAGACAGTAGCTGCTGAACCTGTGTTACGACGCTCAGAATTGGTCCCAGAGTCATTGACAATCGATAGAAGCGCACTTGAAAGTCTTGTTCGGTGGTATTGTCGAGAGGCAGGTGTGCGTAATCTCTCGAAAAAGATTGACAAAATCACTCGACTTCTTAGTTTGCAAGTAGTTGCCGAAGGTGAAGGAACGCAACTAACGGAGAAAAGTTCAAGGAAGTCTGATACCTGGGAAGTGACGGCAAAGAATTTGCACGAGTATGTTGGGAAGCCTATTTTTACATCCGATAGGCTGTATGAAAAAGATCCTCTGCCACATGGTGTAGTTATGGGCCTTGCTTGGACGAGCATGGGCGGCTCAGCACTATACATTGAGTCACAAGGTATTAAACGTGGACTTGATCCTGAAGGCAAGCCTCGTGGAGGTGGTACACTGAAGGTGACTGGTCAATTGGGAGATGTTATGAAAGAGAGTAGCCAAATCGCTTACACAGTTGCACGTTCTCGTCTGGCCGAGATTGAGCCAGATAATAGATTCTTTGATGTAACAGACATTCACCTACACGTCCCGGAAGGTGCCACGCCCAAAGATGGACCGTCTGCAGGAATAACCATGGTTACTGCCATGCTATCACTTGCTCTTGATCGATCAATCAAGAGTGATCTAGCCATGACAGGTGAAGTGAGCCTAACCGGCAAAGTGCTGGCAGTTGGAGGTATCAAAGAAAAAGTTATGGCTGCAAGAAGAGCAGGCATCAAGACAATTATCCTACCGGAGGATTGCCGGCGAGACTTTGAAGAATTGCCTGAGTATTTGAAGCTTGATTTAGAAATCAACTATGCAACAGAATACTCAAGTGTCTACCCTGTTGCGTTTGGTATTAACGGTTAACATTTAATTACTTAACGGTTAACATATAATTACTTAACGGTTAACATATAATTACAAATGGTTGGCTTCAGACAAAGTCTATCATGTTGAACATCGCTATCCAAATCTTTTTATTCTCGTCCGCTATTCCAACAATGATAATGGATCAAAAACGAGCGTTACCACTGTTCACGACATATATTTACGTCTCTATAATCATCGCACCTTAGGCTTCTCAATAACCTTCTCCTTCATTCGAGTGACTGGCTTCAATTCACCCGTCTCCTCATCAGGCATCCACTTAAAGTATCCAGCACCATTCGCTGCCCAATAATCCTCGGTTGGGTCAAAGACAACACTATCTCTTTTCTTATTGGAATCTTCCGCTCCGTAGAAGCTACTCTTACGTTTTCCATAATACTGTGCTCCGTTGCCTAAACGACGAGATGTTGCATCATCAACGAATGCATCGAGCTCTTGAAAGAAGTTAGCAAAAAAGCCCTTCTTCTTAGGAAGATCCTCCTCTTCATTGTTGGATCTCTCGGACACGTAGGATTGAGATTGATTGTACCGAATGGAGCGATAAACTGCGTGCATTGGAAACGATTCGACTGCACCATTCATCGACGACGCTGCCATCGCCACCACCAGCAACGTTGCACTAGTAACTCTTCTGTTAGTCATTGTCACGGCGACGATACTCAAATTATGTGAGTCCGTCATGGAGAATTCAGAGAGATGAGGTGGCATCGATTTGCAGGTGGGAATCATCCCGCTCGTCTGTCCGTCGTTGCATTTGCCATGGTGCCGACTCCTCTTCGCAGTGGACGACGTCCGCTCCTCATCCTGACAACGTTGCGATTAGCGTCTTCCCTCTCAACAATATCATCATCATCAACAACAAAAGCAACCGAATCATCACGATGGTGCACGTCGTCATCTCCGAGAGTAGTCACCATATCCGAATGCGCTTGGAGGGATGCCGCATCCAAACATTCAAAACGCATCGAACAGCTATTACGTGCGGGATTGCTCCCCCCTCCTCCTTCATTATCAACGATGAGACGACGACGACGACAACGTCCCCCATCGTCGGATGATAATTGGACAGCTCTTGATCCAGTCCATCCTGTTTACAATTTCCTAGTAGAATACTATGGCTTAAATGGGTCAAAGGGACCAAGACGATTGGCACGTTGGTCTCCTGATCCTAATCTCCTTTTATCTCCACCTCGGGTTGATGATCACATAATAGACGATGAAACAGGAATTATACGTACAAGCGATGCAGCATTCGACGCAGCGATGGTGGCATCGAATGGACGTGGTGGTATACTCCTCCAGAATGCACGAGTGGATGATTTAGGAGGGACGCTTCACATGAAAGGGAGTGTTCCAATTCCCATCGCCAATTCTGACGAATTATACGGTATACTTTACAATCCTGCATTTCACTACGAATCACGGAGCAGCTCCAGCACAATGGTAGATACTGACGATGTAGCAGATGACGAACGACAGAAAGAGCTCCTTAAAGCAATTGCACCATTCCAATGGTATGCATCAATCCTACGAACAACACTCGACTCTGATCCAGTATTGCATTGTCATGGCCTACATGAATGGGCCATGCTCTATCATCCCGATGGTGCCCCACCTCCACCCTCTGCTACATATCAAAAGTCATTGCCATTGCGTGTATCACGTTCGGTCATAAACAATGCCGTCGAACGACGGGGGATACGATGCACACATGTGGATGCATTACGTTTCTTTGCACCCGCGGCGGGACCACTGAATAAGCACGGCGCTGAGTTAGCACGGACTGATCAATTACTATTAGAACAGAAGGGGTGTGTCCATGCTCATATGGATTTACTCAAAATTGGGTTAAAACTCGGAGGCTTTATCGATTCGCAGCTACTGGTAGATGTGTTGGAGGTTGCACTCGACTCACGTAAATTAGACGTTGCTGCGAGTCCATACGATGCATCATCTTTTGGTCTGGAACCTATCCCTGTCGAAACCTTAGACGGTAGAAGAATGTATAGGGATGAGCAATTACGTCTAATGAAACGAGCCGAGCCAGTACGACAGAGATTATTGGATGCTTACGAGGTGTTTATGACATTAGCGTTTGATCAGAGTCTTTTCGGACCACCCATCGTTCGCGATGGTATGTCATCAATGGACGCTGTAATGCCATATGTTGCCCCTGAAAGGCTAGCCAGAGCGACACCAGGTGGCTTACCGTGGAGGAGAAATTTAGTGGCAGACTCTGGTAAAACATAGTTTGCTTCTCATTCTCCTAGCACCTCTGGTGTGTCCTTCATTCTTCTTTTTGCTTTTAGTAATATAAATTCTTGGACCTAAAATATGCAATGATTAATCTACCGATGCCATGTGCTAACACAAACAGACACGGAAATTCTCAATTCCTTCCCTCTTTGCCGATTAAAAATGAAATAATACTGGTCTTTACAAATGCAATCACCCTTCCCATGTGGCAAACCTTGTTCTCCAAATTCACATGCCTACTCCTTCCTCTTTTTTCTTACTCTGTTTCTTTGCCACTTTGAGAGTGGCGGTGCATTTGTCTTTGTGTTCCTCTCGCCAATGAATCTTTTGACAGCTGGTGTCACAGTAGTACGCATTTTTGCTGATACATTAATGTTAACACAGCAAATGGTTAGATCCATGGTGGGATAGAGTCTAGAGTCAAAAAAGTTGCTAATTCTTACCACGGGCACGCTTTGAGTTTCTTCTCTTCCTTCATTTGGCCACATGCATCACACGAAGCAAGGAAATCAGCAGAATTGGGGCCAACACGATCACCGAGTAGGAATTCCCGAGCTGCCATCTTAGAATCACGTTGACGGTTGGCAGCAGCAGAACCCCCAATTGTTGATATTTGTGAGTTATGACGATTCGCAAATTTAATAACTGCATCCCTCAACGCTTCAACGGAAACAGAGTTGACAGCAATGTACTGAATGGCACCATAAATACGCTCCTTAGGTGCATTGTGGTACGCTGGACACAAAAAGGTGCTCCCGTTAGTTGGTTTAGGAAAATATTCGTCGGGTCCGAGGCTCTCGCTTCGCTCCCCAGCGCCAATGATCAGAGCACGCAACGTCGACGTGTGTGCCAGGGGAGAATCATCCCTATCTGGATCATACCACAGCAACCAAAGGTTGGTGAGAACATTGAATAGACCAGCGCGATATTCGAAATGATTGTACACCAAATGCATGCTGTGAAGAGCAGCGGCATAAAAGATCTCTGCCTGCTCACGATCGCCATAGCGTTTCCATGCCAAACCAGCAAAGCTGAGCAATTTACTCGCGAAAGGATGCTTTGACTTGAATGCATACTGTGCAGCTTCTTCGTAAATTTGAGCAGCCTTGGAAAAGAAACCGCAACCCTCGAGGGTCTCTCCAAGTCCGGATGCAATTTCCAATGTCTCGTGCAAAGAGCTTTTGTGCTTGATGGCTTCATCTAGTCGAAAGAAATGAAGGCTCACAAGGTGGTCCCAACTCCTACTGTTTGTATAATTCGTTTCGAGAAATCGTGCTACTCCATTTATGAGTTTGTATTTTGATATATCACCAAGCTGATTACTTATAGCGTATAGAGCGTTACCATTAGAAACCCGGACCATAATCTCGTGACATAGGAGTATCAAGAGTTCCTTTTTGTATTTCTCAAGAACTTTGTTATCATTGAGCTTCCCAAAGAATTGCATGCTATTAACCCCATTTCTAGACAAACCCCGTTACATAAAAGTTGAGTGAAATATGTTCGACAAAAGCTTAATAAATAAATATGCGTTCTCACCTGGATTCCAACATGAAATAATTCTCCTCGCCCTTTCCCTCGTCGTCCAATGACCCAACTTCTACAAGTTTGACCATATACCTCAAGATAAGTATATCGCTTGATTGGAACATTTGGAGTAAATCTGGGTGTGTCGTTGTGGATGTTTCACGTGTAACATCGTCATTGTGAGCAATAACTCCGACATTGATATTCTCCCCAAGCTCCATGAATTTTAGGAAGACCTCCAACGAGTCAGGTGGGACATCCTTGATACATTTCTTGACCCGGCGAGTAAGATCGACCTTCAAGGCAGTTCGAGCCATTATACGCTTGGCTACGGGATAGTCGACAATATTTCTATTATAATCGGGGTACATGAACTTTTTATCCTGGTCAAACGTATTGTACTTTTGCAGCTCGAGAAATTGGGGCACCATATCCTTCGAATATTCTTGAACGACGATGGTATCATCCTCCACACGACGAGAGAAAGAAACTGGCGACGCAGAGATTGAAGAACAATCTTGCGCATTCAATGATACAAACTTGTAACCGAGAATGCGCTCAATTGCCTGCTCAGGGGTCTCAGCTTCCGGAAAGGATGGCATTGCTGTTACCACGGCATTGGTTGCTGCATTTATTGAGGAGGAGCTGGACGCCAACCTTCTGTTTCCCTTCTTCTTGTTGTTTGGCATACTGGTGTAATTGTTGTTGACTACGATATGATATTATGATGGTGAGAGGTTTAAATGACATGTTGGGGCGCCAGTCTGGCCGTCAACTTTCCAAAGTTTGTTTCAAGAGAGATGGTCACTAAGTTCAGTTAGGGATGACAATGACATCACATTCTCTATTTTCTATTTCCTGGTTATCAATCTAATCTAGTTATCAATCTAAGTTTTGCCTTGTTACAGAATACATAGCAACTACTGCACCACCCCATTGATGTTCCTCTACTGGCTAGCCACTTTGCCACAAGGAGTATCAATTCCTGGGCTGTCCCATAAATCATTTCAATTGGCGACTATGGACTTGAAATTCGCATTTAACGCCTCCAGGTGCGTGACACCATTCAGACGTTGCTCCAAGTAAGCTTCTGTCCACTCGGGGCAGTGTTGCAAATTGAAATCTGACGCATTGACCTTCTTTTTGCACTCACTCCATCTCGTACCGAGTGGACGTGGATCGCTTGAAGAGCGGAACACACTCCGAAATAATTGTATGATGCCCTGAAAGGTTATAGCAGCCATAGAGAAGATCAGGAATGCATTGCTCGTACAGAAGAGGCAACATACTATCATCTTACCTCTATCAGTTCGTTCATTGATACTTCTGTTACAACAGTCAAAGGATAACGATTGCTGATGACAGCACAAATCATGAGGAAAATTGACGACGACAACACAATAAAATTACACACACAAGACCTACTGAGGATGATGGTACGCCCAATGAACGAGGTTGTCGGGCCCAGAGGAGCTATTCCTAAGCAATTGCCGAGTCAATTGTGTTTCTCTAACTTGTGATAAGAACTCAATCCATTGCCTGATATCACTCACAACGTCAGTCAGCTCGCTCTGTCGTCGCCAGGTCATGCGGCCGCTTTTCCCAAAGAAATACTTCTGTGTACGATCTTTCGCAAATATACTGTGCACACCCTGCAAACTGTTAAGCTTGGCTACGACACATGTCTTCCACTTAGTGCCATCGGTGATGTCATACTTCCATCCCGTGGCACCACTCAACCAATTTAGGAACCCAGCACAAGTGTGCTTTTGAAAAACTGCTTTCAGCTTACTCATTTGGTACGAGGGAAATTGTTGTCCTTCTGCAGAGTATTCAAAAACAATGGCATACTTGTTGTCGCCTTGCTTCCTGACCTTCACCTTACAGTGGCGGATGGAGCTGCTATTGAAGTTATCTGCCACTAGTCGATAGTGGAGGCCAGCCTTCTCAAGTATTTGTAGCCATGGGCGTGTGCAGGAGTTACTGCTACTCTGTAGACTTGATGATGAGACAGATGGCGCAGGAACAATCCTTGTCTCGGTGGTCGTATCTTCTGCGACCTGCGATCCACGAGGGAGGGCATCTGTTTCCTTGTAGGTGGTAGTTGTGGTGGTGATTGTCATAGACCCGTCATCGGGATCTGTTTCCTCGACAATGCATCGCTTCACCTCAGTTCCATCGTTGAGCTCCGTCCAGCTTGTTGATTGTGCAGTGTAGCAGGCCATGCGAATAGACTTGGCCGATTTCCTGGTCAATCCCTCAATCAAAGTAATTTCCTTATAAACGCCAGCAATCACCACGTCAGGCGAGCAATTATTGACATTTAGTTTGTCGAGTTCTGAAGTTAGTACATCGATCTGCGATTGATTATTGATTATGGGCTGTTGTGTCGGCGGCTTGGTCATAGTCTTCTCCGCGTTGTTGTCCGCGTTGTTGCCCACCTTAATGCCACCAGCCTCTCCGTCAAATCTCATAATTATTAGCCGACCCATAAACATTGTAGAATTAAACGCCTGAATAGCATTCTTGGCCTCCTGGATGGACTGGAAATGGACGAGCCCACAACCCTTCGACTGACCGTGGTCCTGGAAGATGTTGACAAACTTTGCATTGAACCCAGCTGCTCGCAAATGGTCATGGAGGTCTTGCGTAGTGGTCCCCCGTGAAAGGTTGCCGATGAAGACTCTGCAAGATTCATTCACCACGGTGGATTCATGACGCGGTCCCCACCGGTCCGTGGGTTTATCACTGTCAGGACGATGTACTCGTCGTCCAAACTGATCTAACTCCATGTTTTGATGTGGGATAAGTCGTTGTGTCGAATATTTGCCTGTTTGTTTCCCAAAATTAGGGTATCTTTCTCCACTTTTCAACACAATTCATAGTTAGTCATACGGGAACAATTTCAAATCCATCGAATCGTGGAGTCTACGCATTGATAATTGATTTAGTCATGTCGAGATCGATACGTTCGAGGAGACGATTTGGCTCACCGTCGCTGGCGGGAAGGACGTGTAGCGTGTAACTTGTATGTAGTGGCCAAGGAATAAGGGTATTTTCACGTTTTCCCCTAAATGAAAACTACCAGACTAAAAATGATTCCATCTCGTTGTAGAAGATCTAGTTTAGTCGGAACATAAGGAGTATCATGTACTATTCCAGCAAATGATATGGACTGATTCCCTGAAGAAATCGCTGCAGCCTCACCATTACAACGAGCCCATCTGGCAGGTCTACTCCTGTACTTCTAATTTGAGCTTTTCCTGGAGATAGTCTGCATAATAGGGCAATGCAAACGTATCTTGCGTCCTCCTTTACGGTCAGCGCATGCAATAGTGCCGTTTCCAAAGCCTGGCTACTGACAAGCGATCCATCAAGCATCACAAACATAAAATTTCCTATCGACTCACTGCTAATAATACCATCATCTACTGCATTAATCATTGTCAGCATATTGTTGGAATCGCAAACTAGGGATTCCACCTCCATTGATGACTCAGAATATCCCATCTTACTAAGGAGCGACAGGGCATCTGATACCTCAATTATTGATGCAAGTATGTGAGAAGAATGAGATGGACTGGCGAAGAAATCACGCAATAGCGACAGCACACAGTTCTCAAAGTCCATCACAGCCCAAAAATCACCATTCCCAAGAACAAAATGTTTGAGATAGTCAAGAGCATGTTCCTTTTGTTCTCTCAATCTTTCAATTCCATTTTCGAAAGATAAAGATACGTTCGACTTGTGAAGTATTCTCAGTGATTCGGTTAAATCGATAAGGCAATTGAGGTATGAGTCTTTTGAAAGCAAATGGGCACATTCTTGTGTGGGCTTCTTGGATGCGATGAGAGGTACCCCCGCCTTGAATTTCTTTTCTTTCTTAACAAATTCATCAATGAGTTTCTTTTTCTCTTCACGGACTATAGAATGAATGGTACTCGTCCCTTTTTCGGTAGCATGCGCAATCGTCAGGGCGATCGCTACTTGAATAACTTTGGACTTGGTATCTGATGGAGCAAGCAGGATCACAGTGTCATTGATTATACGATTCATGTCGCTGTTCATAATTGCGTTGGCCTCGATCTTTGCCATCGAATCCAAATTCTCAAGTAATGTCGAATAATCGTCCAGGGTCATGCTGGGTACTTTATCAAGGTATTCTTCGAACGAAGTAGCACCATTCCTGAATAATGGCAATATACATGCGTGCGAGACAGTTTGGACGAAATTTTTCATCACACGATCGACAACAATCTCACAAATCTGTTGCAATTCTTTCTGCTGATGAAAGAATGCATCAATGAGTCTCTCTTTAATGCCACCTTTATTGATCGGTGATCCAGGACGCTTAATCGACCATGGACTTACACTGCTGTCGATACTATACGAAATCCGGGAGACAAATCTGGAATCATTTCCTGTAAAATTGCTAACGGTATCAGGTCGAACTTTCTTTGCTGCAGTCATGACAATCTTGCCATCACTTTGAGCCAGTTCCCTGAGAAGCTCACAAAGATCTTTCAGATGCGGTATTGACGGAAATAAGGATGTATTACTAAACCAAAGAGGAAGATCATCGAATGGGACAAAAGCTGAAGGCTCTACAGAACCACCGGTTTGTTGTATTGGTAGATTTCGTAGTGGCAATTTTTGTGATGCAGCGAGCCCGAATACATCATGAAATAGATATTCCAATTGAAAAAATATCGTCATCATGTTTGTTTGATGGTAGCTGTGGTGGCTCATTTGAAAGGGCAAGCAATAATATCGGATGGACCAAAGCAGCGCAAAGGAATCGACGTAGTATCGAAATCTCCTTGAAATTTGATCCCTGTTGAATGTGGATATGAGAGGCAGTTAGAATGCTTGCTACAAAGAACAGATCGAATAAAAGAGTTCTGCATACCATTTCATCATTCCTAGAAATTGAACCACCCATGGAATGACGATCACAACCCGACGTTGATTCCATGCTGCACCAATGCAATCCAATATATCAATGACAGGTATTTCTTCTCTTATGCTAGAAATTGAGTCACCAGGGATTCCGTAATTAGGACTAAATACAATGATACCAAGAAATTTCGCTACCATCTGAGTCTTTGCAATGTGAATACATAGTCCCTTAGTTTCATTCACAAGCATCATATCACTCAAAATTTGTCCTAATCGGTGCTTAAGATGAGAGTTGAATTTATGTGAGTCGCCGGCCTGAAGGAATATCGCGAAAAATTCTTGATGCCCCGGAAAATTGTGCTCTGGAGAGGATTTCGTAGCAGATGACGATGATCCTTTGTCATCAATGCGAAGCTTTCGACTACTTTTGTCTGCTCTGCCGGCTTTCGAAGTGAACCTCATATGAAGTTTCTAATGCGTTCATGTTCAGGTGAGTGAATTAGGTGAATTATTGACGTGAGTTAAACTTTACTCTTCCGAATACTATACAACGTACCTGCAGTCGCTTTTTATCTCCAATCTGCTTCAGTACCTCAGAGTCAGTTTCACTGATTGGGCTTAAACCAATCTGAAGGAGTAAGTCACAGAAGAAATTCACAAACCAAATTGTATTATCTGGAGAGATGTTTAATAGCATCTCTCTCGATGCATATTTCAACGAGCTAATATTCTTCTCTGCCTCATCGTCTTCCAGCAGTCTACCACGAACATCTTGAAAGGTACGAAGCTGATATAGGAACGTATCTCGTAACCCCTCTCGTTCTTTAAACATCCGACTTAGGTCGATCGAACGAAAATTATGTCGCGAATCATGTGCTTGATCAAATGGCAACGTAAGATGAGGAATGTTTGTGTTGCAGCCGAGTGCCTTCTGATCTGACTCGAACAATAGTGATGTATTCCCCGCATTAATAACGTATTGCAGGGTCATGCACAATTCAGGACAATGACGATGCAACGACGGGAGTTCCACAAACATTTTCATTGTACTGTGTCCCAAATTAACAAGGATAGATTCCATTGCAATTAATGTTTCGGCGGCAAAGACTCGGCATGATTGGTAGGATTGAAAAATTGCACCGTACGGAAATGATTGCTTTACTTCATCATTTCCGCCAACATTCATGTTGTTGTTGTTGAAATTGCACCGTCTATCCGGTAACGACAGAAGTCTCACAAGTAGATGAAATTCCATAAGAAGGGAGGGTACTAATTGCGATCTCAAAATTGTCGAATAAATCAAAACTAGTCTTTTTGATGATTGTACATTGCATGATTCGACAATTGTGATCTCTTCGTCCGTATTATAATTCAGGTTCTGGATAGATTTTGCTACCAACAAATCATTAGTGTCCTGAGATGGCAATGATGACACGTTCCCCTTGACCTTCATTACAGTTTCAGAGCCATTATTTGATGTTGTCGTAAAATTCCCCGACTTAGGATAGGATTCATTGGAAAGTGATATCGTGACCGGTTTTATTCTTTTCTTAGCCTTCACTTTTGGAGGAGTATGAGCAATATCTATCCGCAATGATTTGTTGTTTTCAGCAGTCTTCGAGATAGTAGCATTTGAATTTGATGATGATACTTTGTTCGTCGAATCATTATTACCCTTCTTCGGCAAAACTTTGTTTTTCTTACGTCCCACGAGTACTGTTAAGGGAGCAGTGGCAGAGAGTGACGAAAGAGACGGGAATGAATCCTCGTAGGTGGCCCTATCATTAAAATAAGTTGGCTTCTCGACATGCTGTTTGCCATCAGCGGCCATAGTGCCACGTGAAGACGAGCGGACTGTTGGCGATGATGATGTTGCCGCTGATGATGACGTTTCAAGGTGAAGCCGACATGCATCTCGTATCGCATTTAAGATTGCAATGGATGCACGGAGACGACTGGGGCATCGGTGCGTGGTATCCGACGAGATACCCTCGCTATCTCCTGACTTTGTTGTGACGATCGATGATGCGCCTCCGGATAACCAAGAGATCAACGCCTCCGTTCGCTCATCAGATTCGACCGCTGAGATGACGGTATCATCGGACAGGAATTCTTGACATCGGCATTGAGAGCAATGCGATCTATTGTTGTTGCTCAATTGCTTATGATTAGTAGGAGTAGCAATTTCAGCTTGGCGTCCGTTCCAACACATACCTTAGAATCACAACATCCTCGTCAAGGTCAATCTACTGATGGGTTTTCATTTTGGCGGGTTCGCTCCCACCCTCCCAGTAGAATTTGTTAGGCATCATGGCAGACCTCGACGACCTATTCGGTGCCTTCGATGGTGACGGGGAGAAGGACGACGAAACGCCCGTCGTCGTCAATTCGTCCAAGAGAAGGAAAAAGACGACGTTCGACGATGATGGCAACGAGGATGTTGACGAAGACAACGATGATGCGTCTGAGCCAACGACAGGAAGTGCTACTGTTAAGGCAGAGGCTGTGTCGGCTATGTATGCCGATGTCTTCTCATCGATGCGACATGCTGTGGGAGATGTGCGGGAGAAAGGAGAGAAGGGCGTTGTCAGTGCTACTGGCGGGGATCATGCAACCACCACCGTGGAAGGAGGACCGAATGCCACAGCAGCAGCAACAGCAGACGAAGGAGTTGAAAAGGAGGTATCCACCGGTACGTCTCATGACAAATCAATTCGTTTCGATTCCGCCGTACCAGATGGTCCACGCCCACCCACTGCCGACGAGTCCAATGGACACACAACTGGTGCTCGATCACCGGCCAAGACATATCCATTCACATTAGATCCATTCCAATCCACTGCTATCGACTGTGTGGAACGGAATGAATCAGTACTAGTCGCGGCACATACGTCAGCTGGAAAGACAGTCGTTGCCGAGTATGCCATTGCCAAGTCACTACGGGACGGACAGCGTGTTGTGTACACATCACCAATTAAGGCATTATCCAATCAAAAGTATCGCGACTTGCAAGAAGAATTCGATGATGTGGGGTTAATGACGGGTGACATTACCATTAATCCATCGGCCACATGTCTTGTAATGACAACTGAAATTTTACGATCCATGCTATACCGTGGAAGTGAGGTTATGCGGGAGGTGGCATGGGTAATATATGATGAGGTACATTACATGCGAGATAAGGAACGCGGTGTAGTATGGGAAGAAAGTATTATTCTACTCCCACACAAGGTACGATTCGTATTCCTAAGTGCCACGATACCAAATGCCAAACAATTTGTTAGTTGGATTGCCAAGATACATCATCAGCCATGTCACGTGGTGTATACGAATTATCGCCCTACGCCATTACAGCATTACATCTTCCCACAGGGCGGAGATGGATTACATCTCGTGGTAGATGAGAAGGGCAAGTTCCGTGAATCGAATTTCCAAAAGGCAATGGCGGCCTTGCAGGGTGGGTCAATGAATGAGGCAATTGCCGATGCCATGGGTGACTCGGGCAATGGCAAGGGCGGTGGACGTGGTGGAGGAGGACAGAAACGTAAATTTGGTGCAGGTGGGGGTAAGAATGGTCCAAATAATGATCTGCATAGGATTGTCAAACTTATTATGACACGTGGTCTCGATCCAGTCATTGTATTCTCATTTTCAAAGAAGGATTGTGAGAAGTATGCACTTGAACTAAAGCGTGAGGATTACACTGATGAGGTTGAAAAAGATTTAATTTCTCAGGTATACACTAATGCCATTGAGAGTCTATCAGAGGATGATCGTAAATTACCTCAAGTGGAGGCTCTTTTGCCTTTGCTCAAACGCGGGATTGGCATCCATCATGGTGGATTACTGCCCATATTGAAAGAGATTGTCGAGATTCTCTTCTCGGAAGGTCTTATTAAGATCCTTTTTGCAACGGAAACCTTTTCCATTGGGATCAATATGCCTGCTAAGACGGTCGTATTTACAAACACCAGGAAGTGGGATGGTCAGGAACTTCGATATGTCACGTGTGGCGAATACATCCAAATGAGTGGCCGTGCTGGTCGCCGTGGGAAGGATGATCGTGGTGTTGTCATACAGATGGTCGATGAGAAGATGGAACCGGCGGTTTGTAAGGGGATACTGTATGGCGATCCCGATCCACTCAATTCCTCGTACAGGATTTCGTACAACATGCTAATCAATATGGTCCGTGTCGAGGATGTAGATCCTGAGTACCTCCTTCGTGCATCATTCCATCAGTATCAACAGGAGAGTGAGGCCCCAGCGTTGGAGGCGAAGGCCGACGAGGTCGAGGCAGAGTCGAATGCGATTGATGTTGTGCCTGGTGGAACACCAGAAGATGTGTCCGCCGTAGCCGAATACTTTGGTCTTGACCGACAGCTATTACTCATTCAGCGGAAGATGATGAAGATACAACGTAGACCAGAGCACATACTGCCATTTGTTCAATCCAGTGGCAGACTAATCGACGTTACGATTGACGGAGAAAATTATGGATGGGGTATTATCGTGAGATACAAACGAAAGGCTGGGACGAGCACAGCTGGTTCGGCGGGACAGGCGGCACTAAATGCCGAGGGGCCATTGCATAACATTGACGTCCTCCTGGGGTGCGTTGATCGGCACTTTGATGATACGTCTCCCACGGCCGAGGCTAGACGGGATGAAGATATGGCAAACCTTGGTCTGCTTTGGAGAGGCACGGCTCGGCATTGTCGTCCGATGTTATCGAAGGACAGAGCAGATATTGCAAGCTTGAGAGAATTCACCATCGGTCTTGAGAATATTGATAGGATTTCGGCTGTTCGGCTGTTCGTACCACAGGATGCCAAGCCACAGGAGGCAAGGAAAAACATTATGAAGTCTCTAATTGAAGTACAACGACGCTTTCCTGAGGGACTGCCACTATTAGATCCGGTTAAAGATTTAAAGATCAACGTTGGTGAATTCAATAAACTCTTGGAAAAGGCGTCTGAGTTGAAGAAGCGATTGAATGAGCATCAACTAACGACAGAAATTAACGAGGATGAACGTATCAAGCGAGTACGAGCCTACGAAGAGAAGAGTGAGAAGATGGAGGGGGCGCGGTTATTGCGAAGGGAGGCACGTGCCTGTCAGACGATGGTAATGAAAGACGAACTACGGAAGATGAAACGTGTGTTGAAGGAACTTGGTCACGTCGATGCTTCTGGTGTTATACAAACAAAGGGTAGAGCTGCATGTGAGATTAATACAGCGAATGAGCTCGTGGTAGTTGAGTTGCTCTTTGCTGGTCTGTTCAATGACTTGACAGTGGAACAGAGCGTAGCCCTACTTTCCTGTCTTATATATGATGAAAGGAGTAAGGATGAAGATGATCCAGCTCAGGGATTAAAGTCGTATCTGTCTGGTCCGTATTATAAACTCATTGAGCTCGCGAGGTCGGTTGCCAAGGTGGTCATATCATGTAAGATTGAATTGAATGAAGATGAGTTTGTAGATAAATTCAATCCTGGATTGATGGAGGCCGTGTATGCTTGGGTTAAGGGTGCAAAGTTTGTGGAGGTGCAAAAACTTACTGGACAATTCGAGGGGTCGACGATACGATCATTGAGGAGATTGGAGGAGTTAGTCCGGCAACTCGCGAGTGCCTCCAAGGCGATTGGTAATCTGGAGTTAATGGCAAAGTTTGAGAAGGGTTCTGATTTGCTCAAGAGAGATATCGTTTTCTGTAGTTCATTGTATCTGTAGCTTAATGAGTTTACCTCAGCTTTTTGTCTCCATAACACAAATTAGTATCCACGAGCATGACAATTTTATAGGCAAGGGTAACAACTCCACCCATCCTTCAATCATTCTAGAAATCTAGGTCGTCAATTTGAAAAGTCTGAAACACTTCGTCAGTGACGGAAGTGGGTGATGCCATTCCTAACCCCCCCTCCTTCTTCTCATCAACAATCACCTCCAACACATCCGGGACCATACCCGGTAAATTATCAAAATCTATTTGCTTCTTCGAACCCATCTGTACTATTTCACCCTTGACATTCACCACTACGTAGAATGGTACCTGTTTAAACCCTAACATACTCTTGGCCAACTCCTTATATTCATGTTCCATAAAGTAATGTGACATCTTATCCCATCGTGGAGTGTCGTTTTGGTCAATAATATTCCGTGCTCCATCACAGGAATCACAACATATAGATGCAAATTTGATTTGTTGGTACCGTTCATCATTGGCGAGGATGTTAAGTTCGTCAAGTGCCGCGGGACAGTTGGTACACTTGGTCGTCCAAAAGTCTAGGTAGTTTGTTCCAATCAAATATAGCAATGAGTGACATTTAACGACGCAAAATTCGTGTAACAGTAATTCAACGATCACGATAACATGCATTTAGCGTGCAACTAACCACATACTCACCAATGATTGCATTTCGTCCAGCGAATGCTGCACTCGTGGCTGTTATGTCTGCATTTCCGAGGTTGATAAGTGGTAGGTCGGGGAGGTTGGGTGTCGAGGCCGTCATGGGTATTGGGTATGATGATTATGATGATTATGAAGATTACTCTCGTGGCCGCGCCATCCCTGAGGCAGTTGTTGGACTACGTACTCCTACGTAGGTAAGGGCAATAGATATCCTTTTCGTTTCGTTTCTTCTGAAATTTGTGACTATGTAAGCAACGGTTTGACGATGGTGAAGTCGATCGGATCGATTACGTACGAAATGAAAGGCGAGGTAAGAAGGAGCAACTTCATGATGCATCCAACGACGAACATCAATGTTGATGATGAAGGACGGAGCAACTTTTCCAGCGTAGACCTCTCAGCGTCGGCATACTCACGAAAGAAGAATGAGGAACTGAAGTGTCTGTTCGGGAACAAGCAAAGGCACGTTTCTGAAATCGTCCAAAGCATGAACGAGCGAGGTATTGGTCGTGTTAGTCTATTAGCGACGCAGGTGGATCCGTTGTTGCTACGTCGAACCTCCTCCTCGCCAAGAAGTATCGCAGGAGATGCATTAGGTGATCGTCATGGAAGTGACAGTAATGTAGGGAAAGAAAATATGGTCATGATTGACAGAGTGGAGGAGTGTAAAGATTCTGCTGCAGAAGTGGTGGTGGACGATGATGTAAAGCACGAAGATCTTGTCTCTCCAACGTCTATTACAGGCATGGAAAATTATTTGCAGCAGTCACTTCACGACACAGTAACTGAAATGTCATCGTCAATACCTAGTCTGTCTGACCGGAAGAATGCAATAATTGTAGACACTGCTCCCACGTTTGATCACACAAGTGTAATTAGTGTTGACAAGAAGGTCGTGGAAGCAAAGGCAGCAAAAGGAGAAAGACAAAAGTCATCTGAGAAGTTAAGAATGACTGTGGATGATGAAGTGACCAGTTTGACAGCTGCATTGACAAGGATTCACTCTGTCATGGAATCCAAGATACTCGGTAGTGATGATAAGATGGACGAATGCAGAACCTTGGCAAAGCAAATTGAAGATGCATTAGTAGAGAAGCAGGAATTCTTGAACACGAAAAAGATGACACCAAAAAGGACAATCTTGTCATCGCTCACTATTTCCAGCGGTCAGGCTGTAATGAACAAGAAAATGAATTCAGCAAACAACACATTTGATGATGATAATGTTGCTATTCCATTTCAGGAGAAAGTTTCACCAATCAAAAGGGAACTTCCTGATGTTGAAAACTATCGCAAACAATCACCTGATGCACGCCGGGTATCTCCTGCTATCGTTGAAGAATCGTACAACTATCCGTCTATCGAAGAAGATGACGATGTAGTAGAATCTGCTTATTTGAGCGTTATTGAAGTTTTGCATTTGTCTGAACAAGATAACAGTTCCATTTATAACTCATCGACACATAATGGAAAGGAGTTGGATGTAAGCGTTTGGAGCTTTTCTGCTGTGGGTAGAGACTACGATAAGAATACCTCGATTGATGTTGGGAATATAACAAATATTGCTGATTGTGATACAAGTAACGATAGTCTAACAGATGCAGACCAAAAGGCGCGGTGTATTTGGAAGGAATCACCACAGAAGTCCTTCAACTCATTTGAATCGGATGATGCGGTCATTACTCGCATCGAATCTGAACCCCAAAGAATGTTCACAGTTATTGAACCTGATGACATAGAAGCAGAGACGGAACCAAATTCATCAAATATTGTTGTTGAAGAACTTCCACTGCGTCAAACATATGAACGGCATGGCCTTCGTCAGGAAGGAAATAATATTGATACTGTCGTGCAGCAGAAGGCATCGACGAAGTGTGCGTGTGTCATCATGTGAATGAAGCAAAATTTGGATTCGTACGTTTGTGTCAAAAAACATTTTGGTTAAGGGTGTCTATATTTATGTACCAGATTTGTTTGTCATTGCATTGCAACTTAAGTTTGATATGCACCATGCAGTAGTCAAAGTAAATCGCATGTGCCGGAAGGACTCCCGCTTGTTAAACTCATCTCATTTGCAATATCTGTCAACGCATCAACCTCTATGTCACTGAATGCAAATAAATGAACTTCCTGCAACTCAGCATACCCTTTGAAATTGTAGATTGCATCAACACCGATTTTTAATACTTCCTTCACACTTCTCTGGCCACGGTATACCCCCGCTGACAGCAAGCTGAATGCAATTGCCTCTAACTTCAAACTTTCTGCGCAAGTCAGACTTGCAACATACGCCGAAGATAGCAACTTATCCCCTTCGTTCAAGTCTTCAATTAGATTATAGTTTGGTCCCACTGCATGTATCACATAAGGTGTATGCAATTTGTCGTACGTATTCGGACCAGTAACAATTGCACTACCAGTCTTGCACCGTCTGCCTCCTGGACCGTCGACGAGTGGCAATGCTTGTCTGTCTGCTAATAAATTCGGTCCACCCGTCGCGCTTATTGCACCATCGACGCCACCCCCACCTAAACAACCTTCGTTTGCGGCGTTTACGATAGCAGACGCCTTTGAGTTAGAGGGATATGCAAAATCCACAACTGATCCACGAGAGACAATCAGTTGAAATGGATGATACTGCGTGGGTATCCGATACGCTGCGACCCTGGAGAATGCACAAGCCGTCGACATGCTAGAAGTAGAAGGAAAGAATGCAGTACTTCGTAGCACGACAACTCGACAAGACGCGAGTAGAATTTCATTTTGGCGGGTTACTACTCGAACCCATATTATTTTGAGACGGGGACAGCATGGCTGATGGATTGAGGGGCGTCCGTTTCCAGCCCGACCAACAACCATGAGGGCCCGTCCCAATGCTCCTTCTAATCATCCAGCAGCCTCCGTCAATGATGGTGCTGTGGTGGTAGAAAATAATCCAGACGATTCTGATGCAAATGGAAAGGATAAGCCTCAGTCTAAATTTAAACGACCGCCAGTAACATCATTCAAGCTACCTCCACCCCCGAAGGTATTCACATCGCCTGCATTTCGAAGTCACGAATCTTCTTCATCTAAAGTTAGCGTTGGTCCTTCCGCTTCTGATGCAAAGTCAAAAAATGATCATGACCGTCAGGCAATGGCGGCTCTGCCAGCTATTCCAATCCCTCCGCCTCCGTCTACAACATCAGTATACCAAAGACCGCTACGACGAAACAATTCTAATCAACAATCAGATTCAGTACCTACAGCTTTTGATAGTAATCAATCTGCACCACTTGCAGGATACAACAACAATCACATCATTGCCGCTGCCAAATCAAAGAATTCAATGAGTAGAGATAGTTACAGCAACGCCTACTCAACACAACAATACCCGACCACCACCTCCAACTCATCCTCACAAAAAATAATGTTAGCACATCCGTATCAGCCAAGCTCGTGGTATGTAAATAAACGCAATGCACAAAGAAATAATGAACGTGCAATGAAAATATTCCTAGCAATTACTGCTATGATTGTAATTATACTAGTATTATGGACAATACAGCAATTCGAATCGATGGAGCATGGTCAACGACGGCATCATACAGCAAATAATAAACACCATCATGATCATCACAGTAGTCGTCACGATGTACATCTAATGATGGGAATTGGTGAGAGTCCACTGGGATTCTCATCTCGGAAAGAGAGAGGTTATAGACAGTTGGAGCAGCAGGAAAGTGGTGGTCTAGACCAACACCAGCACCAACAACATGACAGTGATTTATTTTCCATCTTTCCCGTGACCACATTGTCAAATGGCAGAGTCTTACCCTACGTCGGCTTCGGAGTAGCCTCTCGACATGTGGAACATAAACAAATACCCACGATTGTATCAACATTACTGCAGTATTCGTCGACCGAAACCATTGGTGGTGGTGGCATATCAATGATTGATGCTATTATTCACGACGAGAATAAATTGGCGGACACTGTCGTCGTCAACTTTGTACTTGATAAGCCTATTGGTCTTTTATTAGAAATAGCCGACATTGCCACGGGAATTGGTGCAATCATATCTGGCTTTGAGGAAGGTTCGGCAAATCGTCATCCATCAAAAGACTCATTGATGAAATCGAGAATAATAACAATTATGGATATAAATGTGGCTGATCATAGTTTCGACGATGTTCTTAATGCTATTAGGAGTGCACCGTCCCCTACAAGATTTTCGGTTGCAATTTCTAATGAAAGACAAAATGCTTTGTCTACCGAGGAAGCGAATATGTCGAAAACTGTTATTCAACTAGTGGGTCGTTCAATTACATTTTTCGGCAAGGAGCATATCAAATCAACACATGGATTTCTTTCGGGTATGACTCTATCCTCAGATTCAAATGATATAAACAGCGCTACGTATGATTACGAAAATCGATTGGAAATACATGTACTCGTTGGCTTATCTGGTGCTCAGCTTGGGATTGTGAATACGATTACAGCGCTACGTGATTTTGTTGTCGAGATGGAAGGTATCATTCCACCATTCCCATCATTTAGCGCTGATCTGTCCGAATGGACTGTGTCGACTTCTCCCATGTCAGTGGATCATCGGTTGGATGTTCGCTTGCATGTACTTTTACGGTTGAATCAATGTCACGACCACTTGTACAATGTAGTACCCTGCTCATTGGACGAAGAGTCCAATAGACAATTGCTTGAGTTATTTTTAGGCTCGTACACACTCCTTAAAAGATTATATGATGGGAACATTATACACGGATTTGGTCTAGACGGGGTGGAAGCCAATGATATACAATACCTGTTGAATAAATCCCAAATAAAACCTTTGCTATATAGAGGCAATGTCGAACAAGCATTGGATATTTACAGTCGCCGACACGGACATGATCACATTCAGGAAGAGAAGCATATTGCCAGTATACTAAAAAAAAACAATGTGACATTCCTTGTTGCAAATGCAGCGGGGACCATTCTTGATGGAAAAGAAGCAGCCCCTAATGCCTATGCACTACTCCAAAACTTGGGATCAGTCTTGTACAAGGCTCATCAAGTAAGTAGTACACAAGGCAGCACCGCTGTCACTTCAGGTCATAAGGGCGAGGGATTATATTATACAGTACCAAAATTGGTCCTTGCATACCTTGTCCATCACAAAGTGTGTGTCCTTCCTCATGCATACAAGGCTGAACATCTGGCCGATGATGCACCCGAATCGATTGCTGGGTTAGCTAAATTTCTATCGGCACGCCGAGTGGCCGAAATTGGTGCAGCGATTAGGGCATTACTTTCAGGGGTTGATTTGTCTGAAGATCACGGACTTGGTATGGAAGGCGAGAGTGACGTGGCGGGAGTTTTTCATATGGTAATGGAGGATTGGGTCTATATTTCCAAGTCTACTAGATGGGAAGAGCCGGGCGAAATGCATGTACCAGGGGAACTATCATGGACGTTGCATCATGGTGATTATGTGGTGATAATTGCCAAGGCAGGCGATATCTTTCGAGCGTATTCACCTACTGGAATCCATCGAGGCATATACACAATGGGCGAGATAGAAGGTGGTGTTACCGATTTTATAATCGCACCACCACTTGATTATACAGTTGAAGAAGGGGCAGATACATTAGATTCTGTTTACCATTAATCTCTTCACTAAGTGACACATGAGTTAATATGAAGAGTACTATAGTCCCTTAGCTAAGTCTCTCTATTACGATTGCCGATGCTCCACCACCACCATTACAGATACTTGCACATCCAATTGTTGCATCATTCTTCTTCAAGACATGATACAAACTCCCGACAATCCGTGCACCACTCATACCAATTGGATGACCTAAAGCCACGGCTCCACCAAAAACATTCACCCTAGATGCATCCAAGTTCAATATCATCATATTTGCCAATGCCACGACGCTAAATGCTTCATTTATTTCATGATACTCAATATCATTTAACGACATTCCTGATCGTTTGACGGCAATCGGTACGGCATTGGACGGTGCCGTCGTAAAACGGACAGGAGGTCCTTCGGCATCGCCATAACCACGGATACGTGCGAGTGGTGTAAGACCCATGGCAATTGCATTATCTTCGCTCATCATAATAAGTGCCGCGGCACCATCATTAATCGATGATGCATTGCCAGCAGTTACCGTCCCATCCTTCTCAAATGCAGTACGTAAGGTAGGGAGTTTGTCAAGACTGACAGAGTTTGGTTCTTCGTCGATGCTAATCAATTCGATTGGTTTGTCACCACGCTTCTTTGGTCCATCGATGGATACAATCTCATCCTCAAAAATACCTGCCTTTTGTGCCTCACGTGCACGAGTATATGATTCAATGGCATACCTGTCTTGATCTTCACGTGATATATGATATTCAGCTGCGCATTTTTCGGCACAGCTTCCCATGTGTACATTATCGTACGGATCCCAAAGACCATCATGAATAATCCCATCAATTAATGCTGTATTCCCAAGTGCTGTGCCAGATCTCGACGATGGTAAGTAATGTGGTGTATTTGACATGCTTTCCGTACCCCCCGCCAGCATGGCAAATGGTTTACTGCCATGGACATTACATTCGATGGTTTGGGATGCGAGCATGATAGATTTCATCCCACTGGCACAGACTTTATTTATTGTATTGCAAATAATAGAGTCATGTAGATCAGCTCCCAATACAGCTTGTCGACATGGGGCCTGGCCAATCCCTGCCGAGAGGACATTACCAAAGTATGCTTCTGCAATCGAATTTGACACGATGTTGTCTTCGTTGTTGTTGGTAAGATTGGACAATGCTCCACGAATTGCGGCCGCACCTAGTTGTGGAGCAGTGAGATGTGCGAGACTTCCCCTAAACTTTCCGATTGGCGTACGTGCGTAGCTGACAATGACGGCTGCTTTCATCGCGTAACGATGTCAACTACTACTACTACACTATGTATCACACTCGAACTATTCTATCACCGCGAGCGCTATCGCAGACCCGAGCGGGAGTGAGAGGAACAAGTCTTTGGCGGAGAGCAACAAACGTGTTGGGCCCAATAAAGCTGACGACTTTTGACTTTGTTCTTTGGACAAAAAGTTCCACTCCTCGCCGTTCGGCGTCAGCGCATTATTCTAATTAGGCATATACTGACTTGACCGCAACGGTGGACAATTGCTGTAGTGGTGCATAGCCTCACTGTTTAGCAGTAGATGACGAAATTGAAGGCGAGGAGTAATATTGAATGAGACCCAGAGAACTTGACATGTGCGGAGAGTGGATGACATCCATCAGCTATCCACGACAGAACATTTCGACTCATCGATATACATACCAACGAACCATTTGATTCACACGAAAGCTGAATTATTTTATAAGAAGTAGAAGGAAGAACATTTGCATTCGCCAAAGCTGTGAAGCAAAGCGACGCTCTCCAAACTGATTCGTTCTACATAGATTCTGAACATTCACATAAACAGATTGATTGAATTTTTGCTGCAGAATTTTGACGAGCAACATTAGTATCACGCGTCGTGATGGACCAATCTGCCTCCACGATGGGTGCATCATCGGCAGCTACACCAAGCAGCAATGTCAAAGTTGCCGCGGGCTACGTGTTAACAGAACGATTGGGATCAGGCTCATTCGCAACAGTATACAAAGGCATAATATTGGCAGAATACCAGCAGGCGCTCCATCGGGGATCGTTGGGATCGCAGCAATCATCGTCGTCACAACATCAACAACAACAGCAAGCGGATGCCAATTCGGTAGTTGCCATCAAGGCCATATCGCGATCATCCAAAAAGCTTACAAAGAAGGTACTCGAGAATCTTGATATGGAAATTGCCATACTGCGGACGTACCGTCATCCCAACATTGTGTGTCTTCATCAGGTCCAAAAGACGGATAGACATTTTTATTTAGTCCTTGAATATTGTGGTGGTGGCGACTTACAACGCTTGATACGCACACGTCAGTCCGGTCGATTGTCGGAACGATTATGTCGACGTCTTGTACGTGATTTGGCTGCCGGTTTGGGTTTTCTATGGGGGAAGGAGTTGGTTCATCGTGATATCAAACCACAGAATTTGTTACTAACGGGACCGTTACCCGTGGAAGAATTAATGGACAATCCGGCTAGGGAGGATGCAGAACGTGCATTACGGGGATTGTCGGGGGAGATATTTATGCTCAAGATTGCTGACTTTGGCTTTGCCCGGCACTTGTCTGGTGTTGATTTGGCCGAAACAATGTGTGGTAGTCCATTGTACATGGCTCCTGAAATATTAGTGAGTCTATGACTCATATTTATGTTATTGTGTTGCTGTCATTTTCGTTTTGCATTCGTTAATTTTCTCATCGTCTTTTCCCATTTTGCATACACAGTCCGGCGAAAAGTATGACGCTAAAGCAGACCTGTGGTCTGTTGGAGCGGTTCTATTTGAGATGATTGCTGGAGCAACGCCATTTCATGGAGAGAATCATATGGACTTGTTGCGAAATATAAAAACAAAAGCAGTGCGTTTACCTGCCAACGTTCGCATCTCCAGAGAATTCGTCCATTTGTTAAAGTTACTCCTGGATCGAAAGCCTCACAATCGGGCAGGGTTCAATGCCTTCTTTGATGCATGCGAGGCACTGGTAGCACTTGGGTGTAATGGTGCTCCGGCTATCGGCACCTCTAGCGGTAAGAGTTCAAGTGTTGACAGGATGCCGTCACTTCAATCGCCAGTCCCTGGTGGACAAAAAATCGTTGATAAGGATATTAGTGCTCAGATGAATCTATGTGCGATTTCAGAGGATGAAGGTACGGGAGAATCATATCATCAGGGCGCTGCAAGTTCAGCAACTGCTTCCACGCTTGGAACATTTACTCAACATCAAAAACAAGTTCGTCAGCCAAACTTGGGTGCAACAAACAACATGCCAAATATAGCAGCAACTCAGTTGAATGCCAGTAATGCGGCGATGGTATATGTCAGACCTGATTATATGAACAAACCAGGGGTTGTCACGCCGCCATTCAACCCACTTCTTGCAGCTCAACCACCTCCAGCGTTATCACATGGACTACTTGGAGCCGGCAGACAATACGGCATTAGGCCATCAATTTTTACACCTCTCAGTGGGAGCCCGAATATGTACCCCACTGCTATTCCAGTCACTGTTCCTGCACCTCCTTTATTCATGCTTGGAGGAGAAATACCTCCTGACAATCGTGCACAAGACTTGGTTCAATCTTTGAGAACTGGGCAGTATCATGATCAGTATCAGAGGAGAGAGACAATCGCAACAATACACGAACAGAATGTTGCTAATCAAGCTGTTAATAGACGAGACTCAAGTCCGAAGGTGTTAATGCATGAAGATCAATCGTCTGATTCTGGCTTCGTTATGGTCGAGGTCGAACGCAGAGGAAGTTTTGGTCGAAACTCTCCTTCTTATGGACACTCGCGCTCGGGTTCGCCACACAACTCTTTTGGACGGGTCACTATCCTCGATGGAAGGAATAACATGGGTATGCTCGGGACCAGTCCAGGAACAGGAAGGGCACTTTTTGGTAAATTGATGTCGGGCTCTCCTTCACTGACACCTCCCTCTGGCAGTGAGGCTCAATTTGGAGGAAGGTTTGACCTGTCGCCAAGAGCAGCTTTACACAGTGGTGGTTGTTTGGCACACATTGACGTCCTTGTTCGCATGCTTTCAGCTTCAGAGGATATCGGACGTAGGGCTATCACTGTTGCACATTTAGGGGATGTACGTGCCTTCTTGGGAATGGGGCTTATGGTTACTCAAACCGAAGAGACTCAAAAAGAAGAAAGTCAGGTATCATCCATGTCCACAGCTACAGGTGAGGGTGTTGAAGAGGAGAAGACATCTGACACACGAGCTGACATCTCCAAGAGGCTTCCACCGGAGAAATCAGGTGACGAGGATGAATATGATGGAGAAGATATGCCGTTTGCCATGACGACATCTTCTGGCTCTAATGAGCATATGACGGGGTCCAACATAAACAAGAGTAGTGGCAAAAGTTCAGATGAGATTCGATCGTCATTGATTCAAATGCACTTGCGTGAGGCACTGAAGTGCTACTTTAAGGCCTTGACTATGCTTAAAGGATCCATCAGTGCGGCACAGAAGGTCACATTGGAGTTTGAAGATGTATTACGGGCCTCAAACTTTTCTGTTAGTGACAAAAATCCATACACACCGTTGAAACAGCGCTGCTCTTCTAGTTTAGAATGGCTAAAGGGCCAGTTCTCTGCCATCCTAGAGCGAGCTGATGCAGCGAATGAGCAAATCTCAAAGTTGCAGAAAATTCATCCAGCTCTAAGTGGTATAGAGGGGAGCATCGAGTATTCAATTGCGGTGGAAGAATTAATTTACAATCATTCACTAAAATGCGGCCGGGAGGGAGCAGTCAAACAGATACTTGGTCATTACGACGAAGCACGATCGTGCTTCCGTTCGGCTGGTTTATTAGCCGAGACATTGCTCATGGAATCGAAGGTTGGGGAAGAAGATAGAGCTGTTCTCGAGGGATACGTGAACAGCTTCGCCGACCAAATTATAACTCTCGACGGTTTAATTAGAGTTGAAATGAGAAAGTCTCGTGCATTAGTAGAGCAGAGTCAGGGTGCAATAGTTGAGCAGAATTCGGTGAGTGGCGAGACGACGAGGGTTTGAAGCCCTGATTGTAGGAGGGACACACCCATCTGTTTTAGTGTTACTGAGCATACTATTGTTTTCATATAAAAATATTGTTTGAATACCATGATTCTATTGTTGACTTCCATGGACGAGCAAGATATCATACTGTCAATGATTAGGATCCACCTCCATCCCCAATTGCATTTGTAAACCACATTTTGGCAAATGAACATCCTTTATCGGTCGGAGCAGTCCCTTTCGTAGATCTGAGAATAGACA
>Ga0247831_1002251_pt1 | contig 32203 bp, 26 predicted proteins | sample LaCruzMarch2015__9_FD_192406 | JGI IMG/M metagenome (GOLD analysis project Ga0247831, IMG submission 192406) | Freshwater microbial communities from meromictic Lake La Cruz, Castile-La Mancha, Spain - LaCruzMarch2015_1m | ecosystem: Environmental > Aquatic > Freshwater > Lake | place: Spain...
CCCGCTCACGAACTCTGTTCCCTGCTTGATGCGCCCTACGCCAGCCTGATGAAACCCGCGGTTCGCCACCAGCTGCACGACAACATCGCGCAGCAGCTTGCCGACCGTCGCCACTACAGCGTGCAGTACTGCCTGCACACCCCGCGCGGCAGCCTGACGCTGATGGAAGTGGGCGAAGCCTTCAAGCAACGCGGCCGCCACCTGCTACGCGGCTATCTGCTGGTGATGACCGAGCAGAGCGCCCCGTCGCCACAAACCCTTGAGCTGTACCAACGCAGCCAGGCCGAGTTGCAGGCGCAGCAGCAACGCACACAGGCCCAGCAACAGTTGATCGTCACCCTCGCGCGCCATCACTACGGCGACAACGATCCCTTACGTGAAGCCGCCGAGCTGATCAGTAAAAGCGCCTGTGAGTTGTATGGGGTCAGCCGCGTCGGCATCTGGAACCTCAATCAACATGTGCTGCAAGCGGTGGCCCTGTACCAACAGGACCAAGGTCGGCATATCGACCAGGCCGACATCGATGCCAGCCCCTACCCCGCCTACCTGCAGGCGCTGCACAGCGGCCGCGCCCTGGACGCCCATGACGCACACCAAGACCCACGCACCTGCGAGCTGAGCAGCAGCTACCTGCAGCCCATGGGCATCACCGCCATGCTTGATGCCAGCATCCGCATCGCCGGCGAAGTGGTGGGCGTGCTGTGCCTGGAGCATATCGGCACGCCGCGCACCTGGCAGGCCGACGAAATTGCCTTTGCCGGCGAACTGGCCGACCAGTACGCCCAGGTGCTGACCAATCAACAACGGCGCTCCGCGACCAATGCCCTGCACCTGTTCCAGCGCGCCGTCGAGCAGAGCTCCAGCGCCTTTATCCTGCTCGACCGCGATGGCCTGGTGGAGTACGTCAACCCAAGCTTTACCGCCATCACCCTGTACAGTGGCAGCGAAGTGCAGGGCCGCCGCCTGTCAGAAATCCCCGCTCTGGAGAACCTCAGCGACCTGCTGTTCGATGCCCGCTCCAGCCTGGCCGAACACAACAGCTGGCAAGGTGAGTTCAAAAGCCGACGGAAGAACCTCGACCCATACTGGGGGCAACTGTCGCTGTCCAAGGTGCATGCCGACGATGGCAGCCTGACCCACTACATTGGCATCTACGAAGACGTTACCGCGAGCAAACAGGCGCAACAGCATATCGAGCGCCTGGCCTTTCGCGACAACCTGACCGGGCTGGGCAACCGCTACGCCTTTATCCGCTCGCTGGAGAGCCACTTCAGCGAACACCCAGGCAAACCAATCAGCCTGCTGCTGGTGGATATCGACAACTTCAAGCGGATCAACGACAGCCTCGGCCATCAGACTGGCGACAAACTGCTGATCAGCCTGGCGCGCCGTTTGCGCAACACCCTGAGCCCCAGCAGTGTGCTGGCACGTTTTGCCAGCAACGAATTCGCCGTGCTGCTCGAGGTCAATCAGGCCGACAGCCAACTGGTGGCGCAGAAGCTGCTGCACACCCTGGACAAGCCACTGTTTGTCGACAACCAGCTGATCAGCGTCACCGGCTCCATCGGCCTGGGCTGCGCGCCCGAACATGGCGATGACCCGCAGACCCTGATGAAGCACACTGGTCTGGCCCTGCATAAAGCCAAGGCCAACGGCAAAAACCAACTGCAGGTGTTTACCGATGCGCTGAACGCCGAGGCGCACTACAAACTGTTCGTCGAGAGCAACCTGCGCCGCGCGCTGATGCAGAACGAGCTGGAGGTGTTCTACCAGCCCAAGCTGTGCCTGAAGAGCGGGCGGCTGCTGGGCCTGGAAGCGCTGCTGCGCTGGCATCACCCGGACAAGGGCATGATCAGCCCGGAAAAATTTATCAGCGTCGCGGAAGAGACCGGGCTGATCATCCCCATCGGCAAATGGGTCACTCGCCAGGCCTGCCGCATGAGCAAGCAACTGATCGCTGTCGGCCACACACCGTTGCAGATGGCGATCAACCTGTCGCCCAAACAGTTCTCCGACCCGGACCTGGTCGGCGAGATCGCCGCCATCCTCCATGAGGAACAGCTCGACCCGGCCCTGCTCGAGCTGGAGCTAACGGAAAGCCTGCTGCTGGAAGCCACCGACGACACCCGCCACCAGCTCAGCCGCTTGAAAAGCCTGGGCCTGACCCTGGCCATGGACGACTTTGGCACCGGTTACTCGTCGCTCAGCTACCTGAAAAAATTCCCCATCGACGTGATCAAGATTGATCGCAGCTTTATCAAGGACATCCCGGAGAATCAGGACGACATGGAAATCACCTCAGCAGTGATCGCCATGGCGCACAACCTGAAACTAAAGGTGGTGGCTGAAGGTATCGAAACAGCAGCGCAGCTGAATTTTCTCCGTCGCCAGCAATGCGATATCGGCCAGGGCTACCTGTTCGACAAACCCATCGCCAGCCGCGACCTACTGGAAAGCCTCAAGCGCTATCCAAATCGAGGCTAGCTGTAACAAGCTCGCCCTTTGATGGTCTATGACACACATGCTTCTGCTGAGGAAATGGCTCATGGTTCTGCGTTCGCAAATTCTCGCCCACAAACTCGAACTGCCCACCGCCGAGCAGGCTATGCCTGGCCGAGCCGAAGCCATGAAGGTGCCGGCTGCGCATTTCGTCAATGGCAATGCGCTGCAGGGGCCATTTCCTGCGGGTCTTGAACAAGCAGTGTTTGCCATGGGGTGTTTCTGGGGCGCCGAACGACGCTTCTGGCAGCAGCCAGGTGTCTGGAGCACGGCTGTCGGCTATGCCGGCGGGCATACGCCGAATCCAACCTATGAGGAAACCTGCTCGGGCCTGACCGGCCACACCGAAGTGGTACTGGTGGTGTTCGATCCACAGGTCACCAGCTACGCCGCATTGCTGAAAGTGTTCTGGGAGGCGCACAACCCGACCCAGGGCATGCGCCAGGGCAACGACATCGGCAGCCAGTACCGGTCGGCGATCTACTGCTATGACGCAGCGCAACTGGCCGCCGCCCAAGCCAGCCAGGCACAGTTTCAGGCCGAGCTGGAAAAGGCCGGCTTTGGCCCGATCACCACCGAAGTGCGCGAAGCGCCGCCGTTCTACTACGCTGAGGCCTACCACCAGCAGTACCTGGCGAAGAACCCCGGCGGCTATTGCGGCCTGGGCGGTACCGGGGTCTGCCTGCCAGGCTGAGCATATGCTGAGGACGATTCCATGGAACTGAACATCAGCCAGGTTTCCACCCAGGCAGCGGCTCAGGCCTCTGCCCTGGCCTCACTGCTGTTGCTGCGCAAAACCCTGGAACTGCAGGCTGCCAACATCGGCGGCCTGGTGCAGGCCGCCACGCCAGCCAGCGTGCCGAGCAATCCACCGAACCTGGGTAATAGTGTCGACGTAGTGGTTTAGCTCGCGACATCCGCCGTCACACTGGCGTCGGTAGGCGCTTGTGCCTTCCAACTTTTCAACAGTTTGCCGACCTTGTAGCCGCGCCAGCCAAGCATGCGCGAGGCAGTCAGCACCCCGGCCATCAGCGCCCCACCCACCCCCGCCGTCACCGTATCGGCGCCAGTCAGGTACAACCCTTTGATCGGCGTCTGAGTGTGGATCCAGTGCTGCTCAAAGCGCTCAACCGTGTGATCAATGCCGTAGATCTCGCCCTGCTCGTTCCACTGGAACCATTCAGTGGACAGCGGCGTGCCCAGCTCGCAAAAGTCCAGCGCACTGCGCAATTGCGGCTGATGCTGGTAGAGGGTTTCCAGCAGTTGCGCCGTCAACTCGGCCTTGAAGGCGTCATAGTCAGCCCCGCGCTTGCCCCAGGTGGTGCCCTTCCACTTGGCGAACCACTCGGGCTGCGTCGGTGCGACGATCTCAACCGTGGCCTTGTTCGGGTACTGCGCATCCCAGGCTGGGTCCTTGGCCGAGGGGAAGCTGATATAGATCAGCGGCATCGCCTGCGTTTCCCCGCGATTAAACCGACTGATGTTTTGCTCATGATGAGCGCTCGGATAAATCCAGTAATTGGTCTTCGGCAAATTCAACTCAGCGGCGCTGCCTTTGAAACCCGCATACAGGCACAACGTGGCCTCCGATAACTTAACCTTGCGCAGTTGCGCCAGCAGGCCATATTCGCTGGCCACCTGCTGGTCGAGCAGCCGCGTATAAGTCGGCACCAGCCCAGCGCAACTGACAATCTGCGGCGCACGAATCTCGACAGCGTCTTTTTGCAAGCGCACACCAACGGCGCGACCGTTCTCCACCAGCACCTTATCGACCCCGGCATAGGTGAAGACATGCCCACCCGCCGCCTCGATTACCGGGATGATGCTTTCAGCAATCTTGCTCGCCCCGCCCACCGGGTAATTGCCGCCAGTGATGTAGTGCTTGGCGACCATGGCATGCATGACAAACGCCGCTTCAGCAGGCGGCAGTCCGTAATCACCCCACTGCGCGGTGAGCACGCCAATCAGCTGCTGGTTGTCGGTCAGGCCTTCAAGCACTTCACGGGTGGTTTTGAAGAAGTAATCCGGTAGCCACAACCGGCGCAGCTTGCTGTAGAGCATGCCCACTGAGCGTGGCATTGCCTGACCGGCGAAAAATCTTAAAACCTTGGCACTGACCTCACTGAGCAGGTCGACATAGCGGTCAAGCACGGCGCCTTCTGCGGGAAAATGGCGCAGCATCTCGGCCTTGAACTCCTCGCGCCCCGCCACGTAGTCGTAAGTCTGCTCGCCGATCACGATGCGGTCGTAGTGGGCGTCCATTGGTGCCCACTGCAATTGACCGTCACTGATCACATCAAACACCCGGCGAATGGTCGACCAGGGTTTATGCACCTCGCCGATGTAATGAACCCCCACATCCCACTCGTAGCCTTCACGTTCGTAGCTATGGGTATAACCGCCGGCGGTGTAATGCTGCTCCAGCACGCACACGCGTTTGCCGAGCTTGGCCAGCAGCGCAGCGGTGGTCAGGCCGCCGATACCGGAACCAATGATGATGGCGTCGTAATCACCCTGAACCAGGCGCGGACGGCAGCGGGTACCGGTACGTTTCATGGGATGCTCCTGCGTTATTTTTGTTATGCAACTTTTTGCATACTAGGCAGCGATTGGAGCCAACGCAACTTTTTGCATAATCCGTATACTGCGGCGCACCTCAATAGCAGCCGGTGAAACCCGCTTATGTCGCTCAAGCACGCCATCCTTATTCTCCTGGAAAGCGAACCCGGTAGCGGCTACGACCTGCTCAAGCGCTTCAAGGATGGCCTCGGCTACTTCTGGAACGCCAAACATCAGCAGGTTTATCTGGAGCTGAAAAAGCTCAGTGAAGCCGGCTGGCTTGAGTTCGAGGCGCAGGCCCAGGACACCCGCCCGGACAAAAAGAACTACCGCCTCACGCAGGCAGGTCACGCCGAACTGCTGCGCTGGTTGGGCGAGCCGGTGCAGCCGAACAAGATCAACGATGCGTTGCTGGTAAAACTCTATGCCGGTGCGCATACCTCGCTGGATAACCTGCGCGAAGAAATGCAGCGGCATGTCGCCATACACCGCAAGACCCTGGACAGCCTGCTGAATATTGAACGCGAGTACCTGGCCCTGCCCGACGAGCAACGCAAAGCCCTGCACCTACCCTACCTGACCCTGCGCCGCGGCATCCTTGGCGAGCAGTCCTGGCTGGCCTGGGCCGATGAGGTCGACCACGCTCTGCAAGACAGCAGCGAAGCACCCCGTAATTAGTGCAGAAACGCCTGCCTCCTGCTGTCAGGCGCTAGGCAAAGCGCTAGACTGCCAGCCATTAGCCATCATTGCCGACACCCGCATGCCTGCCAGCGCCCCTGCCTATATCGAACCCGATCAACTGTGTATCGGCCTGTATGTCCAGCTCGAACTGGCCTGGTGGGAACACAACTTTGCTTTCAGCAATTTCAAGATCAAGGATGAAGGGCAGATCAAGGCCCTGCGCGCCCTCGGCCTGGAACGCTTGCGCTATGACCCGGCGCGCAGCGATTGCCCGCCCTTGGAACGCGTGACTGCAAGCGCACCCGCGCCCATCGAGCCAGCCAAGCCCAATCCTGAGGAGGTTGCTCGCCAGCAACGCGCCGCCAAGCTCAGCGCACTGCGCAAACGCCTGGCTGAGGTGGACCGCAAATTCGTTCAAGCCAGCCAGCAAGTCAAAGCGCTCAACCAGACCCTGCGCAGCCGCCCGGAAAACGCCAGCAAACAGGCCGGTGAAATTGTCGGTTCGATGGTCGAGGCCCTGCTCGGTGGTAGCGGCGCGGTGTTGCACAGCATCAACAGCAAGGTGGCCGAGGACAGCTATTTCCACTCACTGAACGTCACCGTGCTAAGCCTGATGCTGGGTCGCCAGATCGGCCTGGACAGCGAGGATTGCCACATCCTCGGCATGGGCGCGCTGCTGCACGATATCGGCAAGCTCGACATCCCCAGCAAGGTGTTGCTCAAGCCCGAACCGCTGACCCGGCCGGAACAGCAACTGCTGCAACTGCACTGCGAATTCGGCCTGCGCACGGGCCACAAGCTGATGCTGGATGATGAGGTGCTGCGCATCATCAACGAGCACCATGAATACTGCGACGGCAGCGGTTACCCGCGTCAGCTGCGTGAAGCGGCCATCGGCCGACTAAGCCGCCTGGTGTGCATCACCAACCAGTTCGACAACCTGTGCAACCCGCTCAACCCGCGCGATGGCCTGAGCCCGCACGAGGCGCTGGCGCTGATGTTCAAGCAATACAATGCGCGCTTCGATGCGGTGGCGCTGAAAGCCTTTATCCGCTGCATGGGGGTGTATCCGCCGGGCTGCCTGGTGCAGCTGGATGACCAGCGTTACGGCCTGGTCTTGGGCATGAACCCAAGCCTGCCGCTGAAACCGACGCTGGTGGTCTACGATGCCGAAGTGCCCAAGAACGAGGCGCTGATCATCGACCTGGAACAGGAAACACGCCTCGGCATCGCCAGCAGCCTGCGCCCGGCGCAGCTGCCGCGCGAAGCGCTGAAGTACCTCAACCCGCGCCAGCAGCTGAGCTACTTTGTCGAACCGAGCAAAGGTCGCTAGCCCGCGCTGCCTTCCTCAATCAGCCAATCCAGGCGCCAGCCGCCCTGGCTTTGCCCGAGCAGTTGGGCCAGCCACGGCAGGATCTGCTTGAGTTCGTCTTCCAAACCCCATGGCGGGTTGCTGATCACCAGGCCGGAGCCGTTCAAGCGCGCTGCTTCGTCGGTGGGGTGTACGTAGAGCTCGACACGCAGCAGCTTGGGTGCCTTGCTCTTTTGCAGGTCACTGTAGAAACGCCGCAACTGGCGCAGGTCCTTGATCGGGTACCAGATCGCGACCACCGCCTGACGCATGCGGCCGATGGCTTCGCTCAGGGATTGGGCGCAGCGTTCCATCTCATCGACCTGCTCGAACGGCGGATCGATCAACAGCAGGGCGCGCTTCTCGCGGGTTGGCAGCAGGGCGCGTGGCACATACCAGCCCTCGCCCAGGTGCACGGCCACGCGGCGGTCGCCGTGCATGTTTTCCTTAAGCAGACGACCGTCTTCCGGGTGCTTCTCGTTCAAGTGCAAGCGATCTTGCTCGCGAGTCAGCAGGCGCGCCAGCTCCGGCGAGCCGGGGTAATGACGCAGCTCGCCATCCGGGTTCATCGCCCGAATCACTTCCAGATAATCCAGCAGCGGGTCCGGCACATCGGTGGCCTGCCACAGCCGGGCGATGCCTTCCAGCCACTCACCCGTGCGGCTGGCTTGATCGCCGCGCAGGTCATACAGACCGATACCCGCATGGCTGTCGAGGTAGGCGAACGGCGCCTCCTTGCGTGACAGCAGGGCAATCAGGCGAGTGAGGACATAGTGTTTCAGCACATCGGCATGGTTGCCGGCATGAAAGGCGTGGCGGTAGTTCATTGGGCGGACTCCTGTGGCCGGGCAGTTTACCAGTTTGCCAGGCGCCGGATGGATCAGTACGGTGGCCACTGATCCATCCGGCAAAAGAGAACCCACATGTCATTGCAAGACCTATTGGGCATTGAGCTACCGCTGATCCAGGCCCCCATGGCTGGCGTGCAGCTGCATGGTTTAGCCGCTGCCGTATCCAACGCCGGCGCGCTGGGTTCGCTGCCCTGCGCCATACTTGATGCCGCCGGCCTGCACAAGGAGCTGCAGGCGCTCAGCGAGAAGACGCGCAGGCCCTATAACCTGAATTTCTTTTGCCACACCCCGCCAAAAGCTGACGACACACGCGAAGCCGCCTGGCGTGAGGCGCTTAGTACGTACTACCGCGAGTTCGGCCTTGATCCCGCGACGATTGCCAGCGGTCCCGGCCGCCTGCCGTTCAGTTCTGAGATGGCCGATGTGCTCGATGAATTCCGGCCGGCCGTGGTGAGCTTTCACTTTGGCCTGCCCTCGGCTGAGCTGTTGGCGCGCGTAAAAGCGTGCGGGGCCAAGGTGCTCAGCTCGGCGACTACGGTTGATGAGGCCTTGTGGCTCGAAGCCAATGGCGCAGATGCGATCATCGCCCAAGGGCTGGAAGCCGGCGGCCATCGCGGCATGTTTCTCAGCGATGAGCTGAGCAGCCAGCTCGGCACCTTTGCCCTGCTGCCGCAGATGGTGCAAGCCGTCAGGCTGCCGGTGATTGCCGCCGGCGGCATCGCCGATGCCCAAGGCGTGCGCGCCGCCATGACGCTTGGCGCGGCCGGGGTGCAAATCGGCACCGCCTACCTGTGCTGTGATGAAACCAGCACCAGCGCCATTCACCGCGCCGCCCTGCACAGCCCGGCAGCACAGCGCACGGCCCTGACCAACCTGTTCAGCGGCCGTCCGGCGCGTGGCATCGTCAACCGGGTGATGCGCGAGTTGGGCCCAATCAGCCCGCTGGCACCGGCCTTCCCACTGGCGACGGCAGCCATTGCGCCTTTGCGCAGCAAAGCTGAAAGCCTGGACAGCGGTGATTTCTCTCCGCTCTGGGCGGGGCAGAATGTCAGCGGCTGCAAGAATATCGGCGCCGCTGAGCTAACCCGCGAGCTGGCGCAGGGCTTTGTCCAATAAGCACGCCCTTTGCTGCAGAGCCCCGTCGGGGTGGATGACCTCTTTTCATCCACCTTGGCGATCGGTTGGATGGAGAAAGCGTCACCCACCCTACCCGACCGCTCCGGCCCAACGCCCCGTTATCACGCTTATTAATAGTGCTGGGAGCCGCACGTGCAGCTGCTTAGACTCGGCTTATCGCAACCGGAGGTACACCCATGTCCGAGTCCCTGCTCAGTTCCCGCAACCTGGCCTTTGAGCTGTATGAAGTGCTGGACGCCGAAGGCCTGACCCAGCGCGAGCGTTTCGCCGAGCACAGCCGCGAAACCTTTGACGCGGCCATCGACACCGCCCGCAGCATCGCGGAAAACCTGTTCGCCCCGCACAACCGCAAAAATGACGAGCACGAGCCGGAGTACGTCGACGGCGCAGCGGTGCTGATCCCCGAAGTGAAACCGGCGGTGGATGCCTTCCTTGAAGCGGGCTTCCTCAACGCCACCCGCGAGTTCGAGGTCGGCGGCATGCAGCTGCCCAACCTGCTGTCGCAGGCCTGCTTCGCCCACTTCCAGTCGGCCAACGCGGCAACCACCTCGTACCCGTTCCTGACCATGGGCGCGGCCAACCTGATCGAGAACTTCGGCACGACCGAGCAGAAGCAGCGTTTTCTGCAGCCGATGATCGACGGCCGCTTCTTCGGCACCATGGCCCTGACCGAGCCGCATGCCGGCTCCTCGCTGTCGGACATCCGCACCCGCGCCGAACCGGCCGAAGACGGCACATACCGGCTCAAGGGCAACAAGATCTTTATCTCCGGTGGCGACCACCCACTGTCGGAAAACATCGTGCACATGGTGCTGGCCAAGCTGCCGGATGCGCCGCCGGGCGTGAAAGGCATCAGCCTGTTTATCGTGCCGAAGTTTCTGGTTAACGATGACGGCAGCCTGGGCAAGCGCAACGACGTGGTGCTGGCCGGGCTGTTCCACAAGATGGGCTGGCGCGGCACCACCTCCACTGCGTTGAACTTCGGCGATAACGGCGATTGCGTCGGTTATCTGGTGGGCAAGCCGCACCATGGCCTGGCCTATATGTTCCAGATGATGAACGAGGCGCGCATTGGTGTCGGCATGGGCGCAGTCATGCTCGGCTACGCCGGCTACCTGTACTCACTCGACTATGCCCGCCAGCGCCCGCAAGGCCGCCTGCCGGATGGCAAGGACCCGACCTCCAGCCAGGTGGCAATCATTGAGCATGCTGACGTGCGCCGCATGCTGCTGACCCAGAAAGCCTACGTGGAAGGGTCCTTCGACCTCGGTCTGTACGCCGCGCGGTTGTTCGACGACACCCTGACCCTGGAGACCGAGGACGAGCGCCGGATCGCCTTGGAGCTGCTCGACTTGCTCACCCCGATCGTCAAATCCTGGCCGTCGGAGTTCTGCCTCAAAGCCAACGAACTGGCCATCCAGATTCTCGGCGGTCACGGCTACACCCGCGATTACCCGGTGGAGCAGTACTACCGCGACAACCGCCTCAACCCGATCCACGAAGGTACCCACGGCATCCAGTCCCTCGATCTGCTCGGCCGCAAGGTCTCGATGAACGGCGGTGCGGCACTTAAGCAGCTGCTCAAGCTGATCCACGGCACCTGCCAGCGCGCCGAAGCCCACGCCTCGCTGACCGCCCTGCGCCAGCCGCTAGAGCAACTGCTGGCCCGCCTGCAAACCGTGACCCTGGCACTGCTGGGTGACCTGATGAGCGGCAAGGTCAACGAAGGCCTGGCCAACTCGGCGCTGTACCTGAAGGTGTTCGGCCATACCGTGATCGGCTGGCGCTGGCTGGAACAGGCAATCCGCGCAGAGGAAGGCTTGGCGAAAGGCAATGCCAGCGATGTCGACTTCTACCAGGGCAAGCTGCAGGCCGCGCGTTACTTCCTGACCTGGGAAGTACCGAGCTGCCACCACGACCTGGCCATACTCGAAGCCCGCGACGATACCTGTCTAGGCATGCAGGACGCCTGGTTCTGAATCAAGCGAAGCGCTGTTGAAACTGACGCCCCGCTGAACACGGGGCGTTTTTTTTGAGCGCGGCTTAAAGGCAGCGGTTAGAATCCCTGGCACGCGCCATGCATAGTGGCACGCTCACCAACCCGCACGGAGTACGCGCCTTGGATGCCAGCACCATCAATAATCTGTTTTTGATCGGTGGCGTTCTGGTCGCAATGAGCATCCTGGTCAGTGCATTCGGCTCGCGCTTCGGCATCCCGATTCTGGTGATCTTTCTCGCTGTCGGTATGCTCGCCGGCACCGATGGCCCTGGCGGCATTGTCTTCAACAACTACCCACTGGCCTATCTGGTCGGCAACCTGGCGTTAGCCATCATCTTGCTCGATGGTGGCATGCGAACGCGGGTCTCCAGCTTTCGCGTCGCCCTGTGGCCGTCCCTCTCATTGGCCACCGTTGGTGTATTGATCACTGCGGGTTTGACCGGCGTAGCAGCGGCCTGGCTGTTCGACCTGAGCTGGATGGAAGGCCTGCTGATCGGCGCCATCGTCGGCTCCACCGATGCCGCTGCGGTATTCAGCCTGCTCGGCGGGCGCGGCCTCAATGAGCGGGTCAGCGCCACTTTGGAAATCGAATCCGGCAGCAACGATCCGATGGCGGTGTTCCTCACCGTCACCTTGATCGCCATGCTCGCCAGCGGTCAGGACGGCCTGAGCTGGGGCTTGCTGGTGCAGTTGCTGCAGCAGTTCGGCATCGGCGCGCTGTTCGGCCTCGGTGGCGGCTGGCTGCTGCTCAACCTGATCAACCGTATGGAACTGGCCAACGGCCTGTATCCGCTGCTGGTGGTCAGCGGCGGTTTGATCATTTTCGCCATCACCACAGCAGTCGGTGGCAGCGGCATTCTGTCGATCTATCTGTGCGGCCTGCTGCTCGGCAACCGGCCGATTCGCTCGCGCCACGGCATCCTGCACATGCTCGACGGCCTCACCTGGCTGGCGCAGATCGGCATGTTCCTAGTTCTCGGTCTGCTGGTCACCCCGCACGAGCTGCTGCCGATTGCCTTGCCGGCTCTGGGCCTGGCGCTGTGGATGATTCTGTTCGCCCGCCCACTGTCGATCTTTATCGGCCTGCTGCCCTTCAAGGCCTTCCATGACCGCGAACGCGCCTTTATTGCCTGGGTCGGCCTGCGTGGCGCGGTGCCCATTATCCTGGCGGTGTTCCCGCTTATGGCCGGCCTACCGAATGCCCAGCTGTTCTTCAACGTGGCGTTCTTTATCGTGCTGGTTTCGCTGCTGTTGCAGGGCACCAGCCTGCCGTTTGCCGCCAAGTTGCTGCGCGTGACCGTCCCACCAGAGCCCGCACCGGTATCGCGCGCTGGCCTGGACGTGCATCCGACCAGCCAGTGGGAGCTGTTTATCTACCGCCTCGGTGCGGAAAAATGGTGCATCGGCGCGCCTTTGCGCGAACTGAAGATGCCCGAAGGCACGCGTATCGCCGCGCTGTTCCGCGGCAAGGAACTGCTGCACCCCTCCGGCAGCACGACTCTGGATGCCGGCGACCTGCTCTGCGTAGTTGGCCACGAACATGACCTGCCCGCCCTCGGCAAACTGTTCAGCCAGGCGCCCACCCGTGGCCAGGATCTGCGTTTCTTCGGTGACTTCGTACTGGAAGGTGATGCCGAGCTGGCTGCCATCGCCGCACTCTACGGCCTGCAACTGCAAGGTGCCGAAGGCCAGCTGCACCTGGGCCGCTTTATCGCGCACAAGATTGGCGGCTCGCCAGTTATCGGCGACCAGGTGGAATGGCAAGGCCTGACCTGGACCGTGGCCGCCATGGAAGGGAACAAGATCCGCAAGGTCGGCGTCAGATTCCCCGAAGGCAGTCGCCCAGGCCCTGGGCTCTTCCTTTAAGCACCGGGTTACGCGCCAGCGCTGTTGCGTTAAAAAGCGCAGCACAAGAGCGTAATCTAGCGCCCCAAAGCCGTTATATGCGGCACAGGCGCTTAGCCAGGCGCCTGTTAAACTCAGCCTCTTTTCGAGCCAACGATCGTCACTATGCCCTCTCTTCGCACTTATCTTGCCGTCGCACTGCTCGGGCTGTGCCTGAGCGCCCCGCTGCTCCAGGCTGCCGAGCCACCCAGCCGAGCTGACGTACAAAGCAGCCTGGACAACCTGGCCGACCGCAAGCTGCCGGAAGCCGAGCAGCTGGCCGTCAAGCAGACCCTGGAGAAAACCCTGGCGCTGCTGGATGAAAAAGCCGACAGCGAACAGCGCCGTGCCGACCTTGAGAAACAGCTGCAGCAGGCCCCACGCCTGATTGGCGAGGCGCAGCGCGATTACGAGCGACTGAAAAACAGCACGCCCACCCAGGTCAATCTGCGCTATGGCAAAAGCACACTGCCGCAGCTCGAACAATTGCTCGCCGATCGCAACGCACAACTCAACGAGTGGCAGAAGCAGATCATCGAGGCCAATAGCCTGGTGATCACCGCGCAGACTCGCCCGGAACGCGCCCAGGCAGAAATCAGCGGCAACCAGACCCGTAGCCAGGAAATCAACAGCATCCTGAAAAGCGGCCGCGATGCCAGCAAACCGCTGAGCAGCGAGCGGCGTAACCAGCTGAATGCCGAACTGGCCAAGCTCGATGCGCAAACCCAGCTGCGCCGCCAGGAACTGGCCGGCAACAGCCTGCTGCAGGACCTCGGTAACAGCCGCCGCAGCCTGCTGGAAGAGCGCATCAAACGTCTCGAACAGGAACTGCTCGACCTGCAGAACCTGATCAATGAAAAGCGCCGCGACCTCTCCGAACAAACCCTCGCCGAACAGTCACGCGAGGTCGAAAAGGCCGGTACCGACAGCCTGCTGGCACAGGAAAGCGCAATCAACCTGAAGCTCTCCGATTACCTGCTGCGCGCCACCGATCGGCTCAATGAACTAACCCGCCTGAATCTGCAGACCAAACAGCAACTCGACAGCCTGAGCCAGAGCGACCAGGCCCTGGAAGAGCAGATCAGCGTGCTGCAAGGCAGCCTGCTGCTCTCGCGCATCCTCTATAAGCAGCAGCAAGCCCTGCCGACGCTGAAGATCGACAGCAACCTGCCCGATCAGATCGCCGACCTGCGCCTGTACCAGTTCGAGCTCAATCAGCAGCGCGAAGCCATCAACAACCCCAGCGTGTATGTCGACAAATTGCTCAGCGCCCAGCCCAACGAGGCCGGCAACCAGGCCCTGCGCACCGACCTGCTGGCCATCGCCGATACCCGCCGCGAGCTGATCGACCGCCTTAACCGTGAGCTGAACGCCCTGCTCAATGAGTCGATCACCCTGCAGCTGAATCAGAAACAGCTGAAAACCACCGCCGAAACCCTGCGCGCCACCCTCGACGAGCAGATGTTCTGGATACCCAGCAACAAGCCGCTGGATCTGGAATGGATCAAGTCCGTGCCGCGCCTGCTCGAACGGCAGATTGCCGAACTGCCCTGGGGCTCCAACCTGCGTCAGCTGGGTGCAGGCCTGACCGAGCGGCCACTGTTGTTCCTGCCCCTGCTGCTGCTGATTGCGCTGTTGCTGTGGCGCCGCGGCTACCTGTACCGCAAGCTCGCAGAACTGCATCAAGACATCGGCCACTTCAAACGCGACAGCCAGTTGCACACGCCGATGGCGATCATGCTCAACGTATTGCTGGCCCTGCCCGGCACGCTGTTCCTGGCGCTGTGCGGCTTTGCCCTGCAAATGGATGCCCGCGGACAGAACGCCAACCTGGGTGAGGCGCTGTTCCAGATGGCCCAGGCCTGGCTGGTGTTCTACACCCTGTACCGCATCCTCGCCGATGGCGGCGTGGCCGAGCTGCACTTCCGCTGGGGCCGCTCACAGGTGGCCTTCCTGCATCGCCAGGTACGCCGTCTGGGTCTGGTGGTCATGGCCATGGTCGCCGTGGTCACGGTGGCCAAGCACCAACCGGCCGGCCTGGGCGATGACGTGATAGGCCTGACCGTGGTGCTGACCTGCTACGCACTGATGGTCTGGCTGCTGCACAAACTGCTACTCACCGGCCCGGCCCGCGAGCATGCCTCAGCCTTTCGCATGCTGATCGGCATCGGCCTGAGCCTGTTGCCATTGGCGCTGATCATCGCGGTCGGCCTCGGCTACTACTACACCGCACTGAAACTCAGCGACCGTCTGATCAACACCCTGTATCTGCTGGTGATCTGGCTGATCATCGAGGCCACCTTCGTGCGCGGCCTGGGCGTGGCAGCACGTCGCCTGGCCTACCAGCGCGCCACGGCCAAACGCCAGGCACAGAGCAAGGACAGCGGCGAAGGCACGGAAACCGTGGTCGAAGAACCGACCCTGGATATCGAACAGGTCAACCAGCAGTCGCTGCGGCTGATTCGCCTGGCCCTGCTCGGCACCTTTATTGCCGGCCTGTACTGGGTCTGGGCGGACCTGATCTCGGTGTTTGCCTACCTCGACAATATCGCCCTCTACCAATACAGCAGCGGCAGCGGTGATGCCGCCACTCTGGTGCCGATCAGCCTCAGCGATGTGCTCGGTGCCCTTATCATCGTCGGCATCACCATCGCGCTGGGGCGCAACCTGCCCGGCCTGCTCGAAGTGCTGGTGCTCTCCAGGCTGAACCTGGCCCAGGGCAGCGCCTACGCCACCACCACCCTGCTGTCCTACCTGATCGTAGCCATCGGCTTTGTTACCACCCTGTCGACCCTCGGCGTCAGCTGGGACAAGTTGCAATGGCTGGTCGCCGCCCTGTCGGTGGGCCTGGGCTTCGGCTTGCAGGAAATCTTCGCCAACTTTATTTCCGGCCTGATCATCCTGTTCGAACGCCCGGTGCGTATCGGCGACGTGGTGACCATCGGCAACCTGTCCGGCACCGTGAGCAAAATCCGCATCCGCGCCACCACCATCACCGATTTCGACCGCAAAGAAATCATCGTGCCGAACAAGACCTTCGTCACCGACCAGCTGATCAACTGGTCGCTCAACGACACGGTTACCCGGGTCATCGTGAAGATCGGCGTAGCCTACGAAACCGACCTGCCGCTGGCGCGTAAGCTGATGATGCAGGCCGCCGAGGAAAACCCGCGGGTACTGCGCGACCCAGCACCGCTGCTGTTCTTCCTGACCATCAGCGCCAGCACCTTCGACTACGAGCTGCGCTTCCATGTGCGCGAGCTGGGCGACCGCAACGCCGCCACCGATGAAATCCTCACGCGCATTGCCCTGAGCTTCCGTGAGCACAACGTGGAAATGGCCTTCAACCAGGTCGAGGTGATGATCAAGAACCTGCACGGCCAGGAACTCAACCTGACCACCGGACAAATGGTGGCCGCCACAGCGGCAGCCGATGCACAGCAGGGACAATTACCACCACCGACACCTGCAATCGACCCGCAGTAGCCTGCCGCCAGGCCCGCCAGCGCGGGCTACCACCTCATCACTGCCGGGCCGCATGTGCCCGGCTGGAGCCTGACCGTGAAGCCGCTTATCGAGCTGCAGTTCGACAACCGTTTTGCCCGACTCGGCGACGCCTTTTCCACCCACGTGTTGCCCGAGCCGATTGCCGAGCCGCGCCTGGTCGTTGCCAGCCCGGCCGCCATGGCCCTGCTTGATCTGGACCCGAGTGAAGCCGAGAGCGAGGTATTTGCGCAGATCTTCGCCGGGCACAAGCTATGGAGCACCGCCGAGCCGCGCGCCATGGTCTATTCCGGGCATCAGTTCGGCGGCTACAACCCGCGCCTGGGCGATGGCCGTGGCCTGCTGCTGGGCGAGGTCATCAACGACGCCGGCGAGTACTGGGATCTGCACCTCAAAGGCGCCGGGCAAACGCCCTACTCGCGCATGGGCGACGGCCGCGCGGTGCTGCGTTCATCGATCCGCGAGTTTCTCGCCAGTGAACACCTGCACGCCCTCGGCATCCCCAGCTCGCGGGCGCTGTGCGTGACCGGCTCCAGCACGCCGGTGTGGCGCGAGAAACAAGAACGCGCGGCGATGGTGTTGCGCCTGGCGCCCAGTCATATCCGCTTCGGTCACTTCGAGTACTTCTATTACACCCAGCAACATGAGCAACTCAAACAGCTGGTCGAACATGTGCTGCACTGCCACTACGCCGACTGTTTGCAGCAGGAACAGCCGTATCTGGCAATGTTCCGCGAAGTCATCGAACGCAACGCCACGATGATCGCCTACTGGCAGGCCTATGGTTTCTGTCACGGGGTGATGAACACCGACAATATGTCGATCCTCGGCATCACCTTCGATTACGGCCCCTACGCCTTTCTCGATGATTTCGATGCCCAGCACATCTGCAACCATTCTGATGACAGCGGCCGTTACTCGTTCAGCAATCAGGTGCCGATTGCCCAGTGGAACCTCGCCGCCCTCGGCCAGGCCCTGGTGCCGCTGGTCGATGTCGACGCGCTGCGCGAGACGCTCGGCCTGTTCCTGCCGTTGTACCAGGCGCATTACCTCGACCTGATGCGCAAGCGCCTGGGTCTGCTCAGTGCCGATGAGGGCGACGAAACCCTGGTGCAGCGCCTGCTTCAGCTGATGCAGAGCAGCGCGGTGGATTACACCCTGTTCTTCCGCGAACTCGGCGACAGCCCGGCCGCGCAAGCCGTAGCGCGTCTGCGCGACGATTTCACCGATCTGGCGGGCTTTGACACCTGGGCCGCCGACTACCTGGCGCGCAGCGCAAGGGATGGCGACGACCAGGCGCAACGCCGTATGCGCATGCACGCGGTCAACCCCAAATACATCCTGCGCAATTACCTGGCCCAAGAGGTAATCGAAGCCGCCGAACAGGGCGACTACGCCCCAGTGCGCGAACTGCATCAGGTGCTGTCACAGCCCTTCGACGAGCAACCCGGCTTCGAACGCTACGCCCAGCGCCCACCGGAATGGGGCAAGCACCTGGAAATCAGCTGCTCATCGTAGCCAGACGTGGGAGGGGCTTTAGCCGCGACAATCGCCGCTAAAGCGCCTCCCACATGATAAAAAATCTACGAACCCAGCAGCCACTCCAGCCCCATGGCCACATGCAGCTCGGTGCTGTCGAGTAACGGCAGTGGCGCATCCAGGCCATCGAGCAGCAAACCGATCTCGGTGCAACCGAGGATGGCCACCTCGGCGCCCTGCTCCTGCAGCGTGCGCAAGCAATCCAGATAAAACTCACGCGCCGGCGCTAGGAACTGACCCTGACACAGCTCGGCAAAGATCACCCGGTCGATTTCCGCCATCTGCGCGGCGTCCGGGGTGATCACTTCAATACCGAAACGCTCGGCCAGGCGCTGGCGGTAGAAGTCCTCCTGCATGGTAAAGCGCGTACCGAGCAGAGCCGCACGGCGCACACCCCGGCGCTGCAAAGCCTGCCCCACCGCATCGCCGATATGCAGCAGCGGTATCTGCACCGCCGCCTCAATGGCCGGCGCCACCTTGTGCATGGTGTTGGTGGCCAGCAGCAGGGCCGTTGCTCCCGCCCGCTCAAGCCCCTCAGCCGCCTGCGCCAACACCTGCCCAGCCGCCTGCCAGTCGCCACACCGCTGCAGTTCGGCGATCTTGGCAAAATCCACGGAATGCAGCAGCAGCGGTGCCGAGTGCAAACCACCCAACTGCTCGCGCACGCCCTGGTTAAGCAAACGGTAATAGCTGGCCGTCGACTCCCAACTCATGCCACCGAGAATACCTAGCTGGCGCATATGCCCTCCCGTTCACGAAGGCCTTGAGCCTAATCCGCTGCCGAGCCAATGCACAGGCACAGTGCGCGTTAGAGCGGCCGGTACAGCCTTATCTATTAAATCGAAAAGGCATATAAACCTTTCCAAACATTCTTAGACTCTCTAAGCAGCAACCCTTATCTTCTCCGCCTTGCGTGGCCGCCCATCTGCATTGGCGTGCCCGATACCTCACACGAGATTCGACGCTAAGGATGTTCATGTTCTGGGATTCACTGCCCCTGCCCTTGCTGTTTGTCGGCGCCCTGCTGGTCTGGGTGCTCTACGCCTTTGTGCGGGAGAAGTGGAGCCCGGATATCGTCGCCGCCATCGCCGTGGCAGCGTTGTTGATTACCCAACTGCTGACGCCTGGGGAAGTACTCAGCGTACTGAGCAACTCGGCGCCAGTGACCATCGCCTGCATGTTCGTACTCTCAGCGGCACTGGAGCGCACCGGCTGCATCGACGCCCTGGGCAACTGGCTGGGCGATCTGGTCGGTACCAGCCCGATTCGCGTACTCACCGGGCTGACCGTCACCGCCCTGGTCATTTCCGCCTGCCTGAACAACACACCGGTGGTGGCCATTCTCACCCCGGTGGCAATTTCCCTGGCACGCCGTGCCGGCACCTTGCCGTCGAAACTGCTGATTCCGCTGTCCTACGCCACCATCCTCGGCGGTACCCTGACCATGATCGGCACCTCGACCAATATTCTGGTCGACGGCGTGGCGCGCAAGGCGGGCCTGGAGCCCTTCGGCATCTTCGAGATTACTGGCGCCGGCCTGATCATGGCCGCCTTCGGCATGCTCTACCTGCTGACTATTGGCCATCGTCTGCTGCCTAACCGCGAAACCCTGTCCAAGCAGCTGCGCCCAAATCTTGAGCGCACCTTTATGACCGAGCTGCTGGTGCCGCAAGACTCACCGGTGATCGGCAAAACCCTGCACGAAGCCAACCTCAACGGTGGCAGCGGTCTGCAGGTGCTGAAGATTTTCCGCGACGAGCAGGAGCTCACCGAGCCGGCCCATGACACCCTGCTGGTGGCGGGCGACCAACTGGTGTTGCATGGCCAGGTCAAGGATGTGGTGGAACTGCGCGAAAGCGGCCACCTGATCTTCAACCGCAGCGATGCCTTTGAAACCATCAGCAGCCATGACGTGATCCTCGCCGAGGCCATCGTCGGGCGTAACTCGCGCTACAGCCATCGGCCGATGCGCGACCTCGACCTGACCGCGCGCTATGGCATCGCCGTGCTCGCCGTGCACCGTCAGGACGAGAACATCCAGGGCAACCTCGACGATTTCGAGCTGCAGTTCGGCGACGTAATGCTGGTGGAAGGCACGCCAACGCAGATCAAGCGTTTCGCCGACAACGGCGAGCTGATCAGCCTCAACGCCGTGCAGGAGCGCGCCTTCCGCCGCGACAAGGCGCCGATTGCGATCATCGCCACCCTGGCGGTGATGATCCTCGCGGCGTTCGGCGTAATGCCCATCGAAGGCCTGGCGATCATCGGCGCGGTGACCGTGCTGGCAACCCGCTGCCTGGACGTGGAGGACGCCTACAAGGCAGTGGACTGGAAGATCCTCAGCCTGATCTTCGGCATGCTGGCCATCAGCATCGCCATGGACAAGGTCGGCCTGGTCAGCCTGCTGGTGCAGAACGTCATGGGCTGGCTGCCCTGGGCCGGCCCGCTACTGATGCTGAGCTTTATCTACCTGTTCACCTCGATTCTCACCGAAATGCTCTCGAACAACGCCGTCGCCGTGCTGGTCACACCGATTGCCATCGGCATGGCCCAGCACCTGGGCGTCGACCCGCGTGCCTTTGTGGTCGCAGTGATGTTCGCCGCCAGCGCCAGCTTCGCCACGCCCATCGGCTATCAGACCAACACCTTCGTCTACAACGCCGGCGGTTATCGCTTTACCGACTTTATGAAGGTCGGCATCCCGCTCAACCTGCTGCTGTGGGTAGTGGCCAGCTTCGTCATCCCCTGGTTCTGGCCGCTGGTGCCGGTTTGACGGCATAAGCTGTAAACACATCGATCTAACCCAAGGTACGTTTCATTGCTCCAGCGCATTGACCGAGCCTTGCTGCTTTCTCCATGCTGCGCATCTTTCAATCTGCCCTGAAGGAACGCGCGCATGAAATTGGAAACCCTGGCCATCCACGCCGGCTACAGCCCCGACCCGACCACCAAGGCCGTGGCGGTGCCGATCTACCAGACCAGCTCCTTTGCCTTCGACGACACCCAGCACGGTGCCGACCTGTTCGACCTGAAGGTCGCCGGCAATATCTACTCACGGATCATGAACCCGACCAACGCCGTGCTCGAAGAGCGCGTGGCTGCGCTGGAAGGTGGCGTCGGCGCGCTGGCCGTGGCTTCGGGCATGGCCGCGATCACCTACGCGATCCAGACCGTCGCCGAAGCCGGTGACAACATCGTCTCGGTGGCCAAGCTCTACGGCGGCACCTACAACCTGCTGGCCCACACCCTGCCGCGCTTCGGCATCGAGACCCGCTTCGCCGCCCATGACGACATCGCCGCCCTCGAAGCGCTGATCGACGACAAAACCAAAGCCGTGTTCTGCGAATCCATCGGCAACCCGGCCGGCAATATCGTCGATCTGGCGGCACTGGCTGCGGCGGCGCACCGCCATGGCGTGCCGCTGATCGTCGACAACACCGTGGCCACGCCGATTCTCTGCCGCCCGTTCGAACACGGCGCCGACATCGTCGTGCATTCACTGACCAAGTACATCGGCGGCCACGGCACCAGCATCGGTGGCATCGTGGTGGATTCCGGCAAATTCCCCTGGGCGGATAACAAAGCGCGCTTCCCGCTGCTCAATACGCCTGATCCGTCCTACCACGGCGTGACCTACACCGAGGCCTTCGGCCCGGCGGCCTTTATCGGTCGCTGCCGCGTAGTGCCGCTGCGCAACACCGGCGCGGCGCTGTCGCCGTTCAACGCCTTCCTGATCCTGCAAGGCCTGGAAACCCTGGCCCTGCGCATGGAACGTCACTGCGAGAACGCGCTGAAGGTCGCCCATTACCTGCAGAACCATCCGCAGGTGGCCTGGGTGAAATACGCTGGCCTGCCGGATCACCCCGAGCACGCCCTGGCGCAGCGCTTCTGCGGCGGCAAGCCGGCGGCGATCCTGTCGTTCGGCATTGTTGGCGGCCAGGCTGCCGGCGCGCGCTTTATCGATGCGCTGCAGCTGGTGGTGCGTTTGGTGAATATCGGCGATGCCAAATCGTTGGCCTGCCACCCGGCCTCGACCACTCACCGCCAGCTGAATGATGAAGAGCTGGAGCGCGCCGGCGTACCGCGCGACATGGTGCGCCTGTCGATCGGTATCGAGCACAGCGACGACATCCTCGCCGACCTGGCCCAAGCGCTGGACGCCGCAGCGGGCTGATCGCCCTTGATATCCGCACAAGCGACTCCAGATAAGGGATAACCGCCTCTGGAGTCGCCCATGTCCAACCCTCTGCTGATCCCCTGCCCACAGTGCAACGGCCTTAACCGCATTCCCGCCGAGCGCTTGGGCGATGCGCCGCGCTGCGGCCGTTGCAAATCGGAGGTGCTGCCCAGCACACCCTTCGAACTGACCCAGGCCAACTTCGATGCGCAGAACAAGGGCGACCTGCCGCTGCTGATTGATGTGTGGGCCAGCTGGTGCGGCCCGTGCCGTAGCTTTGCCCCCATCTATGAGCAGGCCGCCGCGCAGCTGCAAGGTCACTGCCGCCTGAGCAAGCTGGACAGTGAAGCCAACCCGCAGCTGTCGGCAGAAATGAGTATTCGCTCGATCCCCACGCTGATCCTGCTCAAGGGCGGCGTCGAAGTGGCTCGCCAGAGTGGCGCGCTGCCCTTGCCGCAATTGCTCGGTTGGTTGCGTCAGCAGGGCATTTGAGCGGATCGGTCAATCACGCCACGGCATTGCGGTCATTACCCCGGTAATGACCAACCTTTAGGCTGGCTGCACAACAATAGGTGTGGAGCCAAGCATGACGATGCCAATCGAACTGATCCGCCAGCTCACCGAAGAACAGATCGCCTTTGTCCAACGCAGCGGGCTCAAGGCAGAAATGCTGGAAGCGGGCCATGTGCGCCTGCGTATGCCGCTGGCGGGTAACCAGAACCATATCGGCAGCATGTACGCCGGCGCGCTGTTCACCTTGGCGGAAATTCCCGGAGGTGCGCTGTTTCTCACCAGCTTTGATGCGCAGCGCTTCTATCCCATCGTCAAGGAAATGAACCTGCGCTTTCGTCGGCCCGCCAGCGGCGATATCTGGGTCGAGGCGCACCTTACAGCGGAAGAAATCCAGCAGCTGCAAAAGCAGGCAACAGAACTGGGCAAAGCCGAGTATGTTTTACAGTTGCAGCTGACCGATGAGAGTGGTGAAGTAGTGGTCGAGAGTCGCGGCCTGTATCAATTACGCGCACGCTGACACCTGACCTTGCCCTAGGTCAAAAGTCCAGCTATGACTCGAGGTCACAATAAATGTGCCGACATGCATCGGCAGGAGAACGCCGACCATGCCCAGTCACATCCTTATTGCCCACGACCTGCGCGACACTGCCGACATGGCGCTGTGCCGCGCCACCCAGCTGGCCAAGCAATTCAACGCCAAACTGACCATCCTGCATGTGCTCGACCCGAGCAAAAGCAGTCAGGAGCATGAGCAGGCCAAACAGGCGCTGGACCGCAGCCTGACCCAATACGCCCCGGCCGGCAGTCAGCTGCTGATCCGCACCGGCATCAAGCCCTCGGAAGTGGTGCTGCAGCAGCTTAATGAGCTGGGGTGCGACTTGCTGGTACTCGGCGGCCATCACCAGCGCCACGACTTCTTCTCCGGCACGAGCCTCGACCGCATTGCGCGCAACTGTCCGGTGCCACTGCTGCTGGTAGCGCGTAACGATTTCAAGCCATACCAGCGCGCACTGGCGGCCATCGATTTTTCACTCTGCGCCTGCAGCGCCCTCGGCCAGGCCTACCGCCTGCTGCCGGAAACGGCCGAACTGCACGCCCTGCACGTCTTCGAGCCAGACAAGGGCACGCCCAAGCAGGTTGAAGCGCAACTGACCACGCAAAAAGCCCTGATCAACCAGCTGCTGGAAGATGAAGCGCAGAACCTGCCAGAGAAAGGCCCGACCCTGACTCATTCGGTGGAACAAGGCGGCATCTTGCGCTGCCTGCAAGCACGCCTGAAGAGCACCAACACCGAACTGCTGGTACTCGGCAGCCACGGCCGCAGCGCACTGTCGCAAGCATTGCTCGGCAGCCTGGCACAGCACTTCCTGCACAAGGCGCCCTGCGACATCTACGTCGTCAGGTAGGTTATCTACGCCCAACAAAAAAGCTGCCTAGGCAGCTTTTTTGTTATCCAGACTCGACTCAATCAGCGCTGTTAAGCAGGTCATGCAGCTCGACAAACTGCTGAGTCAACTTGTGGTTGCGGTCGAGGTAGATCAGTGGCGTGCAGGCCTGGTGCGATTCGCGCATCTTCACCGAACTCATCAGGTTGACCGGCAGCACCGGCAAGCCCTCGGCAACCAGCTCATCGAGCAACTGCTGCGGCAGGCTGGCGCGCGGCTGGAACTGGTTGACCACAATGCCTTCGACTTCCAGGCCCTCGTTGTGGTCTTCCTTGAGCTCTTCGATCTCACGCAGCAGGCCATACAGCGCCTGGCGCGAGAAGCTGTCGCAGTCAAACGGAATCAGCACGCGGTCGGCGGCGATCAACGCGGAGACGGTGTAGAAATTCAGCGCCGGTGGGGTATCGAGGTAGATGCGCTCGTAGTCTTCGCTGAGCTCTTCGAGCAGTTTGCGCAGCTTGTTGATCTTGTGCTTCTGCTCCAACTTAGGTTGCAGATCGGCCAGCTCGGCGGTGGCGGTGACCACATGCAGGTTGTCGAACGGTGTCTCGTAGATATCCACGCTGCCTTTCTTGCCGAACGGTGCCGATGACAACGTGCCCTTGAAGAACTCGGCAATGCCCATGGGAATATCTTCACCGGTCAGGCCAGTGAGGTAATGGGTCGAATTGGCCTGGGCGTCCAGGTCGATCAGCAGCGTGCGATAGCCCTGGGAAGCGCTGACCGCGGCCAGGTTGCAGGCAATACTGGACTTACCCACACCGCCCTTCTGATTGAAGATCACGCGCCGCATGAAATACCCCCTGAATCCCGCATAAACCCCGAAATGGTCTCGGATTCTATGCAAACTACGTGACAAGGGCGAGATTTTCGGCAAAACCGCGCCGCCTCCGGTCAGAACAACAGGCCATAGATTTGCGCACGGCCCGTACGGTCTGGATAATGCCAGCACTTCGCCACACCTGCTGCCAAGCCATCCGCTGGTTGCGGCTGGCCGTAGCCGACATGGACGCCCACCGCGTGACACATTTCAGGATCGAACAATGGCGTGCCTGGGCCCCTGGCCTGGACAGCACGGCTGACTGGTGCGCCTGGCATCAGGCACCGTTGCGCCTGGTCGATACTGGCCAACAGCCGGATGTCAGCGCGCTGCCGGCCATGCAGCGCCGGCGCCTGAGCCGCCTGGCGCGGATGGCCTTTCACGTCGCCTGGCCACTGGCCGAAGCGCACCCGCAATTGCCCATGGTGTTCGCCAGTCGGCATGGCGAAACCCCACGCACCCTGACTATTCTCACCGACCTGGCGCATGGTGAGCCGCTGTCGCCGACCCAGTTCAGCCTCTCGGTGCATAACGCGATCATCGGTCTGTGGTCGATCCAGCGCGGCGATCATAGCGAAATGACGGCCATTGCCGGCGCCGGCGATGGCCTGGAAAACGCCATACTGGAAGCCTGCGGCATGCTCCACGACGGCGCACCGGCAGTGTTGCTGGTAATTGCCGAAGAAACCCCGCCCGAGCTTTACGCGCCTTTTATCGACGACGTGCCGTTCCCCTATGCCGTTGGCTTGCTGCTGACGCCGGGTGATGACTGGCAGCTGCACCTGAGCCGAGCCAACGGCGCCGTCAGCGAATGGCCCCACGCCCTCAACCTGGTCCGCGCACTGTGCAGCGACCAGCCGACCCTGCAGCACCACTGGAAGAGCCGACAATGGACCTGGTCACGCAACAAGGCCTAAGCCGTTACAGCGCGCCCTATGTCTGGCGGCTGATTGCCACGGCCCTGAGTTTCAGTCTGTTCGGCATTGGCGGGGTGCTGCTGCGCGTGCTGATCTTCCCGCTGCTGGCCCTGCTGCCAGGTGACTCCCTGAGTCGGCGCACGCGTGCACGCGCCGTGGTGAGCAAAACCTTCTACCTGTTTGTGCGCTTTATGTACCGCAGCGGCGTACTGACTTATGAGGTTGAGGGTATCGAGCGCCTCGGCCAGCCGGGCCAGATGGTCATCGCCAACCACCCCTCATTGATTGACGTGGTGGTGCTGATCGCCTTTATTCGCGACGCCAACTGCGTGGTCAAACAGAGCCTATGGGATAACCCGAGCATGCGCGGGCCACTGCGCGCGGCCCACTACATCAGCAACAGCGGCAGCATGGATATGCTCGACGAGGCGGCCGGAGCGCTGCAAAGCGGCCAGACCCTGGTGATATTCCCTGAGGGCACACGCACCACACCGGGGCAAAACCCGGAGTTTCATCGTGGCGCGGCTGCCATCGCCCTGCGTGGCGCACGCATCGTCACGCCAGTAGTGATCAGCGTCAGTCCCACCACCCTGACCAAAGCCGAGCCTTGGTACAGCATTCCGTCGCGCCGTTTTCACATTCGTCTGCGCGTAGGTGAGGATATTGACCCACAACAGTTCAATGCCATGGGGCCGCCGCCGATAGCCTCACGCAAACTCAACGATTTTCTGCACCAACACTTTATGAAGGAGCTCGCCAAAGATGAGCGATTTGCAGCTGGAAATTAAGAACCTGATCATCGACGCCCTCGGCCTCGAAGACATGGCTGCCGAAGACATCGCCGCCGACCTGACCCTGTTCGGTGAAGGCCTGGGGCTGGATTCGGTAGACGCCCTGGAGCTCGGCCTGGCGATCCAGAAACGTTTCGGCATCAAGATCGACGCCGAAGCCAAAGACACCCGCAAGCACTTTGCCAACGTAGCCAGCCTGGCGGCATTCGTGTCATCGCAACAGACCGCCTGAGGAAGCCGCCGATGCAAACCCGTGAAGAGATTTTCGACACCCTGCGCGACGCGCTGGTCGAGCTGTTCGAGTTGGACGCCGAACGTATTACGCCGGAAGCCAACCTCTATCAGGACCTTGAGATCGATAGCATTGACGCCGTGGACCTGATCGACCACATCAAACGCCAGACCGGTAAAAAGCTCGCAGCCGAGGAATTCAAGGCTGTGCGCACCGTCGGTGACGTGGTCGAGGCGGTGCTGCAGCTGGTCAACGCCCCAGCCAGCGAATAATGAGTCGCCTATTTGGCCTGCTCCTGCTGCTGGCCGGGCTGCTCTACCCCTTTGCCGTGTACTACGGCATGGAGCATCTGTCGCCGCGCCTGTTTGCTGCCGTGCTTGGCGGCCTGTGGCTAGTACGTGCGCTGAGCCAATGGGGCAAGCCGGGCAATCGCTGGATGACCGCCGTAGCCTTGGGCTTCTGCCTGTTGCTAGGTCTGGCAGGTGAACCTGAGCTGCTGCGCTGGTATCCGGTGCTGCTCAACGGCCTGCTGCTGGCACTGTTCGGCCTCAGCCTGAAATTCGGCCCACCGCTGATCGAGCGCCTGGCTCGTCTGACCGAGCCGCAGCTGCCGGAAGTCGCGATCCGTTACACGCGCCGGGTCACCGCCGTCTGGGCCTGGTTCTTCCTGGCCAATGGCCTGGTGGTGGTGGCGTTGAATTTCTGGGCGCCGCTGAGCTGGTGGATGCTGTATACCGGGCTAATCGCCTACGGCCTGATGGGCCTGCTGTTTGCCGGTGAGTGGCTGGTACGCCAGCACGTAAGGAGACATGAATGAACTGGCTGCCCCTCGAGCATCTGCTGCTCGACGCCCACCCAGGCCGCGCAGTAACCGCAGACCTGGATCAGCCCCAGGTGCGCCAGCACGCGCTGCAACTGGCAGCGCAACTGCAAAGCCGTGGCGTGAAACGCCTGGCACTGTACCTCGACGATGCTGCTGAGCTGGCCATCGCCCTGCTGGCCGCCTGGCACGCCGGGATTGCCGTACTGCTGCCGGCTGATGCCCAGCCACAAACCCGCCAACGCATGGCCAGTCAGTGCGACCTGTGGCTGGATAGCCTCGACGGCCTGCTTACCCAGGACGGTGCGACCCTGCCGGCCGCACCACTCGATCTCGACCAATGTCAGCTGACCCTGTGCACTTCCGGCTCCAGCGGCGAAGCCAAGCTGATCGACAAGTCCTTACGTCAGCTGGCCAATGAAGTCACCGCCCTGGAGCACCTGTGGGGCGCGCAACTGGGCAACGCGACCATCCTCGGCAGCGTTGCCACCCAGCATATCTACGGTTTGCTGTTTCGCGTGCTCTGGCCGCTGTGCGCCGGCCGTCCGTTTCTACGCCGCGCCCAGCCGTTCCCCGAAGATTTGCAGCGCGAAAGCCTGGCCAGCGGTAGCGATTTCGCCTGGGTCGCCAGCCCGGCTTTGCTCAAGCGCATGGGCAATAACCTCAACTGGCCGGCGCTGCGTGCGGTGCGCCAGGTGTTTTCCTCCGGCGGCGCGCTACCAGGCGAAACCGCCACCGAGTTGCACACGCTGCTTGGCCAATGGCCCACGGAAATCTACGGCAGCTCGGAAACCGGCGGTATCGCCTGGCGTCAGGGCGGGGAACTGTGGACGCCGTTTGCCGGCATCGAATTGGGACAAAACGCCGAAGGTGCCCTGCACCTGACCTCGCCGTATCTACCGGCCGGCCACCGCGAGCAGACCTCCGATGCGGTGGAACTGCAGGCCGATGGCCGCTTCGCCCTGCGCGGCCGCCTGGACCGCATCATCAAACTGGAAGAAAAACGCATTTCCCTGCCCATGCTCGAACAGGCGCTAAGCAGCCATGAATGGCTCAGCGATGCGCGCCTTGGCGTGGTGCAGGAAGGCCGCGCCTACCTCGGCGCGCTGGTGGCGTTAAGCCCGGCCGGCTTGCACGCCCTGCGCAACCAGGGCCGCAAGACCGTCACCGAAACCCTGCGCCGCCATCTGGCCGGCCATTGCGAAGCGATTGCCCTGCCCCGGCGCTGGCGCCTTGTGTCCCAGCTGCCTTACAACAGCCAGGGCAAGTTGGCCCAGACCGAGGTGGAGCGGCTGCTGGCCGAGTCACGACCGACCCAGGTGGAACCGCTGTCAGCCGTGGAACAGGACGGCGAATGGCAGCTGGAGCTGGTGGTACCGCTGGATTTGGCGCACTTCACCGGGCACTTCCCGCAGACCCCGGTACTACCGGGCGTGGTGCAGGTCGATTGGGCCCAGCAACTGGCGCGCCGCCTGATCAAGGACCTGCCGCCACGCTTCAGTGGCATGGAAGTGCTGAAATTCCAGCAACTGGTACGCCCCGGCGATCAGCTGCAGCTGACCCTGCGTTTCGACGCTGCGCGCGGCAAGCTGTACTTCGCTTTCAGCAATGGCGAGGCCGCCTGCTCCTCCGGGCGTATTCTGCTGGGAGCTGCCCGTGCATAAGCCCTGCGCGGTGATCCCGGTCTATAACCACGAGCACGCGCTGCCCGTGGTGGTCGCCGCGCTGCATGCGGCCGGCCTGCCCTGCGTACTGGTGGACGATGCCTCCAGCCCAGCCTGCGCGGCGGTCATCGATCAGCTTGCAGCGCAACCCGACACTCATCTGGTGCGGCTGGCGGTGAACCAGGGCAAGGGCGGCGCGGTGATGGCCGGCCTGCGTGAAGCGGCGCGGCTGGGTTTCACTCATGCGCTGCAGGTAGATGCTGACGGTCAGCACGACCTCAGTGACCTGCCGCATTTCATCAACGCCTCGCAAGCCGCCCCCGAGGCGCTGATCTGCGGTTACCCGCAGTACGACGAGAGCGTGCCGAAAGGCCGCCTCTACGCGCGCTACCTGACCCACGTGTGGGTGTGGATCAACACCCTGTCGCTGAGCATCCGCGACTCCATGTGCGGCTTTCGTGTCTATCCGCTGCCGGCCACCCTGGCGTTGATCGACACGGTAAACATCGGCAAACGTATGGATTTCGACACCGAGATTCTGGTGCGCCTGGCCTGGCGCAATCAGCCGATGCACTGGCTACCGACCAAGGTGCATTACCCACTGGACGGTCTCTCGCACTTTCGCCTGTGGCTCGACAACGCGCTGATTTCCAAGATGCACGCCAAGCTGTTCTTCGGCATGTTGCTGCACGCGCCGCAGATCCTCTGGCGCAGGTGGCGCGCATGAGCAACCAGCAGCACTGGGCCGGGCAGCGTGAGCGCGGCAGTTTTGTCCTGATGAAATTTACCGCCTGGCTGGCGCGCCTGCTCGGCCGCCGCCTGATCAGCCCGCTGCTGTACCTGATCGTGCTGTATTTCTACCTGTTCGGCGCCAAGGCGCGGCGCAGCATCCGCCAGTACCAGCGCAACCTGGCCAACTGGAGCGGCCGCGCCGAGCTGCAACCGACCCGGTACAGCGTGTTCCGCCACTTTATAAGCTTCGCCGACACCCTGCTGGACAAGCTCGATGTATGGAACGGCAAGCTCGGCCTGGAACAGGTGACTCTGGTTGACCCAGGCAATGCCTGCACTCAGCTGCACCAGCAAGGCCGTGGGCAGATGCTGGTGGCCGCACACCTGGGCAATCTGGAAGTCTGCCGCGCCCTCGCCGAACTCGGCGAGCAGGTGACGATGAACGTACTGGTGCACACCAAACACGCCGAACAGTTCAACCGCCTGCTCGGCGAAGCCGGTGCCACCCACCTGCGCCTGATCCAGGTCAGCGAGCTGGATGCGGCGATCATGCTGCAATTGTCCGAGCGCCTGGAGCGCGGCGAATGGCTGGCGATTGCCGGCGACCGCGTGCCGCTCAAGGGCAGTCGCAAGGTCAGCGTGAACTTCCTCGGAAAACCCGCGGCCTTCCCGCAAGGCCCGTGGTTGCTGGCCGGGCTGCTGCAATGCCCGGTCAATCTGATTCACTGCCTGAAAATCGACAAACGCTATCAGGTGATCATCGAACCCTTCGCCGAGCGCCTGCACTGGAAGCGCAGCGAACGGGATGAGGTGATCCGCCACTGGACCCAGCGCTACGCCGACCAGCTCGCGCAGCGCTGCCTGGATGCGCCCCTGCAATGGTTCAATTTCTACCCGTTCTGGAATGAAGATGACGACACATCAGCCTGATCCCATCGTGTTTGGCGAACAGCCCCTGCGCATCGAGCAGGTTGTCGCCCTGGCCAACCGCAGCGCCCCGGCGCAGCTGCAGAGCGATGCCGCCTACCGCGAAAAAATCGCCAAGGGCGCGCGTTTTCTCGACAGCCTGCTGGACAAGGAAGGCGTGATCTACGGCGTCACCACCGGCTACGGCGACTCCTGCGTAGTGGCTGTACCGCTGCATCAGGTCGAGGCGCTACCGCGCCACCTCTACACCTTCCACGGCTGCGGCCTGGGCAAGCTGCTCGATGAGCCCGCCACCCGCGCCGTGCTCGCCGCGCGCCTGCAGTCACTGTGTCAGGGCGTTTCCGGGGTGCGCGTAGAGCTGCTCGAACGCCTGCAGGCGTTTCTCGAATTTGACGTGCTGCCGCTGATCCCGGAAGAAGGCTCGGTGGGCGCCAGCGGCGACCTCACGCCGCTGTCCTATGTCGCCGCCACCCTCAGCGGTGAGCGTGAAGTGATGTACAAGGGCGAGCGCCGTAGCGCCGCCGATGTGCACAAGGAACTCGGCTGGACGCCGCTAATCCTGCGCCCGAAAGAAGCCCTGGCGCTGATGAACGGCACCGCAGTGATGACCGCCCTGGCCTGCCAGGCCTATTCGCGCGCCGATTACCTGCTCAAGCTGGCCACGCGCATCACCGCGCTCAATGTGGTGGCCCTGGAGGGCAATCCGGAGCACTTCGACGAGCGCCTGTTCGCCGCCAAGCCGCACCCGGGGCAGATGCAAGTCGCCGCCTGGCTGCGCCAGGACCTGGCCATCGACGCGCCGACCGCGCCACTGCATCGCCTGCAGGACCGCTACTCGCTGCGCTGCGCACCGCATGTGCTCGGCGTGCTGGCCGACAGCCTGGGCCTGCTGCGCCAATTCATCGAAACCGAATTAAACAGCGCCAACGACAACCCGCTGATCGACGCCGAAGCCGAGCGCGTGTTGCACGGTGGGCACTTCTACGGCGGGCATATCGCCTTCGCCATGGACAGCCTGAAAAACCTGGTGGGCAACGTCGCCGACCTGCTCGATCGGCAGCTCGCCCTGCTGGTCGACACCCGCTACAACCACGGCCTGCCGAGTAACCTGTCAGGCGCACCAAGCGTCAGCGCAATGATCAACCACGGCTTCAAGGCCGT